>Ga0209170_1000607_pt1 | contig 15678 bp, 26 predicted proteins | sample KloWWTKNB14_bulk_FD_187178 | JGI IMG/M metagenome (GOLD analysis project Ga0209170, IMG submission 187178) | Active sludge microbial communities from Klosterneuburg, Austria, studying microevolution and ecology of nitrifiers - Klosterneuburg... | ecosystem: Engineered > WWTP > Aerobic digester >...
GAATACATCGAGGTGTTCTACAATCGGCAGCGTCAGCATTCGACCCTCGGCTATCACGCTCCAGTCGAGTTTGAAGCGAGGGCGGCAGTCGCGTAACCACGTGTCCACGAAATCGGGGGAAGATCAAGGCCAGTCTTCGACAAGTGGAACGGGTTCAGTTATCCCTCGTCGTTCAATTCATTTAGACTGCTCATGGCTCCATTGACGTAACGATCGAGGACCGACCGTCGATTCACTGATCCTCGCTCTTCATTCTTCAGCAAGTGTTCCATTGGCGTCCATGCCTAGTCGTGCAGCACAACATTCAGAAGGGAACTGTGCACGTGTAATTTGCCATTGTATTTGATGAACCCCATTTTTCGAAACTTGTTCATGAAGAAGCTCACCCGTGAACGCGTGGTACCGATCATCTCAGCCAACGTCTCCTGGCTTATCTTCGGAATGACCGTCTCCGGCTTACCCTCTTTCCCGAAATGCGCCAGTAAGAGCAACACACGGGCGAGCCGCTTTTCGCTGGAATTGAAGAGTTGGTCTACCAAATTCTCTTCGATACGCATATTGTGTGATAACAAATAGGACATGAAGAGTTCGGAGAACGCTGGTTCCTTGTGAAGCACAGCAATCATGGCTTCTTTGTCGATACGCACGACGGAGGTGGCTTCCGCAGCGAACGCACTGGCCGTGCGAACCAGTTGTCCGACCAAGCAGGATTCGCCGAAGAATGCGCCGGGCTCCAGGAGCGCGAGCACTGCCTCTTTGCCCTGCTGAGAAACCACACTCAGTTTCACCTTCCCGGCCTGGATGAAGAACACGGCGTCAGCCGCATCTCCCTGAGAAAAAATCTTGTGGTGTTTGGGAGAAACGAGACTCGTTTTTCCGTTCCCGACTTTGGCTAGGAACGTCTTGGGATTGAAACCGGCTGTGCGGTTGGATGCCATAGTGATGTTTCGCCTCTTATGTAGATCATGATACCGCGTGCGAACCCATTGTCCGCAGCAGGAAACAAGACAGACGGCCAGAGGACACACAGGTCAACACAGTACCCCACGTCCCGCCCACGGGGATGCAAATTCAGCCTCCGGCATTATTTGACCGGCACGCGGTTCCCCTCATCCCATCCTCAGGTGACTTCCGGGAGTATCCGCCGGCCATAGGATGCCAGGAGCATCCGAATCGAAGACTGATCCACCTGGCACGAGTGCTCATCTCGATTCCCCATTTCACACCATGGACTTTACCCTGATTCGAGAGGTCGCGGGCATCTCCGGATTCGCCTGGCCACAGACTCAGCACAGGGATACATTCATGCGGAGGTGGCACTGAATCGCCCCGGCAATCCGGCACGCCATACTCGAATCTCCTCATTGCCTGAGCAATACCAACGATCAATCATGAGATCGTCGCCATAAGGAAGCAGTAGGACGGACAGATCTATGACCTGTCCCACACTACGCGGCTGGGGCAACTGAGACTGGTCAAAACTGCTCAGCAACAACAATGCCGAGTGCAGAGGTAAAACCTATTTCGGCCCATGTGTAAGGAGTGACGGCAATCGAGAAAAAGGCAACCTAGTCATGCAATACGACATTGAGGAGGGAGCTGTGGACGTGAAGCTTGCCGTTGTATTTAATAAATCCCAATTTCCGAAATTTATTCATAAAGAAACTGACTCGTGAGCGAGTGGTACCGATCATCTCCGCCAACGTCTCCTGGCTCACCTTTGGTACAACCGACTCCGGCTTGCCGTCCTTCCCAAAATGTGCCAGTAAGAGCAACACCCGCGCGAGCCGCTTCTCGCTGGAATTAAAGAGATGATCCACTAAATCCTCTTCGATGCGCATATTGTGCAACAGTAGATAGGACATAAACAGCTCGGAGAACGTGGGATCCTTGTGAAGCACTTGAATCATGGCGGTTTTTTCAATCCGGACCAGAACGGATGCCTCTTCGGCAACCGCGGTTGCCATGCGCACGATCTGTCCGGCGAGGCAGGATTCCCCGAAAAATGCGCCGGGTTCCAGCAGCGCAAGCACCGCCTCTTTCCCTTGCTGAGAGACAATGCTGAGCTTGACCTTGCCGGCCCTGACAAAGAACACGGCATCCGCCTCATCACCCTGAGAAAAAATCGTGTGATGTTTTTCGAGCGTAAGATTCGTTTTGCCGGTCCCTACTTTTCCCAGAAAGGTCTTGGGATTAAATTTCGTGGGTCGTTTGGCGGCCATAGGAAAATCTCAACACGTAAAAATCTCGGCCCAGGCTGGGGCGCAACTGTGACACAGCGGCCCCTCTTATTCAAGCGCAGCCATGAGACATAGCTCGGTAGGTCGCGGCACGTCACACCCCAAGAGGGATCGGGAGCAGCGGCAAATTGGGGGTCTAGTACGTACCAGCAGAGAGCGAACAAGAAAGTTCGGCCGTGACCGTTGGCGATTGGACCATTTGATTTCCCGCACGTATTGCTTTAACTCAGTGTACCGCCCAGTAAGACCACGGCCTTCCGGAGAATCGCTGAGAACAAGGGCTGCAGGTTAAGAACCATTAGCATAGGGAGGCTGCTACCAGATGTCGACCACCACACGTCCCGCAGACGGTGAAGCCATGGACCAACGATGTGCGATCTGCCCTTTCTGCCAGGAGACCGGGTTTGACGCCATCGGCCTGAAGAAGCACCTCGTGCTGTGGTGTCTTACCTTCAAGCAGCTGCCTCCTCTCCAGCGACCGTTCTACGGGTGACAACCGGCAGGATCCCGGACGGATGCCCCGCCCGCTTTTCAGTCGGTTCTCGGGAGAACCGGCTTCCATACGGCCACCAGCGTTGCCTTATGGGACAGCGCAACCCGCCGTACCACTGACTGAGATTCATGTCCTGGTTGATTATGGGTCCTGCTGTCATACGCCACATGGGCCGATTCAGGGCCAATCTTCGCACTCACTTTCACGATGCGATAGTGCCACCTCTGATGCACTTGAAATAGATCTAGATCATATGAGCCATGATAGCTTCGATGCGTGACGTCTGTGATGCTCGCACGCCGAAGGCGACAGATTGGCCTTGGCTTTCCGGTGCAACCACCTGATCATCTTCCGCCCGATCGTGCTGGACATGAATCACGGCGCGCCCTTCGAAGAGGATTCTCTTTGAGTGGCCGACGTGAGGGCGACGCGGCATCAACGCCCCCGATTCAAGGAGTTGGTTCCTGCGGTAACGGGGGGCCTCAGCGAACTCCGCAGATCGTCCAGGTGCGCTTGCATCTCTGACAACACATGGTCGATTCGCTTGGCTGAACAGTGACGGAGCTGATGGAGGCCCCTCCCCGTCCAGATCCGAAGAGCGCTACGGAAAGGTGAATGTACGGTCAGCACATATGTCTGTGGTGTCGTCTTCATATCATCCTCCATGAAAATGGTCGCCCGGATCGGTCTTCAGGGCATACTCTGACCGAGACCGATAAGGGATGGGTTCGCCTCGAATGGCACAAAACATGGCGAGCAAATCACGCATGACCAACGGTACAATTCGAGCCACCGACAGGAACGACCGCTTTGATAACGCCACGCTGTCAACTCCAGGTGCGGTGCTGCTCACTCACCTGTTCTCTCCCGTCTTTTTTCACCACGACCCATTCCACGTCATCGGGAATGGTGACGACCTTGAGTTCCGCGCAGTGCCCGTTCGCCTCTCCGCGCAACTCTTCCACGACTTGGACCAGCCGGCGGTCATCGCGAGGAATCAGTATCCCGCATCGATTGAGGCTTGGCTCTTGAGGGCTGGCGGCCTGAGGCCAATAGGCCCCGTGATCCGTTTCATTAAGGGCATCCGGTTGCCCTAACTCTCGCAACCTGAGAAACGCCTTATGGCTCACGCAGAACCGGTCGTAACTTGCATTGATAACGATTTTGACCATGTGCGGACTCTCTTTCTGTACCTCGCGTGAGGCGTGCGGGGGTAGACCACCAGGCCGCTCAACCCGGCCGATAGCGGAGGGGATTAAGAGGAGGCCGGCTCAGGATCACGATATCCGAGATAGTTCCCCGTCCAATGCGAATACCGCCGATCGACCCAAATACTCACTTCGCTCGTGTTTGTATCCCCATACCGCTTCAGAACAACGTCTTTAAACGTCGCCAGATTGCCCTGGATTTCTCCAAGGTCGCTATCAGTGATTCTTTCCCACTTGGCTTTTAAAGGCATCTTGAGCTGTAACCAGAATTGCTCAAATTGTTCTTGATTCATTGCACACTCCTCTGCAGGTTGATTGTCTCGCGAGACAATGAGTATTAAAACTGCGGGCCGCCGTGAGTCGTTTTTCTGATGGCTTCCTCTCCTTGGCAGGTCCGTTCGGCCAGCATGCGCTGTCCGGCACTGGCCTTATCTGGAATTCTCGCGAGGCAGGCCTTTAGGGAGTCCTCTACAGCACCCTGTGCCACATCGCTTTGTGTATTCGTGGGAACGGTAATCATGGCGCCTTTCACCTGCGACTCCTCTGCATGAGTGAGGAACGGCGACAGCGAGAACGTGAGCGTTAGCACTGATGCGCCCAAAAACGAGCGCTTCGCGAAGACTTGCTTGTTCATAACTTGCACCTCCATCGGGGCCCAGATGGTTCACATTTCATAGCGGGCCCTGCCATAAAACCAATCTAACGACATCGCCAATCCCAGCTGCCTATGCTACGCCCTGAGCCGGAGTATAGCTGGTCAAAATTGCTCAGTCCTGAAATGGCCTCCAGCGCATACTTGTTTATAGGACCGGAATGAAAGACGCGCCATGGAGACCAACCCCCACCCTCGCGATGGGCTTGGGAAAGATTCTCGCAGCACAAACAACGGGTCGCTTGCACCTGGTCCACTCGCTCCTAACGTCCTTGAAAGGCTCTACCATGATCATGCTTCTCACGCAGGACAGTGAACTCAGAGAACAACTAACCGAGGCTCTCCAGCAGAGTGGCCATAAGGTCGCCATCCCCGCGCATCGAGAGAACATACTCACCATGCTCGAGAACTCTCGCCCTAGCCTTATCATCCTGGACCTACACGTATCTCATCCGAGCGGACCGGACGATTTGAAGATGATACGGGATCGCGGCTACGTCGAGAGAACCATCGTCTTATCGTCGCCGCCCATGATATCCGCCCTCACGGAGTCACATGCGAACGGTGTGGACCGTGTCCTGAAGGTCCCTGTCAAAATAAACGGCCGATACGACCTGGGGGAATTGCGAGCCGCAGTCAAGTCTTGTCTCCAAAACCGCGCCGCGAGTGCACGTCCGACCGCTCACGGAGCCATCGCCCAACGGGCTTATGAACTTTACGAGGCGGGGGATCGCCATGAGGGCTCCAATCTCCAACACTGGCTCCAGGCCGAGCGAGACATCACCATGCGACAGCAGTAGACAGGTCGACCAACCCCGCGATACCGGAAACGCACTCCCCTCAGGGCCGGATTCCATTGACCACTATGACGATTGACCAGAAATGGAGAGTTTCATGACAACATTCCAGTCAAAGTCCGTAGCCATCTTCGCCTTGGCCTGTATGCTCCCCGTTGCCGGGGCCCGCGCTGCACCTGAAGAGAAACACATAGACCATGAGCATCTGCAGGGGAACCGAACGTTCCTGGGAACGGTCGACGAAGTCAGAAGCGACCAGGCGAGGGTGAACACCGGCGAAGGACAGCCGCGCTTCGTCCCCATGAATGTGCGTAAAGACAAGGGACTACCAGACCTCCGCATCGGGGATCTGGTAGAGATTACGGTCAATGATCAGAATCTCTTGGTGGATGTGCATAAAGCCGGCGAGATCAGCCATCATCGAATTGTTCGAGGTCAGCTCGCCGTGACCCTGGGAACGGGTCACGAGACGGCAGTCATTCGAACCGCGGAGGGCAAAGAAGAGTCCCATGGTATTCGGCCTGTGGCCAGAAGCAAAGTGTCCTCACTCCCTGTCGGAGCGGAGGTCACCTTTCTCCTCGATGAGTTGGACACAATCGTAGACGTCACGCTCGGCACACCCCACAGAGCTGGTCAGTCGACGACGCAGGGACATAAACAGTCACCAATCAAAGGGAATCTCCGACAGGTGCGCGGAGTAATCTTGAAGGCCCTGCAAGACAAGACCATCGCGATCCGTACCGAGGACGGAAAAGAGCAATCATTCGAGGTCCGGCCGCTTATTCTGGAACGACTCAGCAAGGTCTCTCGCGGCCAATCTGCCGTCTTACTCATCGACGAAGCACAGCAAGTGGCGGATGTCTCCTTCAACCACTCGGACAAAGGGAGTCCCTCGACTCATTAACGGGTTGATCAACGCAGGTACCATGCCGCCCAGGACCTTCTGGTAGGAGTCCTGCAAGGGCTTCGCCCAGTAGCTTGGTCGCCAAACTCCCGTAAGATGAAGTCGCCCACACACGCAGCTCCCTGGACTGCACCCCCTTTTTACAAAGAGTAAGGAGATAGATATGGCCAAGCAAAGTGCAACGGTTCCTGCCGTAGTCGAAATGCTGAAAGATGATCACAAGAAGGTAAAGGGATTGTTCGACGAGTTTGAGTCTGCTGAGGGCGGAGAGCAAGCGGCCATCGCGCTGAAAGCGATTCACGAGCTGGAGATCCATGCCGAGCTGGAAGAAGCACTCATCTATCCGGCCATCCGTGAGGCCATCGACGATGCCGACATGATGAATGAAGCGGTGGAAGAGCATCATCTCGTGCACGTTTTGATCGCTGAACTCAAGAAGCTGAAGCCGAGCGACGAGAGATTTCACGCTAAGTTTTGTGTGCTGAGTGAACTCGTGAAGCATCACATCGAGGAAGAAGAGGGCGAGATGCTGCCCAAAGCGGAACACCATGACATCGATTGGGATGCGCTCGAGGTCAAGGTGACGAAAAGGAAGCTGGCACTCCTTGCCAAACCGGACCGGACTGCAAAAAAGACAACCGCCGCTAAATCCAGTCGCTGACACCGTACTGGTCCCGGTGGGGAATATTCCTCCCCGGGGCCTCGCTTTTCCATGTTTACCTTCTTGGTTCTCCCCTAGTCCGACACATTACAAGAGGGAGACCAGTTCCTGCTTTCACAGCGGATGGACCGTCTCGTGAAAGTGCGGTAGTCTTCCTTCGTAATGAAGCCTGCAAGGAAGGATCGACTCAAGGACCATGGCGGAGATGTCCGCCACGCTCAATATTCCCCTCCGTCTACTCCCGGCCCCGACCATCGAGCACGACCGGACGAAGATTCCACGGCAGCATGGCGCAGCGGTACTACGAGTGTGGCCGTCGTGCCGTTCCGTGGCGAAGACTCCAACACTAAACGGCCGCCCAGCGACAACATTCGCTCGCGAATGCTCAACAATCCAAACCCGTGAGTCGGAGAATATTCTGTCTCGCTTGCGGACCGTGGATCGAACCCCACGCCTTGGTCTGAAATGTGAATGTACAACGACTGTTCGAGCTGCTCGAGCGTTATGGCTGCCTTCGACACCCCGGCATGTTTCACACAATTCCATAGAAGTTCACGGACTGATCGAAACAGCAGAAGCGCGTGATCCTTGGGTATGGTCGGCATCTGTGTCTTGAGCTCCAACGAGGCTGAGAGATCGTGTTGCCGCATTTGCTCCGTAAGCCATTGGAGCGCCATCGGTAGTCCGGACTCGGATAAAGCGGGTGGACTGAGCTCAGAAATCAGCGTCCGCGTATACACCATGGCCTTGTTAGTAGCCTCGTCCACATCAGCGATAAGGTTCGCGAGGGGAGCCTGCATGGGCTGCTGTTTCGCCAGAGCGAGCTTGATTCTGCTCAGTGCCAGGAACTGTGCGAGATCGTCATGAAGATTCCCCGCCAGACGCTGACGTTCACGCTCCTCCGTGACGTCCAGTGCGGCGACCAGGACTCGCAACCGTTTCTGCGATTCGGCCAACTCCTCCGTCCGTTCAGCAACGCGCGACTCCAACTGGCCATAGAGATGCCGGTAGCGCTCCTCGGACACATGCAAGGCCTTCTCATCCTGTTTGCGTCCGGTAATATCGTAGAAACAACTGATTGCTCCCGTGACAGCTCCTTGGTCATCGGTCAGCGGAGCAATATTCGCAATGACGATGATCCGCGAGCCATCAGGCCTTTCGATATGCACTTCCGCGTCATGAATCTCCGGAACTTTCCCGCTTAGCACGTCGCTCATGGGACATTGCTCATGGGCCATAAAACTGCCGTCCGGGCGATACATCTTTAAACAACCGCAAAAACGTTCGTTAGTCTGTCCGTGCGCCGGTGTGCGACCCCAGAGTTCCACTGCACGGTGGTTGTATTCCCGGATCAGACCCGAGGCGTCACAGGAATAGACGGCGATGGGGGCCAGCTCGAACAAGGTGCGATAGCGCCCCTGGCTCTCACCCCGGACTGAACCACCATTAGCCGTGAACTTCCTCATTATTTTTTGGCAGTTCATATGTCTCTCCTCACGAAGGGTAGCAACAGGCAGCCAGCCGGGCCGGGATGAGGTGGCGATGAGGACCCATGGCTTTTTGAACCCGAAACAGCACAGCAAATCATTGAAATTTTTTCCAACATACCCGAGGGGCCGAATTGTGACTGGTCAAAATTGCTCAGTTCCTAAAGAGGCTCCGGCGCATCATCGAGCATCACACCGGAATGACTGCAGAGCCTTGGAGAACGACAGCCACTCCCAGGATGCGCTACGGGGGCGATGAACGAAGGTCCCGCCGGCTATCCGCCATGGGCGGAGATTTGCAATAACTGAAGGGTGACTCAGATGCGATTACGTCTCGGTATATGGCTCGAACTCACTATACACTTCGGTTCGCAGGACGGGGCGAGCCTCCTGCCGGACAACTATTTGGTTCACGCAACAGTACGGTGCGGAACGAGTCAGTGGTATCATGGCCCCGGGTCGCCCGCTCCATCAGGCGGTTATGCTTCCTCTTCCGACCCCGTTTCTCGCCCGCAGCTGTCGTATACCGAACCTGAGTCAATGTCCCCACGGATACTTTGGCGATAGTGACGGACCAGTGAAAGCGGAAACGGCTCAATCGGCGGCTCGTTCTTCGGCACGGTCCACATGCTGTTCAGGGCAATGAGCAGTTTGCTTCAGCACCTGAGCCATATGCAGTGGACACCTGCTCAGGGCCGGAGTTCGGAGGCGGCCATTACTCCGTCTGTGTCGGGGAGACAAGTGCATGTTCGTCGATTCAGCCAAGGCCGATTACAACGCTCTCTTCGAAGCGCTCGTCGACCGATGATCCTGCGAGATCGCTCGCCCTCTGTGCCGTTGCATCACTCACTCCACGCTGTCTTCCAGAGTACTTGTTTCACGTATCGATGGAGGGTTGACATGAATGGGCTGCCGCTTCGCTTCAAGAATCAGGGGCTGATCGAACGGTACCAGATGGAAGGGATGGATCCCAGCGACCGCTCCTTCAACCGGACAGTCTATGTGAACCGGACCTCGGTCGGGTATGCGGGGAAGGTGATCTACGAAGCCTTCGTCGTGGAGGGAACCGATCAACCGACCACGGGCGCAGCAGTCAGGGCTGTCGCCGACAAGCTGCTCGGATTCGGGTTCACACGATTACGCTCACGCCTCAACTTCAAAGGAGCGCGGTATCTGGCGGAAAAAGAAACCTGGGTCGACTATCCGGACCTTCAGCCTAAGGTCCCATCCTAGTCGTCCTATGTCGGCAGGCCGGCGGTTCGACGCTTCTCTACCTCTTGTTGAAGGGATATGGACGCCCGGACCGAGAAGTCACTCCAGGGAGCAGGAGATGAATCCACATCGAAGTGAAACGATCACCCGCCCCGACAACGTGACCGGAAAAGGTAAGAACCTATGCTTTCGCCTTTTGAGCGAATACGGTGGCATCACAGGCGATGTACTTATTCGAAAGTCCCAAATTGCGACTGACTGCGATTTCTTGCGCTAGTCCATGAAATATAAAGAGAAAGTGGCCATTGCCGCCCTGACTCAGTTACGACCATTTATGACCAAATTCAACCTGGAACCGTGACCAAAACCGTGACCAAGAAACTACTTAGAAGACGAAGACAATTTCTACTTTGACGTACGGATTGGCTCCCCGAGTTACATCCTTTACGAACCGTGAGATTCGACTTATTCAGATGATGCACCACGGTTTGGGAAGCTACTTCCTTTGCCTCTTTTTGTGGCCACAGCGGCTTAGGAAGAGTTTTTATCCTCCAAGATCTGTCTCTAATTTTCTGCTGCTTCGTGATGTAGATAAAGCTTCCCGAAGTCGGACTTACTGTAGGAGATAAGGACAAGGGCCATCAGTCCCCGGCCGGCCTCTTCGGCTTGATTCACAGTCAGATTTCTTAATGATGAGAAGATCATGCTCCCTGAATCTAGGTCATATAGCTGGAATTCTGAGTAACCGACGACATTTCCAAGATAAGGGATAAGATCGAATCTAGCAGGGACAAGAAGTAGATTGGCATTACCTAGTTCTTCACGAATAGAGGCAAGTTCCTCACCGCTAAGGATCTTCCTAAGGCCAGGATCATTTCGTAAGTCTTGTGTAGACCATTTGATACCTACCAACTTATTCAGGAGGTCGGGCTTTCCTTGAAAAAAAGTGCGAGTTGTCGCGATCGGAACAGTCTGTACCTCGCCTGAAAAGCCTTCGAATGATTTCTGAAAATATTCATCTGTGACCTGTTCCAAGGGTGGGCACTTTCCTGTGCAAGGTAATGACGGGCCTAGGTGTGTAAGCGGGACAATTGCCAGTTTGCCAGCAGGCTTAGGTTTGGTGTCGTACTGTTCGTTCACATAAACATTTGTTCCTGTCACCCAACTGCATCCGTGCAATACGAGAGTAAAAGCCAGCCCATACACCACCTGCCGATAGCCGATCATACTGATGCTCCTTTGAGTAAAGGGAAGAGCTAATTCGTATGGAGGGTCGAGGGGTTTCTTTATAAACTCGAAATATACTCTCCTACCTTATCACCGTGAGCTGATCCTTCATAAAAGTTTTGGAAAGAAGGCAGGGACGAGGTTATTAAGTGTCGTCCTACTTTGACCATATAGATCAAGTGAAGCGGGGGCTGCGCCCCCGATCCCCCCGGCCGTCCGGTCCAGTGGTCCGGAGCGGCCGGGCGGCCTCGTTGGGCGAAATCTTTGCGTGACCAATCTCCCCATGGTTTCAGTATCACTGTTCTTCTCTTACTCTTTGTTTATAAGCAACGATCCAACAGGACGGCGGCCAAGCTGACGCATCGCCGCCTTGCACAAGGATGGAGCATGTTCCCTCTCACCCGTAAAGATAGTGGACGGGTGACAGGGACAAATTGATTCCATGGCCTCACCGACGCCCGCTGAGCCCCGCACACTCTACACAGAGCCAGATTTCGCATGTGACGTCATGCTCCCTATAACAAAACCGCACCCACGCCCATTCGAAGTGGCAGAACTCGCAGAGCCGTTCCTTCGTATGTTCAGGACAGAGCCACGCTTTTCGCGCCCGGTCGTACGTGGTCGCTTCCCGTCCGCAACAGGCTGGACCAAAGAGACTCGGCAACTTCAGATCACATCGATGCCAGATCATCCTCACACCTCCTGATAGACCAGCCCCTTCCCCAACACCAGTTGCAGAATCGTGCCGCTGAACCAAATCGGATGCCCCGAGAGCAGATCCTCCCAGGTCTTGATAAAGACGATCCGCGGGATTTCGATCTCTCCCCTGATCCGGCGATAGGCGTTCCTGGTGGACCACTGGTGCCGCATTTCTTCCCACAATCGGCTGATGGGAAACCCGAGAGAGCGTTTCCACGACCAGCACATATTCACGTAGCCACATTGATCCTGGACATACTGGCTGATGACATAGCGGCTCAGACGATTCCGGGAACGGTGGCTGGGCTGGTAGGCCTTGATCCAGACAACGGGAGCCCCATGCAGGGCTTGCCATTGCGCCGAGAGCCATTCCTGGGAGATCCAGAACCGGCGAGCGCGTTCCCCATCCGGCACCCGCCAGGCCCAGAAGATATGGAGGACGCCATGCCCTTCTTCCGTCCGGACCTGGTAATACTCCAATCCCTGAAAGCCGAGTTGACGTTCGATCCGTTGACGCAGTTGCTTGTGGTGATAGGTCAGCTTCTCGGCATCCCCGCCTTCTGCCGTGGAGAGTGTCACCCAGAGCACTTGGAACTGGTGGCACTCCCAGAACCAGAGCAGCGAACGAACGCGGTGATAGCCTCGCTTTTGCTTTCTGGTCCATTCCCCGGCGACTGGCTCCCGCCGGAACTCCTTCCAGCGGCTCATCGCGCACCTTCCGCCTGGGGAATCACCGGCCTCAGGCCGGCAACCAGAATCCGTTCGAGTTCTTCGATGGGAATCCGCACGGCACGCACGGACGGCTTCACGTAGGCGATCTGCCGCTTCAGGATGTATTTCCTGATCGTGCTTTCCTTGAGTCCTAACCGTTCCGCCGCTTCTCGAATGGTGATCAATTTTGTACTGACCATAAGGCACCTCCTTGAAAGAGTGATTGTGAAGAGATCACGCGTCTTACGATTTAGGCGTGAGCACTCTTGACAGCCATTAGCAGTGCGGAGGTACACTTGCCAAACAAATTCAGGTGGAGTGGGCCCTTCAGCCCGACACTTTTTTCGGTGGTGTTGGGATCACGTATACGGGGAGGGTTCGGCATGAAAAAGGAGCAGAAGGCATGAGCGCACAGGGGAAGGCCGAGCAGGAATTCCAACAGGAGTACGAGAAAGCCATCGAACGCATCCGCACGATGCCGGATGGCGCCGTCGGGTGGGTGCTCCGGTTTTTACAGACCGATCTGGAGGCCTTGACGCCCACGGAATGGACGTTGGTGGCGTTTGAAGTCGCGGCCTTTGTCGATGAGACGGGAGACCGGTACGGCGGGATGGTGGCCCCCGAAAGTGGCTGGAGCGTGGAAGGGGTGCCTCATGCGAAGAACTATCAGACCATTCCCAGTCGCAAAGAAGCCCAGGACATTCAGGCCACAGTCCTGGAGCACTTGGAGCTCTATTGGCATGAAGGATACACCACCTTCACGTTTCCGCAAATGACGCTGGCCGTGGTGTCGCCGGGTGAAGGCTCTGACGAGGCCGGGACCATCTTCGTGAGCGCGAAACGCAAGGCGAAGGAGTTTGAATACCGATTTGTCCACCTTCTGGCCCAAACGGGGGACTACATCCGACGCTGCCCGGAATGCGCCAAGATCTATTTAGCGATCAGACGCGACCAGGTATACTGCCACCCGCGCTGCCAGAACCGAGTCGCGGCGAGAAAGTGGCGAGAAAGCCGGAAGACCGACGAAAAGACAGAGCGACGAAAGGAGGACCGCCATGGCAAGAAAAGAGGGAAAGGATAGAGGCATCACCCAGCGGAAGGGCCGTGAAGGGTGGTGGGTGCGTGTCTATGAAGAGGGACGCCAGACGTGGTGCAAGTGCGACACAAAAAGCCAAGCACGCACGCTTTATGGCAAGTTGAAGGCCGATGCACGAGAGGGGAAGCTTTTTCCAAAAGAGAAGAATACGAAACCGATTCTGCTGAAGGATTACTTCGTGACGTGGCTCAAGAACCAACCGGCACGAGGCAAGAAGGTTACGACCATCAAGACGTACGAGTCCCGCTTGCGAAAACATGCCCTCCCCACCTTCGGCACCTCTCAACTCTCCTCCATATCACGACCACGGATCAAAGCATGGGCCGCAGGGCTGCTTGAGAAGGGGCTGGATTTCGATACGGCACTCAATGCGCTGCTCACGCTCAGCGCGGTGTTGACCGAAGCCGTCGAAGATGGGCTGATCACTCACAACCCGGCCCTCCGTTCCGGCAAACTGCTGAAACGGCCGGCGACGATCGAGGAATCCGAACTGGCGATCTTCACGCCAGAAGAGGAAGGCCTGTTGCTGGAGACAATACGACGCGAACGCCCGCTGTTTTTCCCGATGGCCCTGACCTTCTTTCGCACCGGCCTACGAGCCGGAGAGGTGCTTGGACTCCATCGGGGCGATCTGAACTTTCACAGCCGATCCATCTACGTGCAACGGAACTGGTCACGAGGAATTCTGGGCACACCTAAGAACGGCAAGGCTCGACGGGTGGACATGTCGCAGGGTCTCGCAAAGGCTCTGACGGAATGGATCGAGCTACAGGACCTGGAGGCGGCCGCCGCTGGGCAGGCAGCACCTGAAATTCTCTTTCCAGGCAACCTTGGCGGAACCAGACGGGAGCCGAGCTATATGGCCGAGAATTGGTTGCGGTACAAACTGTGGTTTCCCATGGTGGCGAAAGCGGGACTACGACGACTCGATATGCATAGTGTCCGACATACCTATGCAAGCCGACTCATCGCGAATGGCGAGAACCTGAAATATGTCCAAGAGCAACTGGGCCATGCGTCGATTACCATCACCTGTGACACCTATGGGCATCTGATTCCAGGCGGGAATCGACAAGCGGTCGATAAGCTGGATTCGTTAAAAATCGGTTTTGGAACCGTGACCAAAACCGTGACCAACGCTTCAGAAAACTGCTAAGTCTTTGATTTTTGAGCGAATACAGTGGCATCGCAAGCGATGTACTTAATCTGTTTCATGGGGACGATGATCACTTCTTTGGCCGAATCGACTTCCAGCACCTCCATGTCTTCGCTGATCGTGTGACGAATCGCATCCTTCACCAGTAGTTCCTGATTGTCGGCAAACACGACTTTCACCCAATATTGCACGAGACACGCTCCTTGTTAGAGGTGATGGCTCTCTTCTTTTCCCAGTTCCTGCGATCTCTGCGCCGCGGCGGTCACGGCTGACATCAAGGTCGCCCGCAGCCGCCCCTGCTCCAGGCGGGAGAGTCCCGCAATCGTGGTGCCGCCCGGCGAAGCCACGCGATCTTTCAACACGGCCGGTTGTGTCCCCTGATCCAGCACCATACGCGCCGCGCCGGCTACTGTCTGCGCCGCCAGAACTTGCGCGGTGATTCGAGGTAGTCCCATCAACACGCCGCCGTCGGCCAATGCTTCGATCATGGCGAACACGTAGGCCGGTCCGCTTCCGCTCAGGCCTGTCACGGCATCCATCAGCCGCTCCTCCACCACAACCACCTGACCGACCGATTCGAACAAGCATCGTGCCCGGTCCTGATCTTCGGATGAGAGACCCGGCATCATGCTCATCGCCGTCACCCCTTCTCCGATGGTCGAGGGCGTGTTCGGCATGGCACGGACCAGTCTGGTTGCGGTCTTGAGGTGAGCCTGCAGGCGGGAGATCGGATACCCGGCTGCAACGGACATCACGAGGGGCCGGGATTGGAGACTTGAAGCCACCTCATCCAGAACAGAATCGAGCACCTGCGGTTCGACACAGAATACGACGAGCTCCGCACCTTGCGCCGCCGTCCGGTTGTCGGCATGGACCGCGACCCCGAATCGCTCTGCCAGCAGTTCCCGGCGATGGACATCGGGATCGCTGACGGTGAGGTGCTCGGCGACAGCCACGCCCTTGCGCAGGAGACCTGCCAGCAGCGCCTCGGCCATATTGCCGCCGCCGATGAACGCGATTCGTGTCCCCGTCAACATGGCGCGATTATACGGACGGCTCTCCGACAGGCGCAACTTGCAACAGCCGGAAGGGGTTGTATAGAGTGGCGGCAGGGTTCGTGATCATCGTCTTTTCA
>Ga0209170_1000611_pt1 | contig 15637 bp, 11 predicted proteins | sample KloWWTKNB14_bulk_FD_187178 | JGI IMG/M metagenome (GOLD analysis project Ga0209170, IMG submission 187178) | Active sludge microbial communities from Klosterneuburg, Austria, studying microevolution and ecology of nitrifiers - Klosterneuburg... | ecosystem: Engineered > WWTP > Aerobic digester >...
GCATCACCTCTGACATTTGCCGTAGGTCGGCTCAAACCGCGCGAGCGGTGGAGCCGACACCACGCGACACCCAAATCCTCTGACGCGAACGCCAGCTTGCCGCATTGGTTGCCCTGCTCGGCCCCGAACACCGACCCGCGCACGCAAACCATCCGCGCCGGCACCCGATAGCGCCCCGCAACCGCCTTCGTGGAGCGCAACGTGCTCCGCTCAGAACCAACCCGAAGCGACAAGTCAAAGCCGCGCTGCAAGCTCCACATCGGTCGAGGCTTGCTACGGCATCGTCTCGAAGCCATCGGCGAAGATCGGCGTTTCCGGCGCCAGCCGCTGCTCGATCGCGCCGATGCTGCACCCGCTGCCGGCCGCACGAGCATCATCGAGCGCATCGCGCGGATTGAAGCGGATCTGCGCGTCCAGGCAATGCGCCTGCGGGATCGCATGGCGAACGGGGCTGCCGGCCAGGGGCAGCATCACGCCCATGCCGGTGTCGGTCCAGGACAGTGGTGCCAGCTGCGGGTCGATGTTGATCTGGTTTCCGGTGGGGTCGCCGCCGATCGTGCACCGGTCATCGGTCCCCACCGCCAGATAACCCAAAGCCAGCACCGCGGGGTCGAAGGCGCAGTCCCACGGCTGCCCGGCGGCGGTATTGCCGGCGATGACGCTGGCCGTCACCACCGGGGCCGCACCGGCAGCGGCGGGCAGGAGCTGCAGACCGCCAGGCGCCGTGGTGGCGGCTTCGGACAGTGCATGGTTGCCGGCGACGGTCAGATAGGAAACAGCCATGTCGCGGCCCGCGACGGAAAGCGCGGCGCCTTGCGCAAAGGTATTGCCGGCAATGGTGCCGTTGCGCAGGATCGACGGCTCGTTCCGGAAATAGACGTTTGGGGAATAGCGGCTGACAAAGCCGGCGCCGTAGGTGCTTTCCCCCGGTCCGTGGTTGTCCACCAAAGCAAAACGTTCGAGATGCAGGCTGCTCGAGTAAGGCAGGAATTCCTCAATCAGTCCGTTCGGGTGGCTGACCCGGTCCGGCGACAGGTATGCGTAGATCGTCGCCGCGCTCCCTGCATCCACGATCTCGTTGTCACGCAGCACCACGTTGTAGAGCAGGGTACGACCCGCCATGATGCGGATGCCGCCGCCGGCGAGACCGTCGTTGAACGGATCCGACGACAAGCGCCCGCCACGCACCGTGGCATTGACCAGGGCGAACGCCAGCGGCCGCGTGTTCCACGGATTGCCATTGTCTCCGAAGCGCCCGAACACCTCGAGCACCCGATCCGATGCGCCGACGAGGTTCACCTGCCCGACCTCGCCCTGGCCGATCAGCGCCAGGCTCAGTGGCGGGCGACCCGCGGCGGGCGCGATGTCCAGATCGCCGCCATTCGCATCGTTGCCGGCCACGATGCCGCGATCGAGGTGATAGGTGCCCGCAGGCACCTGCACCATCCAGCGCCCGCCGCTGGCCGTGGCCTCCATCACCGCCGCACGCAGCGTGCACTGGCCGTTGACCGCCGCACAGCTTCCATTGCCGGGATTGGCGTCGGGCAGATCGGCGGTGCTGTTTACCTGCAGGTCGTAGCGAACCTGGAAGGCGCCGATATCGCAGCCCAGCGCCGGTCGCAGCACGCCACGCGCATCGGTGGCGGTGCAGGGGTCGCCCATGCCGGTGGCCAGGTGCTTGCCCTGACCGATCGCCGGGCTGCCGGGCAACAGCGCATGCAGCGGCAGGCCGGCGCCGAAATCGAAACGCGGGGATATCTCGGGATCGACGTTGAACAGCACCTGGGTAGCCGATTGTCCCGAACATTCGCCCGGATTGCCGTACGAGATCAGGCTGTATGCCAGTTCCGCCCAGCCGGTGGTGTTCGTGCTGCAGGAGATCGAGTTCATCACCGTGCCCCGGTAGTTGCCCCAGATCACGCTGTTGCTCATGCGCAGGCGCAGCACGCCGGGGTTGGTGACGACGAAGACGCCATCAGGACTGTTGCCGGTGATGCTGGCATGGTTTATCCGCACCCGCCCGCTCATCCAGACGCCGCCACCTTCCACATCGGCGTGGTTGCCGCTGATCGTGGTGTTGACCAGGGTGATGCGCTCGGGCTCGGCGGTGGAGCCGTTGACCAGATGCATGCCGCCGCCGACCGTCACGGCGCGGCCATCGAGCACGCTCACGTTTTCCAGGCGCAGGCCGGGGGCTGATGCGCTGCCCTGGAGCACTGCGTGAAGGTTTCCGCCGTCCTGCGCGATGCCGTCGCGCAGGATCGTGTTGCGCAGCGTCACCTGGGATATGAAGCTGTCGAGACGCACCGTGCCGCCACGGCCGTCGCCGATGGCACCGGCGTTCTGGCTCACGTCGCCGCCGACCAGGGTCAGGTTCTCGATCGTCAGCTGGTCGACACCGGTCCGGATGTCGATGACGCGGTCGCGGGGCTGGGCGATGACGACCGTACTGCGCGCGTCGCTGCCGCGCAGGATCAGGTTGGATCGAATGTCCAGATCGCCGGTGGCGTTGCTGTCCTCGTTCCAGTAGGTCCCGTCAATCCCGCCAAGGTAATAGATGCCCGGCGGGACCAGGATGATGTCGGCGACGCTGGCAGAACCTGCCGGACAGCCGTTGACAACGGTGTTGGAATTGGCGGCGGTGATGGCACCACGCAGCGTGCAATCGTAGGTGCCGGCAGTGTTCTGCCAGGTGTTCACCTGGATAGTCGCCGCCGGCGCTGCCGATGCGAGCAGCAGGGCGCAGAGGGCCGGAAGGGTGCGGATCGGGGACATGTTCGGGGCGCTCCGAGCCACGGGAAAGGCTCCGGTGCGCACAAGAACGCGAAACCGCTAAACATCGTGCCAACGGACACGGGCTGCCGAAATACCTGGCACGATTTCCGACAACCTTGCGTTCTTGCCGGCGGAGCCACCTTCCCGAGGCGTTCGCCATGCTTGCCGTGCCCCGTTCTTTCCGCCCCGGCGCCACGCTGGCGGTCGCTTTCGCCGTACTGCTGGCAGTGATTGCACATCCCGCCCAGGCAGTCGATCGCTGCGTCGCCACGATCGCTCAGTTCAACAGCGCCTGGACTCTGGCCCGGAGCGAGCCTGTCGTGATCAAGATGACGGCCGGCGCGTGGGACATGACCGGCAGCGCTGTCGATCCGGCGACTGGCAATTACAAGGCTTTCAATGAATCGGTCAGCCTCCAGGGGGGCTACAACAACGGCTGCACGTCGCGCAGCGAGAATCCCGCCGCCACCGTGCTGACCGGCACGGATCTGCAGTTCAGCGGCTGGCCGAACAGCCCCCCGCTGCGGGTTGACCGACTGGCGTTCCGCAATGTCCGCGACCTCATCTTGTTCGGCGGGGACAACACGGACCTCGAGCGGATCTGGCTGGATCAGGTCACCAGCACCTACGTCGTGGGCGATCGCACCACGATCAGGAACAGCGTGGTCACGCGCAGCGGCGGCGGCAGCGGACTCCACAATTGCGCGATCGAGATCAACACCTATGACCTAGAAACGGCCACGATCGAACACAGCACCTTCGCGCAGAACATCGGTGATGGCGCACTCTGCCTGATCCGGTCGGATCTCCCCGAAACCGATGACTGGCGTCTGTTTGCCTCCAGCAACGTGTTCTGGGGAAACCTCACCGACATCCGACTGCGCAAGCGCGCGGCGGTCAGTTCCATCGACGCACGCCTGTACAACAACGTCCTGGGCAATGGGGTCAATGCCAACCGCCCACTGGCAATGCCCCCGGTGGCGACATCGACCGGCGATCCGCAATTCGCCAATCCAGCCGGAAACGACTGGCATCCTTCGTCCACTTCGCCTGCGATCAACAGTGCCCGCGTCAACGTCAACCTGCTGCAGCAGAAGGACTTCGATGGCAATCCGCGCTGGTACGGCGAGGCACCGGATCGCGGCGCGTTCGAATCCAACATCGGCACCACGGCCAGCGTGCTCGGCGTCACCAACGCCAACGACTCAGGTGCCGGCTCGCTGCGCCAGGCATTGATCGACGCCAATGCCGCGCCCGGCGTCAACCGCATCCACTTCAACATTTCCGGCGCCTGCCCGCGGGTCATCACGCTGGCTTCGCTGCTGCCCACGATCGCGCACCCGGTCGTCATCGATGGCTATACCCAGCCGGGTGCCAGCCGCAACACGGCAGCAGTCGGCAACAACGCGACACTGTGCGTGGTTCTCGATGGCGCCAACCAGATCACTGGCGCCTACGGCCTGAACGTCGCCACCACGGCCTCGCCCGAAGCCACGGTGAGCATCGAGGGCCTCGGGTTTTCCGGCCACTCGATTGCTGCGGTGCAATTCGCCGGTGGCCGCGATCATCGTCTGGCCGGGTCCCAGGTAGGCGGCAACTTCGGCAGCTACAGCGCGCTGCCCAGCGGCACCGGCGTGCGCATCGGCGGCAGCACCCAGGGCGTGCGCATCGGCGGGCCGGAACCGGGCGAGCGCAATGTGGTCACCCATGCGCTCGGCGCGGGCGTCAGCATCACGGGGTCGGGCAGCACCCAACCGACCGACACCGTGATCGAAAACAACTACATCGGCACGCTCAGCGGCGGTGACATCCGCGGCAACGAGCGCGGCATCCTGATCAACGGTCCCGGCCACGTCGTTAAGGACAACGTGGTCTCGAACAGCACCTTGAATGGCATCGAGGTAAGCGGCAGCTACGCGGTGAACAACCGCATCACGGGGAATCGCATCGGCATTCCGGCGCTGTGCGCCGGCACCTGCGCCGACCGCGGCAACGGCGGGCACGGCGTGCGCATCGCCAACTCGGCCAGTGCCACCCTGGTGGATGGCAATCGCATTGCCTTCAGCGGCAGCGATGGTGTCGTGATTATCGCATCGGCCTCCAATCCGATCCGGCGCAACCGCTTCCACGACAACGCCGGCATCGGCATCGATCTGGGCGATGACGGCATCGATTTCTTCAACAACAGCAACTCCAACCCACCCGCGAATGCGGCAAACGGCAATCAGAACAAGCCCAGCCTCACGGCGCTCGAAGGCAGCGGCAACATTGCACGGGCGAGCGGCACCCTGAATTCGGCCAACGGCTGGTATCGGATCGATTTCTACGCCGTGCCGCAGTGCAATCCGATTGTCATCGGCAGCATTCCGATGGGTTCCTGGGGCCAGGGGCAGGAGTGGCTCGGTTCGACCTTTGTTTCGATCGAAGATGGTTCGCCCGGCGTCAGTGATGGCACGACGACGTTCAGCGCTGCGCCACTGACTGCGCCGTCTGGGAACAGCAACTACTTCAACACCCCGCGCTGGGTCACGAGCACCGCGACACGTCTGCTCGGCGACCCGAATGACCTCGTCTTCTTCCAGCGTGGCACCTCGGAGTTCGGCCGCTGCCGCAGCAGCACCGTTCTCAGCGACACGATCTTTGCCGACGGGTTCGAAACACCATGAAGGCGAATGCCGTCAACGCCAGTGGCCTGTTGCCACTCTCCCAGAGCCGTCCCGCGGGCGCGTGTCGGTGAGCAACCGCGACGGTGACCGCGTTTCGGAAATCGGTGCGGGAACCCGATCGGTGACGGCGACGATCCCGGTCGGCTCAACTGCCAACGGCATCGCGGCCAGCAACAACGGCGCACGGGTCTTTGTCGCCAATCCGTTCAGTGCCGGCACATCGATGATCGACATCGCCAGTCGGACCGTCGAGGCGAGCATGAATTTCGGTGCGGGCGAGCCACACGGCCTCGCCATCACACCGGACGACACAGCCGCTACCTCGCCGACATCAACGATGACCGCGTGTGGGTGGTGGATACCGCCTCACGGAAAATCAGCGCAACACTGCCGTCACCGGTCCACGGTCAACTCACCCCTTCGGCGCCCGCAACCAACGTCGTCATGCGCAACCGGCTGATCGCCTCCACTGCCGGCCAGACGTCCCCGCCCTTGCCGGGCAATGCCATGCGGGCACTGCTGGCCTGGGTTGGCCTGCGTGGAGTGGCGCCGAGGGTCAGCCGGCGATGCAGGCAACGAGCGCGGCGTCAGTCTCGCGCCCTCGGCTCATGAGGCTGGATTCACCTCGATGGCGCACGAAGAGCAGGTCATTGGCGACACGCCGAAGGTCGCCAGAGAAGCATTCAAGGTGCAGGTGGCATAGGTTGGCATGCACAATCGAACCTGCATTCCTGCGGAGATCAAACCATGCGTCTTGAAACCTTGGCCGTGCATGCCGGCGGTGAATGTGATGCGGCTACCGGCGCCATGGCGCCGCCGATTCATCTGGCCACGACATTCCGCCATGGCCCGGCGGCCGAAAAAATTGCCGGCTATGAGTATCAGCGCGAAGGCAATCCGACCAACGATCGCCTTTGCGCGGCGATGGCCGGACTGGAAGGCGGTGCGGCGGCGCTGACGTTTGCTTCCGGCATGGCCGCGATCAGCGGCCTGCTCGAATCGTTGCCGCCGGATTCGCATATCGTGATACCGGATGATTGCTACACCGGCCTGCGCGTGCTCGGTGCGGAGTTTCTCCCGCAACGTGGAATTCGCGTGAGCACGCTCGACATGACGGATCTGGATGCGCTCGATCGGCTTTGCCAGGCAGGGGTCGACCTGATCTGGGCCGAAACGCCATCGAATCCGCGCATGCAGGTCAGCGATATCCAGGCGCTGGCCGGAATCGCAAAAGCGCACGCAAGCGTGCTGGTTTGCGACAACACGTTTGCCTCGCCGGTATTGCAACGCCCATTGCAACTGGGCGCCGATATCGTCATGCATTCGACGACCAAGTATTTCGGCGGCCACAGCGACGTGCTCGGTGGTGCGCTGGTGTTCGCGCAGGCTGGCGATTTGCATCAGCGTGTGGCGCATCGCCTGCACATCACCGGCGCAACGCTTTCCCCGTTCAGCGCCTGGCTGACCTTGCGCGGTTGCCGCTCACTGCCGGCACGCATGGCCATGCATTGTGCCAATGCGCGCGCAGTCGCGGATTTTCTCGACGCGCATGCGGCCATCGAGCGCGTCAACTATCCGGGACTCGCCAAGCATCCCGGGCACGCGATTGCGGCGCGCCAGATGAGCGACTTCGGCGGCATGCTCAGCATCCAGGTGCACGGCGGGCGCAACGCGGCAATCAGGATGGCTGGCCGCTTGAAGCTGTTCACCAATGCCACTTCGCTTGGCGGCTGCGAATCGCTGATCGAACATCGCGCCTCGGTCGAGGGTGCCACGCCGACGTCCCCGGACAACCTGCTGCGCATTTCCGTGGGTCTCGAACACCCGGATGACTTGATCGCCGATCTCGCCCAGGCTCTCGAATAGACGCGGCGCGCTCGATCACCTTCCACATTGGCCGATCAGGGTGCCGACAAGGGGCACACCGACTGCGCCAGCGTATCCGCACGCAGGCCGGGTTCAATGGTCGTTGCGGCATTCGCTTCGGCGGCGGCGATGGCTTGCGGGACATAGCCGGCGATGATGCCGGCCAGCAGCGGATTGCAGTTGTTGCTGGTGGCGTAATTGGTGATGGTCACCACGGGCGGCATGAGGTCATCGCTGTAGACGCCGTCGACACCATCGGCCTGCATGAGGTAATCGAGCAGATAACCCAGCGTGATGGCGGTCAGGTTGATCGTGCAGTTGCCGAGCGCCGTGGTCGTCACCGGAATTGCAATGTTGTTGGCGCTGCCGGGGCCGGAAACTTCGCCGCTGACAAAATTGCCGGAAAACGTGCCGGCATGCATGGTCACGGCACATCCATCCATGCCGCCGCCGCAGCCGTTGACCGTCTGGCAGATCGTGTAGCCCACCCCGGATTGGCTTCCCGATCGGGGCGGGATGCAGGCAGTCGTGCCTTCGATGCTCGTGCGCACCGATTCAAGAAACTGCGGCTTGGTTTTTGCCGAGACCCAACACGTCTCGAAACCGTCGTGGATCAGCAGGTCACCCGCGCTTGACGGTGACGCGGCGACAGCGAACGCAGCAAGCCCTGCAAATCGAATGGTGTTGAGCATGATTTCCTCCTCGGAAGATCGCCGATTCTGGGCAAACGCGAACGAATGCGCCATGCCCAAGGCAACGCTGATCAAGTAGCACAACCGTCACGACACCTGTCTGCGTGCAGATCGCGGCGCGCTGACGCAGATGGACTGGCCGTCCTTCAAGGCAGCGCAACAAAGATCCGCGCGCAGACAGGTGTCGCCGAACTCGTTGATTCATATCTGAAACGGTGGCGCTCGGAAGGCCCGCCACGCGCACCGCGCGGCTTGCCAAGGCCACCAGCCTTCGCTTCGCCACGCAGCACGCATGGCGAACCTTCCGAATGCCATGACGGTTGCGCTACTTGATCAGCGTTGCCCTAGTCGAGAAAAAGATCGGGCAGCAGGGGTTTCCCTGGCGAAACCGCGTAGCGGTCAAGATCGCGCACGCCCTGCGCCGCCAGCACTTCATCATCGATCAGGAACCCGCCGGTCTGCGCGCGGCTCGGCAGGGTCAGGATCGCATGGGCGGCATCGGCGACAATCTCCGGCGTGCGCGCATTCTCGGTGCTGACTCCGGGAATCATGTTCAATGCATCAGTCGCGATCACCGTGCGCGGCCACAGTGCATTGACCGCGATGCCGAGGTCGCGGAATTCGGCAGCCATGCCCAGCACGCACAGGCTCATGCCGTACTTGGCCATGGTGTAGGCCACATGCGGCGAAAACCACTTTGGATCCATCGACAGCGGCGGCGACAAGGTCAGGATGTGCGGGTTGGGGGCTTGCAACAGGTGCGGCAGGCACGCCTGGGAACAGAGGAAGGTACCGCGCGCATTGACCTGGTGCATGAGGTCGAAGCGTTTCATCGGCGTGTCCAACGTACCGCGCAGCCAGATCGCGCTGGCATTGTTGACGAGGATGTCGATGCCGCCGAATCGATCGACCGCCGCCGCAACGGCAGCACGTACACTTTCCTCTTCGCGGATATCGACCTGCAGCGGCAAGGCCTGGCCACCGGCCGCCTCGATTTCGGCGGCGGCGCTGTGAATCGTGCCGGGCAGTTTCGGATTGGCCACGGCACTCTTGGCGGCAATGACGATGTTGGCACCATCGCGTGCCGCGCGCGTGGCGATCGCCAGGCCGATTCCGCGCGAGGCGCCGGTGATGAACAGGGTCTTGCCTTTCAGGGTGCTCATGTCGATCTCCTTCAACCGCCCTGGAAGCGCGGCAGGTAGTGCATCAATTGCTTGAGCCGCTCGACGGGATCGGACATCTGCAGCAGCAGTTGCCGCTCCGTCTGCTCCAGTGCAAGCGCTTCGGCAAGCCGCCAGGCGACCCAGCTCGCGTCATCATAGCGGGCACGTTCGATGCGCGCGTATTCGCCACCGGCCTGCTCGTGGAAGCGTTCGAGGATGGTTGCCAGCAGGCCGCATTCGGCGGGAACCGCTTGCGGCTCGCCTTCCTCGATCCATTCGACCTGCGCATGGATCAGGCCGTTGTCGCGCACGCGCGTGTGCTGCACGCGGAAGCGACGCTCGCCGCGGGCGAGAATGCCGAGCAGACCATCGGCCTGGACATTGAAATCGACAATGCGGGCGCATGTTCCCACCGCGGCTGGCGTCGCCGGGTCGCCGACCTCGCCACCTTCAAGGATGAGGCAGACGCCAAATCCCGAGTCGTTGCGCGCGCAATCGCGGATCATGTCGAGATAGCGGGGCTCGAAGATGCGCAGGCTGAGCGTGCCTTGCGGAAACAGGGCCGAGGACAGCGGAAACAGCGGCAGGTCGAATCCGCTCATGCCGCGATCAAGCCTTCAGTCGATCCGCGAACCGACGCGGCGCCGATTCGAATCCGCCATTCGACATGAAGACGACGTGGTCACCTGGCCGGGTCGCTGCGTGCAGGGCATCCAGCAATGCATCGACATCGGCGACGGCCTGCGCGCGACCGTCGAGTTGCGCGATCACCTTGTCGGCGTCCCACGGCAATTCCGGGCGACGCAGCAGGAATACCCGATCGGCTCCGCTGAGCGACGGCGCCAGTTGCGCGGCATGCGCGCCAAGGCGCATGGAGTTGGAGCGCGGCTCGATGGCGACAAGGATGCGCGCATTGCCGACCTTTGCGCGCAGGCCGGTCAGGGTGGTCTCGATCGCGGTCGGGTGATGGGCAAAATCATCGTAGACGACGACACCGGCATGCTTGGCAATCTGCTCCATGCGCCGCTTGACGCTGCGGAACTCCGCGAATGCCGCCAGCACGCTTGCCGGATCCGCGCCGAGTGCCTGCACGGCGGCCAGCGCGGCGAGCGCGTTCATGACATTGTGCCGGCCGAGCAGCGGCCAGTGGATTGTTCCGATCAGGCGTTCGCGATGCGTGACTTCGAATGCCGAGCCGTCCGCTTCGAGCAGTCGTGCACGCCAGTCGCCGGTGTCCATGCCGAAACTCTCGACTCGCGACCAGCAGCCCATCGCCAGCACCTCGGCCAGGTGCGCATCCTCGGCATTGACGATGATCAGGCCGTTGCCCGGAATGATGCGCAGCAGATGATGAAACTGGCGCTGGATCGCCGCCACATCGGGAAAGATGTCGGCGTGGTCGAATTCGAGATTATTGAGGATCGCGATTGAAGGGCGGTAGTGGAGGAACTTCGAGCGCTTGTCGAAAAACGCGGTGTCGTATTCATCAGCCTCGATGACAAACGGTGCACCAGCTCCGAGCCGTGCTGAAACCGGAAAATTGCCGGGCACACCACCAATCAGGAAACCGGGATCAAGCTCGGCCGCCTCCAGCAACCAGGCAATCAGCGAGGTGGTCGTGGTCTTGCCGTGCGTGCCCGCCACGGCGACCACGCGGCGTGGGCCCAGCAACTGCTCACCCAGCCATTGCGGTCCGGAGATGTAGGCGAGGCGCTGGTCGAGCACATGTTCGACGGCGGCATTGCCACGCGACAGTGCATTGCCGACGATGACCTGATCGGTATCGCTGGCAATGTTTTCGGCCGTGTAGGCGGATTTGAGCGCGATGCCGAGCGCTTCAAGCTGGGTGCTCATCGGCGGATAGACATTGCTGTCACTGCCTTCGACGTCGTGACCCAACTCGCGCGCCAGAGCGGCGATGCCGCCCATGAAGGTGCCGCAGATTCCGAGGATATGGAGTTTCATCGCGCCAGTTTAGGACAACGTCGGTCAGGGGGTAGCGACAAAGAGGACCCGGCTGAGGGCGAAATCCGCGACCGACCAGGCCAGCGCCAGCGCAAACCCGAGCCAGAACGGTGCTTCGATGGCCTGGCGGACATTGTGCGCATCCACGGCGATCTTCCAGACGAGTACGCCAAGGCCCAGCCAGGCAACGAGGATCTGCTGCGGACTGAGCACCGCCTCGGCACCGTCCGGCTTGCCGAACAACCAGGCCAGCGGAACGATGACGATCGAAAAGATCATCGCGCAGCCGACCAGGGCGATTGCCGTCTGCACGAAGCGGGCAAGCATGCCGCGGATGCCCAGTGCGATCCAGCACAGGGCCAGCAACAGGGAAGTCGAGAACAGGCTGCGCGCGAGTGCGTTGTCGCCGATATCGAGCAGGTTTGCCGAGCTCAGGTCGAGGATGACGCTGGCGACGAGCATGCCGATCAGCAAGCCGGGCTTGTGCGGAAGATCCTGCGGGCCACCGCGGAAGCGGCAAAGGTTGATGATCTGGCCAATCAATTCCGACATCAGTGCTGGCAACTCAAGTCCGCACCTCGCGACACGGGTTGCCAGCGCACCACACAGGGCCCGTGGACAGGCCGACGCCCGGCATCGACATCAAGCTGGCAGCGCCTTGCGGATGCGCTGGAAGACCTCATCGAGCTCGCCAACCCCGTCAACCGTGACCAGCTTGCCGATCTCGGCAAAGTGGTCGGCCACCGGCGCAGTCTGCTCGGCATACACGCGCAGCCGTGCGCGTACCGTTTCCGGCGTGTCATCGAGGCGACCCTCGGCCGCCGCTCGACCGGCGATGCGCTCGACGATCAGTTCATTCGGGACTTCGAGCTTGACCGCGACATCAAGCGGCTGGCCGAGGCGTTCGAGCAGCGCTTCGAGCGCGGCACACTGGGCGACATTGCGTGGATAGCCATCAAGGATGAAACCCGCCTTGGCATCGACCTGCGCCACGCGCTCCTCGAGCATGCCGAGGACGATGTCGTCGGAGACCAGGCCGCCGGCATCCATCACCGACTTTGCCTGCATGCCCAGCGGCGTCCCGGCCTTGACCGCGGCACGCAGCAGGTCGCCCGTGGATACATGCGGGATTCCCAAGGTGTCACGGAGTCTGGCCGCCTGGGTGCCTTTGCCCGAGCCGGGCGCGCCGAGTAGCACGAGTCGCATACAGTTCCTTGAAGTGATGCGCACGCGCGGAAATCCGTTGACGCTGCGCTAGACTTTGAGCGGTTGAATCCAGCGTAAAGCTATCCGCTGGAGGCATTTCAGTCAAACCTTCACACTGCCCCATTCCCTGTCACCAAGGAGCCTCCTCGATGCAAGGCAACCTGCTCTATGCGCAGTCCGGCGGCGTCACCGCCGTCATCAACGCCAGCGCCTGTGCGGTCATTGAAACCGCACGCAAACACAAGGTTCGCGTTTACGCGGCGCGCAACGGCATCATTGGTGCGCTGCGCGAAGAACTCATCGACACCTCGAAAGAATCCGCCAGCGCGATCGCGGCATTGCGCCACACTCCCGGCGGCGCGTTTGGCTCTTGCCGCTTCAAGCTCAAGTCGATCGAGCAGAGTCGCCCGCAGTACGAGCGCCTGATCGAGGTCCTGCGTGCCCATGACATCCGCTGGTTTCTCTACAACGGCGGCAACGATTCGGCGGACACCGCCAACAAGATATCGCAGATCGGCAAGGCGCTTGGCCATGATGTCAAGGTGATCGGTGTGCCGAAAACCGTCGACAATGATCTGGCCGTGACCGATTGCTGCCCCGGTTTTGGTTCGGTGGCCAAGTACACGGCGGTGTCGGTGCTCGAGGCGAGTCTGGATGTCGCCTCGATGGCGGAATCCTCGACCAAGGTCTTCGTCATGGAGGTAATGGGTCGTCACGCGGGCTGGATCGCCGCTGCCGCCGGGCTTGCCGGAAAAACCGCCGATGACGCCCCGCACATCATCCTGTTCCCGGAAATCCCGTTCGACGAGGAAGCCTTCCTGGCACGGGTCAAGGCTACCGTCGAGCGGGTTGGCTGGTGCACCGTGGTCGTCTCCGAAGGCGTGCGCAACAAGGACGGCAAGTTTCTCTCCGAAGTCGGCACGCGCGATGCCTTCGGCCACGCCCAGCTCGGCGGCGTCGCCCCGCTGCTGGCCGACCTGGTCAAGCAGAAGCTCGGCTACAAATACCACTGGGCCCTGCCCGACTACCTGCAACGCTCGGCCCGGCATATCGCCTCGAAGACGGATGTCGAGCAGGCTTACGCGGTCGGCAAGGCAGCTGTCGAATACGCGCTCGCCGGAAAGAATGCGGTGATGCCGGTGATCGTGCGCAGCTCCGATGCGCCATATCGCTGGAAGATCGAGCCGGCCGCGTTGAGCAAGGTGGCCAACCACGAGAAGATCCTGCCCAAGAGCTACATCCGCCGCGATGGCTACGGCATCACCGAGGCCGCGCGCCGTTATCTGGAGCCGCTGATCCGCGGCGAAGATCCGCCACCCTCGGGCAAGGATGGCCTGCCGAAGTACGTGCGCCTGAAAAACGTGGCAGTCAAGCAGAAGCTTGCCGCATACAACATAAATGACAAATAGAATTGTTTCCTGAAAACCGCACAATGCAGCGCACGCACGCGGGTGACAGCGACACCATGGTCGGGCCGATCGGGGTTTGGCTGCTGGTGTCGCTGGGGTTCTGCATTTCCCTGGCCTTGCTCTATCCGGGCCATTATCCGTTCGATTCCGCCTATCAATACTGGCAGGCCCGCAGCGGCGAGTTTTCCAACATCACGCCGGTGCCCATGATCGGTCTCTGGTCCGTGCTGCTTGCCGCCTTTGGAAATCCGGCCAGCCTGCTGTGCCTGAACCTCGGCATGTTCTGGGCCGGCATGGGCTGGTGCCTTGCTGCCAGGAAGTTCTCGTTCGGCTGGCTCCTGGTCGTGGTGCTGGCTGGCGGCCTGAGTCCGCTGGTACTCGTGCAGATGGCGCATCTCCTTTCCGATGCACACATGACGGCCGTGCTCGTGCTTGCCGCGGGATTGCTCGCAAGGCATCGCCCCGGCCGGTCACGTGCGGGCATCTGCATGGCCCTCGCCTTGATCGTCTACGCGGGTTGCATCCGGCAGAACTCCCTAGTCGCGGTGATTCCGCTGGGTGCAGCCGCGACGTGGATTCTGTCGACGATGGCCACCTCGCGATATCGCCTCGTGCTTGCCGGCGCCCTTGCAACCGCCCTGATCGGCATGATCGCAAGCATCGCTTTCGATCGAGCCCTCGCAGATGAACGCCGTCCCTTGTGGCCCATGCTGGCGCTGTGGGATCTGGCCGCCATGTCGGTGGCCACGGACCAGCTGCTGCTGCCGCCCTTCACCCATGGCCCGGGACTGGACGTGCAGGAACTTCGCGACAGCGGGGCCTTCGATGCCGCCTCCGTGACGCACTTGTTCGTCCGCTCGCGCTCAGGCGTCGGCAGCGGATTGGTGCGCCCCTATCCCGCCGCGCAACAACGGGAGCTGGCCGCCGCCTGGTGGTCGGCGGTCCGCGAGCATCCGCGCGAATACCTTGCACATCGATTGAGGACGACCCAACTGGTGTTCGGCAGGCACGATGGGGCGACTGCAGGGCTGGCCTATTACACCGATCGCTCCAGCTACCGCGACAATCCGCCATTGCCGGAAATCCTCAATCCACGCGCCCATCAAGGGTTGCTCGATCTGGCGGCGCGCCTGCGACCGACCTGGGTCTTCAGTGCTTGGCCATACCTGCTGGCCCATCTCGGCGTGCTGATCCTCGCCTGGCGAGGCCGTCAGGATCCACGGGCGGCGCTGGTTCTTGGCGTGACTTCCAGCGCGCTCGTATATGCCGCCAGCTTCATCATCCTTGCACCGAGCGCGGAGCTGCGCTTCGTGACCTGGCCGATTGTTTCCGCAACGCTGGCCATTGCGCTGTGGTTTGCGCCAATGCCGGCCCGGCACCCGGACGCACGGTCGGGCGGGGCACCTGGATCAGGCCCGGCGCGGCCCGCCGCGGGTTGATCGCGGCGGCAAGGTGGTCTCGACCCACTCCTGCTCTCGCCCGCGCCCGAAGCACCGGCATGCACTCGAATCCGCATCGCCACCGCGCCTCCGCCGGATGCTGCAGCGCAAGGCTGTGATGCCCGCGCAGGCACGGCTATACTCGACCGGTTAGGGATGCCCTGATCCCTGCCTCGTTCCGGCCAAGAATGGAAGGAGGCATGCGCATCACGAGCATCCATGGTGGGGTTTTCAGTGGTCCTTTTCCTTTGCTTGCCTGCTCCCTGGGAGGAATGATGTTGCAGCAACATGGTTTACTGTTTTCATTGATTTGCGCGGGTGTCGCCCTTGTCTATGGCGCATGGTCGATCCGCTGGATCCTCTCCAAGCCGGCCGGAAACGAGCGCATGCAGGAGATCGCCGCGGCGATCCAGCTGGGTGCGCGGGCCTACCTCAACCGCCAGTACATGACGATTT
>Ga0209170_1000613_pt1 | contig 15607 bp, 16 predicted proteins | sample KloWWTKNB14_bulk_FD_187178 | JGI IMG/M metagenome (GOLD analysis project Ga0209170, IMG submission 187178) | Active sludge microbial communities from Klosterneuburg, Austria, studying microevolution and ecology of nitrifiers - Klosterneuburg... | ecosystem: Engineered > WWTP > Aerobic digester >...
GAGGCACGCATTTCGCTTCGAAATCGGATCAGAAGTGCAAGCGACGAAACTCGATCCACGAGACAACGTGCTGGGTGATCGAAGGGTGTTAGGAACACGCTGCGGTACTTCACGGATCATTTGCTGAACGTTACGGGACGTTCACATGCCTTGATCGATCACGCCGAGAAGTTCGACCGGACGATCTACGGTGGGGTATAAAAGCGAAGGGCCCCGAATGATCGGAGCCCTCCACGCGTTCGAGAACGCAGCTTACTTCTTCTTTGCAGCCTTCTTTGCTGCCTTCTTAGGAGCTGCTTTGCGAGCGCCCTTCTTGGCTGCCTTCTTAGGGGCTGCCTTTTTCGCAGCTTTCTTAGCTGCCTTCTTTGGAGCAGCTTTCTTAGCTGCCTTTTTCGGAGCAGCTTTCTTAGCTGCCTTCTTTGCTGCCTTCTTTGCCATGACGAAATGGTTTTTGTTTGCGTCAAACGTAATCGTGTGCGCCCACATCTTTACGCAGTGGTTGATAAAATGTTCACACCCTGCATTGTTGATATCGCTATTGGACCCCTTCGATCGATGTGATCGATCCGCCTTCAAGTGATCCTGTCGATCAACGATGTTCACGTGCGATCAACTTTCCAATTCGTTCTTGTCGAACTACACCGACCTTCTGAAACGTTGATGCACCAATGGATGTAGAAGGTGCGATGAGAACGTGAAGCAACATCGATCCATGTTGATCGTTGTTCATCATCACTCGACTTGCAACTTGAAACCGACACCGTGAACGTTCACGATGCGTACGTTCTCATCCAGCTTCAAATACTTCCGAAGACGACTTATGAAGACATCGAGGCTGCGTCCGAGGAAGTAGGTGTCGTCACCCCAGACCATGTTCAAGACCAATTCGCGCGTGAGAACTTGATCCTGGTGCATGCAGAGCAAGCGTAGCACATCGGCTTCTTTCTTCGTGAGCTTCCGCTCTTCGCTCGGATGACTCAACATGAGGTTGCGATGATCGAAGGTGTAGGTGCCCAACTCGAATCGTTCACGGTCCCGATGATCCTCTCCGCGGCCATGTGTTCGACGAAGAATGGCTTCGATTCGTAGCACTAGTTCTTCATGGCTGAAGGGCTTGGTCAGGTAATCATCACCACCCGCTTTGAAACCTGCGATTCGGTCTTCCGTCTGGCTTTTCGCGGTGAGAAAGATGATGGGGACTTCCGCATTGATCGAGCGAATGTCCTCTGCAAGACTGAACCCGTCCTTGTGTGGCAGCATCACGTCCAACACGCACAGGTCGTAAACATGCTCATTGAACTGTCGTAGGCCTTCCTTGCCATCTCTACACAGATGCACGGCATACCCTTTTCGCTTCAAGGCGTCCTGTACAACGAAGCCAAGGTTCTGGTCATCTTCCACCAATAGGATGTTTGCTTTGTTTTCGGTCATTGGACGATACTCTTTTACGCGGTCCGTGCTAAGGGGAGTAACAAGGTGAACGTGCTACCGCTACCAAATTCACTTATGGCACTGATGCGACCCCCATGGGCCTTTGCGATGTGTTGCACATAGTGTAGACCAAGTCCGAAGCCTTTTACATCGTGGACGTTGCCGGTGTGTACGCGGTAGAATCGCTCGAAGATGTACTTGATATCCTCCTTCTTGATGCCGATGCCATCGTCTTCGACCGCGATCGACAGGTCACCATTCTGGTTTCTGGTGCGCAGTTCGATGCGCCCGCCTTCCACGCCATACTTCAGTGCATTGTCCACCAAGTTGGTAAGCGCATTGGTCAGGTGTACACGGTCGCCATACACCATGGCGTTCGGAGCTTGAAGGTCGAGCTTGAGTTCAGTTCTACGTTCTAGCAGTGGTAGTTGGAAGTGCTCGGCCACGGATCGGGTGATCGCATGGACATCCACCATTTCGCGCTTCAGTTCCAAGCTTTCCTTGTCCAACGTGGAGAGTTGCAGAACACGTTCTACCTGGATGCGCAAGCGTTCATTCTCGTTCCGGATGATCCGCGCATACTCCTTCAATCGTTCGGGTTCATTTACGATCCCCGGGTCGCCCAGTACCTCACTGCTCAGCGCAATGGTGCTGATCGGTGTCTTCAACTCGTGCGTCATGTTCCCGATGAAGTCGTTCTTCATCTCACTCAATCTCTTCTGCTGAAGGATGACCCAAACGCTGTAGGCAAAGAAACCGAACACGATAAGGGTGACGATCGCCGGAAAGATCCAGGTCCACGTACTTCGCTGTTCTTCCCACAAGGTGCTTTTGCGGTTGGGGAAGAATATACCGAAGTAGTGCCCGTCCTTGTCCAGCTTCTGGAGCTTGGTGTGCTCCAGCGTATCCGTGTCCACGGGATCAACCGCCACATAATTCCCATAGACGATGCTGTCCGTAAAGCAATCATAGATCCCGTACTCGAAATCCTCTTGTATGTTGCGCCGACTGAATTCCTTCTTGAGCAACGACTCCAATAGATACGGATGGAGCGTATCGTTGATGGTAACAGCAAAATAATTCGGACGCTCCTGCTTCACCGCGTCGTAGAGGTCCGATGGGTCCTTGGTGATGGAGAGGATCTGCTCGGTGACATCCGTGAGGGCGATCACGACCCGGTCATTGAACTGCTTCTCCAGTTGAAGCGCCTGCTCGTGATTCAATTCGACCTGCTCTTGGCGGTAGCGGGAGGCTTCACGCAACCACAGCAACTGGATCACCACTACGCCGACCACGCTCAGAATGGCCAACAACATCAGTGTCCCTATCGTGCGTCGTCCCATGCTCGTGTTGCAATGTTACACTCTCCGGGCCATCGTGGTGGGGAGTTAACAAGCCTTTACTTTCGCCCACGTGTCGCGATCTGGACCGATGAATGGAACCGACGCGGTCTTGAAGTGGCAGGGCACGTGCCGGAGGATGTTGTTTCATTTTGGAATCATATCGCTCAACGGTCATCCATTCCCTTCATTCTCCAGGGTCAACGCACGAAGCTTCTTTAAGCCCGGTTCATTTTGATCTACTGATCTTCGAGGTAGATGTTCTCAAGCTCTAGGGAATGTTCTTGGGGTCGTGGTTGAAGCATTGAGCACTTGGTCGGAACGATTCTAGGTTCACTTTGGAGAGTTCGCATCGCTTTGTTGCAGTACCGTGACGGAACAGGGCCATTTCACACGATCGTGCTATTGAGTACTTCCCGCGCCGGTAGTTGCTTTGCGGTCTCCTATCTCAACACAGCACATGAAGCTATTTACTCTACTCTCCGCCGTCATTTTCGTCACCGCCCTTCAGGCTCAAACAGAGGTCACCATTCCAACTGGGCCGGGCAACACCACCCAAGCCTATTACAGCTTGGCCAATGATGTACAAGGAACCGTCGCTCTTGGCGATTGGGACCTCGCCTTCGAGATCAGTGGGTTCACCTCAACGGTTCAAGTGAACACCATGAAGGGACTGACAGCGTTCGAAACACCTGAAGGTATCGCGGATTGGAACGCCGTGAATGCTCCGGATGAAATGAATTGGATCTCGCTGAACAATTCCGAGACCTATTGGTCGGCCGGTGCGCTTTCCAATGGCAACAACCTTTCCGAGCCGGATGGCTTCAACGTCGGTTGGGGTACATACAACCTCATCACACACACGATCGCGGGAACCAAGGTCTATGTGATCGGCTTCCCGGATGCGACCTTCCGGAAGTTGCGGATCAACTCCTTGGCCGGTGGTGCCTATTCTTTCACACATGCCGCGTTGGATGGTACGGATGAGCAAACCGTCTCCTTGATGAAAGCCGTTCACGCGGGAAAGAATTTCGGTTACTACAGTTTCGTAGGAGGTGTCTTGGATCTGGAGCCACCCACTGCGAGTTGGGACCTGCTCTTCACCAAGTACACCGCGATCATTCCGGCTCCCGCGCCAACGGCCTATGGGGTCGCAGGGGTATTGCAGAACAAAGGGGTCGATGCGCTGCAAGTGGACGGTGTGGATCCTGCCTCCGCAGATTGGACCAGTGGCCCGCTCGATTCCGCAATGAACGTGATCGGTTACGATTGGAAGAGCTTCAATATGGAGACTTCGATGTACGAGTACCCAACGGACCGCACCTATTTCGTACAGGATCGCGCCGGCAACATCTGGAAGTTGATCTTCACAGCTTACGGAGGTGGCTCCAACGGGAACATGACCTTCACACAGGATATGGTCAGTGCTGTTGGTGTTGAGGAGAATTACGGTACGCGGGATCTGGTCGTCTATCCGAATCCGACGAATACGGGCAGTATCAGCATCATCCTGGATCGCACGGTCCGCAACGGGCAACTTTCCATTCTGGACCTGACGGGCAAGTTGGTGAGCACGGCCAATGTGACCGGTGGTATGGGACTCGTTGCATGGCCTGTGGACGTGAGCGGCCTTTCCGATGGAACTTATGTGATGAAGCTGGATGCTGAAGGCAGCGCTTTCACCACCCGCTTCGTGGTCGGCCTGTGAATGACGCGGACTTGTTCAGTGAGGGGAGGACATTTCGCTGATCAATGCGGTTGAAGCAACGTGACTCGGTCATGACGATCATGATCACTCCCGACGGGTCCTTTGTGGAACCCATTGAAAGAGCATGGGATCAATGACCCATAGGATACTGGCGTTGGCACTGTGTATGCACGGGGCTTGCGCTATGGCGCAGATCCCGATCCAGGTCGGCGACGCGGATGCGAAACCAGTGCCCTACGCGCACTTGGCGTGGCAATGCATTGGGTCCGAAGGCCATGGGTTGGTTGTGATGGATGCTCAAGGGAAGGGTGCGGTGCCGGTGGACCATGCCTTGGCACAGAAGGGTGTTGCGATACGCGTCAGTTTCGTGGGGTATGCAACAGTATCGGATACCATCCACTCGGGTGATGGAGTCGGGTACCACTTCATGCTCCGGCCAGCCGCCTTGGGGTTGCCGGAGTTCGTGGTAACGGGTCAGTACGCCCCCGCCTCCCCCGAAAAGGCCGTACATCGTGTTCGTGTGATCGATAGCAAGCAGTTCCAACGCATGGCGGCGAACAATTTGGGTGATGCTTTGCGCAATGAACTCAACGTCCAACTGGCGCAGGATAACGTCCTAGGTACTTCGCTTTCCATGCAAGGTCTGGGCGGTCAGAACGTGAAACTTCTGATCGATGGTGTCCCGGTGATCGGTCGACAGGATGGCAATGTGGATCTGGCGCAGATCGACCTGACGACCATCGACCGGGTGGAGATCATCCAAGGTCCGTTGAGTGTGAACTACGGAACCAATGCACTGGCGGGCACGATCAACCTCATCACGCGGAAAGGATCTGGGTACCCAGCGACATTGAAGGCCTCGACCTATGCCGAACATATCGGGCGCTTGAACACTACCGTGACCGCAACGTGCCATTGGAACAAGAACGACTTGGTCTTGAGTACCGGTCGGAATTTCTTCAACGGTTGGGATCCACGGCAAAGCGGTATCCCCAGCCTTTCGCCCACAGTGGCAGATAGCACACGGTTCCAGCAATGGAAGCCCCGCGAGCAATACTTCGGCCGGGTGAATTACCGCTGGTCCGGCTCGCAGTGGAGCTTCGGTTACAAGGGTGAAGGCCTGCACGACCGCATCGTGAACCGGGGCCGACCACGCGCACCATACAACGAGACGGCGTTCGATGAAGTGTATACCACCATCCGGTTGGACAACGCCGTCTTCACGGAGGCCAAATTCGATCATGGACGGCGCGTGAACGCATTGGCTGCCTACAATTCGTATGCGCGCAGCCGCAATACATGGTTCAGGGACCTGACCACTTTGGAAGATCGGGCTGTGATCGCGAACGATGCGCAGGACACCACGCGCTTCGACCTTGTCAATGTGCGCGCTGTGTTCGCCAATGCACCGGACAGTGCCAAATGGAGTTACGAAGCGGGTATTGATGTGAACGTTGAACGCGGTTTCGGCGCGCGCATCGGTGACGGTCGGGAATCCATCGGAGACCACGCCGCATTCGCGAGCCTCGAATACCGTCCCATCGGTTCCGTAGTGATCCGTCCAGGTCTGCGGTACGCGTACAATACACGATATGATGCCCCGGTGATCCCCTCCGTGAATGTGCGGTGGGACATGCACCACGGTTTCACCATGCGTGCTTCCTATGCCCAAGGCTTCCGAGCTCCCTCGTTGAAGGAACTCTATTTCTACTTCGTGGATGTGAACCACGACATCATTGGTAGTCCGGATCTTGCGGCGGAACGTTCCCATTCGGTGAACGCCGCTTTATCCTACCGACATGCCAAGGACAAAGGGGTATACACCAGTGAGGTCTCCTGCTTCTACAACCAGGTGGAAGACCTGATCTCCTTGGCGCAGATCGCCGCTACCCGATACACTTACATCAACGTTGGCCGATACCGAACCCTCGGAGGTAGCATCGGGGCAGGCTGGGATAATGGCCATTGGCTGATCTCCACCGGTGCAGCCATCACCGGACGATACGATGAATTCGCAGCGTTGAATGATGAACCCTTCCTCTTTTCACCGGAGTTGCGTGCGTCCGTTACCAAACAATGGTTGCGCAAAGGCTGGAGTGGATCGGTGTTCTGGAAATGGCAGGGGCGGATCAGCAATTACGTGGTGGCCGATGAGGTCGATGTGCAACGTTCCTTCATCGCACCCTACGCCATGGCCGATGCATCGCTCACCAAACATCTGTGGAAGGACCGACTCAGCCTTACCGCCGGGTGCAAGGATCTCTTCAACGTACGCAATGTAAATGCTTCCTTGGCCAGTGGAGTGCACTCTGGCGGGGCCAACACCGTACCCATGACCACGGGAAGGACCGCCTTCGTGCGCTTGGAACTCGAACTTCAACGCACTCCTCGATGAACCGGTTCTTTCTTCCGCTTGCACTCGCCCTGATCTTGAGCAGCTGCCTCAAGGATGAACTCCCAGTGCCTGTCCATGAGCGCGGGGATGGGCGGATCACTGAAGTCTGCATGGGCACTTCGTACCAGGATCAATTGTGGATGGATATCGGGACTGGTTCCGTGGTGGCTACCAACTTGAAGACCGCGTGGGACCTCGCATTCGAAAGTAGCCCGAACGGATGGCGTGTTCAATTGAATGGTTCCCGGTTGATGACGGCGTGGGATCGGGGTGTGCTGGACCTTGCTCAACCTTTGGATACCGTCGGCATGTTCGCTGGTCGTCGGATCGATGCGCCGAGCGGTGTTCCGGATAGTACGGCGATCGGGGATTGGCGTGGATCGGATCACGTGTTCATCATCGACCTTGGGTACACCGCGTTGGGGGAGTGGCTTGGACTGCGCAAGGTGCGCCTCACCAGTGTTGATGCGGTGCGGTACACGTTCAGTTCAGCACGTCTCGATGGATCCGATGTGGTAGCGACCATTGTACCGAAGGACCCCACGCGCGACTTTACGTGCTACAGTTTCATACAAGGCGTAGTACCCATCGAACCGACGCATGGAACGTGGGACCTCGTATTCACCCAGTACACGCACCAGTTCTACGTGCCCTTCCTTCCGTACATCGTGACCGGTGTCCTGTCTTCACCACGCACCCGGATCGCAGTGGTCCGCAATGCGGATTTCGCCGACCTGTCGCTGGGCGATACGCTGCAGTACCCGTTCGAGGATCGACGCGACGCGATCGGCTACCTCTGGAAAACGTACTCCTTCGAAACGTCGTCCTACACCATTGATGCCAGCCTGAGCTACATCATCCAGGACGGCGAAGGCTATTTCCACAAGGTGCGCTTTCTGGAATACTATAGCGATCAAGGACAGGTCGGGTGCCCCCGTTTCGAAACGGAACCTTTGTGATGTTCTAGAAGTCACCTTCACCACCGTCGCTACCGGCTCCGGATGATGGACGTGCTTGACCACTACGCTTACGGAACAACGAGGTGTTCTGCTCGCCGAATTTCCAGGTGAGGGTGAAGCGGATGAAACGCTGCTCCCGACGGCGGAAGCTCTCTTGGTACAAGTACGGCGTGTCCACGATGCTACCCCAACGACGGGTGTAGAAGATGTCGTTCACCGAAACCACGGCCGTCAAACGTTTGGCGAAGTCGCGACTTACGGATGCATCCATCCCGTATTGTGCCAACCGGCGTCCTTGTGCTTGGATCTCCGGACTCTCGTATTCGCCATTCAATTGCACGGTCCACACTTTCTTGAAGCGGTAGTTCGCAACCGCCTTGGCCTCCCAGTTCGTACCGCGGTTGCGCACATCACCTTCGCTGCTGCGCAAGGCGATGTCCGTGTACTGAACTGTTCCGCTGAAGGTCAGTTGAAGTCCTGGGGTGGGTTCCAGTTTGATGATATTCTCCCATCCCCCAGTAGCACTGAAACTGCCATTGATGAATGTGTTCAGAAGGATCGTGGTGTCGCTTGCCAGGGGTGTGGCATAGCCCGTGATCACATCCGTGGTATAACGCCCGAAAACAGAAGTGAGCCATGTGCCTTTTCCTTTCAGGAACGGCAGTAAGTGGTTCGCCTCGGCCAGGTTGCTCATCTCGGGTGCTAGGGTCGGATTGCCGATACGCACGTTGCGTGCATCGCTGAACATGATGAAGGGAATGATCTGCCAATGGTTGGGCCGTTGGATCTTCCGCGAGAAATTGATCTGGAATTCACGGTCGCTATCTGCCCAACGGCGTACCAGATACAAGGAGGGGAAGAGTGCTCGCCCGAGGTTCTCCGTTCCGTCCGGATAGATGTAGCTGAATTCCTTCCCGGAATCCTTCAGAAGCGTTTTGAACCAAGTTTGCTCGAACCGTAGACCTGCCATCATGGACCACCGTTCTCCGAGTTTTTGCGACCAGTTGAAGTAGGCTGCATTGATCAAGTTCGTAATGTCGTAGTCGTTGGAAAGGGAGGAGTCCCTTACGTCCGTTCCAACCGTCGGGGAGGTCACATACACATCCAGGTACGTGTTGTCCAACTGCGTGCTGCTCTTCACGCCGTATTCGAATTTGGTCCGCTCACTGCGTGGGTCCACCAAGTCCGCTTGGAAACTGAGCGTGCCATACCGGCTACCGCCAATATTGTCCTGCAACCGTGGACTGGACCCCAATGGGCCTCCTCCGACGTCATACGTGTACAGGTCTTGACTTGCGTCACTTTTCCTTGCACCACCGTAGTACGAAAGGTCCATGCTCCATTCCTTGCCTTCCTTCGGGGATCTGTGGCGAAAGGCCAATTGCGCGCTGTTGCCAAAGCGCTCGCTCCAATTCGTATTCACTTGGCGACCGGTTCCGAGCAACTCCATCCCTGCGCCGAATGTGCTGGAGTTCTGCGTATCCTCTTCTTCACTCACGTGTGCACGCACCGATGCTGACGCACTGATCGTACTTCTTACACTCACTTGGTAGTCCATCCCGAAACGCCCACCGTGCATACGCCGGATGGACGTGTTCTTGGAATCTTGTTCAAAGTAGCCCGTGTTCTCTCCTTGGAAGCGATCCGTGCGCCGCGTATCGCCATTGGTGTAATTGCCCCGGGTGTTCAAATTGTATGAGAGGTTGAAGCCCCATCGACCATCCTTCACATTGACGTTCCCTCCGACCTGGTAGCGATCATTCGTGCCAACACCGGCCTGTAATTGTCCGCTGTAACCCGGTTTGGTGTTCTTCTTCAAAACGACGTTCAGGATACCTCCAGCGGTGTTCGCATCGAACGCAACGGAAGGGTTCGTGATCAATTCCACACGCTCGATCTCTTCAGCAGGGATCTGTTCCAGTGTCATCGATGTCGGCCGACCATCGATCAACAGTTGGGGATTCGACCCTCGCATCTGCACGTTCCCGTCCACATCCACACTCAGTCCGGGAATGTTCTTCATCACATCCACGCCCGTGCCGCCCTGCGTTGTCAGGTCCTTGTCCACATTGAATACCCGCCGGTCCACTTGCAATACCGAAGTGCTTTTCTCCCCGGTCACCTCGAATTCTTTCAGGATCTCAGCATCGGGTTCCAACAGTAGATTCCCCAAGTCCTGTTCCAACTGTTCGCGGGAGACGTGGATCTCTTTCACCAGGGTCTTGTACCCGATGAAGCTGATGGTAAGTCGCAATGGAGCCATTGGAAGACCATCGAGAACGAAATCGCCATTCGGACGAACGATGGCCCCTGTGACCAAACTGTCGTTCCGTGCGTGGTAGATCGCCACGGTGCCATATTCCACCGGTTTCTTGGTGTCGCTGTCCAAGGCTTTCCCATACACCACCCCAGTACGCCCACCGGGACGTTGTGCGGAGGCTGATGTGGCTCCGGACAGGTAGATGAGTCCTATAAGGAGGATGAGGGGATAGGATGCGATACGCATCAGGCGTAATGGAGGGGCAAGGGTCGGTAAAGGTATCGGAGTCCGATCCGTTGTTGGCCTTTTGGACGTGGCGGAGAGCACAATGTCGAATGGATCAACATCTTTTCACAAGCGGGGGTTCCTTCCAAAAGAAAAGCCCCCCGGTGATCCGGAGGGCTCTCGCATGTATTGGGATTGCTTAGTACTCGTCGCGACGCTCGCTACGGTATCCACCGCGATCACCACCGCGATCGCCACCACGATCGCTTCCGCGACTGCCTCCGTATCCACCGCGATCGCTACCGCGACCACCGCCGAATCCACCACGATCACCTTCGGTGCGAGGGCGTGCCTCGTTCACCACCAGGTCCCGACCGTGGAAGCTCTTACCATTGGTTCCTTCAATGGCAGCACGACCTGCATCATCGTTGGCCATTTCCACGAATCCAAAGCCGCGGCTCCGGTTGGTGGCTTTGTCCATGATGATCTTGGCCGAGGTCACTTCTCCGAAGGGGGAGAAGAGCTCGTGGAGATCCTGGTCCTTCACTGAGTAAGGCACGTTGGCGACGTAAATATTCATGAGTTCTAACTGACGGTTTATGTTGTTCTGTGCCTGTACCCCCGTGGTCTCGCCAAAGCACAAGGGGGCCTTTGGACGGCACGAATGTATGCAGGAACTTGATCCTGTCAATACCACCCGGCCTGATCGACCGGTCGCAAGGGACGCGCCGTGGTCACGGATGACCCCTTGGGTCGACTTGATCGCAGCGGATGAATGTGAGTCGGGAACGGACAGTAGCGGCTTCCATATGCACCGTCAGGAATATGGATCGGACGTACAAATTGCTCTTGCCTTCGGCCACCACGTCCCTGGAACGTGGATGCGTCCATTCCTGCCACGGCGTTGCACCTACACTCCATAGTGGGATCAACAAGTCTTTTCAGTGGTCGTTCAGCCGAACCATACCGCATAGCCTTTCCGGCGCAACTCCAGTGCAAGTCCTTTCTCAACCTCCAAGGCTTCTGAACGGCTCATCGGGCCGATGTGCTCATACAAGCTGGGTCGTAGGTACAAACCGTATTTCTGCACGATGTTCGCCGACAACTTGTGTCCCTTCGCATTGCGATGACCCGTCTTGTGTTGTAGGAAGCGATCCTTGGGTGTTTTGCTGGTCATGCCCACGTACACGCATTGTTGCACGCCGTTGAATTGAGGATTCGCGTCGCGGAATTTGCGATCCTCGGTGTAAACACGCCTAGCAAGTTCGATGACATATACGCGGTACGAGGTCGGCATGGCCTTCAAATGTAAATGGCGGGATAGAGGGTACGTATCGGCTTGTGGGACGACACTGCATGTTCGGACATGTCACATTCGATGAGCATGCACTGACAAGGATGCGGAGTTACCCCTCCTGATCAGTGAGACCGAAAGGTGTTGGGCGTGCCCACATTCACGGATGCGATTGCATTTTCCAGAAGCCTTCCTCACCTTTCCACCATGCGAATTGCCCTGATGATCGCCTTGTTCGTGTGCTGCTGTGACCTTGCCTTTGGGCAACAAGCGGTGGGGAGTGCAGGTGGCGATGCGAGTAGTACCAGTGGTTCCGTGGCTTTCACATTGGGACAGGTGGCGGCCTCATACATGAATTCATCGGGTGGATCGGTCGCGCAGGGTGTGCAGCAGCCCTATACGTTGTTGCCTACCGCAGTGGACGATCCGAATGAGGGTCCGGGGGTAACGATAGGGCCGAATCCTGCGACCTATGGGCTGTCCGTAGCCTTCAGCGAAACCCCCTCGAACGGGAGTACCTATGTCGTGTTGGATGCCAAAGGTCGAGCGGTGCTCTTCGGTAGCTTGGGTGTTACCACCTGGATCGGGACAGCCCATCTCCCTGCAGCCACCTACACCTTGCAGTTGTTCTCCGGATCGACTCCGGCTTCCTACCCCTTCATCAAACAGTGATCACCATGCGGTATGTACTCCTCCTATGGGCCATCCTCTTCGCGGCGGCATGTGCGGCCCAAGCCCCAGAACAAATGAACTACCAAGCGGTGGTGCGCGACGGAGCAGATGCGTTGGTAACCAATGCGCCAGTTGGCATGCGGTTGAGCATTCTCCAGGGGAGTGCATCCGGCACCGTGGTATTCGCTGAAACACACATCCCGGTCACGAACAGCAATGGATTGGCTTCGGTCGCATTGGGTGCGGGTACGGTACTGTCCGGTTCCATGGATAACATCGATTGGAATGCAGGCCCCTTCTTCTTGAAGACGGAAACGGACCCGAACGGTGGTTCGAATTACGGTGTGGTGGGGACCAGCCCGTTGCTCAGTGTCCCCTATGCGCTGTATGCCAAAGGATCCGGGAGCTCATTGCCAGGGCCACCGGGCCCTCCGGGTATGCCGGGTGTTGGTGCTTGCGACCCGAACGATCGCGACAGCTTGATCGTGCTCAACAACAACAGTATGGCATGGGGGTTCTTCCAGGATGCGAATGGTGCTGGCCAATGGATCATCCATGCCTTGGGCGGTACCAACCAGAGCAGCATCGCATCACGTAAGGCGGTGATCCTGTATGATCAGAGCCAAGCCCACGCCTTCTATTTGGACAACTCCGGGAATGGGCAATGGTCCGTACAAGCGCTCGGTGGCACCAACCATACCGCCCTGGCCACCTCCAAGTCGGCGGTCCTGTACAACAACAGCAATGCCTACGCCTTTCATGTGGATGGCGGTGGAGTTGGGGTGTGGACGATACAGCCCATGGGCGGCACCAACCATGACCACGTAGCGTACGGAGGCAAGATCATCGTGTACAATTCCAGCATGGCGTACAGCTTCGTGGTGGACGAAGCGAATAACGGTGCTTGGACATCCCAAGCGCTTGGTGGAACTGCTACGAGTGTGAGTACCACGCCCTGATCATTGTACGGGCCGGTAGATCGTGTATCTGCCTCTGATCACGGTGCGTGCGTCCCATTCCGTAAGCCCCACTTTTCGACCGCTGGGACCGAAGTTCTGATGTGCCAAGGTGTAGCGTCCGTCGCCATGTGTCGCATGGACGATCGCGGTATGGTGGCCCATGCGCTCTCGGCTCTCGCTGGTCGCGGTTCGCACAAGAGTTTCGATCCCTTCGAATTGAATGATATCACCAGGCAACACACGCTCCGCTTTGAGGTCCACCTCGCGGCCGAAACGGTACTTCCCATCCCAATTGGCCCCGGCTTCATTCAATGCCGCTGCAGCCAAGTCCCAACACTCACCTGTGCCCACGGGTTTTCCAAGGTGTGCATCTGCGAAGCCTAGTACACGCTGGTTCAGCGGAGGTAGGCTGACCACTTGAGCCGCAGCAATGCCTGCGGAAAGCATCAAGAAGGCCAAGATCCACCGCACGTGGTTCACTTGGAGGGGACTTCTTTGCAACCCGCCATCCAGGCGTTGTATTGCACTGTGGTCAATACGCTGCGTAACTCGCCAAGTACGGTGCTGCCATCGGTGTGCGAGATCGGATTCTGATTGCCCGGTGCACCTGCGGCTTTGCACTCTTCAGCACATGCCTCTTGGATGAATTTCATGCGTTGCAATTGATCCGGGGTCAACTTCAACAGGGTCCAAGTCTCGGATGTGGTACGTAACAAGCACCGTTGCAGGTCGGCGTTCGCAGGTGCCGGTTCCTGAGCGAAGGCATATGCAGTTGCCACCAAGGCCATAAGGAGCAGAGGCGTTCTCATGCACCGAAGATAGTATGGGACAAGAGCGGTGTGGAGTTCGAGGTGCTTTTCATTGCTGGGTCTTTTCGTTCGGTGTACGGACCACGTTCACCGTTGATGCTATTGCAGTTGCATTACCTTTGGAATACCATGCAGCGTATTGAAACCAATAGCGCAGTGGTACAGCGTGTCTCTCCCCACGTGATGGAATGTCGGTACAAGCCCGGCGTGAAGGTGGATGCCGTAGCTGTACGCGAGAATCTCCAAGCGCGTAAGCAGTTGGATGGGACGAAGGCCTATGGCGTTATTGGCATCTTCCCGGAGGATGTGGATTTCGACATGAGCCTGCTGTACAATGACCATTACCGCGAGGCGGGGGTGGACGAGTGGACGCGTGTGCTAGCCATTGTGTCCGAGGGCATGCTGTTCGAGCGTTTAGCGAAGCTGTACTTCACCTATCACCCCACCAACTTTTCTACCAAAGTGTTCAATGACCTAGAGGAAGCGCGTGCATGGGTAGAGCAATGCATGTCGGAGCACGGGAGATGACTGAATGGTACCCGTAAGGTATTTGGGTACCTCGAAGTACCTCACTCCGGCGGCATCGGCCTATGGGCCGACCCTTCGGGCAAGCACTTCTCGTTTGGTCATCCGGCGTTGCTCCTCAGTCAGTTACCTATGGGTAACTTCCTTTCGTCGCGCCTAGTCTGCCCAGGACGATAAGCACTTGTGCCATCCGTTCGAGGTACTTCGAGATACCCATTTGCCAAGAGGCGTACGAACCTTGTCGCCCATTGCCAAAGTTCGAGTCGAACACGAGCTACCGAATAGCCTCCAACTTTCGTTTCAAGGCCTCTAGGTCGGAGTTGGCTTTCTCCTTCGCAGCTTGACGTTCCTGTTGGTCTTTGATCGCGTCCGGTACGTCTTCCTGCCTGTTGTTGGCATCTTTCAATGCGTCGGCCTCCTTCTTCATTTGCTTGGCCAGAGCCTGCTGCACCTTCACCAATTTCTGTTGGATCTTGGTGAGTTTCTGTAGGTCTTTTGGGTCTTGGCTGCGCTCGAAACGGTCCTGTGCGTGAAGTTGATCGCTTTGGAGCTGGGCTTGTTTGCCGCTTAGCTTGCTCTTAGCTTTCTTGCTCTTTTCCAGATCCTCGTAGGCATTGTTCACCCTCTTTTCCGCCTTCGCTTGATCGGCCTGCGCATCCTCCAACTTACCGGAACGCTTGTCCACCAATTTCTGTTGATCCTCGATCTGCTCGCTTACCACCGCACGGTTCAGTCGAAGTGCTAACGCACGTGCAGCCACTTGGCCGCGATCGCTCGCGGCGAAGGCCGTGGAATCATTCGTCGCATATGCCAAGAGCATCCGTGTGCCACCCAATTGTTTGTCCTTGCTGAACGTGGCCATCATCGTCACGGGTGAAGGGTCCAACTCTTCCACGATGAGAGGCGTGGACTTCGCAGGCTCCGAACCATTGACCTTTCCTCCTTTCCGGGCACAATCACTTTCCCACAAGTTCATGACCTTTCCCGGATCCGCCTCCAGGATCGGAATAGCGAAAGCAGCCAGTTTGAA
>Ga0209170_1000614_pt1 | contig 15604 bp, 16 predicted proteins | sample KloWWTKNB14_bulk_FD_187178 | JGI IMG/M metagenome (GOLD analysis project Ga0209170, IMG submission 187178) | Active sludge microbial communities from Klosterneuburg, Austria, studying microevolution and ecology of nitrifiers - Klosterneuburg... | ecosystem: Engineered > WWTP > Aerobic digester >...
AAATATTTTAGGGTTTATAAAACCCAGTGAAGAATTTTTGTGAGAGCTGCTGGTAACTACTTATATTCCTGAGTCTTTTTTCGGTGTTTTTGTTGTTATGGGCTTTACAAAGTACATGAAAACAACGAAATTCCTGTTAGCCCAAAAACAGTTATTCCCAACATCCGGAAGACATTGGGAATAGCTTATATAAAATCTTGGTTTCTTTATACGAAAACCCAGGATTAAAGACTCTCCCAACGTCCGCCACTGGGCGGATTCAGGAACTGCTTATTTTCTTAATCCGAGCTTCTCAATCAGCTGGCGATAACCAGTCAGGTTATGCTTCTGCAAATAGTTCAGCAGACTTTTGCGTTCACCCACTAATTTCATCAGTCCACGGTGAGTAGAGAAGTCTTTTTTATTTTGTTGCAGGTGACCACTGATCTGACTGATACGTTCAGTCAGCAGTGCAATTTGACCTTCGATCGAACCGGTGTTTTTTTCAGAACCGGCGTAAGTCTTTAAAACTGAAGCTTTTTTTTCTTTTGTAAGAGGCATCTTTTTAATTTTTAAATTTCATCCGTTTTTTTCATCTTGTTATTAAGGCGGCAAAGGTAAGGCGGATAACGTTAACAGCAAAGGGTTTGCCACCCTTTTTTTGAGGTATTTACATCCCATTTATGCTGATTTTCAGGGCATAACTTATTTTTACGCTATGGAACTCTCCCAGGACACCAAAAATATACTTGGCCTCCAGCTCCCAACTGATCCGCGATGGGTCAATCTGGCTGAAAAATCATTAGAAGAAATTCTAACTGACCACGCATATTGCGAACAAAAAGCCGCTACAACCTGCATTTCACTGATTCAACGATACAGCTCCAAAGAAAAGCTGGTAGCCGAACTCTCTCCCATTGTTACCGAAGAATGGGGGCATTTTCGGCTGGTACTCGCAGAATTACAAAAAAGAAACCTGAAATTAGGTAAACAAAGAAAAGATGAATACGCTAATGCATTGTTTGATTTTCAACAGAAAGGGGGCGATGCAGAAGGCCGTATGCTTGACCAGTTGCTTACAATGGCACTGATCGAGGCCCGCAGTTGTGAACGATTCAAACGATTAAGCGAGGGATTGAATGACGGGTATATGCAAAAATTTTACCGGCGTTTTATGGAAAGTGAAGCCGGGCATTATACACTATTTATTGAACTGGCTGAAACATATATCAATAAAGAAAAAGTCCGCCGAAGGTGGAAAGAATGGCTGGACTACGAAGCTGATATTATTCAAATTCTGGAGATAAGAGGTGACAGAATACATTAGGCAAATCAAAATTTTCCGCAAACGATTGAAAGAGGATTGATCATATTGATTGGCTAATTTCAAGTGCTGATGAGTCAAGCATCCTATAAAGAAGCGCTGAAAGTTTTTGCTAATCAATCCGATGAGTTTATTGTTGAGCCAGTTACAAACGGACTCATCAATCAATCTTTTAAAATAACCTGCAATAATACCGGGGGCTCGTTTTTACTCCAGCAAATCAATCATCATGTTTTTACCAGGCCAGAGAAACTTCAGCAAAATTATATGCTCCTCTGGAAATACCTCCGGGAAGAGGATATCCCTTTTATTATTCCAGAACCTAAACATTTTATTAACGATAAGACTTTCTTCAGGGATGGTCAAAATAATTACTGGAGAGTATTTGAATTTATTAGCGGGACAAAAACGCTGAACATTGCCGATAACATTTCTCAGGCAAAGGGTGTGGCTAACATATTTGCCGGTTTCACAGCATGTTTCAGCAAATTTGATAGTAACCAATTGCATATTACCATACCTGACTTCCATAATCTGTCTTTGCGATTCAGACAATTTACTCAATCACTGAGTAATGGTTTGAACGAAAGAATACGTAAAAGTCAACAGCTTATTGACGATTTAAATCTGAGGGAGCGATATGTCAATTTTTACGAAACTATAATTGAGTCAGATGAGTTCCGGCTAAGGGTGATGCATCATGATGCCAAGATCAGTAATGTTTTATTTGATACAGCCAGTGAGAAATTGATATGTCCTGTAGATTTTGATACGGTGATGCCTGGTTATTTTTTTTCCGACTTAGGAGATATGATTCGTTCTATGGCTTGTAGCGAAAACGAAAATAGTAACCGGTATGAGGAGCTCAATATTCGCAAGGATTTTTATGATGCTATTGTATCCGGTTATACAGAAGTATTAAACGGGCAGCTAACTTTTTCGGAGAAAAAATATATTCATCTTTCCGGGTTATTAATGATTTATATGCAGGCATTGCGTTTTCTAACTGATTACTTAAATGGCGATATTTATTACAGGATCAGTTACCCCGAACACAATTTTGACAGGGCTACGAACCAGGTTATTTTATTAAAAAATCTTGAAGAGTTTTTAATTCACAACTATCATTTTAAATTCTGATTACGTAAATTACAATTACAAAGTTATCATGCCGATCAATCAACAATTTTGTTTTTCTCATTCATCCGGGCAGGAAGTCAGCCTGTTCACACTATCCAATTCGAAAGGCACCAAAGTTCTTATTACTAACTTAGGAGCCACTATCACTTCTTTTAAATTGAAAAATGCTGACGGGTCAGTCAATGATATTGTGCTGGGATTCGAAAAAATTGAAGACTATGCAGGAGCAGATTACCTGGCTCAATATCCCTGGTTTGGATGTGCTGTTGGTCGTGTTGCCAACAGGATAAAGAATGCAGAATTTATGATTGATGATAAAAACTATTCAGTAAGCCGGAATAACGGAAACAACCAACTCCACGGTGGTCTTGAAGGGTTTGATAAAAAAGTATGGCAAAAAAAAGCAATGGGAGATTCTCCGGATTGTTTTCTTGAATTAAAGTATGTCAGTCCGGATGGAGAAGAAGGTTATCCTAGCAATCTTGAAGTTATTATCCGGTTTGAATTAAATGATAATGATGAACTGAGTTACCAATACACAGCCACCTGCGATAAAACAACCATTGTAAACCTGACCCATCATGGTTATTTCAATCTTAATAATGGCGAGGGTGACATTAAAGATCATGAAGTAAAGATTTATGGTTCGCTAACGCTTGACCAGGATGAAGAGCTTGTTGCAAACGGAAGTCTGACACCAGTAGAAAATACTTTATTTAATTTTAGTGATTTTGTACGGGTTGGTGAAAGGCTAACAAAAATTGCTGAGTATGACAAAAGTTATATTGCCAATAAAAAAAAGGAGGAAACATCACTTTCATTAATGGCTGAAGTAAAGTCTGCTGCTTCCAAACTGCTGCTGCAGGTATATTCAACGGAGCCAATAGTGCATTTTTACACCGGCAAATGGATACCCACAGTAAAAGGGAAGAACGGGACAAGCTATGGTGCGTTTTCAGGCCTTTGTCTTGAAACACATAAACATCCTAACGCAATCAATATTCCTCATTTTCCAACTACTATTTTAAGACCCGGGGAAACTTACTCAACCAGGACAATTTATAAAGTAATTCAGGTTTGAGAAAAATAAACCAGTTCTTCATCCAATTGCAGAAATGGATATTTATCCTTTAGAGCCCTTGTTTTTTCAAAATAAGACATTAAAAATTGCTGATGGGATTTGGTGGCCGGCTGAAAAGCTTTGTGCTTTCGGGCTATCATTATTTTCCTGATTTCCTTCATCAGTTGCTGCGACTCTACATTGATACAGGTAGCAGCAAATTTCTCTAATACAAATTCTGTGGCCGGATAATTAGGATGAACCAGGTCAATGTCATAAAAACGGTAATCCCGCAACACATCAATCACCAGTTCATAGGCCGGGAAATAGAAAGCCGATTCAAATTTATTGACAATATAATGTACTGATTCAATCAATCTTGCCTTACTCCGGTTATTCTCCACTACTCCATCCCTTATATGCCGAACCGGGCTAACGGTAAAAAGGAATTTTAAGTCCGGGTTGAATTGTTTCAGCTGTTTGATACAATCTTCCAGCATAAAACTGATAACATCGATTGACAGCATTTCTTTTGTAAACCAGTTCGCAGGAGCCCGGTGGCAATTGGCTACGCCATTTTTTATGCTCTCCGATGCGAGGTCTGCCTCTTTTGTAAGTTGATAAGAATAGGAGGAGCCCAATGTTATAATTAACCAGTCTGCTTTCTTCAGGAATGTATGAGCTGTATTTTGAGAATCGTTGATAGCCCCGATACATGCCCTTGAATCAATATTAGAATAGCGGGAATGGTGCTGCCAGCTATTCCATATTTCGTTCAGACGGAATAAATCAGCTTCCAAATATTCCCGGGGGCTGATGTAGGAATATAAACTTTTACAAACACTGTCAGGGCCAAAAAGTATCCCGTTGGGGTTTTGAAGCACAGAAAATTTGAATTCTCCCAGGGCATTTCCGATATGTTCGGTGAAACAGGAACCGATCAGCATTATATTGTCCCGGTAAGAAATTGGTTCCGGAAGTTTCTTTAAATCAATATTGATCAATAAATCCATAAATCACTAAATAAATATTTCTCCTGCAATCCTGAGGCTATGTGCCAGGGCTTCTTTATCAAGACTGTTGACAAGACCATGCTGATCAAAATAATTGATCATCAGTTCACTGTTCATATTTCCTACCAGTTCATCATCTGCCATTGGGCAGCCACCAATTCCTTTTAATGCACCATCGAACCTTTTGCATCCTGCTTTTACTGCTGCCTCTAATTTTTCTTTCCAGTTTTGGGGAGTGGAATGAAGGTGTACACCAATTTCTGTTCCCGGCAATGAGTCAACAAGATAGCTTGTCATTGTATAGACCTGCTCGGGGGTAGCAACTCCAACGGTATCTGCCAGCGAGATGATACCAATATCCATTGCCACTAACTTGTTTACCCATTCAAAAACAATATCCTCATCAAACGGGTCCTCGTAAGGATTGCCAAAACCCATTGAAATATAGACCACCAATTGCTTACCGGTTTTAAAACAGATATTCTGTATCTCCTCTACCCTGCCCAGGGATTCTTTAATTGTTGAATTTGTATTTCTTTGCTGAAAGGTTTCAGAAACGGAGAAGGGAAACCCGAGATATGAAATTTCATCGAATATGCTTGCCTCTTCTGCCCCTCTCTGGTTAGCTATTATGGCCAGTAATTTTGTGCCCCGGACTCCAATCCCGAGTTTTTTCACTACTTCCTTTGTGTCTGACATTTGCGGGATTGCTTTCGGCGAAACAAAACTCCCGAAGTCAATCGTATCAAACCCGACTTTTAATAACGAATTGATATACTCAATTTTTTTCTCCGTTGGAATAAAAGTCTTCCAACCCTGCATAGCGTCTCTTGGACACTCAATAAGTTTAACTGAAGATAGATTCATAAAGAATAAAGATACAATTGAACTATGAATCTATTTTCGCAAACCATTAACCTTTTCCCGCATTGCATTAAAAAAACGGTTCCTGTCCTTTTCTCCGGTTGTACTAATAAGAGTGGAGCGGCTTAAAAGTGTATCGAAAGAGGTTTTTACTTTAGCAGCAAATCTTGGATCTTTTGTAAACAAATAATGAAATACACTGTATGTTACCATCGTAAGGTCCTTTCCATCAAGGTTAATTACCATAGTATTATTTCCAAGTATCAGTTCATTGATATAAAACCGTATCGGAGCTTTATAGGAGACTTCAGCAGCTCCGGGCATAAACTTTACGCCTTTTTCGGCTTGTAACTGCAGATGGTCTATCATTTTATGAAAGGATTCAAGCACCAGCTCAAAGTCTTTATTTGTTTTAAAGTTACCTGCATCCCGGTAATAAGCAACCTGGTTAATCGTACTGTGCATACTTTCCAGGTTCCAAAGCTCCACGCAGGGTATTTGGTTATACTCCTGCAATACCAGTTGACCAAGACCAAAACAATCATGATACGGAAACTCCTCCATGGAGAATGTTTTATTACTTAAGCTTGCCTGGTTATTAATTGTTTTTGACCAGAAAAAAGTTTTGAATGCGGCCATTTCAGGAAACAAGTAAAAATTCCAGATGGTGGAATCCTTACATAAGTAATGTATCTCTCTTGATGTAAAAGAATTAAAGTACTTGAATTGCATCAGCATCGCTTTCAGGTAATCAATAAACTCAGCCGGGGATCCATTCATTCCGGGGGCATCAAAAAGTACTGACTCTGTTTTTAGCTGAAGCAACTGATCAAGCGACAGGTGGTAATGTTCACATATTTTTTTTAGTTCAGAAAGAGTAATGGGCTTTTCTCCCCGGATGCGACGGTATACACTATCTGCACTTAAATCCAACAAATCACATAATTCGTCAACCAATGATAGATGAGCCGGGAGGTTTTCCTTCAGATGACTGAAAAGCTGTTGCTGCAGGTGGTTGGTTTCCATGCTACAAGAAAATTACGGAAAATCCGTAAAACCCAAACTATCATTATTGTTTTTAACAATTATTGCCTGCAAACAGGCAATATTCAGGTGTTTCTCATTCACCAATTGCGTTAATCAATGCCTGGTACGAAAACCTGCCACAGTAACAAACACGGTTGCTCTTTTCAATTATCAATCGCTTGTTTAGCGGGGTAGGTTTGGGTCACAAAACAAAAACAACAGTTATGAAACAAACCTTAATCACCAGCCTAATTCTGATTCTGTTGAATGTTTGTGCATCTTCACAACAGGATGAGATCAATCAAACCGATAACTCGTTCATCAGTTCTGAGTCAAACATTTCAACGCATAAAAAGAAACTTAATTTTTTCGTAGTTTCTAAAAGACAAAAAGGGAAACTTGATCTTGCCACCAGGTTTAATGTGTTTCGATCCAAAATAAAAAGTCTTTTCAGGCCCAAAAAGTTTGTAGCCATAATAGCAAAAAACGGTGAACAAATGAGTGCAAAAGTGATATACCGTCTTAAAAAACATAATGCCCGGATCGGGACCATCTGGTTTGATTCACACGGTATGTATAAAAAAGGCTATTCTCTTTTCTTAATTGGAGAAGATGAAATCAGTTACAAAACGCTGAAAGACTCATCTTTAGCCTCTTCATTTCGCCAATTGGCAGCTTTTTCAGACAGTGAAACAAAACTTGTTGTTGGTTCCTGCTATGGAGGTGCCACTTACCACCGGGCCTCAATAGACTACAAGGATACTACCCGGATGAATGGCGATTCTTTGATGATAATTATCGGGGAGTTATTAAAAAATGTAACTGTCTATGCCAGCGAGAGCTGGGTTATGACAAAACCAGGTCTTTTTCTTAAGAGAGCAGCAGTAACAGGGTACCCCGGACGTAAACTTTTTCTTGATGTTTGCTATCAGCCGGCCTGGGAAAATGCTGGGAAATGGAACGAATACAATGCGTATACCAATAACTTCAGGAGTGTAACGCCGGTTACACTAGATATGTATGGAAATGTTATCCTGCGGACCTTATCTTATACGGATAAAAAAGAAGTTCAGAAAGAAATTTCCAAAAATCTGGAGAAAATGCAACCGGGCCTTTATAAATAGTATAGACCTTTACATTCAAATACGAAAGCAATGAAACGATCATTATCTGCACTATTGCTGTCGTTAGCAGCGATGACAGTATTTGCACAAAAAGAAAAATACCTGGGAGTGGCAATATTTAATACCCAGTCAGATCTCCCTTTTGGAAAATTTAGCGGTATGTTCTCAGAAATATTTCATCCCGGAGCAGAAGTTACCTGGGGAACAAATTTCCGGATAAAGAAAAAGCATGATTGGTTTTGGGATGCAAGGGTAGCTTATTTTTTTCACCGGTTTGTGCAACACGGTATTCCTGTTTATGCCAATATTGGTTACCGCTATAAATTCAATAAGCGATTTGCAGCTGACCTTGCATTAGGTGCTGGCTACATGCATTCTATACCTGCTACCGGTAAATTGAAACTGAATGAAAATGGTGACTATGAGAATAATAAAGGCATTGGCAGAATGCAGGCTAATGCCTGCTTTGGAATGGGGGCCGGATACCTGCTTAATCCTCAAAACGTGAAGCCGGTAAAATTGTTTATTGTTTATCAGCAACGGTTACAAATGCCATTTGTAAAATCATATGTACCTATTCTTCCCTATAACAGTTTTATGATCGGGTTCAGCAAATCAATAGCTGGAAAAAAATAACTAACCTAAATGAAAGCAACATGAAAAAGGTAATATTCCTTCATATAGTTTTAATGCTGATGCTTTTTTCTTGCCGGAAAGCACAGATCACAGAAACCAAAAGTGCTGGTGTACCCTGTCCATGGACGGATACCAGTAATAATCATCCTAAAAATTCAGCATTTACTGCATTACTTGAAAAATACAAAAAGAAAGGACTGCCCGGAATATCTCTGCTGGTTCGGGATAATAACGGCACCTGGATAGGCGCTGCCGGGAAAGCACATCTGTCAAATAATATTGATTTTGTGCCCGGTACTGTCTCAAAAGCTGCGAGTATAACAAAATTATTTGTGGGAACTCTTGTTTTTAAATTGATGGAAGATTCCATTCAAACTGGCATAGGATACCAGGCATTAAACAAAAAGATAAGTGAATGGCTGCCATTATCAATTACTAATAAATTAGCCAACGGAAATTTAATTACACTGGGTCAGTGTATGAAACATGAAACAGGCATCCCGGATCTGATCGAAGAAGACCCGTTCTACCTGGCAGTGCTGAATAATCCCAATAAAAAATGGAAGGCGGAAGAGTTACTGGAATTTATTTATGATAAACCTGCATTGTTTGCACCCTCAGATACGGCCATTTACTCAAACACCAATACCGTCCTGGTAACAATGATAATTGAAGCACAAACAGGAAAAAAACATTCAGACCTTTTAAAACAGTATGTATTGGCACCGTTAGGATTAAACAATACATTTTATCAGCCGCATGACATACTGCCAATCAGTACAGCACAGGGCTATTATGATTTGTATAATAACGGAACTATTGTTAATGTGTCTAATCTGGTAACGGGAAGCGGAAATGGTTATGGTGGATTATACAGCAATATCTATGACCTCTATAAATTTATCAATACCTTGTTGCTCCAAAGAACATTACTAAAGCCCTCCTCCATGACTATTATGGAAACATATGGCAAACCGGATGACCCTAATCAATACGGCTACGGGATTATGAAAAAATTTATCAGCAGAGGTGTAAATGCCGGGTATGGCCATAGCGGCAGAGACTTAGGCTACACGGCAAATATGTTTTATTTCCCCAACAAGAATGTAACACATATTTTCTTTATCAATTATGGAACAGATGCAGACAGTGACCTGAAAGAAGTTTTCAATAATTTCCAGGAGGAGTTACTGGACCTGACGCTTAATTAAAAATAAAACCTTTATAAAATGAAAAAGCAAATAGCTGGGCTCATTATAATCATTTCTTTATTTGCCAGTTCCTGTAAAATGGCAGGCACTTTATACCCAATATCTCAGGATCAGAATGATTTTATCCTAAAAAAAGAAATGATCGGAAAATGGGGAGACAGTAAAGATACCTCGGGCTATTATGTTGTAGACACTTTCAGCGGTAAAGACGGCAAGCTATATCAGATAAAAACTATTTATAAAAATGCAGAAAAAAATACAGTGGATACTAACAGGTTCAGTGCCATCCTTGTCAGACTAGAAGGATGGTATTATCTTGACTGCTGGGTAGATATGGAGAATGAATTTCCTGCAACTGATAACAGCTATCAAGATTGGTTAATACCCCGGCATTTCATTTTCAGGCTATCATTCCCGGATGCAAACACAATAGAAATAACCGCTCCTGATACAGAATATCTGATAAAGCTAATTGATCAAAAAAAACTCCTTTTGCATTACGCAACGCTGAAAAAGGATGATTATTTAATACTTGACAAGCCTACTGATCTAGAAAAAGGGTTTACCGAATCAACAAAATATCCGTTGTTATATAAGGATAAAAATGTCCTGCACAGGTTAGAATAATCGTTGCTTCATTACCTCATACAAAATAATCCCGGTGGCAACGGAAACGTTGAGTGATTCAAAATCCCTGGCCATCGGGATCTTAATTTTCTCATCACAAATTTTCATTAATGCGGGATAGATACCTTTTTCTTCACTTCCCATTACAATGGCACATGGTGTTTTATAATCACAGTCGGCTACATTCTTTTCTGCTGTCATTTCGCTGGCAAATACTTTGATGCCATTCAGGTGTAATTCATCCACCGCCTTCATCAAACTGTTAACACGGCATACTGCAATCTGTTCTAAAGCACCTGCTGATGTCAGTATCGCATCTTCATTCAAAGCCCCTACTCCTTTATCCGGGATAATGATCGCATGCACACCACAACAAAGTGCAGTTCGGGCTATTCCGCCTATATTGCGAATATCAGTAATGCCATCAAGTATCAGCAATAATGGTGCTTCGCCATTGTCAATGATCAGAGAAATAACATCCTGCAGATTCTGGTACTGCACTTTAGCGATCTGCGCCACACAACCATCATGATTGGTTACATTGAAGCTATTCAGTTTTGCAGCCGGTACATAATTGACAGGCACTCCGTTTTGAACAGCTAGTCTTTTTATTTCACTGATTTCTTCACCAGTGGCTCTAGTATCAAGATAGATCCTGTCTAATTGCTGACCCGTTCTCAATACTTCTATAACGGCATTTCTTCCGATCACTAATGAACTCTTTTTGGGGCGGTGTTGTTGTCTGAAATTTTTCACTTGTCAAATGTATTATAAACTAAAAACCCTGCAAGTTTTTCCAACCAGCAGGGCCTTAAAAATTTTCCTTTTAAGGAAGATTTGGAGAGGTTTATTTTAACCCAAATGCTTTTTTCACTTTTGAAACATAATCCAGTTTCTCCCATGTAAACAATTCAACCTTTTTGGTCACTTTTTTCCCGTCAGGTGAAGTAAATGTTTTTTCAACCACTTCAGATTTTCTACCCATGTGACCGTACGCTGCTGTTTCACTATATATAGGATTACGAAGTTTAAACCGTTGCTCAATAAAATAAGGTCGCATATCGAAAATACGCTCTACCACCTTACTGATTTCACCATCAGTCATTTGGACTTTGGATGTACCGTATGTATTTACATTGATACTGGTTGGCTGCGCCACACCAATTGCATAAGAAACTTGTACCAGCACTTCACTGGCCAATCCGGCTGCCACCAGGTTCTTGGCGATATGTCTTGTTGCATAGGCTGCTGAACGGTCTACTTTGGAAGGATCTTTCCCACTGAATGCACCCCCACCGTGAGCACCTTTACCACCGTAAGTATCTACAATGATCTTACGACCCGTCAAACCAGTGTCACCATGTGGCCCCCCGATCACAAATTTTCCGGTTGGGTTAATGTGATATTTGATATCGGAATTAAACAACTTAGCATATTTCTTATACCGGGCTTTTATTCTTGGTATTAGAATAGTGATAACATCATTTTTGATCTTAGCCAGCATTTTGGTTTCGCTGTCAAAGTCATCATGCTGGGTTGAAATTACAATAGCGTCGATACGGACAGGTTGATTATTATCGTCATACTCCAGCGTAACCTGACTTTTTGCATCAGGACGCAGGTAAGGCATTTTAGAATTTTTTTCTCTGCGAATAGCAGCTAATTCAATCAACAGATTATGCGCCAGATCCAATGCAAGAGGCATATAATGCTCTGTTTCATTAGTGGCATAACCAAACATCATCCCCTGGTCACCGGCCCCCTGCTCTTCTTTCTTTTTCCTGTCAACTCCCTGGTTAATGTCGGATGATTGTTCGTGAATGGCAGACAACACACCACAGCTGCTGGCTTCAAACATATATTCACTCTTGGTATATCCTATTTTACGGATAACACCACGGGCTATTTCCTGCACATCCAAATAAGCTTTTGATTTTACTTCACCGGCTAAAATAACCTGCCCGGTTGTTACCAGGGTTTCACAGGCAACTTTTGACTGAGGGTCAAAAGCAAGAAAATTGTCGATTAAAGCATCAGATATCTGGTCAGCAACTTTATCCGGATGACCTTCACTAACTGACTCTGATGTAAATAAATAAGGCATGATTAATATGTTTTTAAGGACGCAAAGATAAGGGTACAGCTATAAAAGAACAAAGTCCTTCAGCCTGAAGCAGAAGGACTTTTAAACATATCTTAATAACCCAATTTAAAGTTTAGAATAAACAAGCCTCAAACGCATCCTTTTGGAGGGATTAATATAACTGCCTCCGGCAAGAACTACTCTTCCATAAGCCACCCTGTCGGTTACATATACCTGGTTAATGGCTTTATAACCGGGAGAATATACGAATGCCCTTATAGGGGAGTATAGCCGTAGTTTATAATTAGTATTTCGGGTTGTAATGATGTTCTGAACATATCTTGAAATATTGAAACGATAGGTGCTGTCTGACTTTAAAAGCCCGCCAAAAGAAGATATATCATAGGTATAAGCCGTAAAATTATTGGTAAGGCTCATATCAATATCAAAAGTGGAAGCAGTATCACCAGTAGTATTGATCCTGTCCAGAAAAAGGCCAAAGGGTTGGACGAAAATATCGTCCTGGGTTGAGCGTAGAGGGGTAGCTACAATCTCAGCCCTGTGTATAACCGCATTGCTAAAAGTATCTAACCCGGGAATTTTCAATGAAGCATATGAGCCGGGAAATCCCTGTAAGTATATTTTATCATCGTTTGCTGTGCCATTGGTAAGATATGAATCCCATCCGCCACCCTGAGTTCTTTTCACAATATTAGCCTGGCCACCGGTGAGATGATAAAACTCTGTAGAGGTTGTGTCCTTAATACCATTCTTCGTTACCTGGAAATAAACAATCAGCTTGGTTTTAATATTATCAGTAGAGGCAATATAGGTAAGCGCATTGCCCGAATTATCCGACTTTATTGCCAATCCCCTGAATAGGGTTTTGAAAATAGAATCAGTTCTGAAACCACCGTTTGCTGTATTTGTGGTATCATACCCTTTTAGCCTCACACCCAGTTGATTATCCAACGGAATTCGAATTACATTAGCCAATTTTGAGGTATCTTTTTTTCTGATAAACTGTATCGAATCGCTTAATTTTTTTACCTGGAATGTCTTTGCACCAAGTTCCGGGCCAGTTGTCAGGAAATCAGGGTTCCCATATCTATAAAGGGTACTATCATTAAACCCGGCATTCTGCGCAATTTCAAAGACCCTGATCGTTTGAAAACTATTGGTATCGCCATAGGATCCCTGGTATGATAATGAAAGTATTACAGAATCGATTGTAACAGAATCTCTGTTGATGAAGGGGTATGTAAAATAGTTACTTGAACTGATATTAAAATAGGCATCTGCATGGGTAACCCCAAATTCCGGATCGTTACTGATATGTCCCAAAGCCAGGTCATCATTAAAGTAAACTTTGGTCGTATCAGCAAAAAGCAGGTTATCAGTTTCTATATCCAGGAAAGTTTCAAACGTATTGATATTATCAATAGGCGGAATAAGTCCACCCCCTAATTCTGTAGCTTCATTTATCTTTTTACAACCGGAAAATACAATAGCAACCGAGGCTACGATTGCTATTATTGATAAGGCGATTTTATTGTTCTTCACAAAGTAAATTTATAATCGGTGTTAGTGATTTTTATTTGCCTGCAAGGTCGCTATAGAGTTGTAAATAGTCTGTTAAATCTCCTTCAGGATTATAGGGCAAGGTTTTCTTTCCTCTCACTTTGGTAAATTCATCGACCAGTTTTTTTTCTATTTTTTCAGCGCCGAAAGTAATTGCATCGGCAAATGTTGCCCCACCGCGAAACATAGCAGTATTTGTACCTTCTTTGTAAACTTCAAGGTCTTTATCTTTCAATGAAGCATGGATCAGCGCTTTTTTGATAAAGCCACTACCCAATTTTTCTTTAAAAGTATTTTGCCCTATCGTAAAGACAATTTTGCTATGGGCAAAAACCGGTTCCTTTTTGTACACGGTTTTCAGGTAAGCAGGTATTAATCCCGTCATCCAGCCGCTACAATGAATAATATCAGGCGGCCAGCCAAACTTTTTAACTGTCTCCAGGGCACCTTTGCAGAAGAAGATGGTACGAAGGTCATTGTCATCAAACCATTTTTCGTTTTCGTCATGAAAAACGAATTTTCGCTTGAATAACTCTTCATTATCCAGGAAATACACCTGCAATCTTGCACTGGGAAGAGAAGCTACCTTGATCTGCAATGGCATGTCATCATTATCCACAGATACGTTGATACCAGATAATCTCACCACTTCATGAAGTCTGTGACGGCGTTCGTTAATAATACCGAATCTTGGCATTATGCACCGAACCTCCAGATTGTTGTCATTAGCTTTAATCGCCAGTTTATTCACGATCTCTGAAAACTCTGTCAACTCCAGGTAGGGCGACATTTCGTTGGCGATAAATAAAATTCTTTTCTTTGCTGACATGGGCGTCCAGTTTAATTTACCACTTTTATGAAAAAGAGGTACCCTTTTCGCTGCTAACAGGCCACTGCTTTTGGTGGCAATAAAGGCCGGTAGAACGGTTGAAAGGCGGGCAAAGGTAATTAATTTAAGCCGAATTTGAGTGTTTGAAAGATATTAAGGCACAAACTGATTAAGAATATGATCATTTTCAAAAAAACAAGAGACTTGCATAAATGGCTTGAGGCGCAACGCCTGGCAGGAATTAGTATAGGTTTTGTACCTACAATGGGAGCTTTACATACTGGTCATTTATCACTAATTGAATCTTCCATAAAGGCAAACCCGGTAACAGTTTGCAGCATTTTTGTAAATCCCACCCAGTTTAATGACCCAAAAGATTTTGAAAAATATCCAATTACCATAGAAAAGGATATTGAATTACTTGCAAATGCGGGTTGTGACATTCTTTTTCTCCCTTCTGTTAAAGAAATATATCCTGATGAACTCTCACCATCTTTGAAGTATGACCTTGGGTATCTTGAAAGAATACTGGAGGGGAGATTTCGCCCCGGTCATTTCCAGGGCGTTTGTATGGTAGTTCACCGTCTGCTTGAAATTGTAATGCCAGATAATCTTTATCTCGGCCAAAAAGACTACCAGCAATGTATGGTCATCAAAAAGCTCATTGCGTTGATAGGATTAAGTAATGCAATTTTAGTGAACATCTGCCCCACTCTTCGTGAGCCGGATGGCCTTGCCATGAGTAGCCGTAATGTCAGACTAAACGAAGATGAAAGAATAAAAGCTACCGCGATTTTTCGCAACCTGAGCTTCATCAAAGAAAACCTCACAACTGGAGATCTAAAAGGCTTGAAAGAAACAGCATTCAGGAACCTTTCAGAAGCTGGGTTCAACGTTGATTATATTGAAATCGCTGATGCAAATGATCTTTCAATAATTGATGATTGGGATGGGCAAAAAAAATTGGTTGCCCTCGCAGCTGCATTTATGAAAGAGGTCAGGCTTATTGATAATATTTTACTGAATTAACGGTTAAATGACACCTACCGTTTTGTTTTTCAGTTACATCGCTTTACTTTCGGTACCGAATGAATAAGCGTTTCCGCA
>Ga0209170_1000623_pt1 | contig 15497 bp, 14 predicted proteins | sample KloWWTKNB14_bulk_FD_187178 | JGI IMG/M metagenome (GOLD analysis project Ga0209170, IMG submission 187178) | Active sludge microbial communities from Klosterneuburg, Austria, studying microevolution and ecology of nitrifiers - Klosterneuburg... | ecosystem: Engineered > WWTP > Aerobic digester >...
GGTTAAATTCCACCCATGAATCCAGCCTTCCGCACTATCGCCCTGATCGGCAAGTATAAAGGCCCGGAAATCGCCGAATCGCTGATGGCGCTGGCGGCGTTCCTCAAGAGCCGCAGCATCGACGTGCTGGTCGAGGAGGGCACCGCCGCCCTGGTGGGGGACAATGGCTTTCCCGTGGCATCCTACGACAGCATCGGCGCTCGCGCCGACCTGGCCATCGTTCTCGGCGGCGATGGCTCCATGCTGACCGCCGCGCGACAGCTGGCCGAGGCCGACGTGCCGCTGGTCGGCGTCAACCAGGGGCGCCTCGGCTTCATGACCGATCTTGCCCGCGACGACATGCTCGATGGCGTGGCCGACCTCCTGGAGGGCAAGTTCGTGAGCGAGCAGCGCTTCCTGCTCGAGACCAGGGTAAGGCGCGGCGACACCACTGTCTTCCGGACACGGGCGCTCAACGACGTGGTGGTGAACAAGGGCGACCTCGGCCGGATGATCGAATTTGCGGTGTCCATCGACGGCGAATTCATCTACAACCAGCGCTCCGATGGCCTGATCATCGCCACGCCCACCGGCTCCACCGCCTATGCGCTTTCCGCCAACGGGCCGATCCTGCATCCGGCAGTCCCCGGCATCGCCCTGGTGCCGCTCTGCCCCCATGCATTGTCGAACCGGCCGATCACGGTGAGCGATGGCAGCCGCATCGAGATCGTCCTGCATGCGCCGCACCGCGCACGTGTGCATGCCGACGGGCAGGAAAAATTCGACATCGAGGCAGGCGACCATGTCAGCGTGGCGCGCTCCGCGCGATCGATCCGCTTCCTGCATCCGCTCGGCTACAGCTATTTCGCCATGCTGCGCGAGAAGCTGCACTGGAGCGAAACACCGCGTCGCTACTGATCCGTACACGATGCTGCGCCGTCTATACATCCGTGACTACGTCATCGTCGACCAGCTGGAACTGGAATTCGCCGCCGGCTTTGGTGCCCTGACCGGCGAGACCGGCGCCGGGAAATCCATCCTGGTCGACGCCCTCTCCCTTGCGCTGGGCGAGCGGGCGGATGCAGCCTCGGTGCGCAACGGCTGCGACAAGGCCGAGGTCACGGCCGAGTTTGTCGTGTCCGCCGGCAGTCCGCTGGCCGCCTGGCTGCGCGCCAACGATTTCGAAGACGATGCCTGCCTGCTGCGGCGCGTGATGGAATCGAGCGGACGCTCCCGCGGCTACCTCAACGGCGTACCGGCGACGCTGGGCCAGATGCGCGAAGCCGCCGATTTCCTGGCCGACATCCATGGCCAGCATGCCCATCACAGCCTGCTGCGCAGCGATGCGCAGCGCCAGCTGCTCGACGGCCTCGCCGGGCAGCGGCCCCTGGCAGGCGAAGTGGCGGCGCTGCATGCGGCCTGGCGCAAGGCGAAAGAGGCGCGCCTGGCGGCTGAAAGGAACGTCGAGGCCAATGCCAGCGAGCGCGAGATGCTGGCCTGGCAGGTGAAGGAGGTCGCTGCGCTCAGCTTCGATGCCTCAAGCTGGCTCGAAACCGGTTTGGAGCATAAGCGCCTGGCGCATGCCGCCACGCTGCAGGCGGGCGTCGAGGAGGCGCTGGAAGAACTCTCCGAGGGCGAGGTGGCTGCCATGTGGCAGGTGGAACGCATCGGCGCCCGGCTGCGCCAGCTCCTTGACTGCGACCCGTCCCTGAAGGGGGCGCTGGAAACCATCGAGGGCGCCCAGATCCAGTTGCAGGAGGCAGCCCATGCGCTGCGCCATTACCGCGACCGCATCGACATCGACCCGGCGCGTCTCGCCGAGGTGGAGAGCCGCATCCAGGCGGTGCATGATGCCGCGCGCAAATACCGGGTCCAGGCCGAGGAACTGCCGCAATTGCTGGCCGGCTGGGGTGCGCGCCTGTCAGAGCTGGAATCCCTGCAGGATGCCGCCGCCCTGGCCGAGCGCGAGGCCCAGGCGCAGCGTGACTATCTTGCCCGCGCGCAAAACCTGAGCAGGGGTCGCCGGAAAGCCGCTGCCGCCCTCGGCAAGGCGGTGACCGAGGCCATGCAGCAGCTGGCGATGCCGGGAGGGCGCTTCGAGGTGGCGCTCGATCCGCTGCCGGAAGGCGCCGCCCATGGCCTGGAGAACGTGGAATTCCGCGTCAGCGCGCATCCCGGCCAGCCCGGCGGGCCGCTGTCGAAGGTTGCCTCCGGCGGAGAGTTGTCCCGTATCGGGCTGGCGATTCAGGTCATCGCCTCGACGGCGGGCAATGTGCCGACCCTGGTCTTCGACGAGGTCGATGTCGGCATCGGCGGCGGCGTCGCCGAAATCGTCGGGCGCCTGCTCAAGCAGCTCGGCAGCGAGCGCCAGGTACTGTGCGTGACCCATCTGCCGCAGGTGGCGGCGCAGGCCGATTGGCAATGGACCATCGCCAAGGAGGGCGCGGGCAAGGGGGTCGTCAGCCGCGTCACGCCGCTGGATCGCGAGGGCCGCATCGAGGAGATTGCCCGCATGCTGGGCGGCGTCACGATCACGCCGACCACCCGCAAGCATGCAGCCGAGATGCTCGGCTATTGAGCGATACCCGGCATGCCGAACATCGTCACGAGGCCGGTCGCTATGAAGACGCCGGCGGCGGTGTAGCGAATCGCCTTCATCGGGAGTTTCTGCGCCAGCGCCTCGCCCACCAGCACCGCCGGGACATTCGCGATCAGCATCCCCAGCGTGGTGCCTAGCACCACAGCCGCCAGGACATCGAAGCGCGCCGCCAGCGCCACCGTGGCCAATTGCGTCTTGTCGCCCATCTCGGCGATGAAGAAGGCGATGACCGTGGTGGCGAAGGCCCCGGCCCGATGCAGCTTGGGATCGTCGTCGAGCGCATCCGGATGCAGGGCCCACAGGCCGAAGCCGACGAAGAGCAGCCCCGTCGCCCAGGGCAGCACCTGCGGGGATATCAGCGTCGCCAGCCAGACGCCGACCGAGCCGGCCAGCGCATGGTTGAGGAGCGTGGCGACGAAAATGCCCATGATGATCGCCCCCGGTTTCCTGAGTCGCGCGGCAAGCACGAAGGACAGCAGCTGGGTTTTATCGCCGATCTCAGCCAGCGCGACGAGCACCGCCGACGTCAGGAAGGCTTCCATTGCGGCAATGTCTGCAGGATCAGCGATCCTGCTTTTTGTTGGGGCAGTTCGGCTTGACGCAGTCGACGTAGAGATAGAGGGCGTGCTCGTTTACCTGGAACCCGCGTTCCTTGGCGATCTTGTTCTGGCGCTTCTCGATTTCGGCATCGTAGAACTCCTCGACCTTGCCGCATTGCAGGCAGACGAGGTGATCGTGGTGCTTGCCCTCATTCAGCTCGAATACTGCCTTGCCGGACTCGAAATAGTGCCGCTCCAGCAGGCCAGCCTGTTCGAACTGCGTCAGCACGCGATACACCGTGGCCAGGCCGATATCCATGTCTTCGGCGATCAGCGCGCGATAGACGTCCTCGGCCGTCATGTGGCGACTGCCCGTGTCGGCCTGGGCCTTCTGGAACAGGTCGAGAATCTTCAGGCGCGGGAAAGTCGCCTTGAGACCCATGCTTTTCAGGTCTTGTGAATTGCTCATGATGGCCGCAGGGCAAGAGGGAAACGGTGGATATGATATAGTCTTGCGCGTTCGTTGAGAATTAATTCCCGGCCCTCGATTCCGCATGAGATTCCTGCGCTACCTCCCAGTCCTGCTGCCGCTAACGGCCTGCTCGAACGTGCAAGTACCCGACGTGGCAACCGCCATTACGCCGTATCGCATCGATATCCGCCAGGGCAACTACATCACGCAGGAAATGGTCGCCCAGCTGAAGCCGGGCATGACCCGGGATCAGGTCCGCTTCATTCTCGGCACGCCGCTCGTGGCGGATATCTTCCATGCCGAGCGCTGGGATTACATTTACAGATTCAAGCCCGGACGGGGCGAGGTGCAGCAGCGCCGCTTCACGGTCTTTTTCGCAGACCATAAACTGGTTCGGGTTGCCGGCGACGTGGTTGGGGCCGAGCCGGGCGATGCCGGGGTCGAGGCGCAAGCCGCCGCAGGCGCGCGTAGCCGCGTCATCGAGATCGCGCCCGACGCTCCCCCGAAAAAGCCCGAAAGTGGCGAAAAACCCGAAGCGGCTGCGCAAGGCGCGCAAAAGCAATAGCTTTTCAATCGGACGAAACCATGAGAATCGCGATTGCCGGCAGTTCCGGCCGCATGGGTCGCAGCCTCATCGAGGCCGTGCTGAACGCCGGTGACATGCAACTGGCTGCAGCGCTCGATCAAGCGGGCAGCCCCTTCCTCGGCAAGGATGCCGGCGAGCTCGTCGGCGCGCCCTGCGGCGTCACCATCACGGACGACTTCGATTCCGCCCTGGCGAATGCCGACTGCCTCATCGACTTTACCCGGCCCGCCGGCACGCTGGCGCATTTGGCTAGCTGCCACAAGCGCGGCGTGGCCATGGTCATCGGTACCACCGGCCTGGAAACCGAGCAGAAACTGCTTATCCAGGATGCCGCGCACAGCATTCCCGTTGTTTTCGCACCGAACATGGCCGTCGGCGTGAACCTGGTCTTCAAGCTGCTCGACACCGCTGCCCGCGTGCTCAGCCAGGGCTACGACATCGAGGTCATCGAGGCGCATCATCGCCACAAGGTCGATGCCCCTTCCGGCACGGCTCTGCGCATGGGCGAGGTGGTGGCCGAAGCGCTCGGCCGCGACCTCTCAAAGTGCGCCGTCTATGGCCGCGAGGGCGTCACCGGGGAGCGTGATCCGTCCACCATCGGCTTCGCCACGGTGCGCGGCGGCGATATCGTCGGCGACCATACCGTGCTCTTCGCCGGTACCGGCGAGCGCGTCGAGATCACCCACAAGGCCGCTTCACGCATGCCCTATGCGCTGGGCAGCCTGCGCGCCGCCCGCTTCCTCGCCGGAAAGCGCAACGGCCTGTACGACATGCAGGACGTCCTGGGGCTGCGCTAGCAGCGCCAGGCGGAGGGCATGGGTGGAGGCTCATCTGCCGCAGGCAGGTGAAGCAGCTTCGCTGCGGTCGGAGCCACATGCCCTCATTGGGGCTGCGCTGAGCGGGCCTCGCGGGTTTGCAGAGCGAGCGCTTCCTAAGGTAAAATTCGAAAGTTTTATCCTAGCGGGACAGGCTGCACGCCTGACCCGCTTCGCATATCTACAACAATCCGCAGCATGGCCCGTGAGTTGTCCCGGCATGCCTGCGCAGTGCCGACAGGAGTGCCTAAGTGTCTGATTTTCCGAAAGCCATCCTCGCCTTAGCGGATGGGACGGTATTTCGCGGAATCGGCATCGGGGCCACGGGTTCCAGTGTCGGCGAGGTGGTGTTCAACACCGCCATGACCGGCTACCAGGAAATCCTCACCGATCCCTCCTACTGCCGGCAGATCGTCACCCTGACCTATCCCCATATCGGCAACACGGGCATCAATCGCGAGGATTGCGAGGCGGCCAAAGTGCATGCTGCCGGCCTGGTGATCCGCGATCTGCCGCTGGTGGCCTCGAATTTCCGCTCCGAGCAGTCCTTGTCCGATTACCTGAAGGCCGAGAACGTCGTCGCCATCGCCGGCATCGACACGCGCAAGCTGACGCGCATCCTGCGCGAGAAGGGCGCGCAGAACGGCTGCCTCATGAGCGGCGAGATCGACGAGGAAAAGTCAGTCTCCGCAGCACGGCGCTTCCCCGGCCTGGCCGGCATGGATCTGGCCAAGGTGGTGAGCACCGACAGGTCCTATGCCTGGAGCGAAGGCGAATGGGCGCTCGGCAAGGGCCATGTCACGCCGGAGTCTTCGCGCCTCCATGTCGTCGCCTACGACTATGGCGTCAAGCGCAACATCCTGCGCATGCTGGCTTCGCGCGGCTGCCGCGTGACTGTGCTGCCGGCCGAGGCGCCGGCGGCGGAGGCGCTGGCGCTGAATCCGGACGGGGTGTTCCTCTCCAACGGCCCCGGCGATCCCGAGCCCTGCGACTACGCCATTGCCGCCATCCGCGAGATCCTCGCCCGCGGCATCCCGACCTTCGGCATCTGCCTCGGCCACCAGCTGATGGGCCTGGCTTCCGGCGCGAAGACGGTGAAAATGAAGTTCGGCCACCACGGCGCCAACCATCCGGTGAAGGACCTCGACACCAGCCAGGTGCTGATCACCAGCCAGAACCACGGCTTCGCCGTCGATGCGGACACGCTGCCGGCCAACCTGCGCGTGACCCACGTCTCGCTCTTCGACGGCAGCCTTCAGGGCCTGGCGCGTACCGACGTGCCGGCCTTCTGCTTCCAGGGCCATCCCGAGGCCAGCCCCGGCCCGCACGACGTTTCCTATCTGTTCGACCGCTTCATCAAGCTGATGCAGGAAAAAGGGGCGCAACATGCCTAAGCGCACCGACATCCACAGCATCCTCATTATCGGCGCCGGCCCGATCATCATCGGCCAGGCCTGCGAGTTCGACTATTCCGGCGCCCAGGCCTGCAAGGCGCTGCGCGAAGAGGGCTACAAGGTCGTCCTGGTGAATTCAAACCCGGCGACGATCATGACCGACCCGGAGATGGCCGACGTCACCTACATCGAGCCGATCCACTGGACGGTGATCGAGAAGATCATCGCCAGGGAGCGTCCCGACGCGCTGCTGCCGACGATGGGCGGCCAGACGGCGCTCAACTGCGCCCTCGACCTGGCCCGCCACGGCGTGCTGGAGAAATACGGCGTCGAGATGATCGGCGCCTCGCGCGAGGCCATCGACAAGGCCGAGGACCGCGAGAAGTTCAAGGCGGCGATGACCCGGATCGGATTGGGCTCGGCACGTTCCGCCATCGCCCACAGCATGGAGGAGGCGCTGCAGGTGCAGGCCGCCCTCGGCTTCCCGTCCATCATCCGCCCGTCCTTCACCATGGGCGGCAGCGGCGGCGGCATCGCCTACAACCGCGAAGAGTTCGTCACCATCTGCGAGCGCGGCCTCGAGGCCAGCCCGACCAAGGAGCTGCTCATCGAGGAGTCGCTGATCGGCTGGAAGGAGTTCGAGATGGAGGTGGTCCGCGACCGCAAGGACAACTGCATCATCGTCTGCTCCATCGAGAACCTCGATCCGATGGGCGTGCATACCGGCGACTCGATCACCGTGGCGCCGTCGCAGACGCTGACGGACAAGGAATACCAGATCATGCGCAACGCCTCGATCGCCGTGCTGCGCGAGATCGGCGTCGACACCGGCGGCTCCAACGTGCAGTTCGCCATCAATCCGGCCGATGGCCGCATGATCGTCATCGAGATGAATCCGCGCGTCTCGCGCTCCTCGGCGCTGGCCTCGAAGGCGACGGGCTTTCCCATCGCCAAGGTGGCGGCCAAGCTCGCAGTGGGCTTCACCCTGGACGAACTGCGCAACGAGATCACCGGCGGCGCCACGCCGGCATCGTTCGAACCGTCGATCGACTATGTCGTCACCAAGGTGCCGCGCTTCGCCTTCGAGAAGTTCCCCCAGGCCAACGACCGCCTGACCACCCAGATGAAGTCGGTGGGCGAGGTGATGGCCATCGGCCGCACCTTCCAGGAATCCCTGCAGAAAGCCCTGCGCGGGCTGGAAACCAGCGTCTACGGCCTCGACGAAATCGAAGCCGACGAGGACGTCATCGAGCAGGAACTCGCCAATCCCGGCGCCGAGCGCATGTGGTATCTCGGCCAGGCCTTCCGCGACGGCATGAGCCTGGAAAAGGCGTTCCAGCTGACGAAGATCGACCCCTGGTTCCTCGTGCAAATCGAGGATATCGTGCGCGAGGAAGCGGCGCTGGGCGGGCAGAAACTGCACGACCTCGACGCCGACGAAATGCGCCGCCTGAAGCGCAAGGGTTTCTCCGACCGGCGCCTGGCGAAGCTGCTCGATACCACGGAAACCGCCGTGCGCATGCACCGCCATGCGCTGAACGTGCGGCCGGTGTTCAAGCGCGTCGACACCTGCGCCGCCGAGTTCGCCACCCACACCGCCTACCTGTATTCCACCTACGAGGAGGAATGCGAGGCCAATCCGACCTCCCGCAGGAAGATCATGGTGCTGGGCGGCGGTCCCAACCGCATCGGCCAGGGCATCGAGTTCGACTACTGTTGCGTGCATGCGGCGCTGGCCATGCGCGAGGACGGCTACGAGACCATCATGGTCAACTGCAACCCGGAGACGGTGTCGACCGACTACGACACATCGGATCGCCTGTATTTCGAGCCGCTGTCGCTGGAGGACATCCTCGAGATCGTCAACGTCGAGCAGCCGACCGGCGTCATCGTCCAGTTCGGCGGCCAGACGCCGCTGAAGCGCGCGCAGGACCTGGAAGCCAACGGCGTGCCCATCATCGGCACCAGCCCGGACATGATCGACGCCGCCGAGGACCGCGAGCGCTTCCAGAAGCTGCTGCACGAGCTCGGCCTCAAGCAGCCGCCCAATCGCACGGCGCGCACGGAGGAGGACGCCATCCGCCTCGCCGCCGAGATCGGCTATCCGCTGGTGGTGCGCCCGAGCTACGTGCTGGGCGGCCGTGCCATGGAGATCGTGCACGAGCAGAAGGACCTCGAGCGCTACATGCGCGATGCCATCAAGGTCTCCAACGACTCGCCGGTGCTGCTCGACCGCTTCCTCAACGACGCCACCGAGGTGGACGTCGACGCGCTGTCCGACGGCAGGCAGGTGATCATCGGCGGCATCATGCAGCACATCGAGCAGGCCGGCGTGCATTCCGGCGATTCCGCCTGCTCGCTGCCGCCCTACACGCTGTCGAAGGAAACCCAGGACGAGTTGCGCCGCCAGACCGAGCAGATGGCGAAGGCCCTCAACGTCGTCGGGCTCATGAACGTGCAATTCGCCATCCAGGACGGAACGGTCTACGTGCTGGAAGTGAATCCGCGCGCCTCGCGCACCGTGCCCTTCGTATCGAAAGCGACGGGCCTGCAACTGGCCAAGGTGGCGGCGCGCTGCATGGCCGGCCGTTCGCTGGCCGAGCAGGGCGTCACGCGCGAGATCGTGCCGCCCTATTATTCGGTCAAGGAAGCGGTGTTCCCCTTCGTCAAGTTCCCTGGCGTCGACACCATCCTCGGGCCGGAAATGAAGTCCACCGGCGAGGTGATGGGCGTCGGCCGCACATTTGCCGAGGCCTTCGTCAAGTCCCAGCTGGCCGGCGGCACCAGGCTGCCCAAGTCCGGCAAGGTATTCATTTCGGTCAAGGAGCAGGATCGTGCCAAGGCGATCGAGGTGGCGCGGGACCTGGCCGATCTCGGCTTTGCGCTGATCGCCACGCGCGGCACCGGTGCGGCCATCGAGGCCGCCGGCCTCAAAGTGACGGTGGTCAACAAGGTCGCCGAGGGCCGGCCGCACATCGTGGATATGATCAAGAACAACGAGATGGTGCTGATCATCAACACGGTCGAGGAGAAGCGCCAGGCCATCGCCGATTCGCGTTCCATCCGCACCAGCGCGCTGGCCCAGCGCGTCACCCTGTACACGACCATCGAGGGCGCCCGCGCCGCCTGCGCCGGCTTGCGCCACTTGGCCGAACTGGAAACCTACTCCTTGCAGGCGCTGCACGCCGAGATAAGATAGCTACATGAGCAAGGTACCCATCACCAAGGCGGGAGCGGAGATGTTGCGGCAGGAACTGCACCGCCTGAAGACGGTCGACCGTCCGAATGTCGTCGCGGCCATCGCCGAGGCGCGCGCCCACGGCGACTTGTCCGAGAACGCCGAGTACGCCGCCGCCCGCGAGCGCCAGAGCTTCATCGAGGGGCGCATCCAGGAAATCGAGGGCAAGCTGGGCAATGCGCAGATCATCGACCCCCAGTTGCTGGATGCCGATGGCCGTTGCGTCTTCGGTGCCACGGTCGACCTTGAAGACCAGGAAAGCGGCAACAAGGTCACCTACCAGATCGTCGGCGACGACGAGGCCGACCTGAAGAACAGCAAGATCTCCATTTCCTCGCCCATCGCGCGCGCCCTCATCGGCAAGTACGCCGGCGACATCGCCGAGGTGAAGGCACCCGGCGGTACGCGCGAGTACGAAGTCCTCGACGTCCGTTACCTCTGACGCTTCCCGTACCCCGGACCCAGATGCAGGCATTCGTGCGCCGCTTGTCGGAAAGCCTCTATGCCCTTGCCGTTACCCTGTGGGTCGGCGGGCTTTGGGCCATCGGCTTCATGGCCGCTCCCGCGCTGTTCGCCTCGCTGAAGGACCGTGTCCTCGCCGGCGAAGTGGCGGGCAACCTGTTTGGCCTCATTGCCTGGGTGGGCATCGCCTGCGCAGCCTATTCGATGGCATATCTTTCGCTGCGACGAGGCAAGTCCGTGCTCAGGTCTGGAGCGTTCTGGCTGGTGCTGGCGATGCTGGCGCTGACACTCGTGGGCCATTTCGGCATACAGCCGATCCTCGCCCAGCTGAAAGCCCAGGCCTGGCCCAACAGCGTCATGGAAAGCGCGGTAAGAAGCCGTTTCGCCGCCTGGCATGGCGTCGCCGGCGGCCTCTACGTGCTGCAAAGCCTGCTGGGGGCGGTCCTGGTGCTGTTGCAGGGACGGGAGCGCTGAGCTATTTTTTCAGGCGCTGTCGCGGCGAAGCCGCGCGGGCGGGCGGTTTTGGCTGGGTGCGCGAGGCGGTTTCCCTGGCCGGCTTTGCGGGTTTCGCCGGCGCCTCAGGGTTGGCGCGATAGACCACCAGGATGTTACCGATGTGCTGTACGGGGGCGGCTTCCAGGCGGATGCAGATTGCGGCGAGCAGCGTCTCGCGCTCGCTGCGCTCGACGCCATAGACGCGCACCTTGATGAGTTCATGCGCCTTCAGTCCGCGGTCGATCTCGGCAAGGACTGCGTCGCTGAGGCCTTTCTGGCTGATGCTGGCAACCGGGTGCAGGCTGTGGGCGCGTGCGCGCAGGGCGCGGCGTTGCAGTGAAGTCATTTCGATCATCATTGGCGAATTTTACGCGGTGAAGAAGCACAAGACCAGCAAGGCCTGGATGCGCGAGCATGTCACCGACCCCTACGTCCAGCGGGCCAGGATGGAAGGCTGGCGCTCGCGTGCCGCCTTCAAGCTGATGGAAATCGACGACAAGGACCATCTGCTCAAGCCAGGCATGCTGGTGGTGGATCTGGGCGCTGCCCCCGGCAGCTGGTCGCAGGTGGCAGTGGCGCGAGTCGGCAGGCGCGGCCGGGTACTGGCCCTCGACCTGCTGGAGATGGCGCCGCTGGCCGGGGTGGAGTTCACGCTGGGAGACTTTCGCGAGGATGCCGTGCTGGCGGCACTGACTTTGCGGCTCGACGGCCAGCCGGTTGATCTTGTGATTTCCGACATGGCCCCCAACATGAGTGGTATCGCCGTGACGGACCAGGCCCGCTCAGAGCATCTGTCCGAGCTGGCGCTGGAATTCGCCGGACGACATTTGAAGACGGGGGGCAATTTTCTGGTGAAGACTTTCCAGGGCGCAGGCTTCGATGCCTTCCGCAAGGCGATGGCCGCGGCCTTTGACAAGGTGGTCGTGCGCAAGCCGAAATCCTCTCGTGACCGGAGCAGCGAGGTGTATCTGCTGGGCCTCGGCTGCCGCCCCCATTCACGGGAGGGGTAATCCCGGCCTTTCTACGGTTTGCACCGGGCAGGGAACGGTCTTAGAATGCATCGGTCGTATTGTTTGTCGGGCCCCTGACGGGCCATAGAGGAGCCGTTTGAACAATCTTTTCAAGAATCTCGCAATCTGGCTGGTGATCGGCGTCGTGCTGATGACCGTTTTCAACCAGTTCGGCACGCGCCAGGTGGCGCAGAACACGCTTGAATACTCCCAGTTCCTCGACGAGGTGAAGGCCGGGCGCATCGCCAAGGTGGTGATCCAGGGGCGCACACTCGAGGCGACCACGAATGAAGGCAAGAGGATCATCTCCTACGCCCCGGCCGACCTGTGGATGGTGAGCGACCTGCTCAAGAACAACGTCAAGGTCGTGGCCAAGCCCGACGAGGAGCAGTCCTTCCTCATGAATCTGTTCGTTTCCTGGTTCCCGATGCTGCTGCTGATCGGAGTCTGGATCTTCTTCATGCGCCAGATGCAGGGCGGGGGCAAGGGCGGCGCCTTTTCCTTCGGCAAGTCGCGTGCGCGCATGATGGATGAATCGACCAACACGGTGACCTTTGCCGATGTTGCCGGTTGCGATGAAGCCAAGGAAGACGTTTCCGAACTGGTGGATTTTCTGCGCGATCCGTCCAAGTTCCAGAAACTGGGCGGACGCATCCCGCGCGGCGTGCTGATGGTCGGCTCCCCCGGCACCGGCAAGACGCTGCTGGCCAAGGCCATTGCCGGCGAGGCGAAGGTGCCCTTCTACAGCATTTCCGGTTCCGATTTCGTCGAAATGTTCGTCGGCGTCGGTGCCGCACGGGTGCGCGACATGTTCGAACAGGCCAAGAAGAGTGCGCCCTGCATCATCTTCATCGACGAGATCGACGCTGTCGGGCGCCAGCGCGGCGCCGGGCTGGGAGGCGGCAACGACGAGCGCGAGCAGACCCTCAACCAGCTGCTGGTCGAGATGGACGGCTTCGAGGGCACGGCGGGCGTCATCGTCATCGCTGCCACCAACCGCCCCGACGTGCTCGACCCGGCGCTGCTGCGGCCGGGCCGTTTCGACCGCCAGGTGGTGGTGCCGCTGCCCGATATCCGCGGCCGCGAGCAGATCCTCATGGTGCACATGCGCAAGGTGCCGATCGCCCCAGACGTCAAGGCCGACATCATCGCCCGCGGCACGCCGGGCTTCTCCGGCGCCGATCTTGCCAATCTCGTGAACGAGGCGGCGCTGTTCGCCGCGCGCGGCAACAAGCGCCTGGTCGACATGGAAGACTTCGAGCGCGCCAAGGACAAGATCATGATGGGCGCCGAGCGCCGTTCCATGGTCATGCCGGAGGAGGAGCGCAGGAACACCGCCTATCACGAGTCGGGCCACGTGGTGGTCGCCAAGCTGCTGCCGAAGACCGATCCGGTGCACAAGGTCACCATCATTCCGCGGGGCCGCGCCCTGGGCGTCACCATGCAGTTGCCCGAAGCCGACCGCTACAGCCAGGATCGCGAGCGCCTGCTCAACACCATCGCCGTGCTCTTCGGCGGACGCATTGCCGAAGAGATTTTCATGAATCAGATGACGACCGGCGCCTCGAACGATTTCGAGCGCGCCACCGACATCGCCCGCCGCATGGTGACGCAGTGGGGCATGTCCGACGCCCTTGGCCCGATGGTCTATGGCGAGAACGAGGGCGAGGTCTTTCTCGGCCGATCCATCACCACGCACAAGAACGTGTCGGAAGCGACCATGCAGCAGGTCGACGCCGAGATCCGCCGCATCATCGACGGGCAGTATGCCCTGGCACGGCGCCTGATCGAGGAGAACCGCGACAAGGTCGAGACCATGACCCAGGCCTTGCTGGAGTGGGAGACGCTGGATGCCGACCAGCTCAACGACATCATGGCCGGCAAGCCGCCGCGCGAGCCGAAGCGCAGCGCGCCGCCGGCCAGCACGCCGGCAGACAATTCGCCGGGCGCTGCGCCCAACGCGGCTGCGCCGGCGTAACCCGGCCTGACGTGCAAGGGGCCGGATCGGGCAACCGGTCCGGCTTTTTTATGGCTGCCTACCTCGCTTGCGGCAAATACCGCCTGTCCCTCGAGCGCCCACTTGTCATGGGCATCGTCAATGTCACCCCCGATTCGTTCTCGGATGGCGGCCGCCATTTCGATACGGCGCGGGCCGTTGCGCATGGCAGGCAGCTGCTGCAGGAGGGCGCCGACATACTCGATATCGGCGGCGAGTCCTCGCGCCCGGGCGCGCAAGCGGTTTCCGCGGAAGAGGAGTTGCGCCGCGTCCTGCCGGTGATCGAGGCGCTGGCCGCCGACGGCATCCCGATATCGGTCGATACGGTGAAGCCCGAAGTGATGCGCCGAGCCGTGGCGGCCGGGGCTGCCATCATCAACGATATCGCCGCCCTGCGGGCACCCGGAGCGCTGGCGGCGGCGGCAGAATCGGGGGCGGCCGTCTGCCTGATGCACATGCAGGGCGGGCCGGGCACCATGCAGGCCGATCCCCGCTACGGTGACGTGGTGGCGGAAGTACGCGACTTCCTGGCGCAGCGGGTGGCCGCGGCGCAGGCGGCAGGCATGCCCACGGAGCGCATCATCGTCGATCCCGGTTTCGGCTTCGGTAAGCGGCTGGCACACAACCTGGCCCTGCTGCGGCAGCTCGGTCGCTTTTGCGACCTGGGCGCCTGCGTCCTGGCAGGCCTGTCGCGCAAGTCGATGCTGGGCGAGATCACCGGGCGAAAAGTCAGCCTGCGCGACACGGCGAGCGTGGCAGCGGCACTCCTCGCTGCGCGGAATGGGGCTAGAATCCTGCGCGTGCATGACGTGGCAGCAACGAAGGATGCCCTGGCCGTGTGGACGGCCGTCGATAATCAGGAGTAGGCATGGGACGCAAATATTTCGGCACGGACGGCGTGCGCGGCACGGTGGGCGAGGCGCCCATCACGCCGGAGTTCGTCATGCGCCTGGGCTACGCTGCCGGCACCACCCTGGTGGCGCGCGAGCATTTGCCGGCGGGCGAGCATCCGGCGGTGCTGATCGGCAAGGACACGCGCATTTCCGGCTACATGCTCGAGGCGGCGCTGGAGGCCGGTTTTGCCGCGGCCGGTGTGGACGTCATGCTGACCGGCCCGCTGCCGACGCCGGCCATTGCCTACCTGACCCGTGCGCTGCGGCTGCAGGCCGGGGTGGTGATCTCGGCCTCGCACAATCCCTACCCCGACAACGGCATCAAGTTCTTCTCCGCCGGCGGCACCAAGCTGCCCGATGCGGTGGAGGCCGAGATCGAGTCGCGGCTCGAGCAACCGATGGGCTGTGCCGCTTCGGCCCGGCTCGGCAAGGCGCGCCGCGTCGACGATGCCGCCGGCCGCTACATCGAATTCTGCAAGAGCACCTTCCCGGCCGAACTCGACCTGCGCGGCATGAAGATCGTGGTCGACTGCGCCCACGGCGCGGCCTACCACATTGCTCCGAAGGTGTTCCATGAGCTCGGCGCCGAGGTGCATGCCATCGGCGCCGAGCCGAACGGCCTCAACATCAACGACCAGGTGGGCGCAACCTCGCCGCAATCCCTGCGGCAGTCGGTGGTGGCACGGGGCGCCGACCTCGGCATCGCGCTCGACGGCGACGGCGACCGCGCCATGATGGTCGACGCGAAGGGCCGGCTCTACGACGGCGACCAGATGCTGTATGTCATCGCCCGCCAGCGCCTGGCGAACGGCGGCCTGGCCGGGGTGGTGGGCACGCTCATGACCAATCTCGGCATGGAGCATGCCCTGGCGAAACTCGGTGTTCCCGTCGTGCGCGCCCGGGTCGGCGACCGCTATGTTCTGGAGACGCTGATCGAACGCGGCTGGAAGCTGGGAGGCGAAAATTCCGGCCACATCATTTGCCTCGACCGCCATACCACCGGCGACGGCATCGTCTCG
>Ga0209170_1000625_pt1 | contig 15480 bp, 16 predicted proteins | sample KloWWTKNB14_bulk_FD_187178 | JGI IMG/M metagenome (GOLD analysis project Ga0209170, IMG submission 187178) | Active sludge microbial communities from Klosterneuburg, Austria, studying microevolution and ecology of nitrifiers - Klosterneuburg... | ecosystem: Engineered > WWTP > Aerobic digester >...
AGATCGCGCGCTCGTGCAGTTCGAGCCGTTCTTCACGCACATCCTGATGCACGAGCTGATGCACGGCCTCGGCCCGCAGACGATCACGGTCGATGGCCGCGCCACCACCGTGCGGCAGGAACTGAAAGAACTGAACGGCACGCTCGAAGAAGCGAAGGCCGATATCTCGGGGCTCTGGGCCCTGCAACAGCTGATGGACAAGGGTGTCATCGACAAGCGCGGCGAGCGCGGCATGTACGTGACTTTCCTCGCCTCGTCCTTTCGCACGCTGCGCTTCGGGCTCAACGAGTCGCACGCGAAAGGCATGGCGCTGCAGGTCAACTATCTCCTTGATCACGGCGCCGTACGCATCGGCGAGGACGGCCGCTTCTCGCTCGATCTCGCGAAGACGAAGAAGGCGGTGACCGGTCTCACGCACGACATCATGACGCTGCAGGCACGCGGCGACTACGCCGGCGTCAAGGCGCTGCTCGACAAGATGGTCGTGATCCGCCCCGAAGTGCAGCGCGTGCTCGATCAGCTCGAAGGCGTGCCGATCGACATTGCGCCGCGCTTCGTCACAGCGGACGCGCTGTTGCGCACCGTGCGGTGAAGCCGCTTTTCCAGGTGCTCGGTGCGTTGCTCGCGCTGTATATCGCGTATGCGATCGTGACCGGCCGTGTGTTTGCGAAGCATCGCTGGTGGGGCAAGACGATCCTGCGCGATGAATCGCCGGGCGAGTTCTGGACCGTCATCGCGCTCTACGCGGCGCTTACGCTCGCGCTGGTCTTCGTTTTCTGACGGCGCCTGACGCGGCCTAAGCCGGCGGCAGAATTTCGCGAACCGTCTCCGCGGGGCGGCACAGCCGCGTGCCTTTTGCTGTCACAACGAAGGGGCGGTTGATCAGGATCGGGTGCGCCAGCATCGCGTCGAGCAACTGATCGTCGGTGAGGGCGGGGTCGCCGAGACCGAGCTCATCGTAGGGCGTGCCCCTCTGCCGCAGCGCTTCGCGCACGGTCAGGCCCGCGGCGCGGATCATCTCGATGAGGCGCGCGCGCGTGGGCGGATGGTGCAGGTAGTCGATGACCTCGGGCTCGACGCCCGCCTCCCGCAGCAGCGCAAGGACATTGCGGGAGGTGCCGCAGGCGGGGTTGTGCCAGATCGTCGCCTTCATCCGGCGAGTTTACTCGAAGGCAAAGATCACCTTCCGATGACGTCGATAATGGCCTGCCCGTAGCGCGCGAGCTTCGTCGCGCCGATGCCCGAGACATCGGCCAGCGACTCGATCGACTGCGGCCGTCGCGCCGCGATCTCACGCAGACTCGTATCGTGCAGCACTGTGTAGGCCGGCACGCCGTGCTCGCGCGCGATGCCGCGCCGCCATTCCCGCAGCGCTTCGAACAACGCCTCCTCCTGCGACGACCCAGGCGCGACCGGCGGCGGCGACTTTGCCTCCGCGCCTTGGCGCCGGCGCCGCTCTTTGCTCCTCCGCGCCGTACTTCCTGTCGCCTCTTGCCGCAAGGTGAGACGTCGCGCGCCCGTCAGCACCTCGCGGCTCGTCTCGGTCAGCCGCAGCACGTTCCAGTGCTCGTGATCGACCGCGACCAGCCGCATCGTCAGGAGTTGCCGCAGCACCGCCCTCCACTGCGCGTCATCGCGATCCGCGCCGATGCCGAACGTGCTGATCCGGTCGTGGCCGCGCGCCAGCACCTTGTCAGTGCGCTCACCGCGCAACACCGCGATGATGTGCTGCGCACCGAACGCGAAGCCGCTCGCCTCGCCGCAGCGGTAGATGCACGACAGCAGTTTCTGCGCGGCCTCGGTGCCGTCAAACTGCGCCGGCGGTTCGAGACAATTATCGCAGTTGCCACATGGCGCGCTCGCCTCACCGAAATACTCGAGCACGAACTGGCGGCGGCAGCGCACGGTCTCGCACAGCCCCAGCATCGCGTCGAGCTTCGCATTCGCGACACGCCGATGCGTCTCGCCCGCCTCGGATTGTTCTATGAATCGCCGCTGCTGCACGACATCCGCGAGGCCATAGACCATCCACGCTTCGGCCGGCGCGCCGTCGCGACCCGCACGGCCCGTTTCCTGATAGTAGCCCTCGAGGCTGCGCGGCAGATCGACATGCGCCACGAAGCGCACGTCGGCTTTGTCGATGCCCATGCCGAAAGCGATCGTCGCGACGACGACGACGCCATCCTCCTCGAGGAAACGCGTCTGCCGCACCTCGCGTTCCGCTGCGCTGAATCCGGCGTGGTAGGCAAGCGCGTCGATGCCATTTTCCACGAGCATCTGCGCCGTCTCCTCGACGGACTTGCGCGACAGGGCATAGACGATGCCGGCCTCGCCCGCGTGGCTCTCGCGGATGAAGCGCAGCAACTGGCGGCGCGGCGTGTCTTTCCCCGTGATGCGATAGTGGATGTTCGGCCGGTCGAAACTCTGCACGAACGAGCGCGCTTTGCGCAGGTGCAGGCGCTCGATGATCTCGCGGCGGGTCGCCTCGTCGGCCGTGGCGGTGAGCGCAATGCGCGGCACTGACGGATAGCGCTCCGCGAGCACCGCGAGCTGCAGATACTCCTGCCGAAAATCGTGGCCCCACTGCGAAACGCAGTGCGCCTCGTCGATTGCGAACAGCGCGATTTTGAGATCGTCGAGCAACGCGAGGCCGCGCTCGGTCAGCAGGCGTTCCGGCGCGAGGTAGAGGAGATCGAGCTCCCCGGCGCGCGCGCGACGCTCGACCGCCTGCGCCTGCTTCCAAGCGAGCGTCGAGTTCAGGAATTCGGCGCGCACGCCCGCTTCCTTGAGTGCCGCAACCTGGTCCTGCATCAGCGCGATCAGCGGCGAGACGACGACGCCCACGCCCTCGCGCAGCAGCGCGGGCACCTGATAGCAGAGCGACTTGCCACCACCGGTTGGCATCAGCACCAGTGCGTCGCCACCGGCAGCAACGTGAGTGACGACCTCGGCCTGGTCACTGCGAAAGGCGGAGTAGCCGAAGACGTCCTGGAGGATGCGCGTCGCGCGCGAAAGAAGCTCGGTCATGCGGGATGAATCAATGCGCAGATCATATCTCGACCGTGAGCCGCTGATCGAATCGAGCATTCAGCTCCGATGGCCCGTATCCGCGCGGATTGCACAGCACACGCGTGCCTTTCGCGGGCTCGTAGTCACACGAGCAGTGGGTGTGACCATGGATCCACAGGTTCACGGGCGGCTGCACGAGTTCGGGCAGGTGGCTCGCGAACGCGGGGTTCAGTGGATCCCGATGAAACTGCCGGGCGATGCTGCCCCGGTGCGGAAGATGATGCGTCACCACGACCGTCTTGCCGTCGAACGGTTCGGCGAGGCGATCGGCCAACCAGTGTCGCGACACCTCGTGAAACTCGCGCGTCGTTTCCGCGCGCAGCGTGCCGCCGCGATAGCGGATGACGCTGAAGTCGGCCATGGCCCCGTTGGCATACCGCAGCGCCCGGTGCCGCGGCAGCAGTGGCTCTTCGACCTCGAAGTCGGTCCAGAGCGTGGTGCCGAGAAAGCGCACCCCGTCGATGATCGCCTGGTCTTTCTCCAGCAGATGGATTTCGAGGGCGATCGCTTCGCGCTGCGCGCGCTCAAGCACAGCGTCGAGGTCGTCGTCGTAGAACTCGTGATTGCCCATCACGTACACGATTGCCGTGTCCGGAAACGTCTTGCGTGCCCAGCCGAGACCGTAGTGCCCGTTCTGAATGTCGCCGGCGAGCACGACCACATCCGCCGACACTTCGGCCGGATTGAAGTCGAAGAACTCGAGGTGCAGATCGGAAAAGATGCGGATTTTCATTGCTGCCTTCGCGACCCCATCAATCCGAGGATCGCTTCGTAGACCTGATCGAACTGCTTGCGCGTGCCGGCATCGAGCGTGGCGACGGAGCGCTCCAGCACTTCGAGTTTCCGTGCCAGTTCAGCGTTCGAGGCCAGCATCCGGCGGAGTTGAACGAAGGCACGCACGACATAGACGCTCATCTGTACCGCCCGCGGACTGTTCAGGATCGTAGCGGCCATGATGGCGCCATGTTCAGTGAAGGCCAGGGGCAGGTACTTGCGGTGCTGCCCGCGACCGCTCTTTAAGGTCGCATTTTGCGACCTTGAAGACACAAGATCCTGATTTTCAAGGGCAAACACAAAATCGCCGGGAAACTTCTCCCGATTCCTGCGCACCTGCTCGTTGAGGCGTCTGGTCGTCACGCCATACAACGCTGCGAGATCGGAATCGATCAACACGCGTTGGCCGCGGATGATGCGGATCTGCGCCGCGATGTCGGGCGAAAGCGCTTTGCCCGGAGAATTTGCCATGCTCCGAGCCTGCACGATGCGCGGCTCGCACTCACGCCGGATTTCTGGACTGTCTGCATTGATTCGGCAGCCGCTGGATCTATTCGAGGATCGCCTCGTAGACCTGATCGAACTGCTTGCGCGTGCCGGCGTCGAGCGTGGCGATTGAGCGCTCCAGCGCCTCGAGTTTTCGCGCCAGCTCGGCATTCGAAGCAAGCATCTGCCTGAGCTGTACGAACGCGCGGACCACATCAACACTCATCTGCCCCGCGCGGGCATCTGCAGGCGGTCGGAGGTCAGTCCGTCACCCGTCACGCGCCTCGGGGGTGCGTGAGCCCGGTCGATGGCGTGATGCCCGACAAGCACACCGGGCCGTACGCCCAGGAGACTGGCGTGCATGTGGTGTCACGGAGCCCGGATTACCTTCGATGCAGGGGCTGTAGATCAGGTGTAGGTATCTGAACAGTAGTGTCCCAACGTTGATCGAGACGGCTCGTTTAAGTTGTTGAACGTGGTGCTGAAAGCGATGATTTTTCCTGGTCTCGATTTGAACATCGATACGGCCTCACGCACCGTGTCCGCGGTCGCCGCCGCGGAGCCGATTGATGCATCAAGGCCAGCTCGTTTTTGCGCAGTTGATGCGCCATCTTCCGCTGACAACGTTTCGACGGTGCGTGGCTCGTTATGGCGGCGAGCACAAGGTCAAAAGTTTCTCTTGTCTCGACCAGTACCTGTGCATGGCCTTCGCGCAGTTGACCTACCGGGAGAGTTTGCGCGATATCGAGTCGAGCCTGCGTGCGCAGGCGGCCAAACTCTATCACCTGGGGATTCGCGGCAACGTCTCCCGGAACACTCTGGCCAACGCCAATGCGACCCGCGATTGGCGTATTTACGCAAGCTTCGCCGAGCGCTTGATCGGCATCGCGCGCGCACTGTATGCCGAGGAGCCCTTCGGCGGGGACCTGACCGAGACTGTCTACGCTCTCGACGCGACCACGATCGATTTGTGCCTGTCGGTGTTTTCGTGGGCGCCGTTCCGCTCGACCAAGGCGGCCGTGAAGCTGCACACGCTGCTCGATCTGCGCGGCAATATTCCCAGCTTTATTCATATCTCCGACGGCAAGATGCACGATGTCAACGTGCTCGACTTGTTGCTGCCGGAGCCGGGTGCCTACGACGTGATGGATCGGGGTTACCTGGACTTCGAACGGCTTTATCACCTGCACCAAGCGGGCAGCTTCTTTGTGACGCGAGCCAAATCCAATCTCAAAGCCGAGCGTCGCTACTCGCATCCCGTGGATCGAACCAGCGGCCTGATCTGCGATCAAACGGTGATCCTGAGTGGCTTCTATTCCCACAAAGGATTCCCCGTGCCGCTACGGCGCATCAAGTACATCGATCCGAAAACCCGCAAGCGCCTGGTGTTCTTGACCAACCAATTCGGTTTGCCCGCCTTGAGCATCGCCGATCTGTATCGCTGCCGCTGGCAGGTCGAACTCTTTTTCAAAGGATCAAGCAGCACCTGCGCATCAAGGCGTTCTTCGGTACCTCCGAGAACGCGGTGAAAACTCAAATCTGGATCGCCATCTCGGTCTACGTCCTCGTCGCCATCGTCAAAAAACGGCTGAATCTACCGCGCTCGCTGTACGAAAATCTACAGATACTCAGCCTCACTCTCTGCGAGCAAATGCCTTTGGATGAGCTACTTGCGCAAATCGACATCGGTCAGAATGACTCCGAAACGCATAACCAGATGAAATTATTCGAGTAACGTTGGGACACTACTGGGATGTCTTGTTGAATGACTCGCAGGGCACAGTACCAAGTTGCCCAGACTGGTGCTCGTTCGTCCCGCTTCAATTCAGTCGCCCCCGCGTAACCCCGGACAGGGTCTCGACCAGTGAATCAGGGATCGCTGGGACTCGTGAATGACGGATTATGGGGCATAGCGCTTGGGTTCGAGAGCCCAAGGCCTTCCCGAAGCGGCGCCGCCGCTGCCGGTCTCCGCCGCGCCCATCGAAGTCCCGGGGATCCAATTATTTCCCGATGCAGAAGCGCGTGAATCGCGGCAGAGCCTTGTGAATCAAGCCTCTCGCGACTCGTCGCTGCGGATGTGTACTCATGCGTGTACTCAAGGTCCGCTTGTCATGCGCGACGCGCCTCGGGTTCGCGCCGAAGTGCCCTCGAGCCTATAAGAAGCGGAGCACCTCGCCCGCATAGTGAAGGCAGTCAATCGCATGCGGCGGCCTTCATCGCGGCATTGGATGCTGCAGCCAAGGCGCAAGCCCATCGTGCAAGAAGCTCTTGCAAGAACCCCTCGACACCACCAAGGGCTTGCCCATTCGCGACGTGAATGAATTTCATCCACGCTGCGACGACGCTGCCGCCCGCGGTGGATGACGGCGCTCGCCTCGCCGCGGCGTAGCCAGAGCGATCGTTTGCGCAGCAGGCTGCTGCACGAATTCAGGCCTGCCGCCCGCGCCGCGGGGGGCGACCTTGCATTTCCGGAGACCCGCTTCGCAGCCACCAACATGGAGGTCGATTTGTTGACAACGTACACGAAGTAGATGTATCGTGTGCTGTGTCCGAACCGGTCCGGAGGCTCTACATGGCAACAGACAACCTCGTCGGAATCGCGGAAGTCGCTGATCTCGCAGGCGTTACGAAGCAGGCGGTCAGCAACTGGCGGCTCCGCTACGACCACTTCCCTCGCCCGATCCAGAACCTCCAGAGCGGACCGGTCTGGGAGCGCGAACAGGTCTCGGACTGGGTGAAGGGTTTCCGTGGCGAGGAAACCCACGTGCTCAGCTTCATCAACCTCAAGGGCGGCGTGGGCAAGACGACGACGGCCGTGGCGGTCGCCGAGATGCTCGCCCAGGAGCAGCGCAAGCACGTCCTGCTCATCGACCTCGATCCGCAGACCAACGCGACCGTAACGCTGATCTCGGAAGAGAAGTGGGCCGAGATGGACAAGGACGGGCGCACCATCGCCCAGTTATTCGAGGATCGGCTCAACCCCCAGAACGCGCCGAAGTTCGACATTGAGAAGGCGATCGCCCGCCGGGTGTCGACGATCAATGACGGCATCGCGCGCCTGGACCTGCTGCCCTCGAGCATCCGCCTGATCGACCTGCAGGACCGGATCCCGATGATCGCGCTGTCCGGAAACTTCACGGCCAACCCGCTGGAGATTTTGCGCAGCGCGCTGCAGCCGGTCATCGACCGCTACGACTACATCATCATCGACTGCCCGCCGAGTCTCGGCACCGTCACCAAGAACGGTCTTCGCATCTCGACGGGTTACGTGATCCCGACCATCCCCGACATCGTCTCGACCTGGGGCATCTATCAGATCGTGGACAACGTCGCCCGCTTTGCCGCGGACATCGGCCGCGCGATTCCCGCGCTCGGCATCGTGGCCACCAAGGTGCAGGCTAACAACCTGCATGCCCGCGTCATCGAGGATCTGCGCGCGCAGCGGCTTGGGCGATTCGGCGAAGGCGGCACGCTCTCGCAGCCCCCGCTGCTCACCAACACGATCCCCCAAACAGTGGCCGTCGCGCGCGGCGCCGACGTCGACGCCGACATCCGGACCTTCAAGGGGAAGTACGGCGCCGCCTACGACGCGCTCCACGGCCTCACCCAGGAGCTGATGCAGAAATGCGAAGTCAAAAAGCGCTAGTCGCGTTGCTCCGGGACCTCGTGCAACTGCTCGCGGACGAGTCTGAGCGCAACCCTGCGTTCGCCGAGCGGCTGGACAACCTTCTGTCATCGCTCCCGGAGTCGCGCCGCCCGACCGCCGCGAAGCGGGCGGCGCGCGATGCGCACACCACACTGCCGGACGTGCACGCCGAGTGGACCGCCCGTGGCGAAACCGACTTTCGCCTGTGGCTGCGCGATCAGCCCATTCCGACGATCCGCGCCGTGATCCGCGCCCAGGACCTCGATCCAGCGCGCCGCACCAGCAAATGGAAAGATGCGGAGAAGCTCGCGGACTTCGTCGCCGAGGGCCTGCGAGCGCGCCTTTCTCGAGGCTCCGCATTCATCAGTACCACCGGCACGGAGCGGCCCGGCGAATGAGATTCACCCTCCAACGCCGTAAGGCGCATTGCTGGCGCGCGGCGAACATGCCGCTGGGCGAGAGTGCGACGCAGGACCACGAGCACTACATCCTGTCGCTGATGCTCTACCGCCGCGCCTGCGACCGGTGTCCGAAGCTTGACGTTGCTATCGCCAATGTTGTGGGGCCACCGGCATGACAGCCGACCAGTACGTGGAGTCCATCCTCGCCAAGTACGAAGTCCCGCGTGGTTCGACCTCCCCCGCGGAGCGGCTCGGTACCGTCGTGGCCGGACCCCTTCGCACGTGGGCTGGCCAGCAACTGAATACCCTTCAGTACTCCGGTTCGTATGCCAAGGAGACTGGCGTGCATGGGGTGTCCGACGTCGACGTGTTCATCTCACTGAAGTCGGATACGACGAACTCGCTGAAGGAAATCTACAACAGCCTCTACTCGCTGGCCCAGCAGCAGGGATGGTCGCCGCGCCAGCAGAACGTGTCGGTCGGCGTGACCGTCAACGGCACGCGCGGTGATCTCGTGCCAGGCAAAGTGCAAGCGGGCTATCAGAACTACCACAGTCTCTACCTGCGAAAGCGAGACTCCTGGACGCAGACCAACGTATCGCTGCACGTCGATACCGTGCACAACGCTGGCCGCCTGCGAGAGATTCGCGCGGTGAAGATCTGGCGGATGCTGCACGGCCTGGACTTTCCGTCCCTGTACCTCGAGTTGTTCGTGATCGACGCGCTGTCGGGCCGCTCGCGAACATCGCTGGCGGACAACCTCCTCCACGCATTGAGAACAATCGGGTCATCCCTCGTGTCGACCCGCGTAATGGACCCGGCGAACACCAACAATGTTCTCTCGGACGACCTGACCAAGCCGGAGAAGGAGCGGATCGCCAGTCTGGCCGCCCGTTCAGCGAGCCAGCAGCACTGGAAGGACATCATCTGGTGACGAACCCCATGCCCGACCGCCTGACCGAAATCCTGGACGGCCTGCAAGCGAGGCTGGAAGGAGGCCTGCGCGGCAACCGGTCTGCCGTCACGCACCCAGGTGCCCGCGGCGAAGCGTCCGAAGAGGACTGGCTTCGCGTCCTCAACGATCATCTGCCACAGAGGTATCAGGCGAACCGTGCGTTCGTGATCGACTCGCACGGCGAGTGCAGCGAGCAGATCGACATCGTCATCTACGACCGGCAGTACTCGCCGTTCCTCTACAACCAGGCGAACCAGCGCTACGTCCCTGCCGAGAGCGTGTATGCAGTTCTCGAGGTCAAGCAGGACCTGAGCCGCGAGCACGTCTTCTACGCTGGCCAGAAGGCTGCTTCGGTGCGGCGCCTGCATCGCACGTCGGCGCCCGTTCCCCATGTCGAGGGCGTGGCCAAGCCTCGCCCGCTGCCGCGCATCGTTGCAGGCATCGTCACTTATCAGAGCTCGTGGACCCCGCCGTTTGGAGCTCCGTTTCGTGATGCACTCGCCGGGCTTGCGGCCGACCATCAACTCGACCTGGGGTGCTCACTCCTTCATGGCGCATTCGAAGTGCGTTATCCGTCACCCGGCACCCTCGATCTCGCGGCAGTCGAAGGTCCACGCTCCCTGGTGCAGTTCCTCCTGCGCCTGCTGAAGCAGTTGCAGTCACTGGCGACCGCGCCCGCGATCGACTACGAGGCGTACCTGGCACGCTTCCAAGCCGACGACGGGGCCACACGATGATGAACGAACGGTGCCCCGCATGAAGCTCGACGGGCCAACGCACAACAAGACAAGACCTGGGAGCCTGACCTCATGATCACCGGCAACATCAAGAACCAGATCGACCAGATCTGGAACGCGTTCTGGTCCGGCGGCATCTCCAACCCGCTGGAGGTGATCGAGCAGATCACCTACCTGCTCTTCCTGCGCCGGCTGGACGACCTGCACACGCTGGAGGAAAACAAGTCCGCCCGGCTCAAGCGGCCGATGGAGCGCCGGGTCTTCCCTGAGGGCAACGACCCCAAGGGCCGCCCCTACGACGACCTGCGCTGGTCGCGCTTCAAGCACTTCGCCCCGGGCGACATGTACGCCGTGATCGGCGAGCACGTCTTCCCGTTCCTGCGCAACGAGCTGGCCAGGAGCCACGGCGGCGACGACTCCACCTACGCGCACCACATGAAGGACGCGCGCTTCACCATCCCCTCGCCGGCGCTGCTGGCCAAGGTGGTGGACCTGCTCGACGCGGTGCCGATGGAGGACCGCGACACCAAGGGCGACGTCTACGAGTACATGCTCGGCAAGATCGCCAGCGCCGGGCAGAACGGCCAGTTCCGCACCCCGCGCCACATCATCCGACTTATGGTGGAGCTGACGGCGCCGCAGCCCACCGACGTCATCTGCGACCCCGCCTGCGGCACCGCGGGCTTCCTGGTGGCGGCGGGCGAGGCGCTGCGCGAGCGCCATTCGAACATCCTGCACGACGCCAAGCTGCGCGAGCACTTCCACCACCGCATGTTCCACGGCTTCGACTTCGACAGCACCATGCTGCGCATCGGCAGCATGAACATGCTGCTGCACGGCGTGGAGAACCCCGACATCCGCTACCGCGACTCGCTGGCGCAGGACCACGCCGGCGAGGAGGAGAAGTACACGCTAGTGCTGGCCAATCCGCCCTTCGCCGGCAGCCTGGACTACGAGAACACTGCCAAGGACCTGCTGCAGATCGTCAAGACCAAGAAGACCGAGCTGCTCTTCCTCGCGCTCTTCCTGCGCCTGCTCAAGCCCGGCGGCCGCGCCGCGGTGATCGTGCCCGACGGCGTGCTGTTCGGCTCCAGCACCGCGCACAAGGAACTGCGCCGCATGCTGGTCGAAGACCAGAAGCTCGACGCCGTGGTCAAGCTGCCCGGTGGCGTGTTTAGGCCCTACGCGGGCGTGTCCACCGCGATCCTGCTCTTCACCAAGACCAACTCCGGCGGCACTGACCAGGTCTGGTTCTACGACGTCGAGGCCGACGGCTGGAGCCTCGACGACAAGCGCACGCCGCTGCTGCCGGACGACAAGCTCGGCCCCGTGCCGCGCACCCCGCTCGCCGCGGACGAGCACGCCAAGAACAACCTGCCCGACGTGCTGGCGCGCTGGGCCGGGCGCGACGGCGCCGAGCGCGAACGCGCCCGCACCGCACAGAGCTTCTGCGTGCCCAAGGCCGACATCGCCGCGCAGGGCTACGACCTCTCGCTCAACCGCTACAAGGAGGTCGTGCACGAGGCGGTCGAGCACCGCGCGCCGAAGGAGATCCTCGCCGACCTCGCGAAGCTGGAGGAGGAGATCCAGCGGGGGATGAAGGAGTTGGAGGGGATGCTCTTGTGACTCAGATCGCGACGGTCCCTCTTGGTGAGATTGCAGACCTTCAGGCCGGCGTTGGCTTTCCACCGGATCTGCAGGGACGTCCGTCGGGCGACTATCCACTGGCGAAAGTAGGGGACATCTCGCGATTAGGTCGAACCGGCGCCAGCGTGCTTAATACGGCAGACCACTTCGTAGACGAAGCCGACCTTGCCCGCCTAAAAGCGAAACCGATCCCTGCGGGTAGCGTTCTCTTTGCGAAGATTGGTGAGGCCATCCGCCAGAACCATCGGGTCATTGCGGGCTGCGAGTTGCTCGTCGACAACAACGCAATGGCAGCGATCCCCACAGAGAGAGTTGAGAGCCGATATCTGTTCCATTTTTTGCGAACCGTGGACTTCTACGTTCTCGCGTCCGCGACAACTGTACCGGCGCTCCGAAAGAGCGATCTGCAGCGATTGCCTGTACCGCTCCCACCCCTCCCCGAACAGCGGCGGATTGCGGAGATCCTGGACAAAGCGGACGCGCTCCGCGCCACTCGCCGCGCCGCCCTCGCCCAACTCGACATCCTCACCCAATCCATCTTCCTCGACATGTTCGGCGACCCCACCACGAATCCGAAGGGGTGGCCTGCAACCACACTCGGTGATGCGCTCATCGCCATACGAAACGGTGCGAATGCTGAGCAAAGAGAGGAGCCGGGCGGTTGGCCCATCACGCGCATAGAAACCATTTCGGACGGGACCATCAACCCGGAACGCGTTCGTTGGATCGAACCGGACGAGTCTCTTATAGAGAACTTTCAGTTGGAGCCCGGGGACATCCTCTTCAGCCACATCAACAGCGTTGAACATATTGGCAAGACTGCCCTGTACTCCGGAACGCCTACTCCGCTCATTCACGGGATCAACCTGCTTAGGCTGCGTCCAAATGTGGAATTCGTTGATCCCGTGTGGCTATTGCACCTTCTAAAGCACGACTTCGTTCGAACGCACTTCCGTACGCGATGCAAGAGAGCCGTGAACCAGGCGAGCCTGAATCAGCCAGACATCAAGAGCGTTCGGACATTCCTGCCACCCTTGTCTCTTCAGCATGCCTTCGCTCGTCGCGTCGCCGCATTGCAAAGCCTGGAGTGCGCGCACCGCGCGTCCCTCGCAGCGCAGGACTCCCTTTTCGCTTCTCTCCAGCAGCGCGCCTTCCAGGGGGAGCTGTAGCCATGCGCGGCGAGTTCATCGGCGTGTGGTCCGAGACCTGGCGCGAGATCTGGACGCCCCTGATTGACCATGAAGGCGTGCCCGAGGACATCTTCTGCGAGTTGTACCGCGAACTCGCCGGAAACCCGAAGAAGCCAGGCGCGCTCAGAGTCACGCCCTCTTTGGAGGTGCTCGCCGACATCATCGACAACCCGGCTCAGGGACAAGCCGCTTTTCAGGGAACGACCGCGGAGGAACTCGCGAACGAGGCCGCGCTGGTTCGCTTTCTCGAAGCGGCGCATTCGGCTCTGGACGACCTGGGCGGCGACCCGCTGTCGAATCGCTACTTCAACCTGCTGGCCGCCTTCATCGAGAAATTCAGTCTGCGCTATGACCTGCGCCGTCCGTGCACGTTGTGTCCGACGCTTCCGGGATTGCTGACGAACCTTGTCCAGCACATGCGGTCGGCCAGCCAGGCAGACGCACATCTCGCGAAACTGAACCATGAGTTCGAGGAGGCACTTCGGGACCTCAGACATGGACGCACGGAGAGCCGCATCAAGTCGTGCCTGACCAAACAGTACATCCTGATCGAGGGCATCGCGAATACGCGCAGCGGGACGAGTGGGGAGACGCTCGGGCAACGGTGCAGTCAGGCATCCTGGCCGCATCCGACCCTAAAGGCAGCTGCCGGGAACATCTATGGTTTCCGGTCCGACTATCCAGGACTTGGGCACGCCGGGAACCCAAAGGCCGTGTTGCGTGACGTCGATGATCGAGAGCTTGTCGGCGTGTCGTGCATGCTGCTTGGCGTGCTGCCCTACGTCGACCCGACCATTGATCTGAACCCGGTATACGGAGAGACCACGTCGCCTGGCAGAAGCGGCGTCAGCGCTCAGAAGGCCGCGCCGGCTGGATCGCCAAGCCGCTCGATCTGGAAGCGATTCGGTTCGTGGGCTGGCAAGTTCGTGAGGAGGGGGTAGCCGTGCCGACCACCAGCGAACAACTTCACGCATGGTTGGCCGAGCCTGAAGGCATCCACCTCGAGTTCAAGGAGGCGAAGCAGAACTATCACTTCGACAAGCTGGTGGAGTACTGCGTGGCCTTGGCGAACGAAGGCGGTGGCAAGATCATTCTCGGCGTGACCGACCGGCGGCCGCGCCGAATCGTCGGCACGGCAGCGTTCGCCGAGCCGGGGCGCACGGAAGCGGGTCTGCACGACCGGCTCTCGCATCGCATTCCGGTAGAAGAGGTGCAAACAGCGGATGCTCGCGTGCTGGTCGTCCATGTACCGGCGCGACTTCCGGGCACGGCCTGGCAGATCGACGGGCGGTATCTCAAGCGGGCGGGTGACGAGCTGACCGGGCTGAGCGATGCGGAACTGAAGGCCATGTTCGCCGAGACGGGGCCCGATTTCTCGGCGGAGGTCTGCCCCGGCGCGGGCATCGGCGACCTGTCGCCGGAAGCGATCGCCGCATTTCGGGGCCGGTGGGCCACCAAGACGCGCGACGAGCGCAAGACGCGATGGACCGACGAGCAGACGCTCGCCAACGCCGAGCTGCTGCTGGAGGGGCGCATCACCTACGCGGCACTGATCCTGTTCGGCACGCGCGCGGCGCTGGGGCGCTGGCTGGCGCAGGCGGAACTCGTGTTCGAGTACCGGTCCTCCGAGGCGTCGGGCCCTGCGGCCGACCGCGAGGAGTACCGGGAGGGCTTCTTCCTCTGGCACGACGGGATCTGGAACAAGATCAATCTGCGCAACGACAGGCAGAGCTATCAGGACGGGTTGTTCCGCGTCGAACTGCCGACCTTCGACGAAGTGTCGGTGCGCGAAGCGCTGCTCAATGCCGTAGCGCATCGGGACTATCGGCAGGGCGGTTCGGTGTTCGTGCGGCAATTCGCCCAGCGGCTCGAGGTGGTAAGTCCCGGCGGCCTGCCGATGGGGATCACCCCCGCGAACATCCTCGACCAGCAGAACCCGCGCAATCGGCGGCTGGCCGAGGCGCTGGCGAAGTGCGGGCTGATCGAACGCTCGGGCCAGGGCATGAACCTGATGTTCGAAAGCGCGATCCGGCAGGGCAAGGCGCTCCCCAGCTTCGCGGGCACGTCGGCACACGAGGTACGGCTGACCCTGTATGGAACGGTCGCCAGCCCGGCATTCGTGCGTTTCATCGAGCGGCTGGGCGAGGAGAAGCTCAAGTCGTTCTCGACGTACGACTTCCTCGCGCTCGACTATCTCCGGCGCGAGCAAGCCGTGCCGGAGCATCTCAAGGCCTCTCTGCCGAGTCTGATCTCCGCCGGCGCGGTGGAGTCGATCGGGCGCGGACGGGGGACCCGGTACATCCTGGCGCGGGGGCTTTACGCCGCGTTGGGCGGCAAGGGCGTCTACACCCGTAAGAAGGGGCTGGATCGAGGGACGAACAAGGCGCTGCTGCTGAAGCACATCCAGGACAACGCGGCGAGCGGCGCGCAGATGGAGGAGTTCCGGCAAGTGCTGCCGGCGCTGTCGCGAAGCCAGATTCAGGTCCTGCTGCGTGAACTCCGCAAGGAAGGGGCGATCCGCAGCGTCGGGCTCACGAAGGCCGCCCGCTGGTATCCCGGAGCAGGCCCTGGAGAA
>Ga0209170_1000631_pt1 | contig 15436 bp, 17 predicted proteins | sample KloWWTKNB14_bulk_FD_187178 | JGI IMG/M metagenome (GOLD analysis project Ga0209170, IMG submission 187178) | Active sludge microbial communities from Klosterneuburg, Austria, studying microevolution and ecology of nitrifiers - Klosterneuburg... | ecosystem: Engineered > WWTP > Aerobic digester >...
CCGGCAAGACAGGCCGTTTCCTGCCGGCGTCCGACCGCGGCAAGTACGAGGCCCTGCAATGGCTGATGTTCCAGATGGGCGGCGTCGGCCCGATGTTCGGCCAGACCCATCACTTCCTGCGCTTTGCTCCGGAGAAGCTGGACTACGCCATTGGCCGCTACACGAAGGAGACGGCAAGGCTCTACGGCGTACTCAATGCCCGGCTCGAACAGCACGAATACCTCGCCGACGAATACTCGATCGCCGACGTGGCGACCTTCCCGTGGGTGGCGCGCCACGAGTGGCAGGACATCGCCCTGTCCAGCTACCCGAACGTCCTGCGCTGGTTCAAGGCCATCGCCAACCGCCCGGCCGTGCAGCGCGGCATGGCCGTGCCTGGCTGATGAGTGGTTCCCGATTCAACGGGCTGGAGGTCATCAGCCGCCAGCCTCCGGCAAAAGTCAGCCCCCGCAACACGCCGCTGCTGTTCCTCCACGGCGCCTATGCCGCCGCCTGGTGCTGGGACGAGCATTTTCTGGCATATTTCGCCGAACGCGGCCATGCCTGTTACGCCCTGAGCTTCTCCGGCCACGGCGGCTCGCCCGGCCGCGAACGGCTGGACAGTTTCGGCATCGACCATTACGTGCGCGATGTCGCCACCGCCGCCGAACAACTGCCGGCGCCGCCGGTGCTGATCGGCCATTCGATGGGCGGCATGGTGGCGCAGAAATATCTGGAAAGCCACGAGGCAGCCGGCCTGGTGCTGATGGCTTCGGTGCCGCCGCAGGGCTTGTGGGCGGCGGCGCTGGGACTGGCCTTCCAGAAGCCCGGCCTGATGAACGACCTCAACCGCCTGCTCGCCGGCGGGCAGGTGGCGCTCGACGCCTTGCGCACGGCCATGTTCTCCCAGCCGGTGGAAACCGCCGACCTGCTCCGCTGGTACAAGCGCATGCAGCCGGAGTCGCACCGCGCCATCTGGGACATGACCCTGTTCAACCTGCCGCTGAAAAGCCGCATGAACCTGCCGCCGCTGCTGGTGCTGGGCGCCGAGCACGACACCCTGATCCCGGCCTCCCAGGTCGAGATGACCGCCCGCCACTATGGCGTCGAGGCGGAAATCTTTCCCGGCATGGGCCACGGCCTCATGCTCGAGCGCGACTGGGAGAAGGTGGCCGGCCGCATCCTCGGCTGGCTCGAAGCCGAGGGCTTGTAGAGACCCTGCCTCGCGAAGGGGGAGGCGCTGCGGAAAAAATTTTCCGCAGCCGTTCAACTTTTTCCGATTCCCGCCGTTATCCAAGTTGACGTCCCGATGCGCCCCGTAGGAAGTACCCTTGGGGTGCACGAGACGCGTTGCGCGGAGGTCATCATGCTCATCTACACGGATATGGATACAGGGAAAAAAGTCATCGAGCTGCGCGAGGAGTATGGCGAGGAGGTCCTCCTCTCCAACTGGCTGCCGCAGCCCGAAGTCGGCCTGGCCTTGCAGGAAGCGGTGTCCAACAGGGATTTCCTTCGGTCACCGGCGCGGCACGACCAGGCGGCGGCCGAGCGGGACGCCGAGGCCTTCCTGCGCAACGTCTACCTCTGCCAGGAGTAGGCCGAGCTTCAACGCATTGTGGCGGCGCCGACCGCTACAATGCCGGCATGACTTCATCCCTCGAACGCCGTTCCGCCTACCCGCATTTCCTCGCCATTCCCACCCGCTGGATGGACAACGACGTCTACGGCCACGTCAACAACGTCGTCTACTACGCCTACTTCGACACCGTCATCAACGAGTACCTGATCCGCGAAGGCGGGCTGGACATCCATGACGGCGCGGTGGTCGGCTACTGTGTCGAGTCCAACTGCCGCTACCACCGTCCGGTGGCCTTTCCGGAAACCCTCGATGCCGGCCTGCGCGTGGCGCACCTCGGCAACTCCTCGGTGCGCTACGAGATCGGCCTGTTCCGCCGGGGCGAGGACAAGCCGGCGGCGCAGGGACATTTCGTGCATGTCTTCGTCGATCGCGCCAAGGACAAGCCGACCGCCATCCCGCAAGGAATTCGCGCCTGCCTGGAAAAACTGATCCTCAAGTAGGACGGGCTCCTACAAGAGAATCAGTTCAACCCAAATCCCCCTGGGCCGTTAATTCATTCAAGCAGCGAGGAAGTCGGGAGGATGCAAGGAGTTGTGGCAGGCAAGCGGGCGGGTGTCCCGGCAGCCTGATCGCTGACGGTTGTGATTGCCGCGACAAACCCTTGCGTCTTCCCTCGTTGCATTTTTACAGCGCGTGGCAGCGATCGCCGCTCGCAAAGCCGAGCAGCGGCTCGGCAATCCCCCTCCCCATCGCCAGCACCTTGAACAGCTCGCCCATCTCGGCGGGGCTGATGAGCTTCTGCGCGCCCGAGGCGAGCGCGGCGTAGGGCGCCGCGCCGTCGGTCTGGTGCGCCTCGAACAGTTGCGCCAGGCCGCAGTTGAGGAGGAACTGGCCTTGGCTGGTGTAGCCAAGCACGTCCAGTCCGGCATCGTGGCCGGCTTCCGCGATGGCGGTGAAGTCGACGTGCGCCGTGATGTCGTTCAGGCCGGGCAGCCAGAGCGGGTCGCCGTGGGCGTGGTGGCGGTAGTGGCACATCAGCGTGCCCTCGGCGCGCTGCGGGTGGTAGTACTCGCGCTGCGGGAAGCCGTAGTCGATCAGCAGCAACGCGCCCTGCTTGAGGATGCGTCCCCACTCGCTCATCCAGGCGCGGGCGGCGAGGTTGATCTCCGAAACGTAGGGCGGTGAAACAAAAGTCAGTCCCTGTGACACGGTGAGCAGTGCGCCGGCGGCAGGGTGGTCCCGCCAAACGAAGGCGCTGTCCTCCAGCGTCACGCCGCGTTCGAAAATGCCGTTCTCGCGCCAGGAGACGAGGTTTACCGGCAGGGCATCGAGCAGCTCGTTGGCGAGGACCACGCCGCTGAAGGTGTCCGGCAGGGTGTCCAGCCAGGCGACGCGGTCGGCCAGGTGCGGGGCGCCGCGGGCGACGGCTTCCTGCTGGCGCACGCGCAGCTCGCCGGAGAGTTCGAGGATGTCGTAGCGCTCGGGCAGCGTCCCGCGCCGCTCGAGTTCCAGCAGCAGGCCGACGGCGAGGGCGCCGCTGCCGGCGCCCGCTTCGAGGATGCGCGGCGCGCTGGCCGCCATGAGCTGCGCCACCTGGGCGGCCAGGGTTTGGGCGAAGAGGGGCGAGAGCTCCGGCGCGGTGACGAAATCGCCGGCACCGCCGAATTTTCGTGCGCCGCCGCTGTAGTAGCCGAGGCCGGGCGCGTAAAGGGCCAGCTCCATGAAGCGGGAGAAGGGGATCCAGCCGCCGGCTGCCTCGATTTCCGCAGCGATGCGCGCTACGAGGCGGGCGCTGCTTTCGGCGGCTTCGGGTTCAGGAGTCGGCATGGCCATGGCGGGGCCGAATGTGCCCGATTCCGTTAAAATTCGCAAACATCAAAGGACTTTGTTATGGCTTCCAGCCTGCAGGACAAAACGGTGCTCGTCACCGGTGCCGCGCGCCGCGTCGGCGCCGAGATCGCGCGTGTCTTGCATGCCGAGGGGGCGAATCTGGCCCTGCACTACCGCAGCGCAACCGCCGAGGCGCAATCGCTCGTCGCCGAGTTCAACGCCGCCCGGCCCGGCTCGGCGCTGGCCTTCCAGGCCGACCTGCTGGAGACCGACCATCTGGCCAGACTGGTCACGGACGTCGCCGAGCATTTCGGCCGGCTCGATGCCCTGGTGAACAACGCCTCCAGCTTCTTCGCCACGCCCATCGGCAGCATCGGCGAGCGCGAATGGGACGATCTCCTCGGCACCAATCTGAAGGCTCCCCTGTTCCTGGCGCAGGCGGCCGCCACCCATCTCGCCGTCGCCCGCGGCGCCATCGTGAACATCACCGACATCCACGCCGAGCGGCCGCTGAAGAACTACGCGCTCTACTGCGCGGCCAAGGCCGGCCTGGCGGGGCTCACCCGCGCCCTCGCCTTGGAACTGGCGCCGCACGTGCGGGTGAACGCCATTGCCCCCGGGCCGATCCTCTGGCCGGAGGACGGCGCCTTCGATGCCGCCGCCCAGGTGAACGTGATTTCCCGCACCCTGCTCAAGCGCGGCGGCGATCCAACCGACATCGCCCGCACCGTGTGTTTCCTGCTGGCCGACGCGCCCTATGTCACCGGCCAGATCATCGCCGTGGACGGGGGCAGGAGCGTGGTGTTGTGAGCGCGTACCTGGAAGCCCTGCTGCCCGAGGCGCTGGGGGAGAAGGAACGCCACGAGGCCAACAAGCTGGCCAAGCGCCTGCGCCGCAACGTCGGCCAGGCCATCGCCGACTTCAACATGATCGAGGATGGCGACCGCGTCATGGTCTGCCTCTCCGGCGGCAAGGACAGCCATGCGCTCCTCGACATCCTGTTGCAGCTGCGCGAGATCGCGCCGGTGCGCTTCGAGCTCGTCGCCGTAAACCTCGACCAGAAGCAGCCGGGCTTTCCCGCCGGGGTGCTGCCCGAGTACCTCAAGGGGCTGGGCGTGCCCTTCCACATCGAGGAGCAGGACACCTACTCGGTGGTCAAAAGAGTGATCCCCGAGGGCAAGACCACCTGCTCGCTCTGCTCGCGGCTGCGTCGCGGCGTGCTTTATCGCGTCGCCGGCGAGCTCGGCGCCACCAAGATCGCCCTCGGCCACCACCGCGACGACATCATCGAAACGCTGTTCCTCAACCTGTTCTACGGCGGCAAGCTGAAGGCCATGCCGCCGAAGCTGGTTTCGGACGACGGCCGCCACATCGTCATCCGCCCGCTCGCCTATTGCCGCGAGCGCGACCTGGAAGCCTGGGCGGCGCTGCGACGCTTCCCGATCATCCCCTGCGACCTGTGCGGCTCGCAGGAACAGTTGAAGCGCAAGGAAACCAAGGCGCTGCTGCGCGAGTGGGACAGGCGCTTCCCCGGCCGGGTGGAGAAGATCTTCGCGGCGCTGGGCAACGTCGCGCCTTCGCACCTGGCCGACCCGAAGCTCTACGATTTCCGCAACCTGAAAGTCACCGGCCGGCCCGATCCGGCGGGCGACCGCGCCTTCGACCCCGAAGATTTCGATGATCCCGCCATCATTTCGCTTCGCGGGGAAGGGGGGGTTTGATATGATTCGCCGTCAAAGGGAGACGGGGATCGCCAAATCGGTATGAACGCCAAAGTGAGCAGCAAAGTCGAGCGCAACCTCTGCGTGCTTTTTGCCGACGTTTCCGGCAGCACTCGCCTGTACGAGAAGCTGGGCGACAAGGAAGCGCTGCATGCCGTCGAGCGCTGCATCAACCGCATGACACGGGCCACCGAGCAGTTCCATGGGCGCGTCATCAAGACCATCGGCGACGAAGTGATGGCGGTGTTCGACAGCGCGGAAGCCGGCATGGACGCCGCCAGCTCCATGCAGCAGAAGGTGGACGACCTGCCGCCGGTGCGCGGCATCAAGCTTTCCATCCGCATCGGCTTCCACTTCGGGCCCGCCATCGAGGATGCCAAGGACGTGTTTGGCGATACGGTCAATACGGCGGCGCGCATGGCCGGGCTGGCCAAGGCCGGTCAGATCATCACCACCGGCGAGACGGTCGGCATCCTGCCGGCATTGCTGCAGCAATCCACGCGGGAGATCGATGCCCTGTCGGTCAAGGGCAAGGCGGAAGACGTTCGGGTCTGCGAGGTGATCTGGCAGGAATCGGACGACCTCACCATGAAATCCGCCAACGTCGCGCCGGCACCCATCGCCGTGATACTGACCCTGCGGCACGGCGGCGACGAAATGAAGCTCGATGCCAGCCATGGCGTTTTCTCGCTCGGCCGCGACGCCGCCTGCGAGATCATCATCAACGATCGGCGCGCATCGCGCACCCACGCCCGGATCGAGCGGCGGCGCGACAAGTTCGTGCTGATCGACCAGAGCACCAACGGCACCTACGTCACCTTCAACGGCGAGGTCGAGTTCGCCCTCAAGCGCGAGGAAGTCATCCTGCGCAGCAAGGGGCAGATCAGCTTCGGTCATGCTTTTGCCGAGGGTGGGGAAGTCGTCGAGTTTCGGGTCGACTGAAGCGCGACCGAGTCAATAAACCGAAGGCCCCTCGCGAGGGGCCTTCGGTTTTTCAGATGCTGATCTTCCTCAGCGTTTCGGGATTCTTCACTACCGCTTCGCGCCGCGTCTGCGGCGCCTCGATCAGCGCCGCCGGCGGCAGGGTGTCGAGGCGGGACAGTACCGCGGCGTTCTTGCAGCCGGCTTCCAGCATCACCACCACCTCGCTGCCGCCGCTGGTGCCGGCATTGAAGCATTGCTTGCCGAGCTTGCGGTTGAGCGGCTTGAGGATGCCCGCCTCGACCAGTTCGGTTGGACTGGACAGTCCGCCGGACAGATCGACGTCGAACACCGCTTCGCTGCCGCCGCTCGAGGCCAGGTTGGCCGCCAGCACGCTGCGCAGGCCGTTCAGTTCGTGCATCAGCATCCGCGCCGTGTCCTTGTCCGGCAGGCCCTGCAGCTTGAGGCGCACCTTCTGGCCGCTGAAGTTGAAATGGGCGAGGAAGAAGCCCTTGGAGAATTCCTCGCCGATCAGCTTGCCGATGTCGCGCAGCGCCTCGTCCTCCGTCGCCCAGCTGGTCTTCTCCGGGATCTGCGTGTTGTAGTAGATTTCCTCGCCGCTTTTCTTGTCGGTGGCTTTCACCGTCCACGAAGTGAGGACGAATTTTTCGACGGTGATGCCGGAAGCGGCGAGCTTGGCCGAGAGCTTCTTGAACTTCGCTTCGCCGGTGACGGCGAAGTCGGCGCCGCCCTTGTTGTCCTTCGCCATGTCGTCGTTCCATAGGCGGAAGCCGAAGGACTTGATGCGCTCCTTGAGGAGGTTCTCCGCCACCGGCGAGCGTTGTGCCGGCGCGGCGGGGTCGCTTTCGGCGCTCTTGGCGGTGATGGCCACCGAGATGCCCGGGTCGCCGTTGTTGCGGATGAATTCGATGCGTTCGTCGGCCGACATCTGGTTGAGCGATTTCTGCACGTCGCGCACGCGCACAGTGGCGCGGGTCGTCAGCGACATGAGGCCGTCCTTGCCCAGTTGCGGCGGCTGTTCTTCCAGCACGGCCTGGATGAAGGTGCCGCTCTTCGCCAGCAGCTTGTCGCGCACCAGGGCGTAGTTCTTCGACAGGGAGTTCTGCTCGATGTAGAGGGTGACGGCTTTTTCGACCAGTTGGCGGCGGGCGTCTTCGCGCAGGTCGGCGTTGAGCAGGCCCGCATCCCCGCCCTTTTCCTGCTGGTAGCGCGGATCGGAGGGGTCGGCCAGCCCGAGGGCGCTGATTGTCATGATGCCGGCGTTGGCGGCCTGCGCGGCGCTCGTCATGGCGGGTGCCGCGTCGGCCGCCTGCGGTGCAGATGCCGCAGCCGGCGGTGCGGTGTCGCCCTTGCCGAGGAAAACATAGGCGGCGGCGCCCAGGCCGATGACCGCGACGCCGCCGACAATCGCCAGGGCCAGCCCTTGCGAGGTTTTTTTTGCCGGCGCCGCCGGCGATTGCGCGGGGATGGCGGGCGGTAGCGGCGGCGTTGCGCGGGGACTGGCGATGGTCTGTTCCGCCGCATTCACCAGCGTCGACTCGGCGTCATTGACCAGGGTGGCATCGCTGTCGCCGGACACGGCCTGGCCGGCCGCTGCCATTTTCAGGGCGATGGCGAACTCGCGGCCATTCTGGAAGCGCTCGTCGGGACGCTTGGCCAGCGCCTTGCGGATCAGCGCGTCGAAGGGGCGCGGCACCTGCACATTGAGTTCCGAAGGAGCGGCCGGTTCCTCCTTCAGCACCTTGTGCATGATGGTGGTGAGGGCGCCGGTGAAGGGTTTCTCGCCGGTGAGGAACTGGTAGAGGATGACGCCGGCCGAGAAGAGGTCCGAGCGGCCATCGACGGTCTGGCCCATGAACTGTTCGGGCGACATGTAGCTGGGCGTGCCGAGCACGGAACCGGCCTGCGTCAGGTTGGAGGACTCGACGCGGGCGATGCCGAAGTCGGCCACTTTCACCGTGCCGTCTTTCAGCATGATGATGTTGGAGGGCTTGATGTCGCGGTGCACGACGCCGTTCTTGTGGGAGAAATCGAGCGCGTCGAGCAACTGGCCCATGATGCGCACGATCTCGCTCATCGGGAAGCGTTGGTTGCCGTCGAAGTAGTCCTTCAACTCGCGCCCCTCGACGAATTCCATGGCGATGAATGCGGTGCCTCCCGCGGCTTCACCGGCGGGGCCGGATTCCTCGCCATATTCGTAGATCGACACGATGTTGGGGTGGTTGAGGCGCCCTGCGGCCTGCGCCTCGCGCTTGAAGCGGGCGAGGATTTCCTCGACTTCGGCGCGGTCGAGCTGGTCGCGGCGCACGGTTTTCAGCGCCACGCGGCGGCCGATCATCGGGTCGAAGCCGTCGTAGACGATGCCCATGGCGCCCTGTCCCAGCTCGCCCCGGATCTCGTACTTGCCGAGCTTTTTCGGTTCAGTCATGAAGCCCCCTGCGCATGATGGGCGGGAGCGGCCAGTAGGCCGTTCCCACAACGCCGTCACTTGTGTTTCGAGTCGATTTCCCAGACGTTCTTCTGCACCAAGCGCTGCACCATGCCGTCGAGGGTCAGGCCGCCGGACTCGCCGCCGGAGAAGCCCATGACGGACGAAGACTTGGCGCCCAGCTCCATCTTCTCTTCGGTATATCCCTGCGCGACCTGTTCTGTGGTGTTGGCGTCGATCAGCTTCCAGCGCATGCCGATGATCCACACGCCGGTCGATTCGCCGGTGTGCACCGAGCCGACCACGGTTTCCGCCGCCGCGCCGCCGCGGCCGCCGCCGAAGATGCCGAGCAGGGCGCCGATCGGCCGGCCGTCGAAACCCTGCTGGGCCTGGGCCACCTGCTCGGCCTTGAGGATGTCGAACTTGATGATCCACTTGGTGGTCTTCAGCTTGCCCTTTTGCAGGAGTTTGCGTGCGGCCTGCGGATCGCCGAGGTTGTAGGCGAGCTGGAATTCCTGCAGCAAGGGGCCGAGATTGGTCCGTTCGAGCACCTTGAAGTTGGCCTTCGACAGTTCCAGTTCGGCAAAGTCGGCGATGTTGTTGGGGCCGAATTTCTGCGCGAAATTGGCGTTGTTGCTCTTCACTTCGCCCGGAATGACGATCAGCGCCGGGCCGGGCCGTGAGGCGTTGGCGTACTCCACCGGCTTGTACATGCCCTTGTCGGCCATCTCGTTGGCCTTTTGCGAAGTGCTGCTGCCTTGCGTCGGCGAGGGACTCTCGAAGGTGGGTTGGGCGAGGACCGGGCCGGCCAGGGTGCACAGGGAAAATCCAAGGATGCGAAGCGTCGTGTTCATGTCAGTTCCCGTTTATTTTTTGCCGGCGACGCGGCAGTAGTCATTGTAGAGCCGGGCGACCACTTCGTCGGCTTCTTCGTTCACCAGCGTAAGGGCCATGCCGAGCGTGTCGGTGCCGGAATAGGAGTCGGCTTTGGCCGCGACGCTGGAAATCGTCTTGCCGCCGGAGGAGACGAGCGTGAAGCCCATATGGATGGTGACCTCGTTGATCTTCAGCACCGGGTTGATGCCGGTTTGCGTTGTGATGAGGCCGCGCAGGATGAAATTGGCGCCGAGTTTTTTCGAGGCGTTGATGGCGGCATCGGGGTCGTTGCGGAAATGCGCTTCGAGTTCCGCCTGGGCGATCTGCGCCCGGATCTCCTCCTGCGTGAAGGTCTTCAGGCCGAGGGCGCGCAGGCGGTGATTGATGGCCTGGAAGTGCGGGCCGTAGCGGCTCTGCGTGGTGTTGTAGCCGTTCGATGTGCGCTCGGCAATGACCAGCATGATTTTCTGGTTCTTCAATTGTTGCTTGCAGGGCGTCGAGACGAGCTGGCCGATGCGCTGGCCGCGGGCCTGGTCCTCGGCCCTGGATTTTTCCTCTTCCTCGGAAAACTTGAAGGCCTGGGCGCTGCCGCAAGCCAGGGCCAAAGTCAGTGCGTAGGGGACGGCGGGCAGCAGACGGGCGCAGCGCATGGGCATGCCTCCAGGGGAAGCGAAATGCAAAGGGGATGATTGTGGCAAAAAACAAGCCCCTGTACAACCGCGCTGAACGGTTGGACGGGGGCTTATGACGGGGTTTGCGGCAGTTTGTTACTTCTTCTCGGCCGGCTTGGCAGGTACGGCTGCCGCGGGTTTGGCGGTTTCAGCCGGTTTCGCCGCGACGGGCTTGGTCTCGGCCGGCTTGTCGGCCTTGAGGCATTCGCTCATGAATTTCTTGCGCTCGGCGCCCTTGAGCTGCTTGTCGCCGGCGTCTTTGTTGCAGGCTTTCATGCGTTCCTGCTGCCTGAGCTGCTTTTCGCTCGGCGCCCTTTTCTCGGCGGCCGGTGCGGCAGCGGCAGGCTTTTTCTCGGTTGCGGCGGGTGCGGCAGTCTGCGCCAGCGCGAGATTGGCAGCCAGAAGAGAGGCGGCCGCCGCCAGGATCAGCTTGTTCATCATTGTGTGTTCTCCTTGATTGGTATGGTCGCGGCGAGGATCGCAGGAAACCTCTCCGGGCCTGGCCGCAAGAGGAAGAACGGCCGAAGACAGGCTTAGTTGACAGCGCTTTCGCTGTCGTCTCCCATTGCCTGCTTGTGCCGCTCGACGAATTCGAGCGTGCTGTCGATGCCGCGCAACAGCAGGATGGTCGAGCGCACGGCGGCCTCCAGCAGCACGGCCAGGTTGCGGCCGGCCGCGACGGGGATGCTCACCTTGCGCACCGGCACGCCGAGGATTTCGTGGGTTTCGGCCCCCAGCGGCAGGCGGTCGATCTCCACCGCGCCTTTCTGCGGCCGCAGCAGGTTGACGACCAGCTTCAGCTTCATTTTGCGCCGGCAGGCGGTCTCGCCGAAGATGGTGCGGATGTTGAGCACGCCGAGGCCGCGCACTTCGAGGAAGTCCTTGAGCATCGGCGGGCAGCGCGCTTCCAGGGTGTGCGGGGCGACGCGGGCGATCTCGACGATGTCGTCGGCCACCAGGCCGTGCCCGCGGGAGATGAGTTCCAGGGCCAGCTCGCTCTTGCCGACGCCGGAATCCCCGGTGATGAGCACGCCCATGCCGAGCACATCCATCATGACGGCGTGCAATTCCACTGCTTCTGCCAGTTGGCGCGACAGCCAGAGGCGCAGGAGATCGATGACGACCGCGGCCGATTGCGGCGTGGAGAAGAGCGCCGTATCCGATTTTTCGCAGGCCTCGCGTACGCTGGCCTGGATGGCGCAGCCGTCAGCGACGATGACAGCCGGCGGCCGGGCGGCGATGATCTCCGCCATGTGGCGGGAGACGCGCACCGTGTGCTGTTTGGTCGCCCAGTTGACTTCCGGGGCGCCGATGACCTGGATACGGTCGGGGTGGATCAGATTGAGGTGGCCGACCAGGTCCGCCGGCGAAGCATGCTGGTGATTGATGGCGATGGGTGCGTCGAGATTGCCGCTTACCCGCAGCAGTTGCAGCCGGTCCCGGTGGTATTCAAACAGCTGCGCGACGTTCGCTTGCCGCATGGGGTTCCCAGCCGGTGAACAGGGCATGAATGACGGCCGCATCCGCCGCCGCGTTGAGTCGATCGCGGAAGGCGCGGTCGGAAAACATCTGCGCCAGCTCGGAGAGAATCTGCAAATGCTGTTCGGTGGCTTGTTCGGGCACCAGCAGCACAAAGAGCAGATTCACCGGCTTTCCGTCCGGCGCATCGAACTGAACCGGCGCGGCCAGTCGCAGGAAGGCGCCGACGGCCTCCTTCAGGCCCTTGATGCGGCCGTGCGGGATGGCTACGCCCTGCCCGAGCCCGGTTGAGCCGAGTTTTTCCCGCGCGAACAGGCTGTCGAACACCGTGCTGCGGCCGATGCCCTGGTGGTTCTCGAACATGATCCCCGCCTGCTCGAATACGCGCTTCTTGCTGCTCGCATCGAGGTCGACCTGGACGTTGGAAGAGGGCAGGAGCTTGGCGATCAGGTTCATGGTCTTGCGGGCCGCGGAGAATGGCTGTGGGTCGTGCTGGCGGAAGCGGCTGGGCGACTGTCCTGTGGGGCTTTCCTTGGCTAGGCGGCGGATTATACCGGGAAAGCCCCTCAGGGGGCGAGGCCTATTCGACCACCTGACGCTTGAGCGCTTCGTGGGCGTGTTCGGTCTTTTTTTCCTTGTGCTTGAGCACCTGACGGTCGAGCTTGTCGGCCAGGGCGTCGATGCTGGCATACAGGTTCTCGTCCTCGGCTTCGACGAAGATGTCCTTGCCGCGCACATGCACCGTCACCTCCGCCTTCTGCCGCAGCTTTTCCACCGACAGAATGACGTGCACCGCGGTGACATGATCGAAGTGCCGCACGACCCGCTCCAGCTTGCTGGTGACGTAGTCGCGGATGGCCGGCGTGACGTCGAGGTGATGTCCGGTGATATTGAGGTTCATGATGACTCCTTTGCGAGTGGCGGGCAGGCGATGTCCGTCCTGGCCCTGGTGGTGAAACTGGATAACGGCGATTAAATGCCCCCTACGGTGCTGCGCACCGGTCCCCCCAAGGGGGAGCGAGCGCCTTCGGGCGGCCGGGCGGCGCTCAAATGGATTTCCTCAGGCTGACCGGCGGAATGCTGAGCGCCTCGCGGTACTTGGCGACGGTGCGCCGCGCCACCACGATGCCCTGCTGGCCGAGGATATCGGCGAGCTGGGCGTCGGAGAGGGGCTTCTTGCCGTCCTCGGCGCCGACCAGTTGCTTGATGAGCGCCCGGATGGCCGTCGACGAGGCCGCCCCGCCGGCCTCGGTGGCGACGTGGCTGCCGAAGAAATACTTCAGTTCGTATATGCCACGCGGCGTCGCCATGTATTTCTGCGTGGTCACGCGCGAGATGGTCGATTCGTGCAGGCCGAGCTGGTCGGCGATCTCGCGCAGCGTAAGCGGCCGCATCGCCACCTCGCCGTGCTCGAAGAACTGGCGTTGACGGTCGACGATCGCCTGGGATACGCGCTGGATCGTCTCGAAGCGCTGCTGGACGTTCTTGATCAGCCATTTCGCCTCCTGCAGCTGGCTGGCGAGGCCCGAACCGCGCTGTCCCCTCAGGATGTCGGCGTAGAGGCGGTTGATGCGCAGCCTTGGCATGGCCTCCCCGTTGAGCGAGGCGGTCCACTGCCCGCGCAGCTTGCGTACGATCACGTCGGCAATGACGTAGCGCGTTTCGGCCGGGGAGTACTGCGCGCCGGGCCGGGGGTTGAGCGAGCGGATCAGCGTTTGGGCCTCGCGCAGCTCGTCCTCGCTGCAGGCGACCGCCTTGCGCAACCTGACGTAATCGCGCGCGGCGAGCTGGTCGAGGTGATTGCGCACGATTTTCAGGGCCAGATCGCAGGTCTTCGATGCCGGCAGGTTGGCCAGTTGCAGCGCCAGGCATTCCGCGGCGCTGCGCGCGCCGATGCCGGGCGGGTCGAAATTCTGCAGATGCTTCAGGGCGATTTGCAATTCGTCGAGGTCGACTTCCAGCTCGGCCGGCAGCATCTCGACCAGCTCATCCAGGTTTTGCGCGAGATAACCGTCGTCGTCGAGGGCTTCGATCAGCAGCCGCACCAGGCTGCGGTCGCGCTCGGAGAGCGGCATCATGGCCAGTTGCGTGCCCAGATGGTCGCGCAACGAAGTGACTGCCGCCTGTATCTCCGCATAGGAAGGCTCGTCGTCGTCGCGGTCGTCGCGCGACCCGGAAGCGCTGCCGCCTTCGCCGAGCCAGTCGGCGGGGCTGCTGTCGCCGAAATTCGGCTCCGGTGCGGCGCCGTCGGGCGATTCGGCGGGTGCCTGCAGCGCATCGCCCGAAGACGCGTAAACCGCGGCCTCGGGCGCCGGTTCCTCCTCGCGCTCGAGCAGGGGGTTGTCTTGCAGAAAAGTGTCGATTTCCTGGTTGAGCTCGAGCGTCGATAGCTGCAGCAGGCGTATCGACTGCTGCAACTGCGGCGTCAGGGCGAGGTGCTGCGAGAGCTTGAGCTGAAGGGTTTGTTTCATCGACCGACGGTGAGGGTCGGCAAGAGCCAGGATCGCGGTCTTCTAGAGGCGGAAATGCTCGCCCAGATAGACTTTGCGTACGTTTTCATTATAGACAATTTCCTCCGGCTTGCCGGCCGCCAGCACTTCGCCCTCATTGATGATATAGGCATGGTCGCAGATGCCCAGCGTCTCGCGCACGTTGTGATCGGTGATGAGCACGCCGATGCCGCGCTCCTTGAGAAAGCGGATGATCTTCTGGATGTCGAGCACGGCGATCGGGTCGACGCCGGCGAAAGGTTCGTCGAGCAGGATGAAGCGCGGGCTGGTGGCGAGGGCACGGCAGATTTCCACGCGCCGCCGCTCGCCGCCGGAAAGCGAGATGGCCGTGTTGTCACGCAGGTGGGCGATGTGCAGCTCCGCCAGCAGTTCTTCCAGCCGCTGTTCGATCTGCTCCTCGGTGAGCGTTTGCAGCTCGAGCACGGCGCGGATGTTCTCCGCCACGTTGAGCTTGCGGAACACCGAGATTTCCTGCGGCAGATAGGACAGGCCGAGCCGCGCGCGGCGGTGGATCGGCATGTGCGTCAGCATCTCGCCGTCGATAGTGATTTCGCCGCCGTCGGCGCCGACCAGGCCGACGATCATGTAGAAGCAGGTGGTCTTGCCGGCGCCGTTGGGGCCGAGCAGGCCCACCACCTCGCCGCTTTTCACTTCGAAGGAAACGTCCTTGACGACGGTGCGCGACTTGTACTTCTTGCGCAGAGTGGTGACCTTGAGCAGACTCATTCTTCTTGTTCCTTGAGCACCTTGCGGATGATGTCGACGGCAAAGCCGCGGCTCTGCAGGAAACGCGCCTGGCGCGCGTAGTCGGCGCGATCCGTGGGCGCCACACCGAACTTGCGTTGCCAGACTTCACGCGCCCGGGATGTCTCGCTGTCCGTCTCCGCCGGCAGCGCCGCGGCGATGAGGTCGTCGGCGATGCCTTTCGCGCGCAGGTCGTACCGCAGCCGAGCGTTGCCGACGCGCGCCGCGCGCGACGAGACGAAGGACTCGGCGAAGCGCGCGTCGGAGAGCAGGCCGGATTGTTCGAGCTGGTCGAGCACGGCTTGAATGTCTTCCCGGGTTCCGTCGGCGGAGAGTTTCTGGCTCAGTTCGGCGCGGGAATGCTCGCGCCGGGCGAGCAGTCGCAGCGCCTTGCCTTTCAGACTTCTGCTCAAGCCTCGGCCGCGACGGCGGCCTGTTGCGCGACGACGCCGAGCGCGGCGCGGACCTTGTTCTCGATTTCGCGCGCCATTTCCGGGTGTTCCTTGAGGTACTCGCGGGCGTTGTCCTTGCCCTGGCCGATGCGCTCGCCGTTGTAGGCATACCAGGCGCCGGATTTCTCGACCAGCCTGTGAATGACGCCGAGCTCGATGATCTCGCCCTCGCGCGAGATGCCCTCGCCGTAGAGGATGTCGAACTCGGCCTGGCGGAAGGGCGGC
>Ga0209170_1000632_pt1 | contig 15424 bp, 13 predicted proteins | sample KloWWTKNB14_bulk_FD_187178 | JGI IMG/M metagenome (GOLD analysis project Ga0209170, IMG submission 187178) | Active sludge microbial communities from Klosterneuburg, Austria, studying microevolution and ecology of nitrifiers - Klosterneuburg... | ecosystem: Engineered > WWTP > Aerobic digester >...
CACCGGCGTCTGGTAGGCCTCGGCCATCTCGAAGGCCTTGCCGCCGCAGCGGTAGCAGCCGTCGACATTGGTCGGCGCGATGACGATGCGCGGCGCGTCGCCGTGGCCGCCGTACACCGCCATGTGCAGATCCGACTGCTCGGTCTTGGTCGGCATGCCGGTGGACGGCCCGCCGCGCTGCGAGACGAAGACCACGCCCGGCACTTCGCCGATGACGCCCATGCCGAGCATCTCCGCCATCAGCGACAGGCCCGGCCCGGACGTCGAGGTCGCCGCGCGCGCTCCGGCGAAGCCGGCGCCGACGACGGCGGAAATGGCCGCAATCTCGTCCTCCGTCTGCAGCAGGCGTCCGCCGCGCTTGGGCATCTCGGTCGCCAGCCGCTCCATGATCGAGGTGGCGGGTGTGATCGGATAGCCGAAGAAGGTATCGATGCCGGCATCCAGCGCGCCGCGCACGATGGCGGCGTTGCCGTTGATCATCTCGACGGTGGCGCCCGCCACCACGGTGGACACCGGCGGGCCGAACACCACGTCGTCGAGCTTGAAGGTCTGCGCGGCGTAATCCTGCCCGGCGCGGAATGCCGCTTCGCTGGCTTCCGCCGCCGCTGCCTTGCGCTTGAATTTCTTCACGATGGCCTTCTGGAACGCCTCGGCCGGCAGCCTGAGCAGGCCGGCGAGGAACCCCAGCACGACGATGTTGCGCGAGCGGTTGGCGCCGGTGCTCTTCTCGGACAGCTCGCGGATCGGCACCGGGTAAGGCAACTGCCCGGGGCCGACATGGGCGCTCATGTGTCCGCCTTCCGGCAGCCGCACGATGGAGCCCTGCTCGTAGATGACGGCGCCGCAGTCGCGCACTTCGTTGGCGTGCGGAATGGCATGGCTGTCGTCGAGCGAAATCATCACATCCGACTTGTGCTTGAGCGAATAGGCCTGCTCGGTGGTGATGCGCATGCGCGCGATGCACTTGCCAAAGCCGCGGATTTCCGGCGGATAGACGTCGAAGCTGATGACCTTGTAGCCCATGCCGGCCAGCGCGCCGCGCAGGATCTCGCCCGCCGCGATGGTGCCGTCGCCGGCCGAGCCGACGATGGATATCTGGATGTCGGTGGCCATTACGCGTACTCCCAGAACGGCGACTGGATCTTTCCGTTGTCCGATATGTGCAGTTTCTCGTCCTGCGCCGGCACCCAGGGATCGGCGCCGCCGGCGATGTTGCGCGCGGCGAGGTCGCCCATCGCCCGCACGTTCTTCCAGCCGTAGTAGAAGCGGTAGCGCCGCTCGACGTCCGACCATATCTGGCAGACGTCGCCGGCGGCATAGATGCCGTCGTGGGTGGTGCGCAGGGCCGGGTTGACCAGCAGGCCGCGCTCGATGTCGACGCCTGACCCCAGCATGAACTCGACCGATGGCACCAGACCGAAGAAGGGCATCACCGCGTCGCCGTACAGTTCGGTGCCGTCGCGAAACAGGACGCGCCGCGCCGACAGGCCGCGCGCGCCCTTCTCGATCGAGGCGATGCCGCCGGCGTCCGCCCCTTCGACCACCTCGATGCCCATCGCCTCCAGCGCGGCCATCAGCGCCGGACGCTCGTCCTCGCCCACCTCGTGCGGCCAGAAGGTCTGCGGCCCGGCCACCAGGGTGACGCGGTGGCGGGTGTCGAGCAGGGTGCGCGCCAGGTCCAGACCGATCATGTCGCCGCCCAGCATGATGACGTGGCCGCGTTCGGGCACCACGCCGGCCGCGGTCACCGCCTCGGTATAGCTGGAGAAGGGATGCATCAGGGGCCGGAATTCGGCCAGATCCTCGGGAATGTAGCCGCGCCCACCGGAGGCCACCAGCAGCGTGTCGAAGCGGATTTCCTCCTTGTGGTCGAGCAGGATGGCGCGCCGGGTCGCATCGACGCCGGCGACGCGGCTGCAGCGCCGCATGCCGATGCGCCGCTCGCGGTAGTAGTCGGCGGGAAAAGCAAGAAATTCGCGCCAGTCGCGATGCCCGCGAAACACCTTGGGCAGATCGTAGCGGTTGTAGAACAGCAGGCTGGACAGCGTCAGGATGGTGATGCGCGCATCGGGCTCGCGGTCCCGCAGCGTTTCCGCCGCCTGGCTGCCGGCGACGCCGCTGCCGATGACCACGTGATGTCGTTCGTTCTTGGCGGTGGCCATGTCAGATCTCCACTTCGGTCAGCTCGCAGCGCGAGATCGAGATGCACTGCACCGGGCAGGCGGTGTAGCACTGGCCGCAGCGGATGCACTCGTTGTTGTCGATCCAGATGGCGCCGACCTGGTTCCACTCCTTGGTTTCCAGCAGCTTGCCGTAGGCGCCGTCTTCATTGATCTCCACGCCGCGCACCAGTTTGATGCAGTTGCGCGGCGCCACCTCGATGCAGGCGCGGCAGAAGATGCAGCGGTCGACATCGATCTCGTAGCGCAGGTTGCACAGGTAGCAGCGCTTGGCCTCTTCGAAGGCCAGCTTGTCGTCGAGGCCGAGCTCGACCTCGTGCTTGCCGTCCTTCATGCGCTCGGCGAGCGGGGCCGTCGGCATGTGCTGGCGCGGGATAAAGTCGAAGGCCCGCTCGCGCAGCGGTTTCTCCACCGGCACGATGCGCACCACCTGCTTGCGCCGCTCGCGGCCCATCAGCCAGGCATCGATGCGCTTGGCGATCAGACGGCCGTGGCCGACCGCCTGCACCACCGTCGAGGCGCCGTTCACGTAATCGCCGGCGGCGAACATCCCCTTGTGCGAGGTCATGCCGTCCACGCCGACGCGCACATTGCCCCAGCGGTCGAGTTCCAGTTTCGTGCCGAGGAAATCGTTCACCGTCTGCTGGCCGATGGCGATGATGATGGTGTCGCAGGGCTCGTGGAACTCCGAGCCCTCGATGGGAATGGCCTGGCGGCGGCCGCCGGCGCGCCAGCCGCCGAGACGGTTCTGCACGAACTCGATGCCGGTCAGGCGATTGCCCTCCACCGTCAGGCCGACCGGGGTGCGCAGGCCCTTGATGCGCACGCCCTCGCGCTTCGCCTCGAAGATCTCCTCCTGCGTCACCGGGATGTACTCCTCGGCGGTGCGGATGTGGGTGGTCACCTCCTGCGCGCCGAGCCGCGACGCCACGCGCGCGCAGTCGAGCGCCGTGAAGCCGGCGCCGACCACCGCCACGCGCCTGCCGACGGTCTTCTTCACGCCGCGGTGCATCTGCACGAGGAAATCCAGGCCGTACTCGACGCCTTCCAGGCCGTGCAGCTCGCGCTTCTCCCATTCGCCCTGCAGCGGTAGCGGTGAGGCCGCCATGCAACCGGTGGCGAGCAGCACTGCGTCGAAATCCTGCTCCAGCTTGCTCATGGGAATCTGGCCGGCGCCGTTGCCGATCTCGGCGCCGGTGCGCATCTGCACGCCGAGGCGCAGCGCGTTGTGCAGTTCGATGTCCAGCGTGTCGCGCGGCAGGCGGAACTCGGGAATGCCGTAGCGCAGCATGCCGCCGGGACGTTCCTCGCGCTCGAAGATCACCACGTCGTGGCCGAGCAGCGAAAGGTCGTGCGCCGCCGCCACGCCGGCCGGTCCCGCGCCAACGATGGCCACGCGCTTGCCGGTGGGCGAATACAGGCGCTCGGTGATGCGGTGGCCGGCATCCTTCAGGTCGGAGGCGACGCGCTTCAGGTGGCAAATCGCGACCGGCTCGCCGTTGCCGGGCCAGCCGTGGCGGCACTGCGCTTCGCAGGGGCGCGAGCAGATACGGCCGAGCACGCCCGGCAGGACATTCGCTTCGCGGTTGGTTTCGTAGGAGCGGCCAAACTGGCGCTCGATGATTTCCCGGATGTAGACCGGGACGTTGGTGCCCGCCGGACAGGCCGTCTGGCAGGGGACGTTCTGCTTGACCCAGCCGATGTCGCGCGGGTCGTCGGAGAGGTATTCGCGCCGCTCGGCCGCTGGCGCGCCGGACGCGTCCGACGGCGGTTTGATGTCGCCCATGCCTGCCTCCATCCCGGACCGGGCCAGGCGCCCGGTCATCGAAAGGCATAATGCTGCCATAAATCCGGCAAGGTTTTGATATCGATCAACAGCTTAAGGCTTAAACTATCCAGCGTGACCCCTTCCCCATCCTCTTCCCCGCCCCCCTCGCGCACCTTCGCCTACCTGCTGCTGACCCTGACCGTGCTGTTCTGGTCGGGCAACTGGGTGGTCGGCCGCTGGATCCGCGACGACGTGCCGCCCATCGCGCTTTCCTTCTGGCGCTGGGCGATCGCCTTCGCCTGCCTGCTGCCCTGGGCCTGGCCGCATCTGCGCGCGCAATGGCGCGAGACCCTCGCGCACTGGAAGGTGCTGGCCATGCTCGGGCTGTTCGGCGGCGCCTGCCACAACGCCCTGACCTACACCGGCCTCGCCCACACCACCGCCACCAACGGCGTGCTGCTCGCCTCGGCAACGCCGGTCATGATCATCGGCCTCAGTTGGGCGCTGTTCGGCAAGCGCCTGCGCCGGCTGGAATGGCTGGGGGTGATGGTGTCCTTCTCGGGCGTGCTGGCCATCCTCGCCCACGGCGAACTGGCGCGGCTGCTGGCGCTGCGTCCGAATGCCGGCGACCTGTGGGTATTGGCCGCGATGCTGTGCTGGGCGCTCTACACCGTGCTGCTGGCGCGGCGGCCGGCAGGCCTTCACGCCCTCTCCTTTCTGTCCGCGATCACGCTGTGGGGGCTGCTCGGCCTGGCGCCTTTCTATCTGCTGGAGATCGCCGCAGGGAAACTCATCGTGCCGGGCGCGCCGGCCCTCGCCGCCATCGCCTACGCCGGCATCTTCCCGGCGGCGCTCGGCTTCATCTTCTGGAACCGCGCCGTGGCCGAAGTCGGCGGCAACCGCGCCGGCCAGTTCATGCACCTGATGCCGGCCTTCGGCACCCTCCTCGCGGTGATTTTCCTGGGTGAAGACCCGGCGCTCTACCACCTCGCCGGCATCGCCCTCATCCTGGCCGGCATCTTCCTCACCACGCGGGTACGGGCGTAATACAGCTCGGAAAGGTATCCGTCATTTATTCCCGCGAAAGCGGGAATTCGGGCTAGCAGCGTACTCTGAAAGACACTGGATTCCCGCTTTCGCGGGAACGACAAAACAGTATTGGGCCTAACAACCGGCGTCGCCCCACTCCTTTTCCGTTTTCCGTTGCTGCTGGCGCAGGCTGTCCATCGTTGCGGCACTGCCGCCCGAGCGCTGGCTGTTCCGGATATCTTCAAGGTGGTTGGCGAGCGTGCTGCAACGGGATTTCTTGCTGGCCGCTTCGCGCGCCGCCTCCTGCTGCTGCCGCACCGCCGCCGCATCGCTATTGGCGCTCGTTGCCGCTGCGGGAAGGACTGCCGCGGCGGGCTTGTCCTGCTCCTGCAGCTTTGCCGCCGCTTCGATCAGCGCTGCCGCCTGTGCGGCACGCTGCCTTTCGGCAGTGCAATCCGCCTCGATGGCCGCACGCACCTCGACGGAGGAGCCTCGCTTGCGGTACACCTCGGCAATCAACTTTCTTTCCTCCGCGCCGGAGGCGGCGGAAAGCTGCATTTCTTCCGTTCTGCCCGCCTCCTTTGCCCACATGATCTTTTGCGCACTCGCGCCCCTTTGCCCGCAATAGCCCTCCGCCGCGGGCGCGGCGGAGGGCTGAGGGACTCCCGTGCTGCCGAGGACCTTGCCCTGTTGCTCGCCGGAGCAGGGCCGATCCTGGTAAGTGTTGCCGCAACGGTACATTTTTTGAGCATGCGCCGAAGCGCTCAAGCCAGCCAACAGGAGCAATATGGACAGACCGATCCGTGGCTTGCGCAATTCCGTCATTTCTTCCCCCAGTTCCTATGTAATTGCCATTTATATGCATGCTACCTCAATCCTGCTGCCGCGACAGCCGCACGCCGCACCGCACGCCGCATCCGCCACGCATTGCCTGCTCTGTCCGGGTTTGGCTGGGCGCTCTGCACCGTGCTGCTGGCGCGCCGGCCGGCGGACCTTCACCCGGCCGGCATCCTTGTAGCGGCCCGGGAGCGCAAATGATCAAATCAACAAATAACCGCAGCGTGTACCGGGAAATTTCATCAAATGGTCATGCGAAGCCGCATCCGATCTGCCCGACGCCGGTCCGATATGTTTTTTTATGATCTTGTAATCAATGGATAGTGGTCGCGGCTGGCGACAGGCATTGCTTTTGCTTCACCAAGCCTCGTGGCGGTTAAAAGACGCAAAGCGCACCCGGCCGCTGCAACGCCAAATCCAAAGGAGGATCAAGCATGAAGCCAGTCATTCGCCTTGCGGCGATCGTGGTGTCCTGTGCATTGCCAGGCTTGCCGTCACAAGCCGCCACGCCTTCCAAGCCCGCTGCGCCGATCAAGGTCGGCGCCATCAGTTCGCTCACCGCCGTTGCCGCCTTCCCTGAATCGGCCAAGGCGACGCGCGCCTATTTCGAGCTCATCAATGCGCTGGGCGGCATCCATGGCCGCAAGCTGGTTTTGCTGGCCGAAGACGACAAGAGCGATCCCAAGCTTGCCGCCGAGGCCGCCAAGCGGCTGGTGGACGGCGAGGGCGTCGTCGCCATGGTGGGCAGTGCCAGCACGACCGAATGCGGCGTCAATGCGGATTTTTATGTCCGCCGCGGCATCGCTTCCATCCAGGGCACAGGGGTGGATCCCGGCTGCTTCAATTCGCCCAACATTTCGCCGGTCAATACAGGTCCGTACGTCGGCACCTCGGCCTCGCTCCAGTTCGCCTCTGAGATCAGGGGCCGCAGCAAAGTCTGCGCCGTCCTGATGGCCATCCCCGGCATGCGCCCCGGCTACGATGAAGCTGTCGCCATCTGGAAACGCAACTTCAAAAAGGAACTTCACCTCTACGATCCCGACTATCCGCCCGGCGCGCCCACCGCGCCCTTCGTGAAAAAAGTCGTCGACGCCAAATGCGAGGCCGTTCTCTTCCTCGGACTTGAGCCCTGGATCCCCGGCTGGATCAAGGACGTCAAGGCATCGGGCGCCAAAGGCATCGACTGGATGTTCCTCACCCCGGCCTACACGTCCGACATCGCGCAAAAGGTCGGCGCCGACGGTGACGGCATGTTCGCCATGTCCGAGTTCCTGCCCTGGTCGAGCCGCGCACTGGATCTTACGGACTGGCGCGATACGATGAAGCGCCACAAGGTTCCCCTTACCTCGTTTTCGCAGGGAGGGTATCTCGCAGCGCAAATCTTCGTCAGCGTGCTCAAAAAGATACCCGGCGAAATCACCCGGGAATCCGTGCTGGCCGCCTTCCATGAACTGAAGACATACGAATCGCCCCTGGTCGGCACGCCTTACGCCTTCGGCCCCGACAAGCGCCACAACTCGAATCACGCCATCATTCCAATGGTGCTGCGCGATAGCCAGTGGCGCATCGCCAATCCGGACTGGATCATCGTGCCGACGAAATAGGCCTGGGATCGCTTATCCTTCCGGGATGCTCGGCATCCTGAAAAGGCTGATTCGCCAACCCCGCCCGCACTCCTCGATCGGCGCCGCCCAGTGGCGCCGCATCGAGGCAACATTGCCTTTCCTTGAAGCGCTCGGCACACCCGAGCGCGCCCGCCTGCGCGCCATGGCGCTGGCCTTCATTGCGCAGAAGGAGTGGCACGGCGCGCAGGGGCTGGTGCTGACGCCGGACATCCAGCTCTCGATTGCGCTGCAGGCCTGCCTGCCGGTGCTCAACCTCGGCCTCGACTCCTATCGCGGCTGGATCGGCGTCATCGTCTATCCGGGCGATTTCGTCATCCCGCGCAAGCAGATGTCGGAGGACGGCGTGGTGCACGAGTTCGACGACCCGGTGGCAGGCGAAGCCTGGCAAGGCGGCCCGGTGCTGCTGTCCTGGTTCGACCGGCCGGAGGACGCCGACGGCATGAATGTGGTGATCCACGAATTCGCCCACAAGCTCGACATGCTCAACGGCCCGCCCGACGGCCTGCCGCCGCTGCACGAGGGCATGAACCGCCAGGCCTGGATCGACGCCTTCGCGCCGGCCTACGAGAACTTCTGCGCGCGCGTCGACGCCGGCGAGGAGACCTGGATCGACCCCTACGCGGCGGAGCATCCTGCCGAGTTCTTCGCCGTGACAAGCGAGGTGTTCTTCGAGGCGCCCGACCTGCTGCAGGCGGAATATCCGGCGGTGTACGAACAGCTCAGGCAGTTCTACCGGCAGGATCCCGTCGCCGCCCATTCCCGATGAAGCGCCTGCTCATCATCTATCACACCCAGGGCGGCCACACCGGCGCCATGGCCGAGGCCGTGCTGCGCGGCGCGCGCCGCGCCGCGGAGACCGAAACCATGATGAAGCGCGCAGGAGACACCACGCTGGAGGACCTGCTCGGCTGCCAGGGCCTGATCGCCGGCACGCCGGAGAACTTCGGATATATGGCCGGCATGGTGAAGGACTTCTTCGACCGCACCTACTACCCGGCCGAGGGGAAAACCGTCGGCCTGCCCTACGCCCTCTTCGTCAGCGCCGGCAACGACGGCACCGGCGCGGTGACGCAGATCGAGCGCATCGCCACCGGCTACGGCTGGAAGCGCGTCGCCGAGCCGCTCATCGCGCGCCACGAGGTGACCGCGGCCGACCTTGCCGCCTGCGAGGAGCTCGGCGAAGCGATGGCGAGCGGCGTGGCGCTGGGGATTTTCTAGCCGTGCGCTTCGCCTACTACAGCCGGCTGTCGGCGGCGCGCAAGCGCATCTACGACAAGAGTGACGCCATCGGGCGCATCGACCTGCCGGATGCGGCCGCGCTGCGTCCGCTGGCGGCGCCGCTCGAAGCCGCCCTGAAGGCGGAGAGCCGCGCCGAGGCGGAGCGCCTCTGCGCGGCCCTCGCTTCGGGAATAGTCAGTCTGCTGGAGACGGCGCCGATCCGGGTGCAGGTGCTGGCGGTGCGCCCGAGCAGCGACTGGGGCGAGCTGCACGGCCTCTACCTGCCGGAGGACGAAGGCGAGACGGCGATCATCAAGCTGTGGATGCGCACGGCGAAGAACCAGCGCGTGGTGGCCTTCAAGAGCTTCCTGCGCACGCTGCTGCACGAGCTCTGCCACCACCTCGACTACGAGCATTACAAGCTCGAGGAAACCTTCCACACCGAGGGTTTCTACAAGCGCGAATCGAGCCTGTTCTACCAGCTCGTGCCGAAAGACCCCGTCATTCCCGCGAAGGCGGGAATCCAGTAACGCTCATTACGCCGCCAGCACCAGCCCGAGCGCAACCGCGCCCGGCAGCGCCTGCACCCAGAGGATTTTCCGGCTGGCGGTGAGCGCGCCGAACACGCCGGCGACGATCACGCAGCCGAGGAAAAAGATTTTCACCGGCCCGCCGGCCGCGCCCAGCCAGATGCCCCATACCAGCCCGGCGACGAGGAATCCGTTGTACAGCCCCTGATTCGCGGCAAGGCCCTTCGAGGCCGTGGCGAATTCTTTCGTCAAGCCGAAGGTGCGACGGCCAAGCGGCTTGTCCCAGAAGAACATCTCCAGCACGAGGAAATACAGGTGCAACAGCGCAACCAGCGCGACGGCGATGTTGGCAGCGATTGTCATGGTCTCTCCTTGTTGTGGTTATCTGCCTGGCGGCCAATTTCAAATGCCCCTTGTGGAGCGGCGTCCACGCCGCGATACCCCCTTTGCAAAAGGGGGTGGCCCGCAGGGCCGGGGGATTTATCGCGGCCAGTAGGCCGCTCCCACACAAACAAGTCTAGTGCTTCCGCCCCGTAAAGTCGTCCATGCTCTTCGTGATGCCGAAGAAACTCATCAGCGCGTCGAACCACGCCACCGGCAACAGCCGCAGCGGGAAGGCGCAGCGCACGAACCAGGGCAGGATCACCCGCGACTCGTCGCGCTCGATGGCGCGCACGATGCGCCCGGCGACCGCTTCCGGCTGCATGATCGGCAGCAGCAGCGGAAAGCGCGTGCGCACGCCCTCGAACATGCCGGTGGCGATGTAGTACGGGCAGACCACGGTGGTCTTCACCGGCACGCCGTCGTGGGCGAACTCCAGGCGCAGCGACTCGTCGAAGGCGATGGCGGCGGCCTTGCTCGCCGAGTAGTCGGCCAGGCGCGGCACGGCGGCAATGCCCGAGGCCGAGGCGATGGTGACGATGTGCCCGCCGCCCTGCGCCTTCATGCCGGGCAGGAAGGCGCGCACCGTGCGGAAATGCGCCAGGGTGTTCACCGCGAAGGTGCGCTCGACCTCCTCGTCGGTCGCCTCCAGCATGCGCTTGCCGTCCACGATGCCGGCGTTGTTGATCAGCACGTCGACCGCGCCGTGCTCCGCAAGCGTGCGCGAGGCAGCAGCCTCGATGGATACCCGCTCGGCGAGGTTGCACACATACGCCGAAGCCTGCCCGCCCGCCGCCGCGATCTCGCCGACCACGGCCGCGAGGTGCGCTTCATCGAGGTCCCACAAAATCAGCCGCCCGCCCCGCGCCGCGATGCGCAACGCCATCAGCCGCCCGATGCCGCTGGCGGCGCCGGTGATGAGCACTCTGCGATTTCTGAAGCCGGTCATGTGGTTCCCCCTGCAAAGCAGCTTGTAGCCAGAGGCATTATGGCGCAGGTTCGGCTACACGCCGTACCGCACAGACTGACTTCCCAAAAGAGAAGGCCCGACAGGCAAGCCTGTCGGGCCGGATTCGGTCGCTACCCGAAGGTAGCTACCTTATTGTAGCAACGGCTCTCACCCCGGAAGACTACAATGGAGGCATTCTATTCGCATGGGACGGCGTCATGCAACAGGAAAAAACTCCCTATACCCTGGGCCTCGACATCGGCATTGCTTCGGTAGGCTGGTGTGTCCTTGGCGAGAACCGCATCATCGATCTGGGCGTGCGCGCCTTCGACAAGGCGGAAACCGCCAAGGAAGGGGACTCCCTCAATTTGGTGCGCCGCAGCGCACGCCTGATGCGCCGGCGCCTGCGCCGCCGCGCCTGGCGGCTGACCAAGCTGGCACGCCTGCTCAAGCGACAGGGGGTGATCGAGGATACCCATCTGTTCCAGCCCCAACACCCATTCCCCCATTCCCTTTGGCAATTGCGAGTGGACGGCTTGGGCCGTCTATTGAGCGCCGAGGAATGGGCGCGGGTGATCTACCACCTGTGCAAGCATCGCGGCTTCCACTGGATCAGCCGTGCCGAAGAGAAAAAAGCGGAAGCTGACAGCAAGAGCGAAGGCGGTAAGGTCAAGCAAGGACTCGCCGGCACCGCCAGGCTGATGCGGGAGAAAGGCTATCGCAGCGCCGCCGAGATGGTGTTGGCCGAGTTCCCCGATGCTCAGCGCAACAAGCAAGGCGACTACGGCAAGGCGCTGGACCGCACTCTGTTGGGCGAGGAACTGACGCTGCTGTTTCGGCGGCAACGAGAACTGGACAACCCGCATGCAGGGACGGGTTTGGAAGCAGCGATTCTCGGCAGCGGCGACCGCAAGTCCGGCCTGTTCTGGGCGCAAAAACCCGCGTTATCCGGCGGCGATCTCCTGAAAATGCTCGGCAAATGCACCTTCGAGAAGGCCGAGTACCGGGCCCCGAAGGCCAGTTTCACAGCCGAACGCCACGTCTGGCTGACGCGGCTCAACAATCTGCGCATCGTCGCGGACGGAAGCACTCGCCCGCTCAACGATCAGGAGCGGCACCTCGCCCTGCCGCTGCCCTACCAGCAGGCCGGCGATTTCACCTACAAGCAACTGCGCAGTGCACTGGTGAAGGCAGGGCGTTTGCCGGATTCCTTCCGCTTTGCCGGACTGTCCTACCCCAGCGAAAAACAGAAGGCCGAAGACAAGGCGAAAGACCCGGAATCCGCCGCGCTCATCAAATTTCCGGCTTGGCAGGAAATGCGGTTGACGCTGAAGAAGGCTGGACTGGAAACCGAGTGGCAGGGCATGGCGGGCGCCGCGATGGACAGCAGGCCGGAACTGCTCGACCGGATCGCCTGGGTCCTCAGTGTATTCAAGGACGACGAGGAAGTGGCCGGCGAGCTGCGCAAGCTGCCATTGCCGAGCGCCGGGAAGATGGTCGAAGCCTTGCTGGACATCCGTTTCGACAAGTTCCATGCCCTGTCCCTGAAAGCCCTGCGAAATATCGTGCCGCACATGGAGGCTGGCTTGCGCTACGACGAGGCGTGTGAAGAGGCCGGATACCACCACAGCCAGCTTCACAAGGTCGGCGAAGGCGAGCACAAGTATTTGCCGCCCCTCTATTCCGGACGCGCCAAGAACGGGCGCATGGTGTTCAACGAGGACATGGATGTGCCGCGCAATCCGGTCGTGCTGCGCGCGCTCAACCAGGCAAGAAAGGTGGTGAACGCCGTAATCCGCCGGTATGGCGCGCCACAAGAAGTGCATATCGAGATGGCGCGCGATCTGTCGAAGCCTATCGACGAGCGCAGGAAAATCGAGAAAGACCAGACCGAATTCCGCGTACGCAACGAAAAGGACAAGGCGGAATTCGTTGCCCAGTTCGACATAGTCGGTTTGCCCAAGGGGGGCGATTTCGAGAAGTGGCGCCTGTATCGCGAACAGCAAGGCAAATGTGCTTACTCGGTCGAGCCCATCGACATTGACCGTCTGCTGGAGCCGGGTTATGTCGAAGTCGACCATGCCCTGCCCTATTCCCGCAGCTTCGACGACAGCAAGAACAACAAGGTACTGGTTCACGCCAAGGAAAACCGCGACAAGGGCAACCGCACCCCCTGCGAATACCTGGGCGGGGAGGAAAACAGCCCGCGCTGGCAGAAGTTCGTCGCCTTCGTCGAGTCGACCAAGGCGTATCGGCTGGCCAAGCGCAGCCGCCTGCTGCGCAAGGATTTCGGCAGCAAGGAAGCCGAAGAATTCCGCGAGCGCAACCTCAACGACACCCGCTACATCTGCCGCTTCTTCAAGAACTATGTCGAGCGCACCCTGCAACTGGCCGAGGGCAGCGAGGCGAAGCGTTGCGTGGTGGTCAGCGGCCAGCTCACCTCCTTCCTGCGCGCACGCTGGGGGCTAATCAAGATACGCGGCGACAACGACCGTCATCATGCCCTCGACGCGGCCGTTGTAGCCGCGTGCAGCCATGGCATGGTCAAGCGACTCTCCGACCATGCCCGGCGCAAGGAGCTGGAAAAAGTCCGCGAGGGCTTCGTCGATGTTGAGACTGGCGAGATCGTCAATCCGGCGATGTTCCATCAGTTGCGCCAGCACTTCCCCGATCCCTGGCCCTATTTCCGCGAGGAACTGGAAGCGCGCCTGAAGATCGATGACCCGGCGCTGCTGCGCACGGAAATGCAACGGCTGGACACCTATCCGGCCGAAGCGCTGGAAGAACTTCGGCCTCTGTTCGTCTCGCGCGCACCCCAGCGGCGCAACGGGGGCGCAGCACACAAGGACACCATCTACGGGCAGCCGGAGCGGCTCAAGGCGCAGGGCGGCGTAACGCAGAAGGTGCAGATTGCCAGCCTGTCGCTGAAAGACCTCGACCAACTGATCGACCCGCATCGCAACGAAAAACTCTACGCCGCCATACGTGCCCGGCTTGAAGAACACGGCGGCAAGGGCGACAAGGCCTTCCCGCCTGGCAACCCGCTGCGCAAGCCCGACCGCGACGGCAATCCGACCGGACCGATCGTGCGCACCGTCACCATGGTGATCGACAAGCTGTCCGGCATTCCGGTACGCGGTGGCATCGCCAAGAATGACAGTATGTTGCGGGTCGATGTGTTCGCCAAAGGCGGCAAGTTCCACTTAGTGCCGGTGTATGTGCATCACAGCGTGGCGAAGGCACTGCCGGATCGGGCAATTGTGGCGTTCAAGGATGAAAACGAATGGACCTTGATCGATGACAGCTTTGGATTCTGCTTTTCTCTGTATCCGAATGATCTGGTTCGGATACGCCAGAAAGGGAAAGAACCAATCTTTGGCTATTACGGGAGTTGCCACCGGGGAACTGGAAATCTCAACATCTGGGCACATGACCGGAGTCAGAATGTAGGCAAAGACGGAATGATTGAAGGCATAGGCGTCAAAACCGCGCTCGCTATCGAGAAATTCGATGTCGACGTCCTCGGTAATATTTACCCTGCCAGACTGGAGCCACACCGTGGGCTGGCGTAGCGTCATGATCTCCCGCCCGGCCAAGCTGCGGCGGGAGCATTTCTCCCTCGCCATCGAGCAGGAGGAAACGGCCTTCGTGCCATTCGAGGACATCGCCGTCATCGTCCTCAATCACCGCGAAATCAACCTGACCCATCCCGTGCTGTCGGCCTGCGCCGAGTATGGCATCGGCCTTTACGCCACCGGCGACAACCACCAGCCGAGCGGCGTCTTCCTACCCTTCCTGCCGCACTCGCGCACAACACGACTGATGCGCCTGCAACTGGACGTGGCACGGCCGCTTGCCAAGCAGGCATGGGCCAATATCGTCCGGCGCAAGATAGAGAACCAGGCCGCTTGCCTCAGGCTCGCGGGGCGCAAGGGCGTTGATCGTATGGAATCGTATGCCCGGCGCGTGCGTTCCGGCGATGCCGACAATCTCGAAGGCCAGGCCGCCGCTTTCTATTTCGTGCAGTTGTATGGCACCGGCTTTCAGCGCGCGGAGGAACGCTGGGCCAACGCCGCGCTCGACTACGGTTATGCCGTTTTGCGCGGCGCCATCGCCCGCGGCCTGGTGGCGCATGGACTGCATCCGACGCTTGGACTGTTCCATGACAGTGAGCAGAATGCTTTCAACCTCGCCGACGACCTGATCGAGCCGTTCCGTCCGCTGGTCGATCTGCATGTCTTCAAGCACCCGCCCGCCGTCGAAGGCGATCTGCTGCCCGCAGACAAGGCCGCGCTGGTGGCCTTGCTCAACGTCGACATCGGCATGCCGCAGGGCCGCATGTCGGTGCTGTCAGCCGTCGAGTACGCTGTTGAAAGCCTTGTTCGCTTGTTCGAGGAAAGCGACAGTGCACTCGAACTACCCGCTCTGATCGGCCTGCAGCCGCACCGGCTGGAGTGCTGAATCGTGGGCAGCGAAACGAGGCGGTTCATGCGACTGCTTTTGTTCTTCGATCTGCCCATGGTCACCAAGGCCGAAAAGCGCGCCTATGTGCAGTTTCGCCGCTTCCTGCTCAACGACGGCTACGACATGATCCAGTGGTCGGTCTACGGGCGCCTCCTCAATGGTGCGGATGCACAGCAGAAGCATCTCAAGCGGCTCGCCGAAAACCTGCCTCCCGATGGCTCGGTACGCTGTATGACCGTCACGGAAAAGCAGTTTGCCGGCATCCAGCTTCTTGTCGGAATGCCGCTTTTTCAGGAAAAAAAGGTCACGGCAGACCAGATGCTTCTTTTTTAAAGCCGGAAACAAACGAAAAAAAACCCGCCCAGCCTAAGCTGGACGGGGGGTTACGTGATGCCAATTGTAGCCTTCCGGGGTGAGAGAGGGAGCTACAACTTGAGCGGAAT
>Ga0209170_1000640_pt1 | contig 15302 bp, 11 predicted proteins | sample KloWWTKNB14_bulk_FD_187178 | JGI IMG/M metagenome (GOLD analysis project Ga0209170, IMG submission 187178) | Active sludge microbial communities from Klosterneuburg, Austria, studying microevolution and ecology of nitrifiers - Klosterneuburg... | ecosystem: Engineered > WWTP > Aerobic digester >...
ATGCAAAGCAGCAGGATCCCTTGAGAAACAAGCACGCGCCGGCACTCGCGCAAGAATTTTTCGGCGTCTTCGAAAAAATAGAGCGCCTCGAAACAGACGATCACGTCGCGGGACGCCGCGCGAAGCGGCAAGGCTCCGGCCTGTAGTCGCACCAACGGTATCACGCCCCGCAGACTGCGCCGGGCCTGGCCAAGCAAGCTGTCGGTGAAATCTCCGCCCACGATCTCGCCGGCATGCCGGGCCAGATACCCAAGCCCCACGCCCGGACCACAGGCGACTTCCAACACCCGGCGCCGTCGACAGAAATCCGCGGCAAAGCGATACCGCGTATAGACCATCGACAACGCCTCGTGCGTCACCGGGTCGCCGCATTTTTCGGTCACGGGGCTGTAGTCGGGAACGGTCACGGTTGCGTCGTGAAAAACGTCCGGAGCGCGCTCACGACAAGCTCGACCTGCGCCTCCGTGGTTTCGGCGCTCATCGGCAGCGACACCACTTCCCGGCAGATGGAGAGGGTTTCCGAAACATCCGGCGCCACCAGTCCCAGTGCCCGATGTTCCCACATCGGTTTCTGCCAGTGAACCAGCGTCTCGATCCCCTGCTCCTTCAGATAGGCGCGCAGTTGCTCACGCACCGTGGTGCGGATGACGTAGTTCTGAAAGATGTCCTTGCGCCGCGTCTCGTCGAATTGGGGAATGCGCAACTGTGTGATTCCGGACAAGCCCCGATGGTAGGCAGCAGCGATACGACGCCGGTGAGCGATCCATTCAGGCAGATGGCGCAACTTCACATCCAGAACCGCGGCCTGCACGTTGTCCAGGAGGGCGGTCTGACCATGGTAATGATACTCGCCCGTTTCACGATCCTCGCCGTTGTAGCGCAAGCGCGTAGCCATGCGCGCAAGGTCCGGATCGTTCGTCGTGATCGCTCCGCCATCGCCGAATCCCCCGAGCACCTTGAAGGGATAGAAGCTGAAACAGCCGGCACGCCCCTGACTCCCGGCTCGTCGACCGTCGTAGGTGGCGCCGAGGGCCTGGGCCGCATCCTCGATCACGGCCAACCCGTGCTTGCCGGCCAACGCCAGAATCTTGTCCATCTCACACACCCGGCCATTGAGATGAACCGGCAGCAGGGCTTTGGTCTTGGGCGTGATCGCGCGCTCGATCAGATCGACATCCATGTTGAAGTCCGGTCCCACGTCGATCAGAATCGGATGCGCGCCACAATGGACGATAGCAGAGACCGTCGCGACGAACGTATGCGCCACCGTAATCACCTCATGGCCCGGTCCGACGCCTGCGCCGAGCAGGGCAAAGAGCAACGCATGGTATCCACTGTTGACGCCGACCACATAGTTCACACCTACGAATTCGGCCAGGTGCCGCTCGAAATCCTTGAGTTGGTGACGATTCACCAAATCGCCGTTCGCCAGGCATTCAACGATCGCCCCGTCGATCTCCGGTTTGAGTTTCGCGTAGTGACTGCGCGGGTCGATGAATGGAACCTTGTAAGCCATGCGAAATAACCGGTTACCTAGAGGAGAACTTTCTCGACATTCGCGACGATATCGTCGGCGCCGACGTAATAGGCTCGTTCGAGCGCGGCAGAGGTGGGGGCGGGAACGTCCGGGAGGCAGACACGGGCGATCGGAGCCTTCAACGCATGAAAGATGTCGCCGGCGACCGCAGCCGCAATGTCCGCCGCGATCCCACCGCTCATCCATGCCGCATCGGCGATGACCAACCGACCTGTTTTTCCCACGGAAGAATACACAAGGTCACGATCCCAGGGTTTAATCGTCCGCAAATCGATCAACTCCACGTCGATGCCCCGTTGTGCCAGCGTCTCTGCAGCCTTCACCGCCTCAGCCGCCATGTACGACGTCGCGACGATCGTCACATCTTTTCCGCTACGGCGGACCGCCGCCGACCCGATCGGCACCTCGTAGAGACCTTCCGGAACATCCCCCTCCGATTCATACAGCCAGCGATCGTCGAGGTAGAGCACCGGATTCCCGTCCCTGACGGCGGCAATGAGCAAGCCCTTCGCGTCATAGGGCGTGGCAGGCATGACGACCTTCAATCCGGGAACATGCGCGAATAGCGCCTGTAACGCCTGTGAATGCTGTGCCCCCTGCTCGCCTCCCCGATTGATGACGGCGCGTATCACGACCGGCACCGCAACCTGACCGGCGAATAGATAGGACCAATTCGCCGCCTGGTTCATGATGGGATCCGCCGCTAACAACATAAAATCCATGCGAGGATGAAAGAGGATGGGGCGCATGCCCGTGATCGCCGCCCCAATCGCCGCCCCAGTCGTGGCATTCTCAGACACCGGGGAATCAATCACGCGGTCCCGACCGAACTCTTTGTCGAGATCCTGCAGGCTCGTTCCCGCATACCAGGGATTCCGGACACCTTGTCCGATGAGAAACACGCGCGGATCTTCCGCAAGGAGTTGCGCATGGGCCTCACGGATGGCTTGCGCGTAGGTCAAGATGCGCATGCGCCTAGCACCCTCTCCGTACGGCATATACGTGCTGCAGCAATTCGCTCTCATCCGGGTCGGGCGATTGGCGCGCGAACCTCACGGCCGCCTCAATCTCCTCCCGCACCTTCGCAGCGACGCTATCCACCGAGTCGGAGGACACCCCGCGGGTACAGAGCAACGCCCGGCACTGCGCGATTGGATCATGGCGCTGCCACTCATCCAACTCACGCCGCCGATCCGCGCCGACCTCGAGATCGGCCGCCGGCCCAACATGCCCGCGCCATCGATAGGTCCGACACTCCAGCAAGGTTGGCCCTTCCCCGATCCTGGCAAGGTGCACGGCCTGTTGCGCGGCCTGATAGACAGCCGTCACGTCGTTGCCATCCACCGTCACACCCGCCAGCCCATGGAGAGCCGCACTCTCCACGATATTGTCCTTCACTCGCCGCTCCTTCAACGTCAGATGCGTGGAGTACAGATTGTTTTCACAGACGAACAGAACCGGTAGACGATAGAGTGCCGCCAGATTGAGCGATTCGTGGAAATGCCCCTCGTCGGTTGCCCCATCGCCGAAAAATGCCACTGCGACCTGATGAGTCCCACGCAGCTTGCCCGAGAGCGCAGCCCCCACCGCCAACGGAATAGTGGCCGCGACCAATGGAACGGTCCCGAAAATACCCTGTGCCGGAGCCACCAGATGCATCGACCCGCCACGCCCGCGAGCGCAACCAGTCGCTTTCCCAAAAATCTCCGCCATCATCGCGTTGAGATCTCCACCCTTCGCCAGATAATGGCCGTGCGAACGATGGCCGCCCCAGACCGTATCATCCTCATTGAGCGCCGCGCAGACACCAACGGGAATGGCTTCCTGTCCGATCGAAAGGTGACAAGGTGTCCGGACCTCTCGGCTCGCGACGAGTTCCCCGATGCGTTCCTCCGCACGCCGGATACGCTGCATGCCATAGAGAAACGACATCAATTGTTCCCGCGAGCACGAGATCGCCCCGCTTTTCTGACAGTTCATGCTCCCAACTCCGGTGCCCGTGCCTCGCGAAGTTTCATACGGAAGAGAACCGCCCCAACGGTCTGACACAGGATACCGAGATCTGTCCAGAAACCGGCCTGTCGCACATAGGCGAGTTGAAGACGAAGCTTTCTCGGTCTGATCAGCTCACAATAGGCCTGGTCAGGATCGACGCTTCCCTCAAGAATAGCCCCCTCATCGATGTTCCATAAGCTGGCCCAATCGGTCAGACCTGGTCGCACGTTGAGAATCGCCTTTTCTTCTTCGGTATACAAATCCACAAACCGTTGCAGCTCGGGTCGCGGTCCGACCATGCTCATTTCGCCACACAACACATTCCAGAGCTGCGGCAGCTCATCCAGTTTGTAGCGGCGCAGCACGGTGCCGATACGAGTCACCCGCGGGTCATCGTTCGCGGTCGAGCTCACGCCATTTCGTTCGGCATCTGGCCGCATTGTGCGAAATTTGAGAATTCGGAAGGGTCTGCCGCCCAGGCCGACACGCTCCCCACGGTAGAAGACCGGACCATGATCCTCGATCTTAACGAATAGCCCAAACACGAGTAATGCAGGCCACATCAGCATCAACCCAAGCAATGCCCACAGAAAATCAAAACATCGCTTCATTAATAGGCCCGCATTGCTGATCCCTAGAGAGACTTTCCTCACCTCGCCGACGCTAACCTATCGCCGGATGACGCGCGTTTCACTATCTCAAAATTCGTCTAGTATGTACGCCAAGGCTGCTCGGCTTCAAGTGCTCGAGTGGGTAGAGTGGCAAGTTATTGCATGCCGCACCTGCGTTCATGGCTCAATTTGATAGAGCTCCGTCATGATCCTCTTAATGATCGCCACTTCATCAAACTCAGCCACAGCCTTCTGTCGAGATCGTTCGCCGAACAGCCTCCTCCGCTCATCATCCGATACCAATTTCTCGATCGCAGCCGCAAGCCCGGCGGAGTCTCGCGGCTGAACCAGGAAGCCATTTTTCCCCTCCTCCACGACCTCTCTGCATCCGACGTTGTCCGTTGTCACTATCGGGGTGCCCATCGCCATAGCTTCCAACAGGCTACGCGGGACCCCTTCCCGATAATAGGATGGCAATACAGCAATATCAGCGGAATCCCATACGCTACGAATATCGTTGGTAAATCCGACCCACTGAAATGTCTTACACACCATTGCCCTAAGGTAAGCTTCGTCAATCGCATCCTCAGCCTCTGGATCAAGAGGGCCAACCAGCCTGAACTGCACTTTCCTGGACCAACCCTTTGCTATCTGACTTGCTTGCACAAATTCGTGAACGCCCTTACTCGATACCACGCGAGCAACAACCATGACGATGGAAAGGGGCCTGGTATGGACGGTATTGTGGTCGCCGACATTTTCCGTGCTGCTTCGGCAGAACTCTTGGGTATTTATCCCGATCATGCTTCGAAAAACGACTGCCTTCCGCTTCGAAATGAGACCCAGTGAGAGGAACGTGGCGCAGTCATCTGGATTGGCAAATCCCATTCGGTCTGATAGACGACCTGCTAGCCCATAGAGCATCTTTACGGCACCAACCCTCACTTTCCCCTGCCATGCCCGGCCTTCGTTAAAGCCATACCCCAGCCCTTCGACCATGCCCACGATTCTCTGCACCCCGGCCAATTTCCCTACGATGGCACCATACACGTTGGGCTTCACGGTGATGTTGCATACAAGATCGACTTGTTCAGCCTTGAAAAGACGATACAACCCGACACAAAACCACATGTCACTCCAGGGACTCATGAACCGCTTCAATCTGACAGCCCGATGTCGCGCTCCAATTCCAAGAAGCGCAGGAACAAAGGGACCGTCTGGAGTCACGACGAGCACGTCGACAGACCGAGCTTTCAGAGTGCGGATGAGTCCCCTCCAGAAATGCCACATGGAAAAATCATCATTCGTAATTAACACAATGCGCATGTTTGCCATGCGGACAGTTCAGTGCTGAGGCTATCCTAGGCCTTCACGAGCCAGGCTTCCGTCCGCTGCCTGATCGCACGATAGAATTCAACCCTTCGCTTGCAGAGAACTTCCTGATGGTATTCTCGAGCCTTCACGAGATTTCGTGCCGACATATCTCTCATTCGGCCAACATCCAGAAATATGTCCCAGAGCTTGTTTGCGAGGGCGGCGACATCTCCTGGCCGGACCAAGTCAGATGCGGGCAACACCTCTGGAAAGCCACCGACATGGGAACCGATCGCCGGTAAACCACGTGCCATTCCCTCCAACAACGCCCGCGGCAACCCTTCCCCTCGCGAGGCCAAAACAAAGAGGTCGGACCGGTCAAGTTCCGCAACAACCCGTTCCGGCGACAATTGCCCCGTGAAATTCACCAGCAACTTCAGACCTAAATCCCTCGCTCTTGCTTCCAAAGATCCCTGGATACGGCCACTACCAACTACGGAAAGCCGGACATCAAGCCCATTCGACACACAACTTGCCATAGCATCCAGCAGTATATCCTGACCTTTCCTAAAATCCTCCATGCTGCCGACAGTTATGATCCTAAAGGCCCCCTCCCTTCCAAATCTTGTTCGAGGAGCTACGGTGAATCTTTCCTCTGGTAATTCCACGCTTGAATACCAAGTGGAGAAGACCTCGCGAGAGGGGGGATATCGTTCTTGGAGCGCAATGCGAGTTACATAGGCTGCGGCACAGGCTCCAGCACACTGCTGCTTTAACTGCCATGCGAATTTCAACCGAAATACTGGACGCAAGACGTGTCCGGAACCCGGCGCAAACACGTCATAAGGATCCGTCACAACCTCGACCCCATACGGCCGGTGATGCTGTCTCAGAAGAGAATACGCCACTGCGGCGAGCTGGGAATCCAGCCTCATAATCAGGGCATCTGGTCGTCCAAGCGCGGCCAATAGCGCCTGTTTGACCTTGCGTCTCTTCGCAAGGTATTCCCAAGGCCCAACGTAGTAAGGAATGCACACAAACGAAACTCTGTCCCCGTCGGCACGCACCCACTGATCCGAGACGCTCGGAACATCGAGCACGCGCGCGACCACGCGCACGCAATCGAAAACTGACAGGTAGTTACGCCAGAAGGAATACCCCAGCTGTGGGCCCCAAATAGACCCGTCAGGAGTTCTCAGATAGCGTTGCTCAACAAGAATAGTTACAGCGATCATTCACGCGCCGAAAGAGTCACGCGAGCGAGTCTATCGTGGAAGGACGCACCTGTGTCGCCAACCCAAGCCTCCACGGCTAAACATAATGGTGATACGGATCACGCCTTAGGCTGCTTTCTGCGCAATATCTCTTGTCCCAACACAATAACCAGCATGGGGAAAGCGATGTGTTTCACAAATTGAGCGAGGAGGTTCGAAAAATCCGCTCGTATGATGTACACGATGAGCGGCATGCTGACAACGTACATAAGAAACCACATTTCCCCGTTCAAGGCCTTTACATACAAGGCCCTGACAAACCACCCCAGCAATGCAAACCACAACACAACGCCGATCCAGCCAAAGTTCATGTACCCTTCCCCTACCAGGGTAAATCCTTTTCCCCCACCACGCTCCACGATGTCGGGAAAGAACATGACGTTGAAATACCGCTGCGGATCAGGCCCCTCTTGCGCCATGAACCATGGAAGGAGAGCCCGCTTGATATCCCACAGAAGCGTTTCGCCCAGGAAGAACGGCTCAAACGTTGCTCGACTCAGGTAGTATTGCAGATTTTCAGAAGCCGTAAGAAATTCATCGTTCAGTACTCGTACGGCCATCGCGTTTACCATCACGGCCGTCTCCGTCTCTTTCAGAAGCACATTTTTAAGGTCTTCCATAATCGGCACCAGCACGATAGCACTGGTTGCAAGAATCGCGAGGACCCATCTCGGAATCTCCCGATACAGTGCGTGATAGAGAAAGATCGTGACCCAGAGGATTCGAAACACCAAGTCTCGTTCCCCGCTGAAAAGGAACGACAGAGCGTTCCACCCGATAGCAAACGAAATGAGCGCCCAAGGGAATCGCTGACGCTGAAATGCGCCGGCAACGAGGACGGCATACGCGATGGCAAAAACAGAGAACGCAGGGTCGAGTTTCGCGAGGATGGAGGTGGACAAGGCAATCTCATACTTTGAGGTAAGATTAGCGTGCCATATATGCCAGAGATAAAGGCCGGACACAGCTAGCGAGATGGTCGACAGCAGCCATGCGGTGATTCTCGCATCTACGCTGATTTTCCCTTCGAAGCGCGGCTCCCTCTGCCGGGGACCAACCACAAGCATAAACACCGCGAGCGCAATCCATTCCAAAAATATCGTTTCATGTAAGCTTCCGATGTCTTCCTTGATTTCGAGCCAAACTAAGATCGGCACGGATGCGGAGTAGAGGAAGAAGAACGGACTGAACCATGTGAAGGGATGGAAGAGATCAAGTCTCACCACCACCATAGACGTTGCGGTCAGCAGTACCAGACCCAGTATCCAGTGGTGAAGCTCTGTGCTCACTGTGACGAGAACGCCGGAGATGGCGATGCCAATGAGCATCACACTCCAGCGCATGGCTGTATTAGCCACATGCATTCGGTACAAACCAAGAGCAGATACGGAAAAGCGTTGTTTTCCTGCCGCAACGTGTGAAGTCATTTTAAAGCGTGTTCACAATGGACATGCTAACCTGGTGATGAAACATCGCGAGGAATTCTAAGGATCCAATAGTACGCCGCCCCCCATGCGACCATGCCCGTTATCGCAGCTAGCACCGCTCCCTCCATGGCGTGACGAGGTATCAGCCACCAACCGCTCACCGTCGTGACGATCAACGTCCCTACCAGAACCGGCAACTGCGCTGCTAACCTTCTGGCAGCGGTCAGCCCGGTGCCCAAGACTGAACAGATGGATTCAGCGGCACCGAGGATCATGATCAGGACTAGAATATCAGAAAAGCGACCAAACTCTTCCCTGTAGACAATACGTAAGATCTCGGAACCTCCGAGTGAGGAGACGACTACACCCGCTATTCCTAATGAGAACGCCACGAGCATCAACTTGCCCATCAACTGCCAATAACTTTCCAATGAGGTAACGTGATATTTCGCCAACCTCGGAAGAGCCGCTTGGCCAAATGCTTCCGGCACTATCGTACAAGCGACAGTGAAGCACGCAATCGCTGAGAAGTACCCTAGCGCCGCCTCTCCGTGATATATATCCAAGAGGTATCGAGGCATAGCTGTGTTATAGGACATCACCATTGAAACAATCCCAAGGGGGAGCGAGAGTTTGCACAAACTCAACATCTTGGATCCTAGGCTAGCCAGGGGAATGTCGGCCCATGCCATGTAATTTGGTGAGTTCTCGAAGAATCTTTGCAGGTGACGGCAATCGAACAGTACGAACACCATGAACCATACTGCGATCACCCCTCCAACCCCCGCAATGAGTGAATTTGTCCCGTAAAAAATCCCACCAACCGCTCCCGCCGTCAAAACACCTCGTATGCCCTTAGAAAGACCGACCAGGTCCATTCTTTCGTGCTTTTGCATTAGCCCGTAGGCAATGTCAGACCCACTCTCAATGACCTTCGCGAGACCAATCAGGCATATGATAAGAGTTTGGTCGATTGTGAAATCCAGGTAGGCAGCGAGCCCACAGATCAGAAGGAGTGCTCCTAGGCTCGTAAGCAATCGCACAATGGCGTAGACTGAGAAGGGAAATATTTCCTGTACATCGCTCGCCAGGAGTGTCCGAAGTTGGAGGTTAGAAAGAAGAATGATGGGCGCTGTGATAGCCAAGCCTAGTGTATACCGACCGACTACCGTGGGGCCGCCCAGTTTGGCAAGAATGATGAGGAGAGCCCACTGAGAAAGCACATAGAAGATGGCTCCGTTCAAGGCCCACGAAAAATTCTTCCTCAATGATTTACTAACTCTCAGCATCGACTGATCTACGCCTCAGGATCTGCCCCTCACATGAGGGTTGCTCCAGCCTCACATGTTGACCTGGCTCGCGCGCTCTTCATATCATCTGACCCCACCTGTGAAATCCAAACCCCACCACTTGCCTCAACAACACTCTCTCGGCCAAAGCCTTTCCTTATTTCTCGCCGTACTATTGACTATGCCTCTCGCGGCATTCGCCGAGGATGCGGCCCCAGCTCATCTGGTCGATATGCGGTTCTCGACGACGACTTTCCTGCTCAACCTGGAGAAGCAGGGCCTGGAGGACAATACCTTTACCAACGGATTGGGCCGGGATACGACGCTGATCGGCAACCTGGTCAACGCCACGCTCTACAAGCGGCTGCTCCCCTCGCTCGAAGCGGAGGTCGGCGTCTTCGCCAACAAGCCGTTCGGGCATGACACAGAAGTCTCACAGGTCCGTCCCATCATGCGATTGACCTATGAGCCTACCGAGGAGATCACAGGTCTAGTCGGGACTCTCCACGTGCCCCATCAGGATTTCCACAATGCCCTGTTCTACCGGGGCAATCGATTTCTGCGCCCGATCGAACAAGGGGCTCAAATGCTAGTGGATTCCACACACTATCGGCAAGACCTGTTCATCAACTGGGAACAGGCCTTCCGGGGATCGGCGCCCAACCGCTTCGACGTCGGTTATGCCGGGCAACTGAAATTCGGCCCCTTGCGCTTCAACGGACAGGCCCATTGGGTGCGCAATGGACAGGCCCTGTTCAAACTGGACCGTTCGTTCGATACGCGGGACAACCTCGTCGTTGCCGCCGGCCCCGAGTTGGTCCTGGAACCGTCCCGCTATTTCCCGGCTCTCCCCTGGTGGAATCAGCTCGGGATCCGGTTCACCTACCTGACGAGTTACAACCACACGGACGCAGGCCCTGAGGCTACCCGTGGACGAGGGTATGAACTCCAAGCCTGGCTCGATCTGGCAGGATGGCGCCCCTACCTTGCCTTCTGGAAAGGCCGCAACTTTATCAGCCAGCAGGGCGATCCGGAGTTCCGGGCGAGCAATTTCCCGGAAATCGGCCTCTCGAAGACGGTTCGCCTGGGCGACCGCGCGTCCATCGAGTTTGGCGCACAGGCTCGGCGCATCCGGGCCTTCTTCACTGAGGACGGGCTCAACTATATGACGCGGGACACCTTTAAGTGGGTGAACCAGGAATATTTGGTGTTCAATTGGAACTGGGATACCAATCACGCGGACCTGATTGGTGATGTCTGGGCTTCCCTTTCACGGCCATTCGGCGACCGGCAAGAGCCTCAATCGGAACGCCGGTTCAGCGCCAAGCTCGACGCGCTGACCTATGTCTATAATATCGCCTATCCCGGCGTGCGCTCGATCAATGGCCTTCCCGTCTCGAATCAAACCTTTGTTGGTCAATATCTTTCTCCGGTGCTTCAATACCGGGTCAGCCCGCAGTTGACACTCGACGCCGGCCTGTTCGCTGGTCTTCCGGTGGGCGAGACCCAACGGTTTCATACCGTGCAGCCGATTCTCTCCGCGCAATATGAGATGGTTCCAGCTGTCCGCCTGGTGGCCGGTACGCTCCACCGCAACCACCCGTTCGTGGACGCGCTCTTTAATGACGCGATGTTGTTAATGCGTCCGATCGAACAGGGATTCCAACTCCTGGTGGATCGAGAACATTACCAACAGGATGTGTTTGTCAATTGGAGCCAGGTGGAAACCTTTCAGAAAGCGGAACGCTTTGATGTGGGCTACGCGGGTCGGGTCTCGGCCGGGCACTTCTCCTTCAACGGCCAAGTCTATTGGTTCCATTCCGGCGGTGCGCAATACTCTGAATCGAGGACCTTCTTCGGGCCTGGCATTCCTCGCGATCGCCCTGCCGGGAACAACTTTCTGACCGCCTTCGGCCCTCAATTCACCTTCCAGCCCAGGCAGTATTGGTCGCGGTTGTCCTGGTTCCGAGAGATCGATGTGATGGCCCTTTACCTCAACAGCCAAAACGAGCCGACGCAAAGCGGCTCGCCGATCGTGCGCGGCCGGGGCTATCAACTAACGGCAGGGCTGAATCTTGATGGCTGGCGACCCTATGTCACGATTTGGCGTGGAGAGCATTTCATCACAGAACGAGGCGACCCGGCCTACTACGCAGGCGACTTCACTGAATTTGGCCTACTGAGGGATTTCGTCCTGCCCGCCGGCTTCTCGTTGCGAATCGGCGGTTTCGGACGGATGATCGAGCGCCATCTGACCCATACCGAATATGCGCTGTTGAATTGGTCCTGGGATCAATCGCCCTGGCGTGGATTCTGTCAGCGTCCGACGTTGCTGCATCGATCAGAAACCCAGTGCTGACATGCGTCAACCATGGTCCAATTCTCACCTGCATTCCGGAGCAACAAAGACTGATACGTGACTGTTGAAGGGCTTCGGGTTCACAATCGGCCATTGACGGTTTATGAGGAAGGCCCGGACACACTTCTCGCTTGCCACCTCGCATGAAGCCCGCTAGAGTAACATCCAGGGTTTGTTTTGGGTCAATCCTTGTCTGTGAGAGGAGGAATAATGGGTCGCTGGTTAGTCGTTTTTCTATTCCTAGTCATGCTGGGCTTTCCTTCGCGCACCCCCGCAGAAACGTATGTTGCGGCAGGCGTCGGCATGAACGCCCCCACCTTTGACACCACCGATGCCGGAAAAGTGTCCCTCCAAAAAGACCTGTTCTACGGAGGCAAGATCGGCCATTATTTTAACGATCGCGGCTACAACTGGTTCGGGCTTGAAGTGGACGCGTACCGTTCCACACCAGGCATCAAACAACAGACCTTACCGACCTCCAGCAACCCTCGACTGTCGGGCACGATCCCTGGTGCCGACTTGATGGTTCACTCACTAGCTTTTAATGCATTGGTTCGAGTGACTGGTTATCAATACAAGGTGGAACCTTATGCTGGTCTCGGTATCGGACTCAATGTTGGCAATATCTCCAGCGGAGGGTTCCGCCCGGAAGCCTCCTTTGCTCCGAGTTTCAATATTCTGGCCGGCATCCGCTATTACATGACCGATTCGATCGCGCCATTTATTGAATACAAATACAACTTCGCCCAGTTCACCTTTAACCGTAGCGACATCACGGCAGACTACCGCGCCAACCTATTCATGTTCGGCATCGCCTACCATTTCGGACGATAGGGCAACCTGCTTTTCCCAGGACTCCCCTCTCAATAGCCCCAAACAGGTTCCCCAACCATCTGACAGAACCACCTAGTTGAACCATGGTGGTCTGGTGCCTGCCGGAGCATCGACCGATTCCCCGCGCTCCAGGCCTTTGCTATTGCCGGCTAGAAGGCGTAAGGTCATAGCTGGCTATCCCCCACACTTTGCCCCCAACTGCCTGCGGCCTGCCACCGCCGACAACGCTCGAAAGGCGGCTCCCCGTGTTCACGTGTACACACACAATCCCGGGCGACTCAGGTGCCGCAACTGTCCTGTTGTCATCCCCTCGAATTCAGCCTCCGTTGCATCGAGTCTTTCCTTAGAAACCACCGGGCAATCTGGGCCAGGCATCCACGAGAAGCGGGACTCAGCGCGCAAGCCCTTCACATCGAAACTTGGACTTGCCGGGCAAGCAGCGCAAGGTAGAACGCGCAGGGGCCCGCCGGCGATTACCCGACAGAACCACTGACACGTACACAAGCGTTCGATCCGGTTACTACCTGGAGGTGTTGTATGAATGGAAGAACAGTTGCGCACAGTTCACTCTGGGTACTGCTCATCAGCGGATTTTTGGGCTGTGCCGGCGCGGGGCCATTTGTCACGCTGCCGAGCAGCGCTTTTTTTGAGACCGACGTAAAGGAACGGGAGGCATTGCAGGTGGTGAGCCGCACCCAAGAAGCGCGGCGGGCGAATTGCCAACAGAACGCCAGCTGTGAGGAGGTGACGTACCTCAGGGGCTTGGTCGCGTTATTCGAGAACCGCGAGGATGCAATCCACGCCTTCCAAGAATTGCGCACCACCGTGCCAAACGGCCGCTATGCCGCCTCCAGCACTCGCTGGCTCACCCTGCTGCAAGGCGGTCAGCTCGCATCCGTCAGGCACGAGCCGCTGTTCATGCAACTGAGACAGGAGATTCTCCATGGCCTGCTGGATCCGGACACCCTTGCCGCAAGTCGGAAACTCAAGGAGCAGGAACGGCGAATTGCCGAGGTGAGCCGCTGAACGCCGGTATCAGCACGGGCTGCCGGGAGACAGAAACAAAATGAACGAAAAGGTCATGACTGGGTTATCCCGTCACCGAGAACAATCATAGACGCTCCGCGTCGAGCAATCTCGGTTTGGAGGCGCCGGGCTGGTTCGAACCGCCGTATCGCAGCAAGATACTGGTGCCCCCGCAGCTGATTCAGACGGTCACAGACTTCGCCCGGCGCCGGCCTTCCCGGCCTCCACGTTCCCTGATTCAAGTCCCTCACCAGACGATCGGAACGCCTGACAGGACTTAAGGTAATCGAGGATGCTCGATTTCGAAATCTTCAAGGCCTGGAAGGCATGTCGAATCAAGGTATGTGCCCCCTCGACCTCAGGCAGGATAACTTCCGTCGCTCCCACGTCCTTCAGGTCCTCAGCCTCCCGAAACCCGTGCGCTCTGGCGAGAAGAGGGATTTTTTCGTTCAGCCCTCGGAATCGTCGAACGGTAAGCGACGTCTCGTGAATGACGGGAAGCGCCACGATCGCCAGCGCCGCATGTTGGGCACCAGCCGCTTTCAACAGCTCAGTTTGCGACGCGTCCCCGTAGACACAGGAAATTCCGCGTCGGCGCAGCTGTCGAACGATGTCCGGGTCGCGCTCAATTACGGTGTACGGCAGCTCAAAATGATCGAGAGCGAGCCCCACCGCACTGCCCATGCGACCGAAACCACACAGCACCACATGCCCGGCTTGGTCCTCAGGAACCCCGCCTTGAATCGGCAAGGACGCTCGTCCCATTTTAAAATGCAATGTAGCGATCCAGCCCGGCGCATACCGAACGAGGGGCGCGTTGAGGAGAATACTCAGCAACGACGCGGCCAGGGTGGCATTGTACACATCCTCGCTCACGTGGCCCGCGGTTTTCGCGACCTGCACCAACACGAAAGAAAACTCGCCGATCTGCGTGAGACCGGCGCCCACGAGCAGGGCTGTGCCCCAAGCATAACGAAACAGCCTCACGACCAACGTCCAAATGACGAATTTCCCCCCGATAATCAACCCGAGCATGAGGCCGAGCAACGGGAGATTGGCCCACACCACGCGCGGATCGATGAGGGCACCGATCGTCACAAAAAACAGAGCCACGAACGCGTCACGGAGCGACAGGAGCCGGGCTAAGGTTTCGTGACCATATTCTGAGCCGCTGATGATCAATCCTGCCAGAAACGCGCCGAGCGCCAGGGACAACCCCGCCATCTGTGTGACCGCTGCCGTGCCGATTCCTATAGACAACGCTACCAGCAGAAAGAGTTCGGCATTTTGTGTCTTCGCAATGCGTGTCAACAACGGAGGAATGGCTTTCGCCGCGAGATAGGCGAAGGGAACCAGAATGAGGATCGCAAGCCACAAGGCCTTTCCAATGGTGGCAAAACGGCCCGGTTCCAGAGCACCGAGCGCCGGAAGCAGGACGGTGAGCACCACCACCGCCAGGTCTTCCACGAGTGTGATCCCGATCATCACCCGGCCATGCTTGGCACGCAGGTCGCCGCTATCCAGCAGCAACCGCGCCAGAACCATCGTGCTCGCCACGGACACCACCGACCCGATCACCACGCTTTGAATCCAACTCCATCCCACCACATGGCCCAGACCGACAGCGAGGAGAATG
>Ga0209170_1000658_pt1 | contig 15098 bp, 12 predicted proteins | sample KloWWTKNB14_bulk_FD_187178 | JGI IMG/M metagenome (GOLD analysis project Ga0209170, IMG submission 187178) | Active sludge microbial communities from Klosterneuburg, Austria, studying microevolution and ecology of nitrifiers - Klosterneuburg... | ecosystem: Engineered > WWTP > Aerobic digester >...
ATTATTTTATGAAACAGTAGTAGTGGTCCCGGCAAGAATCGAACTTGCATCTAAAGTTTAGGAAACTTCTATTCTATCCATTGAACTACGGGACCAAAAATTATCCTTTTATATTTTTGTATTGAACCCTGCCTGCAGGTACAGGACCAAAAATCAATTACTAAAAGAGTGTGCAAATATAGGAAACCGAACATGTTTTCGTAAGTTACAGCGTCTAAAATCAAACCTATCAACTGTTGACGGAATTAGAATTGATACAAGGTCTTCGAAATGGAGATGAGAATGCTTTCCGCTTCTTGGTAGATACTTACCAGGATAGAATCTTCAATACTTCTCTCGGTATTGTACAAAATGCAGAAGATGCAGAAGATGTGGCGCAGGAGGTTTTTGTTCAGGTTTACAAATCAATAAATAGCTTTAAAGGGGAATCCAAATTATCTACTTGGATGTATAGGATAGCCACCACAAGGTCATTGGACGTTTTAAGAAGTAGGAAAAGCAAAAAAAGATCAGGATTGATACAGCGGTTGTTTGGAGATGGAAATGAGCCTATATATGAAATTCCTGATTTTAATCACCCCGGAGTAACGCTTGACAGGAAAGAAAATGCTGCTAAATTGTTTAAAGCTATTGCGCAGCTGCCAGAGAATCAAAAAATAGCATTTACCCTTCATAAATTAGAAGACCTTAGCTATCAGGAAGTTAGCGAAACAATGCAAACTTCTATTGCGGCAGTTGAGTCGCTAATGCACAGGGCAAAGCTTAATCTTAGAAAAATACTTGAAAAAGAACAAGGCTGAGGACATTCAGGTCGAAGGTTTTGGATTGTATTGACGTCAAAAACTATGTATCATGGAAAATAACAGAAATAACCGAATTGATGAAGTGCTAAGTAGTCTGGACAATGTTCAAAGAGCTACAGCACCTGATTTCTTTTATACCCGGCTAAAAGCCCGGATGGAAAAAGAACTGGTAGCGGAACCCCGTAAATCTTGGGCACTTCGTCCGGTATATATTCTCGGCGTTTTATTGGTTGTACTTGCTGTTAATGCCGCTATTATATTTAAGGGATCTTCTTCAGAAACTTCTACTTCCGAAACTGAAACGATGCAATCCATTGCATCTGAGTACAGGATTAACTCCAATCTCACTTACGAGATTAATGAATAAATAAAAATGAAAAACTCTAGTAATAAATTTCTCGTAATTGCAGTTACCCTATTGCTTATTGTAAATATTGCATTGGTAGCATTTATGGTAATGGGTAAAAATAAGAAACCACAACAATCTAGCCGTGATGGCAAGGCTGCATTTGAAAAAATGGTGAATGAACTGGGGATGAATGAAACGCAGAAAAAAGAATTCGACAGTTTAAGAGAAGCACATTTTGCTACTATCCGTCCTTTGTTTGATTCTATGCGTACTACTAGACAAGCTCTTTATAGTTTGATCAAAGAGGATATATTAAATGATAGCCTTGTTTCAGTTTATTCAAATAGTATTACTGAAAAGCAAAGCCGAGCAGACAAACTTACCATCAATCATTTTCGTACAGTAAGAAAAATGTTTTCTGGCGACATGTTGAATAAGTACGATGAAATGGTTCAGAAAATGCTGCAAAGAGGTAAAAAGGATTCAAGCGATAAAAAGGATAAGAAATAGGATACTTAACTATATATCCTCTCAATAGCATCTCTGTATTTTTCCATTACCACTTTCCGTTTCAATGACATCTTAGGTGTAAGTTCACCAGTGTCTACACTCCATTCATCAGCTAGCAATTCAAACTTTTTTACCTGTTCTACATGGTTAAAAAACTTATTAAAACTTTCAACTAGTTCTTTAAGTAATCCGGTTATTTTAGGGTTATGAAGCAGTTCTTCATTGCTCATAACTGGTAGTCCGTTCTTCTGTGCCCAATCTTTCAAGTTGGGAAATGAAGGAACGATTAATGCACTTACAAATTTTTTATCTGCACCAATCAGCATTACCTGTTCTATAAAAGGCGATTCCTTTAATTTGTTTTCAATAGCAAGAGGAGCAACATATTTTCCACCGCTGGTTTTAAATAATTCTTTTTTACGGTCAGTAATTTTTAAGAAATTTTCTTTTGTAAGTAGGCCAATATCACCGGTATGATACCAACCATCCACAATATCTTGTGCTGTAAGATCTGGCCGCTTATAATAACCCATCATTACGTTGGGTCCTTTGCAAAGTATTTCTCCATCTTCAGCAATTTTTACTTCCACACCTTCTATCAATGGGCCAACAGAACCAAATGATCTTCCTTTTTCATCATACCTGTTTACAGAAATTACAGGTGATGTTTCCGTAAGTCCATAGCCTTCCATTATCGGAATTCTTGCGGCAGTAAATATTCGTATAAGACGAACTTGGCAGGCAGCACCACCAGTTACAATACATTTTAAATTGCCACCAAGACCTTCTCTCCACTTGCTAAATATCAGTTTATTGGCAATACTCAATTGAAGGTTGTACCACAAGCCTTGATTCTTATTGATCTCAAATTTTTCTGCAAGGCTATGTGCCCAAAAGAAAAGTTTTCTTTTAATGCCGGCAAGATCATTACCTTTTTGCATAATCTTATCGTACACTTTTTCAAGTAATCTTGGTACCGTAGTAAACATATTGGGTTTTACTTCCTTCAGGTTGTCGCCAATTGTATCTAAACTTTCAGCGTAGTAAATAGAAGTTTGGTTAAAGAGATAGAGATAGGTAACCATTCGTTCGAAAATATGATTAAGTGGCAAAAAGCTTAATGAACGAAGATTATCTCCCGGAGGGAAACAAGGGGAACTAGCAATTACGTTTGAAAGAATATTTTTATGTGACAGCATAACACCTTTTGGTGTGCCTGTAGTTCCGGATGTGTAAATAATTGTAGCTAAATGTTCGTATTCAATTGTAGCAGCTATTTTTTTTGCTTCAGCTATTCCTTCTGCTGAGGTTAATGCAGTTACTTCTTTCCAATGTCTTGCATTTTGTACATGTTCGAATGTAAAAATATCTTTGAGGCTTGGTACTTTATCCTTCAGGCTTACTACTTTCAGAAAAAGATCTTCATCATTTACGAAAGCCATCTTTACCTGAGCATCGCTTAGTACAAAAGCAAGTTCATTTACATTTATAGTTGGATAAACAGGCACCAGAATTGCGCCAATCTGCTGAACAGCCATATCAAGCATTACCCATTCCGGACGGTTTTTACAAAGTATGGCAACTTTGTCTCTTCCTTCGGCTGTCATATCGCCGCAGCCAATACCCAGACTTAATAAACCTGCACTTAAATTATCAATGATGGTTTTACATTCTGCTGTACTATATTTTCTCCATTGGCCAGCTTCTTTACCTGCCAGCATATCTTCCAGCGGCTTTTTTTCAAGGTTATACTCTATACAGTCAAATAGTCTTTTTAGTTCTGTCATGGCAATCATTATTTATTGAGATAATCTGGCATTAACCAATTGACAATTTAAGCAAAAATGCTACATAAAAAAAGCTCCCTCTATATTTAGGGGAGCTTTAATGAAACTATTGGATTATTTATAATACCTGGTAGTACTGGCCTTGTGGCATTCGAAAAACTCTATTTTTCTGAAAAGCATTAAACCCAGCGTATTCTTCGCTATGCGTTTTTGTCCAGTTATCGTATGCTGCTAGATTTTCTGTGGAGCCAAATAGCCATTGATTATAAGCATCAAACATGCCTCCAGCTATAAGTTGTTTGTGATAGTCAAATAATTTGAAAGGATATTTTGCTGCATTGGTAGCATACCAATCAAGAATAAATCTTGTGCGGATCATTGATAATGTTTCAACTGTGATGCCTTTATTAGCTAATGATGATTGCTTCTCCATGCTGGTAAGAAAGGCTTTGGCAAACTCACTTTTATTTTTTTCTTCGCCTGTCATCAGATTTGCATCTGCAAATAGTTTTTCTTTATAGGCTTGCAACAATTGTTGCTTCATGGCTGCACCTCTTTCGGAAAGGCTTTCCATGTTTACAAATATTTCTCCATAGATAAGGCTCCACACTTTATCTTTTGCATAGAAATAGTATAAGGCCGCATTATAATAATTGCCACCAAAACCAGGGTCTACTTCTATTCCTTTCTCCCAAAGCTGTATGGCAGAAAAATCTTTAATGGCAAATAATAATTCACCATATTCGCTATGAAGCGATCCACTTTTTGGAAATTTCTTTAATGCTTTTTTATACATCTTCTCACATTCCTTTACCTCTTCCAATGCCTTGTATATATTACCGGCAATCTGGAATGTAACTACGTCAGCATCCTCTCTGCTCATTAGTTCTTCGGCTCCTTCCTTTGCTTTTTGATAATCTCTTTTAAGAAAAAAAGTCATTACAAGGTCCTTTTGCATTTCAAGATTATTCTTGTCCTGCTGCAAAGCTCTAGTGAGTACAATTATTGCATTATCAAAATCGCCGGTCCGCATAAAAGTCTTCGCAGTTTCATGCAGTGTTTTCGGATCTTCTGGCTGTGCTGTTGCTAAAAATGAAGCAATTACGAGTAGAATTAAAGACAAATATTTTTTCATCAAATTATTTTTAGTACTTATTTGCAAAAGTCATTCTGAAATTAAAAAATAAGAGACGTTTTATTTAACGCCTCTGTTGCAAAATAACAAAATTAAGGTCAAGATTAGATGTTAAAAAGCCTGTTCAGGCTTTAGTTATGCTTTAAATAAGATGTGTCAGCAACCCGTCTCTCAGTTTTGGTTCAAACCAGGTTGTTTTGGGCGGCATTACGTTTCCACTATCAGCAATATTAAATAATTGTTCCATCGTAACAGGATAAATGCTGAAAGCGACTTTCATTTCACCACTATCAACCCTTCTTTCCAGTTCTTTTAAGCCACGAATACCTCCCACAAAATCAATTCTTTTATCTGTTCGCTGGTCTTTAATATCCAGATGTTTTACTAGCAGGTTATTTGATAAAATAGTAATATCCAGCACACCAATCGGGTCTTCTGTGTAAGTTCCTTTACGGGAAGCAAGGATGTACCATTTGCCATCGATATACATTCCAAATTCATGCAATTGAGCAGGCTTTACCGGTACCGGGCTTGATGTAATAAAGAAATCATCTTGTAACCTGCTGATTAATTTTTCAGAAGTTAACCCATTCAAATCTTTTACAACACGGTTATAATCTAATATGGCCAGTTCACTTGCCGGAAAAATAGTAGTTAAAAAGTATTTTGCATCTTCGCTGTCAGGAAATTGCTTGCTTACTTTTGCGGCAGAAGCAGCTCTGTGATGTCCGTCTGCAATATAAGTGCAGGGAACATTGGTGCTGAATAAAGTTGTAATTGTATCAATTGTGTCATCGTTATTTACAATCCAAATTGTATGGCTAATGCCATCATCAGCAGTAAAATCATAAGTTGGTTGATTATTAGCTTTCCAGTTTTCTATTAATGTATTTAATTCGTCAACATCACGGTAAGCTAAAAACACATTACCTGTTTGTGCTCTTATCGTCGTCATATGGTCAATTCTGTCTTTCTCTTTTTCCGGACGAGTAAATTCATGTTTCTTAATAATGTCGTTATAATAGTCTACTATTGATGAAGCACAAACAAGTCCTGTCTGGCTGCGGCCATCCATTACCAATTTGTATATATAATAACAAGGCTTATCTTCTCTGAAAAGAATTTCCTCTTTATTAATAAACTGTAAAAGATTTTCTTTTGCCTTATCATACACTAGCTGACTATGTGTATCTATATCAACAGGCAGATCTATTTCAGACTTGGTGATATGCAGAAATGAAACAGGATTATCTTTTGCTTCTTCCTTTGCTTCTTCACTATTTAAAACATCATAGGGTCTTGATGCTACTTGTTTTGCTATTGCTGGTTTTGGTCGTAGGGCATTGAAAGGTTTGATGATTGCCATATTGTTATCCTTTTTTATTTGCGAAATCGTTCATTAAATCAGTTATTGCTTTTACACTTTCCAGTAAAAGGGCATTGTACATAGAAATACGGAAACCACCAACACTTCGATGGCCTTTTACACCAATCATTCCTTCTTTCTTGCATAGTTCAAAAAATTCTTCTTCCAATTTGTTGTCATCCAATATAAAAACCGCATTCATTTTACTACGATCTTCTTTTGCAACCGGAGTTTTGAATAATGGTAAGGCGTCAAGTGTTGAGTAAAGTAATTCAGCTTTTTTATTATTTTCTTGTTCTAGCGTTGTAACACCACCTTTCTTTTTTAACCATCTCAACGTCAGCATTGCTACATAAACAGCAAATACAGGAGGGGTGTTCAGCATACTTCCTTCACTGATATGGTTACGATAATCTAATATAGTTGGAATTGTTCTTTTTACTTTTCCAAGAATGTTTTTATTTACAACAACAAGATTTACACCTGCTGCACCCATGTTTTTTTGTGCACCAGCATATAGCAGGTCGAATTTATTAAAATCAAGTTGACGACTAAATATATCGCTGCTCATATCTGCCACCAGCGGAACCCCACAATCGTACGGCAATGTATGCCATTGAGTGCCTGCAATAGTTTCGTTGGTAGTTATATGTAAATAAGCAGCTGTAGGCGGAGTAATTATATTTTTTGGAATGCTTGTATAATTATTTTCTTTTGATGAACCGACAATTTCTACATGCCCAAAAGTTTTTGCTTCTTTAATGGCTTTGTTGGCCCATGTTCCTGTTTCAGTATAAGCGGCTATTTCATTTTCATTCAGCAGGTTCATTGGTATCTGCATAAACTGTGTGGTAGCACCGCCATGTAAAAACAACACTTCATGATTGTCATCTAAACTCATTAGTTCTTTTACCAATGATCTGGCTTCTGCCATTACCGGTTCAAAAAGTGGAGTTCGATGTCCTATTTCAAGAATGGATAATCCTGAGTCGTTAAAATTCAAAACAGATTTGCTGGCTTCTTCAAAAACTTCCTTTGGTAATACGGAAGGTCCAGCGTTAAAATTGTGAATGCACTTTAACCCTGTAACTGGGGTAATATTAGATTCTTGTTCTTTCATTTGGATGCAAATGTAAGAAATACAGGTTCAGGCAGAATGTTCTTTTACTCCCCTTTAGGGGTTGGGGACATCATGTTCTCGTCCTTTGATAGGTGCACTTTTCCATGAATTGTTCAACCCTTCAAATTCTTTTAAATCTATAGCGGAAAACTCTTTGTTGGATAATTTTTTTAAGTCGGGCTGACCAGCATTTACCCAAGCGGTGTACCAGAAAGATGCAACTGCAAAAATGGATTGCCGCATTCTTCTTTCCACCATTCCTTTCATCATGGCATCATACGCTTTTGTAAAAGCTGTTGAATATTGACGGATTGTAATACCGTTTCTATCTTCAAATGAATATTTCTGATCGCCGGGAAAAGTGCTGGTCAGTTCTTTTTCAAACTTCAATACTGTATCGGCGGCGGCGGCACTTTCCAAAACCCTTGTCCAGATGAAGTCAGCCGGATTTTTTATGTACTCAGCTTTACCAATAAAAAAATCCCATTCTTTTTCGGCCAGCAATTCTGGTATGCGGCTTTCCCAAAAACCATGAATGCCTTTCTGGTCAGTGTTCTGTCCGTTGTGATTAGAGCTTGCATGAAGCGGTACATGAGAATCGGCAATATAATGACCTATTTCTGCGGAGTACTTTAAAATTCTGGCCTGATTTTTTTCTTTGAATGCATGAGTAAGGCGGATGAGCATTGTTTGTAACCACCAAGGTACAATACCATATGTATTTAATGTTTCTTCAGAATATTTTGCCACCGCATCTTCCCATTTTCTTGGTAAGGAATCGTAAGGATAAGTTCCATAGTGATCAATATCTATATAATGTCTTGGTCCTTCTTCAGGTATCGCATATCTTCTTTTATCAGGATCCACGGCATGTTCCGCTAAAAAATCTATCTGAGGTTTGTAAAGCACCATCATTTCTGGCGGCAATAGAAAGACAGCATAATGATTGATTTTTCTATGACCATAAAATCCCCAACAAAAACATTGTTGTGCTGTAAGTGATAGAAATAATAAAAGAAAAATCTTTTTCATGTGAATATTCATTATGGCTCACTTTATCTTTATTCTCTCTGCTAATTTTTAGGATTTTCAATTCTTTCTGCGTCAAGGTCAACCACTCCACCGGTTACAGCATATTTCATGGCTTCACCGGGTGTGATATGTTCTATTTTTTTCACTTTATCTCTTGGTAATATATATAACTGACCCGCAAAATTGTAAGCCTGTGGCACATACACCGCAACTTTATTGGCTCCCATTTCAAATTTCCCCATTTCTTCATCCGTTAAAAATCCAATTATCCAGACGTCTTCAGAAAAAACACTGGCCATTACAGCAATATTGAATTTTCTTTTATCACCGGCAAAAGCTTCAAAGAAATCTTTGGTGGAGGTGTAAATGAATTTAATCCCTGGTGTTCTTTCCATCCATTGATCAAAGAAATTAATAAAACTACCCATCAGGAAGGTGGAACTTACCCAGCCAACCAGAATGACAAAAAGTATAATAATTACGAAACCAAGTCCTGGAATATTGACATAAGGCCGCAAAATTCCATCTACCAAATCAAAAAGCCAGTAAAGCACATAACCAGTAATGCCGATTGGTGCCAGAATAATCAATCCTTGGACAAAAAACCTCACTACCTGTTTTAATGTGCTTTTTGGATCTGTTTTGATTGCCTTACTCATAAAACGATTTACAAGCTAAGGTAGCGTAAAAAAAACGGCTTGGATGCCGATAAAAATTCGGTGAACGGTAAAAAAACAAGGATGGAAACTTTGGTTACGTTTAAAGTTTCCATAGTTTTGCGTCCTGATTTTGAATTATGGATCCGAAAGATAGAATATTACTAAAAGCGGAAGAATTGTTTATGCAGTTTGGCATCCGCTCTGTTTCGATGGATGACATTGCTAATAACCTGGGCATGTCTAAAAAAACATTATATCAATACTTTGCCGATAAAGATGAACTGGTAGAAGCTGTAGTTGACGGACATATTAATGGCATCCAAGACGATTGCCTTGATTGCAGAAAAGAAGCTTCGAATGCCATCCATGAAATTTTTAATACGATGGAACGCATTATGGAAGAGTTCAGTAATATGAACCCGATGCTTTTATATGACCTCGAAAAATTTCATCACAAAGCCTATCAGCGTTTCCGGGATCATAAGGACAAATTTCTTTTACAGGTTATCATCGAAAATATTGAATGGGGAATAAAAGATGATTTGTATCGTTCGGACATCAATATTGACGTAATGTCAAAATACCGAATAGAATCGATGATGATACCTTTTAACGTAACAGTATTCTCACCGGGTAAATATAATCTGGCTGAAACCTCAGGATTAATCATCGAAAATTTTATTTACGGCTTAGCAACTATTAAAGGGCATAAACTGATTCAAAAATATAATGAACAACGACAAAAAAACCTTTCGTATGAAGAAAGTAAAAAATAACAGACTGGTACAGGTATTAGGTTTGTTTTTATTGCCCTTGATGGCAACTGCACAGTCAGCTGACAGTGTAAGAATAACCAAACATGAATTCACTATTCAGCAAGCAGTTGATTACGCAACGAAGAATAATGTGAATGTAAAAAATGCTTTGCTCGATGTAAAACTACAGGAGCAGCAGAACCGTGAGTTTACATCTAATGCCTATCCGCATATCAATGCTAATTTAGGTACTACCTATAATCCTAATGTGGCTACACAGGTATTGCCCAATTTTATTTCTCCATCCACTTACCAGGTGTTGATAGATCAAGGAGTAAAAGATGGTAATGGCCAGCCGATTGTAATGCCAAACGATTTTGGATTTATTGCGGCACAGTTCGGCACAAAATTTAGTGCGGTTGCCGGTATTAGTCTTCAGCAAATTCTTTTTGATGGACAGGTATTTGTAGGATTGATAGCAAGAGGTGCAGCTATTGATTTAAGAAAAAAAAATGCTGAGATAACTGAAGAAATGATTAAGGCAAATATTTATAAAGTGTATTACCAACTTGTGGTTAGTAAAACACAAGTTGAACTTTTAGATGCTAATATCGCTTTGATTGAAAAATTGCTGAAAGACACCCGTATCATTTACGAAAACGGATTTGCAGAAAGATTAGATGTAGATAAAGTAAGTGTGCAGTTAACGAATCTACAAACGGAGAAGAATAAAGTACTCAATACAATTTCCAATGGATATTATGGCTTGAAAATGCTGATGGGAATGCCGATTTCTGATGAATTGGTGTTGACGGATAAACTTACAGATGAAGAAATAAAGGCTGGAATATTAGAGAAAAGTGTTTACACTTATGATGACCGTAAAGAATACCAGTCTGCAAAAATTGGTAAAACATTAAACGAGTATAATGTTCGCAGGTATAAATTGAGCCAGATACCAACCGTAAGCCTGAGTGCTCAATATGCAAAAAATGCGCAAAGAGATAAATGGAACTTCTTTAGCAAAGGTGATTGGTTTACTATTTCTAATGTAAATCTGAATATTAATATTCCCATCTTCAATGGTTTCTTTACCAAATCAAAAATAGAACAGGCAAAACTGGAAGTACAAAAAATAGATAACCAGATTGTAGCATTAGAGATTTCTATTGATAATGAAGTAATGACGGCAAAAAATAATTATCGTTCTGCAATTTCTACAATGGATTTTCAGAAGAAGAATATGGAGCTGGCGGAGAAAGTGTTTAGTCAGACAAAAAAGAAATATGAAATGGGTACTGGTTCGCAAATGGAAATAAACACAGCACAAACTGATATGAAAACAGCTCAGACAAACTATATCACTGCGTTGTACGATGCTATTATTGCCAAAGTTGACTTTATGAAAGCAACAGGAAAGCTTTGATATTAAATAAAACAATAAATGACTTTACAATATAATAAAACCAACATGAAAAAGACAACAACGTTACTAGTTTTTATAGCTGTAACAGGTTTTTTCCTTGCATCATGCGGAGCAGGTGCAAAAGATAAGAAAGGAGATATTGGCGACATGAAAGTGAAGCTTGAAAAATTAAAGAAAGAAAAAAATGAGCTGGATGCAAATATCCGTAAACTGGAAGATGATATTACCAAGGCCGATCCCGAAGCTGCTAAACTTGTAAAAAAATTAGTAACCATCGATACATTACGTATTGGCGATTTTTCCCATTATATTGAATTGCAAGGTAAGATTGATGCGGAAGGTATTGGTTATGTAGCTCCATCTGGACAAGGAGGACAAGTAAAAGCTGTATATGCTAAACTTGGTAGCCGTGTAAGTAAAGGACAGTTGCTGTTGAAATTAGATGATGCAATGGCAAGACAAGGAGTAGTTGCTGCACAACAACAAACAGGTGTGTTGAAAGCAAGATTAGCACAGGCACAAACAGTGTATGAACGTTACCAGAATTTATGGAAACAAAATATTGGAGCAGAAATTCAGGTAATAAATGCAAAAGCAGATGTGGATGCATTACAAAGTCAATTGAATGCTGCACAAGCGAATGTAAGACTTGCCCAAGAACAAGCTAATATGTCGAATGTGTATGCAGGCATGAGTGGTATTATTGATGAAATGAATGTAAGAGTGGGAGAATTCTTTTCACCACAAAGTGCGGCTATGCCGGGTTCAGGTATAAGAATTGTAAATACAGGTAATCTGAAAATAGTAACGAATGTTCCAGACACATATATTTCAAGAGTAAAAAAGGGAGACAAAGTAGAAGTAGTAGTGCCAGAATCTGGTAAGCCTGCTTTTATATCAACAATAAGTGTGGTTGGCGCATCGATAGACCCAACCACAAGATCGTTTATTACGGAAGCTAAACTTCCATCTGATCCTTCATTAAAGCCTAATCAAACGGCTACTATGAAAATACTTGACTATGAAGCAAAGGGTACAGTAGCTGTTCCCATCAATGTGGTGCAGAGCGATGAAAGCTCCAAGTATGTTTATGTAATGGAAAAGGCGGGAGATAAAATGGTGGCTCGTAAGAAAACAGTAATTGTTGGCGAAGCGTATAATGGGTTGATGGAAATTAAAAGTGGGCTATCTGGCGGTGAGTTAATTATTACTACAGGATATCAAACAGTGTACGATGGACAATCATTGACGACAAACAAATAGGTTACAAGTGATGAACAGCGAACAGAAAGATGAACGGAGCGTCGCAACTAAAGATGAGTAGCGTACCAGACGCTGGTTAAATAAAAATACTAGACGATTTAAAAAATTCTGATGAAAATATTTGACGGCATTCAAGACAAATTTAAACAGTTTGGCCCTACCAGTTGGGCAGTAAATAATAAAACGGCTGTTTATATAATTGCCATCTTAATAAGTGCATATGGACTAATAAAGTTCAACAGTATGCCCAAGGAGCAGTTCCCGGATATTGTAGTGCCCACCATTTCTGTTGCCACAGTGTATGTTGGTAATTCTCCGAAGGATATTGAAAATCTGGTAACGAGGCCGATTGAAAAACAATTGAAAGGTATTAGCGGAGCGAAGGTGAATAAAATTCAAAGTACTTCGTTGCCAGATTATAGTTTGATAGTGGTGGAATTTGATACAGATGTAAAAACAGATATTGCTAAGCAGAAAGTAAAAGATGCAATTGATAAAGCAAGAGCCGACTTACCAAATGATTTGACAACAGAACCTGATGCGCAGGAATTCGCTTTTAGTGAAATGCCAATCATGTTTGTAAATATCAGTGGCGATTATGATGGTATGAAGTTAAAAGCTTATGCTGATAAAATGCAGGATAAGTTTGAAGAACTAAGTGAAGTAACTAGAGCTGAAATAGTAGGAGCACCGGAAAGGGAAATACAAGTAAATGTGGATCCCTATAAAATGACGGCGGCAAGAATAAGTTTTATGGATGTGGAAAATGCCATAAAAAGGGAAAACAATGATATTACCGGAGGATTGATTGAGGTGGGCAATATGAAAAGAACTTTGAAAGTGAAGGGACAATTTGCTTCTATTGCTGATATGCAGAATATTGTTGTGCGAAGCAGTGCAAGAGGTGCCTCCGTTTATCTTAGAGATATTGCTGAAATCAAAGATACCATCAAAGAAAAAGACAGCTATGCACGGCTGGATGGAAAGAATGTAGTAACACTGAATATTGTAAAACGAGCAGGAGAAAATTTGATTGAATGTGCTGATAAAATAAAAGCAGCAGTAGAAGAGTTACAAAAATCCGAGGATTTGCCAAAAGATCTTCGTGTAGAATTTACAGGTGACCAGAGCAAACAAACAAAGACATCTTTTGGTGAACTGATTAATACAATTATTATCGGCTTTGTATTGGTATTGCTGATTTTGATGTTCTTTATGGGTGTTACCAATGCCTTCTTTGTGGCGTTGAGTGTACCATTAAGTGTATTCGTTGCATTCCTCTTTTTGCCATTGGCTGATAGTATTATTGGTACAAGTGTTACGTTGAACTTTATAGTGTTGTTTGCATTATTATTTGGGTTAGGAATTATTGTGGATGATGCTATTGTGGTAATTGAAAATACGCATCGAATATATAATAATGGCAAGGTGCCGATAGAACGAAGTGCGAAGGAGGCCGCTGGGGAAGTATTTATTCCGGTGTTGGCTGGTACGGCGACTACACTGGCGCCTTTCTTCCCGTTACTTTTTTGGAAAGGATTGATTGGTAAGTTTATGATTTACCTGCCAACGATCTTAATTCTTACACTGGCAGCTTCTTTGATTGTTGCATTTTTCTTCAACCCTGTTTTTGCGGTAAGCTTTATGAAACCGGAAGGAAAAGAATATGAGAAACCAAAGAAAGCTGTGTTTAGAAATAAATGGTTCCTTGTTTTTGTAATAGCAGGTGTACTTCTTCATTTGCCGGGGTTTCATGCAGTTGCCAACTTTTTAATATTGATGGCCTTGCTGATGGTTTTGAATGCATATGTGCTGAACGATTTAATACATCGCTTCCAGAAAAGAGCATTGCCAAAGTTGATGAATAATTATGAAAAACTATTGAAATGGATATTAGTGGGCAAAAGACCGATATGGGCATTTGTTTCTTTGTTCGGGATATTTGCACTCTCTGCTGGTTTATTGATGATACGTGGAAATAAATCAACCTTCTTCCCCAGTGGTGATCCCAACTTTGTATATGTGTATTTAAAATTACCTGCAGGAACAGATGTAAAATATACAGATAGTATTACAAGAGTTTTAGAGAAAAGAGTAGAGAAAGTTTTGGAGAAAGAAAAACCAGGTGCTCCGGGAAGTATTGTGGAGAGTGTGATTACAAATGTGGCAGTTAGTGCAAACAATCCCAGAGATAATAACAGAAGTATACAATCTAACCTTGGACGTATACAGGTTTCATTTGTTGAGTATGAAAAGCGTCATGGCAAAAGCACCATGGTATATAAAGATGCCATAAGAGATGCAGTGCAGGGAATACCGGGCACTAATATTGAAGTGGCGCAAGAGGATGGCGGCCCGCCTACCGACCCACCGGTCAATATTGAGGTAATAGGAGATGATTTTGAGAATATTTCAATGGTAGCAAAGAACCTGTTTAATTTTTTAGATACTAACAGGGTGGAAGGAATTGAAAATCTACAGCCTGACATTGAACTGGTCAATCCGGAGATAACTATAAATGTAGACCGTGAAAAAGCGATGATGGAAGGAGTAAGCACAGGACAGATAGGGATGGAATTGCGAACTGCCGTTTTTGGAAAAGAAGTAAGTACAATAAAAGATGGCGAAGATGAATACAAAATTCAGCTGCGTAATTCGGAACTGATGCGAAATAATATTACCGACCTGATGAATATGCGTATCACTTTTATGGATATGAATACGATGCAGGTAAAATCAGTTCCTTTGAGTACTGTTGCCAGTGTGGATTACACCAACACTGCCGGTGGCATTAAAAGAAAGAATGTAAAACGAACTATTCAGCTACAAAGTAATGTACCCGATCCCACGATGGTAGGAAAAGTAAATGCTGATTTGAAAATTAAGATTGATG
>Ga0209170_1000662_pt1 | contig 15009 bp, 32 predicted proteins | sample KloWWTKNB14_bulk_FD_187178 | JGI IMG/M metagenome (GOLD analysis project Ga0209170, IMG submission 187178) | Active sludge microbial communities from Klosterneuburg, Austria, studying microevolution and ecology of nitrifiers - Klosterneuburg... | ecosystem: Engineered > WWTP > Aerobic digester >...
CGGCGCCGCCTAAGCGGCACATCATCGGTCATTTCTATAAGGCCATCGTGCCCCAAGAAGCACACGACAACCTTGTTTTGACTGTGCTGGCTCAGACCATGAGCGAAGCCGTCGACAAGGTTCGTGCAGAGCATGGGGTTGACCCTAACAGCGTGGAAGTCGTCAAAATTACGGGTACGGTGCTATTTTGATGCAGCAGGTCTTCCAGATCGAGAGCCGTGCTGAGTGCGGCAAGTACCGGGCGACTGTCGTCGCCAACTCGCGGGAGGCGGCGATCGCCGCCTTCTGCACGCGGTTCAACCTCAAGGACGACCGTGCCATCCGCAACGCGACCCCCATCAGCTTTGGCGACATCTTGATCGTCCCCTAGGAGGCCCCCACCCATGTTCGGACAGAAGAAAGCCAGCGAGAAGCTGGCTACCCCCGAGCCCGTCACGGCTCCGATCCAAACCGTTCCCATCGACGCAAGCGTCATCGGTGCTCTCATCCAGATGCAGCAGGTCTTGATGACCCAGCACCAGCAAGCGATGCAGGCCATGGCCCAAGGCTTCGCTCAGCTGGCCGAGGCCATCGACAACGGCGAGACGGTCACTCGCCGTCAGCTGCAAGAAGGCTTCGAGCAGATCGCCAACGAGCGGTCCAACCGCCAGCTGCAGCTGCTGGAGCAGGTGGCTCGCCAGACCCAAGCCCCCAGCCAGCCGCAGGTAGTCTACGTGCAGAGCCCTGTGCCGGCGCCCGGGCATCCTGGGCTGGTCAACCACAGCAGCTACCCTGTGCCCGCGGGTATCCCGATGGGCGACACCGGCGACATGGGCGATGACCTGCCGATGCCTGGCCAGCATGGTCCGGCGACGACCCCCGCACCGCGACGGGCCGTTGCCCAAGCAGTTGCAGTCGCACCCCCGGTGCAGCACTTGCCGTCCTTTGGCGGCGACGACTTGCCGGCTTACGACCCGACGCGGTACGTGGGCGTGGCCTCGCCCGCTGCCCTTCCCAGCCTCCCCACCGATCCGCGGATCGAAAACATCTAGCAGGAGCGCAACCCCATGGCAGACAAAAAGAAAGTGACGACCCCTGAGGTCTCACCGAACCAACCCCTCAAGGCCGCCCGCGAAAAGGCTGGCGTTGGCGTCACCGAAGCCGCCGAGGCTTTGGGCTTGATTCCGACGAACCTCTCGGCTACCGAAGCCGGGCGCCGCAACCCTAGCGTGGAGCTGGTGCTGAACATGTGCGCGTTGTACATGATCAGCCCGAATGAGCTGCTCGGCTGGGTCGACCCGGTGGGTGCGGGCCAGTGACCGACGAACCCACCCTGCAGCCCAGCATCCGCTCGAAAGAAGAGCTGGAGGCTCGGGTCAAGATCGACCTCAAGCTCCACACGGGCAAGGTTCTCTTGGCCCACCACGTCGGCGTCATCGGGCCAGACACCCACCTCGCCTGCGAGCCGTCGGCGCACCTCGCGGTCACCGGTCGCTTCAAGGAGAACCGGGGTCCTGAGACGTTCTGGGACAACCATCGCGGCGTGATTTACCCCTACTGGGAGGTCACCTCGGATGACATCCGGCTTAAGGGCCTGAGCCTGTACGTGCAGGCCCCGGCCTACGCGATGACCGGACCTGACATCAACTACGGGACACTCAGCTGGCTCTTGGAGCCTGATGAGGGCGCCGAGCTGATCCAGACACCTGCGGGCCCGCCGGCCTTGAACCCCATCGTGGGTGAACCCGAATGGGAGCCTGACGAAGCCTGCGGCGGTGCTCCGCCGCAGGGCTACACCGAACCACCCGCCCTTCCCCAACCTTCGAAGGAGCCCCCAAAGCGGGGCAAGAAACGGAGATGACCTTGGACACCGAAGCCCAAGTCCTGATGCAGCTCGCCTACGACAAGATCGTGAAGATCGCGCGTATCTGCCACGAAGCCAACCGCGCCCTGTGCGAGAGCCAGGGCGACACCTCTCAGCCGAGCTGGGTCGATGCCCCGGAATGGCAGCGGGAAAGCGCCATCAACGGCGTGAAGTACCACCTCGCCAACCCGAACGCCGGCCCGGCTGGCAGTCACGAGAACTGGCTGGCCGAGAAGACGGCCGACGGCTGGATCTACGGTCCAGTTAAGGACCCCGACAAGAAGCAGCACCCGTGCTTCGTCCCTTACGACCAGCTGCCCCCAGCCCAACAAGCCAAAGACTACCTGTTCACAGGCATCGTGCACGCGCTATTCAAAGCGCCAGGACTCTAACCAAAGGAGATCACCGTGGTCTCCTACCAACCCGACTCTAATCCGCATAGGGCGTCCACCCCGGAGAGCTACGACATGACGTCGTACGCCGAGGTGGACGCCACGGACTTGTTTACCCCGCAGACCCCCGCACAAGAAAACATCGGCGGCAGCCCAGATTGGGTCTACTGCCGAGACACCGCGATCTTTGAGCACCGCGAGGCTTGTGAGTTCATCCTCTGGGTTCCAGATGACTTGCCTGTTCTTCAAGACAAGCTAATTGATATGCTGAACGCCCGCTGCTCCGCTGATTTCATCACCACGTACTTCCACCTGGCTGACCTAGGTGTTCGCAAGATCTGCTTCTACGCAGGCTGAGAGGAGACCTCATGAAGCAGACCCCGCAGGCCACGCGCATCCTTGCTGAGCTGTGCGACATCTTGAAGCACCACAACACGGAAAGCGAGTCTCACACACAGAAAACTGGCTGCGAGATCGTCAACGGTTACCTTCAGTTGGACACCAAGGGTGCCCGGATCGACGTGGTCATTTACTTTCTTACGGAACTCAGACCTGGTGTGTACACCAGCCCCATCTACGCCCACATGCCGCGCGGTTGGGTCTGGCGCGCTGAAGCTCGCCGAGGTGCGCCCAAACCGCACCTGCACATGGCCGCTGATGGCACGTGGTGGGAAAGTGCCAACTGGATGCCTCTACCAGGCTTGCCCGTAAATCACGCTCGCCTGGACTGGGAGCCTCTGGACTACACAAGCATCGCTTGTGACATGGCCGAGCTGCTGGACCAAGCGCTTAACGGCTGTCTCATGGTACACCGGCGGTACACCCCCGGCCAGCACACAGCGTGCACAACCTGTGCCCAGCAGATACACTGCTTAGCAAACGCCAAGGAAAGGCCCAAGAAGCCCGCCAAGAAGAAGTAGGAGGACATCCGTCCATGTTCACCACCGAAACCGTCCTCTTGAGCCTCTTGACCTTCGCTGTGGGCTACGCGATGGGTGCACGCGACCGGCGTGCTCAACAAGAAAAGTGGGAACAGCAAGAGAAGATTCTCACCCGCCTGCTTGAAGAGAGCTTGTACCAAGGCGATGCCCTGGACGAGGTTTGCAGCAAGCTGGGAGTTCGTCGCATTTCCAAGCCTTGACAGCCTTGTTACAATAATTCCTCGGTTTCGATGCTTCTCTGCTGGGGTACAGCCTCAGGTAAAGCATGAACCCTAGGGAGACCTGGCTATGTCCAACAAGCTCTGGATGGTTGTGGGCCCCTCGGGCACTGGCAAGTCCACCCTGGTCAAGAAGCTGGTCAAAGACGGCTACGTCGTCGAGGCCACGTCCCACACGAGCCGAGCACCGCGGGCCGGCGAGGTCGACGGGGTGGACTACCACTACGTCTCTCGCGAAGAGTTCACACGGATGCTGGCCGCCGGCGAGTTCCTGGAAGACGTCGAGTACAACGGCAACCTCTACGGGGTTGCCCGCGCTGAAATCGACACTAAGCTAGCCCAGTCCGATGTTGTCATCATCGTCGAAGGTCACGGAGCTGAACAGCTCAAGACCATCTACGGTGATCGTGCGCGGGTCATCTTTATGCGCCCGCCAAGTCTGATCGACCTGTCCGACCGGTTGCTGCGGCGGGGCGACAAGCCCGACGTGGTAGCCACACGGCTCCAGAGTGTCGAAGCCGAAATGGCTTTCGAGCACCTGGCTGATGTGGTCCTGGACCAAGGTACACCCGAATTTGTCTACTCACGGGCGTTTGCAGCCATCATGCTGGGAATCGCCTACTACCCTGAAACCCAGCGCGAGCCGCTTGGGTTCTGGGACGTCCTGCGGGAGAACCTCGCCTACCACGCCCCTTGGTCATCGCTTGTGCGCTGGCTGCTCGGGGGCCATTGGGAGTGCTGGGGTATTGATGCTCCCCTCGGCGGGCCCGTCTGGGTCCGCGCCGTCAGATGCTACCGAGAGACAGGCTTGCAACCAGGCTTGCTCCTCGTCAACCTTCAGGAGTGCGAACACTATGACCACGCCCGCCACCAACGACAAGGCCATCGATCCGGATAACCGGCTGCTGGCCCTTTTCTGGAAGAACATGGACATGAAGCCCGCCATGACCATGGCGGCCCGGTTCTACCCGTGCTGGACGATCTTCGAGAACAACGCCCCGCTGGTTGGTGGCGAGAAGGGCGTCGTCTGCGTCCAGGTCAACATCGACAACGAGATCAAGTACCTCGACATGCCGCAGAGCAGTGAGGACATGGGCAAGGCTGAAGCCTGCACCCGGTGCGAGAACCAGCTCAAGTGCTTGGCTGCCAAGGAAGCTGAGCGGGATCTGACGCCGCGGCTGACCATCTGATGGACACCCTCGAAGCCAGCCGCGGTGAAGAAGGCTTCCGAGCTTACCGAAAGAGCGGCGGGCGCAAGTGGACGAACCTGTGGCTCTCAGCTCTTGCGTGCGGGGGCCAGTACCACACACTCAAGATCCTCGTCGGGCGTCGAGCCTTGGCGATCCCGACCAATCCCGAAGAACGGGGCACATCACGCATATGCAAGCTGTGCTCCAAGCAGTTGCAGTGCATTGCAGGCGGCCGCGACCGACTGCGGCCGGGTGACATCCCGGGCATGGACATCCAACGATGCTAAGCGATGGCACACCAGGCCCGACAAACTTCATGCTGTACACAATGGAAGGTACAGGCGAAGACACAGTCGCTATGTACACGATCGCAGAGCTGTACAGATGTAACAGACTGCTGCAAGACCACCAAGCACCTGGCGTACTTGACGAACTCTTTCGTCGGTACGTCTGCTACGGCGATGACCAGTACCTGGGGTTACCTTTGGTCCAGCAAGAAGCTGGGCTAGCCCTAGCGTGCATCCACTGCACCCACCAGCTCTCGTGCATCTCTGGTGTGATCCAGAAATTCACTCGCGACGCCGTTCAGGACCCTGGGAGGCTCGCGTGATCAACATTTACGTGCCCTCTCGCAAAGAGGGCCCCAAGCTGCGTCCCATGACGTTCTGGCACAAAGCACGAAGCTACGATTGCCGCGGTGCACTCATAACGGTTCAGCCTTACCACGCGAAGTACGCTGGTGTGTTCTACGAGCTGCCCAACGACCAGACCGAAGCAGGCTCGGCGCCTATGTGCTCGCTTTGTAAGCACCAGCTAAGCTGTCTAGCGGGCAAGGTGCAAACGCTTACCCAAGATGACGTGCTGGACCCTTCCCAGTTGGAGGGCCACGACTAGGAGGACCCCTTGACCACAAGCGCCAAGCCCCGGGCCAAGAAGGCCCCCGCCAAGAAGATCGACATCTACGTTCGCGATGCGCGGGAGCCCGACGGCTTCAAGTTCGACCGCGAGATCAGTAGCCACAACTGCCACTTTCTCATGTGCACGACCTTCGGCTTCAACAAGGCCAAGGACGGCCGTTTCGGCGGCTGGTACATCAAAGTCAACGGCGAGTACCGCGAGCTGCCATGGAAGCGCGAAGACGCAGGCATCCTGGACGCCTGTGGGGTTTGCGACAACCAGCTGTCGTGCATGGCTATCGGCGAAGTCAAGAACTTCAGCCTCAAGCACGCAGCTAACGACGAGGCCATCAACACGTGATTCTTGGAGCCCTCGTCCACAACGACCCCATAACAGGCGAGGTCTTTAAGGTTCCGGTGCACTTGGACTACATCCAGTGCGGCCAGCGAACCGCAACCTTTAACATATCCGAAGGCCTGGGCGGAGATTTGTACACGCAGTACGAGCGGTTGATGTACCAAAGCCCGCAGTCCCCGCCCGATCCTGGCTACCTGCAGGTTGGCTACGAGAAAGTCCAAAAGTACGTTCAACCTACCGCCCCGCCACATAACTTCCCACCATCAAGCATCAGCCTCTATCGAACCGACCTACAGGTGGCCGGACGTTGGCCCGTGCGGGTCGATAAGGGCGAGAAGCGCGGTTATGGTGAGTTGTGTGAAATCTGCCCCAAGCAGGTTCAGTGCGCCATGGGTGAACAGCACAACTTTGGAATTGCCGAATACAACGAGGCTGTGAGCCGCTTCGCGAAGGCCAACCAGGCTGCTATGCTGGACAGTGCTGGTGTTCCAGCAGAAGGAGAGGCTCATGGCCAAGCGACACAAGAAACCGATGGTCCTCCGCGTCCAAGCTCCGAAGTCCCGTGACCTTGTCCACCTGGGCGAGATCACCCACGGCTCTGGTGCTGGTGCTCACCAGACTAAGCGGCGGCCAAACACCCGCACTAACCAGACTCGCAAGTGGCTGAAGGAGACCGGGGACACCCGGTTTCCTTTGCTTTTGAGGGCTATCTAATGCCCCGCGCGTACTGGGTGCTTGATCCCGAGCTGCTCAATCCCCAAAGGGCTCCTGCTACCTACGCTTACGATCAGCGGGGGTTGGAGTTTCACGAGACCATCGAAAAACAGTGGGCGTGTCCTAACCCCGGAGCAGGCAACTACCGCGCGTACAAGCTTGGGCGTTACTCTCCTGAGCTGTTTCACACGTCACCAGACGTCTACAAACCCCTTGTCATCCGCGTTTTAGGAGGCCAACGCCTCCTAGAACTGCCCACCCAAGCTGCCCTGCGCGGCACCTACCCTGTGTGCCAGACCTGCCCCAACCAGCTAAGCTGCATGGCTTCAGACGTCGACCACAACTACAAGTTGTACCTCACCAAGGCTCAGCGTGGTATGAGCCCCCACCCCGAAAGGCCGAAGCGATGACACAGCTTTTCCGAACCTTGCGGGGAGATGATCTTCGACCAGCAGGTGATACACAGCACTGGAATTGCCAGCAACATAGTGCCCCATCTGCAAGCGGACTTCAGAACTACGCAACCTACATCTTCACGCGAGATAAAGTGGGTATAGAGCTTCCGCGCGAGTGGGATCGTCTTGGGCAGTACGCACCGTGCAGGACATGCCCGTTTCAGATCAAGTGCCTAAATCTTAGCAACTACACGTTCAAACGAGAACTGGTGCCAAACCATGCTCTCAACCTGAAGGCCCTGAAGAGGGGCGGCAACCCGCATAAGCGGGGAGGAGGCCCCTAGTGGACGACTGGATGCGGGCGCTGTTCCACGGGGTCACCGTCTACACCCGCCGGCGGGCCGACAAGAAGCTCCCCGGTGAGCCGCTACCCCAGCGAGAGTCCAAGCAGCTTCACTGGGACTGTGGCCGCTTCGTCAAAAAGACATTGGCCCAGGTCGACCAACCGCAGTACGGCGTGATCCACAAGGGCACGTTCTTACCTTTCCCAGACCTGCAGAGCGAGATGGGTAAGCTTCTGGTCTGCCACAAGTGCCCCATGCAACTGCACTGCTTCGAGAAGGGCTTCGACTTAAACACCAGAGCACCCCTCGACGAGCTGCAGTTGGAGGAAGACGCCGATGTCGGATGATTGGCGATCAACGATGCCTCAGCTGTATCAAGTTCCAGGTTTGGCGGGCAAAGACTACGGTTACAGGCCTATGGGTGTATCGCGTGAAGCTTGGGATTGTACGCACCTCGATGACCGCATTAGGCTTAACGCTCGTAACATGCGGCACGACCCCTACGCGCGGCACTTTGCTCGCTGGATTCGCGTAGGTCCTGACGATAAGCAAGACAAGCACTTCACCCGGCTTCCACTGTACGTTGATGACGCAGGCAAGTTGCCAATCTGTCGATTGTGCCCAAATCAGCTGTCTTGTCTCATGGGTCAGCGGGCTGGCCTCGAAGAAGTCGACATCCGCCCCATGTGGGAGCAGCTAAAAGCGAGGTTCAAGCCGTGAGCCTGCGAACCCAACGCAAGAAGTGCCTGGCTGAAGTTTGTCGCCAGGGAGACCACCCTCGGATGCTGCGGATCTGGCTGTGCAGCCGCGTTTGGAACCACACGACTGCGTGTTGGATTCGCTTCACAGCACCCAAGCGAAAAGTTCACTTGCCCTTTCGAGAAGAGCACATCGCGGTGGCCGAAGCTTGCCAGTTCTGCCCAAACCAGCTAGCGTGTGCGACAGGCAACCGGCAAGATGCAGACCTAACCGAGATCGTGCGGCGGGTCCAGGCCCAGAAGTCGCTCGGTTGACCTGAGATCCTCAAAGGGTACAGGAGGTCAGCTATGTCCGAAAGCAAGTACACCCACGACAACCAAGAGGCCTACGAGGCCATGAAGACCATCATCAGCAGCTTTAAGCTGCTGATCGACGACACCGACGCGGCTGAAGTGGCCGCCCGGATTGCTGGAGTGGATCCCCTCAAGTTCCAGGCCCTCGTCTGGGGGTCGATTCACATCCTCGGCGAGTACGTAGAGAAGGGCGGTGGCTGATGGCTGCAAATGGGCTTACGGTGTACCACCCGGACACCCAAGGGGGCTGGAGAAGCACCCGGTATCCGGGAGGCTACCACTGTGGGGCCTACCTGCAGGTGGCACAGAAGCACAAGTTTGACGGGGGCGCCGCTGTGCACTTGGACGGCGAGTACTGGATGCTTCCGTGCATGGCTGGCGAAGTGGGTACCCTACCCGTCTGCCGGCGCAAATGCGGCAACCAGCTAGGCTGCATCGCAGGCCAAGACATGACAGCTACACGCGAAGCCTTGGAGGTCCCAAGCACATGATCGAGTTCACATTGTACGGCAAGACGCCTCTTGGCTTCGTGCCGATCCGCAAGGTCACTGAAACTGGCTGCTGCTTGGGAACTGTACCGCAGGTCATCCGAGTTCCCAAAGACACCACACTGTACAAGTTGCCCATCTCGGGGGACCCACCGGGTGTTGCACCAGCCTGCAGCCGGTGCACACACCAACTGGCGTGTCTTGCTGGTCGGCTGGAGCACCGTGAGCGTAGGTTCAAACTCTCGTAACCCCACCCGCCTTGCTGTCCAGGAAAAGCCCTGGTAAGCTAGGTGACGCTTGTCTGCAAAGGGTATACCATGGCCAAAAAGAAGCTTCTCATCTACAACGATGGCGGCCGGGTCCCTTGCTCAATGTGTGGAGATGACCTGGAGTGGCTCACGGCTGAACAGAAAAACGTGAAAAAGGGCCTGATCCGGCTGTTTTGCAGGACGTGTTGCCTGCACCACAGCGGAGACAAGGACGATACTGCCAAGTGGGCGCGCGGGATGGCCAACGGCTCAATCCCCCCGCCGATCCCCAGCAACTACGCAGAGGAGTTTGCACATGACGACCAACAGCCGGCACAGCCCCCTCATGGACCTGGTGGCGAAGAAGCAGCAAGCCGAGAATGCGAACTCGAACCTGACGGCGAACCCGCCTGAAGAGAAGCCCATGCTCGTAGGGCTCCCGCCTGAAACCCCGACCGTCGCGTTGCTGACGCCCGCTGAGACTGCGGACCAAGTGGCCACCTTGCTGACTGCTGTGCAGAAGCTCACAGGCGAAGCTCAGCAGCTGCAGGCTCACGTGCAGCACCTGACCGCTAAGATCACTGCGGCCCCCGCGCAGTCAGGCTCTGCTGGCAGCTTGGGCCAGGGCAACATCTCGAAGCCAATGTGGGTCACAGACCACGCGGTCGACTTGCTCAAGAGCCACACGACCCGAGCATGGACGCGCAACAAGCTGATGGCGCTTGCTGTCGCGAAGGGCTGGCGGTCTCCTGAGAAGGGTCACAAAGCCGTGAACCACGTGTTCGTGACCATGATCACCAACCGCCAGTACGCGCAGCCCACACTCGTGTACACCGAAGCTGCTCTGCAGCACGTCATCGACAACGACGCTGCCTGCTGGCAGCTGGCCACCAGCGTGAAGCTCTGAAGGGAGTCCGCATGTCTACCTTCACCACGCCCACCACGTACTTGCCTCCTGCCAAGGCCGCGGGCTTGTACACTCCACTGGAGTGGGTTCAGATGCTCGCGGTCTTCTACCAGTACCAGGGCCAGTGGCCCAAGAGCGTCGACACAAACCACTGGGATGACCGCACCAAGCAGTCTCAGAGGGAACTGAACTACAAGCTTCCGCCACGGGCTGTCGTCACGTGCTTCTTCGAAGAGTACGACAACTTGATCAACTTGGCTCAAACCTACTTGTCAGGCAAAGACATCAGCGACCACCCCTTGATGCGTCCGTTCGTCGACGTGAACCTGGTCGCTACGTGGGGCCTCGATGTTCCGCTGACCCAAGTCGTCGAACTGTTCGTACGGTTCCATACCAAGTACGGCCGGTACCCCAAGTGCGGACCGGGCACCTGGAACCAGAGCACACTTCGGCGCTGCGTTGAAGATGGCCTGGTGCTCCCCAGCTTTGGTTTGATGAAGAAGCTGGGTGGCATGAAAGCTATCAACGCCGCGGCTGAAGCCGAACGGGCACGCCGTGCTGAACGCAAGTTCACCGCTCAATCGGGAGCAACCCTGCAGGTCATCACTCCTACGGTTGTGCCTATGATCGTTACACCAGAAGCTGATGAGCAAGCCCACGTTGCCCTGGAAGCCGCCCTCATGGGGCCTGTGGTGCTTCCGGCAACCTTGCCCTCGGTCAGCATGGTTCAGCAGTTGGGTGAGGCCATCCAGGTCAACAGCCAGCTACAGGAAGTCAACGACCAGGCCTCAAAAGCCATCGATGACTTGCGCGAGCGTCTCAAGAAAGCGGTCTCGCAAATTGACACGCTTAAAGCCGACAAGCAAGATCTGCAGGCGAGGCTCGACGTGTTTGCCCAAGCAACCACACCGGCCCCTCTGTCGCTTGCCAACTTGCCGCTGGCCGTCCGTCATCTGCTTGACCCCTTCACCCGGCAGACGCTGGCTCGGTTCGACGGCGATCCGGACATGAAGTACGTCGGCATGATCTTCGAGCGCGCCGCCCGGGCGTGTGGATTGGAGTCTTGATGCACCCCAACGCGCTCACCTGGAAAGCCGTTATCGAACCTGGTTGGGTCGAAGCTGACTTGGTGCTTTACACCCAGATTGACGGTGGCATGGGCCGCCGGCTGACCACAGAAGCTGACCTCAACGCGTTGGGCTTCTTCAAGAAGCCTAGCGAACCCTCAAAGCCCCAGAAGCCCCGCAAGTCAAAGGAGAACACCTAGTGGCCCTGATTACCCTTCCTCCGCGCCTCGAATCTGCTCGTGTGGTGGCCGACAGTGTCGGCCCCGACGGCCAACGGTTGACCACCATGGAGGTCACGTTCTGGCGAGCCGTACTTGCTGAGTTCAACACCCATCGGGTGTTTACGCGCAACTCGGCTTCTAGCCGGGCCATCCCGGTTGCCAAGATCCTCAAGCGAGTCCGCGAAAACCCATTCTTGCCGATTTGGTGGGGTGCCAACGAAGCAGGCATGTCCGCTTCGGCCGAGCTGCCCTCACACCTCGTCGACGAGTGCATCGCCGTCTGGCTTGAAGCCCGCAACGACGCAGTCAAGCACGCTGAGCGCCTCATGGAGATTGGCTTGCACAAGCAGGTCGCTAACCGGCTGCTAGAGCCCTTCATGTACCACACCGTGCTGGTCACAGCGACGGACTGGTCTAACTTCTACGCGCTGCGTGCCCACAAGGATGCACAGCCCGAGATCCAGTCTCCCGCCCGGCTGATGCGCGAAGCTATGGACGCTTCGACGCCTCAGTACGTCGACTACACAAGCTGGCACCTTCCCCTAGTTACGGGCGTCGACCTGGAGAAGCTCCAAGCCGAAGGCTTTAGTGACGACGACATCTGCTTGATCTCGGCCGGCCGCTGTGCCCGGGTCAGCTACCTGACCCACGACGGTGTGCGTGACCCCAAGGCCGACATCACGCTGGCCAACCGGCTGCTGGCCTCAGGCCACATGTCGCCGCTGGAACACGTTGCTCAGCCCCTGACGGACCCTGCGCGCAGGGTCGGCAACTTTGCCGGCTGGGGCCAGTACCGCAAGCTGATTCCCAACGAGAGTGACTTCGGTCAAGCGAGGCTGATTGCCTAAGTTCAACCGAAGTCGCCCACAAGTCCCCGGGCACTTCAGGTTCTCATGGGGCGGAGGTAGCTAGCCCCATGATGATTTTCCTGTCGCGGATCCGGGTGTTCATTTCCTGGTTCGTTCGGTTGGTCTTGCTGTCATTCGTCATACAGCCGCTGGAGACGTTTGTCGCTAGCGTCGCGGACTTTGTCCGAGACGGCGAGTTCACGCTGCCCATCACCGAAAACATCCGGGGCGGCTCCTCTGAAGAGCTGGGCGAGCCCACGATGCTTTACGAGCATCCTGATGGCTCGGTGCACCCACACCCGCCTGAAGGCTTTGGCCAACCTGAAGTTCAGGAGCCAGACCCGCAGGCACCCCGCACGGTTCGCTACTCGGCTTCGGCTATGTTCACACCGCCGATGCCGGACCCCATGAACAGCAGCATGAACACCGTGCGGATCTGCAAGAACTGGGCTGCAGTCAAGCGCTGCTTGGACATGATCGAGACTATCAACAATCTCGATCCTCGAAGCCCACGTATCCACGCAGAGATCAACGGCTGGCCAAGCGACATCGACATCAAAAACCTGGATCCCAAGAACAACGACGAAGACATGGATCTCTTGGAAACTGCAGGGCCCTACTACATTGACATCCGATGCGGGTCACCAGCCAAGTTTGAGCAGATGCTTAGCGATGTCGAAGCAATGGAGTTCCAGATTCACCAGATTCGCGAAGCCTTTGGCATTCAAGTCATCGGCCCCGAAAACCCAGAGACCCGGCCGTGGCCCTGGCACGAACACGATGACGTGCCCGAGAACGCTCTACCCGTGAACCAGGTCCCTCGGTGGCCGCACCCGGACGACAAGCCAAATAAACCAAGCTGAAGGCCCTTCGGGGCCCTCTTCGCATAGGAGGGATCCCGTGGCAAACTACAGCAACCCGTGGCCCTTGGAAGCCGTCCCTACGCCCAAGAAGTGGGCCGCCATCAAGGCCAAGTTTGAAGCTTGGTGTCTTCAGATGTGGGGTGAAATTCCAATGGGAGGAAGCCTCACAGTTGTGCACCAGGGCCGTGAAGCCAAAGAAGACACGGGCGAAACCGAAAGGCACACGGGGGGAAAGCACCGCGGCAAGACTACTAAGATCATGGTCAAGTACGTCTTGACCCAAACTGAGTACATCTGGGAAGCCCGAACCAGTTGGGGCTTGAAGATTAACCTCAGGATTCACCCTTGGCGGCGTAACCACTTGTACCTCATAAGCCAAACTGATCACGTAGACATGACGAGTCCGTGGTCACTTCGGCGGTTTGCGGACACCCTCGAAGAAGCCAAGGGTCGCGAAGCCATGTGGTCCGCAGGCAAGTACGCGGTTTACCAGAGCGCACGTCTAGGCCAGGACGTAGAACTAAGCATTAACAAGAGCGTGGGGCTAGTCAAAGTCGAAGAGCTGATGTGGGGTTTGATTTCGATTTCGCGTCGTGTCAGCCTAGAAGCAGTTCCAGTCGGCGACTTAAGCTTGCTGCTTGAGGCTCAACCGTACAGGCGCATCACGTACCAAGCAACACACCCTGAGCGAAACCGAAAGGGCGAGCTTAACCCAGACCGCTACTACACGCGCCTGGAAATAGGCTACGGAACTCGTTATCGCGAAGATGACGTCGTTGTCATGGACTGTCCTTGGTTCGGAAGCAACATAGCTGACGACGTGTGTCAGATCATCTCGGTCGAAACCCACCACCGTGAAGGTCGCGTGTACATGGACCAAGACATCTGCAACAAGTGCGTTCACCAGCTCGCGTGTTTGGCAAGGGGCCATTCAACGAGCCACCAAGCTGTGCTGACAAGCAGCCAACTTTAAGAAACGTAACGCACGCGGGATCGACAAGCAAGCATCAGGGGTCTAGAATCCGGGTAAGAGGCAAGACAAGCCTACACTTATCCAGAGGAGAACCCCTGATGTCCGACGCTACTGCTCCGTACCAGCCCTTCCAGCTGCAGAACCTTGGCGAGACGCTGCGGCCCCAGGCTTTCGGCGTGTTGTGCAACTGCGGTCAGACCGTCTTCTCCGTTGCGGGTCTTGGCCCGCTGACCATCACGTTGCCGGACGGCATGAACGTCAAGGCTGTCTGCAAGTGCGGTCGCGAACACAGCCTCCAGGATCAGCGCGGTGCTCAACCGACCCCTCCGGCTGACCAGGTGACCGTCGTCGACGCTATCCCGGCCGATCTGGCTGCAGAAGTTTTGGACACCCCTGACGTGGCAGAGCCCGGCGTCTAGATGCCGCGCATCGGCCGCTGCAAAGCCTGCCACCGGCGGGATGACTTGACGCGTCACCACGTGATTCCCAAGGCAGCCGGCGGCCGTAACGGCAAAGACAACCTCGTAACGCTCTGCCAGGTGTGTCACACCCTGGTCGAGCGCTTTTACTGGGATACCCTGGCCACTGAGCGCCCACAGGTCGCACGCTACTACGTGGAGATCCAACAGGCCCTCCGGGACCAACGCGTGCATCCTACCAAGGTCGAAGAAGCCAAGAAGCGCATTAACCAGGCTCGTCAAGAACTGCTCAAGCAGAAGCGAAACTGGAGTGAGCTGCTTCGCGAAGCCATCGACTGGATCGAGACCGTCCAACCCACGCGGTCCGTGCGCATGACAACGCACAACTTCGTGCTTGAAGAGCCGTGGTGGAAGCCACGAACCCCCACCGTCTGAAAAGGTAGCCCATGTTGGACACACCACACGTCGACAAAAATCCGTGGGCGACTGCTCGTGCAATTGCCCAAGGCCAAGCGAAGCCTAAAATCTTTGTCTGCAGCCCCCTCCGGGCCGTACACGCTGACGGGTCCTTGAACCTGGCGGGCATCCAGCGCAACATCGACCGGGCCAAGCTCTACTGCCGGCTGGTCATG
>Ga0209170_1000666_pt1 | contig 14967 bp, 15 predicted proteins | sample KloWWTKNB14_bulk_FD_187178 | JGI IMG/M metagenome (GOLD analysis project Ga0209170, IMG submission 187178) | Active sludge microbial communities from Klosterneuburg, Austria, studying microevolution and ecology of nitrifiers - Klosterneuburg... | ecosystem: Engineered > WWTP > Aerobic digester >...
TTTATTTCTTAACTCAAACCCCACAGAGCCTACAGGCATTGTATATACCTTCTCATTTTTACCTGCTATTTTATATACAGGGTGAATTGTATAATAATCATCGTGGCTTTGAGCCACTACTCCAGTATAGGATTTACTATTTCTTTGTGAAGCTTCATTATCAAGTAACATCTCCCATGATCTGGATTGGTTATTGATAAATATTTTGGTCCAGAATGTATTTTCAGACATATCGCCTTTACCAGAGATGTCCAGCAATATATTAAGCAGGCTGTTGGGGTTATTGCCGATCATAAAATCCTTCTCCCTTGACCGGGATAAGCAAAAAACACTGCTTTCATTGCCTTTATCATCAGTCATCTCAAAGCGGATAGTTTGTTTGCGCTGTGAATACTCAGTGCCGATCACTCTTTCGTAATCATTATAGCCGGGTCTGCCGGTAGCCCAGCCTGCAAAACTACTACTACCTTTTGTCCAGGAACGGTTTACAGAAACTGTTTTATACTCACCAAAACTGAGTTTTTGTTTGATCAGTAAGCCCTGTCGCCCTTTTACCGCCAGTTCTTGTGTGTTATTCCATTGAGATTCATCCACCGCCATCTTTGCAGTTGAGCAGGATGTCAGTAGTGCAATAATACATGCAGCTATTATTTGCTTTGCCATAATTTAATTTCAGACAAAATTATTTGACCTCCTAAATATTTTATATCACATGAATATGTGAAATCAGAAAAGATACCCCGGTTAACATATTTATGTGAGCCGGAAGAGGTCTAAGGTCATTAATTGTACATACTTATGTTATTTTTTTGCCTGATTTATATACTGACATTTGATCTGTCATTAAAATAAATAAACCTTACAAATTGAAAATCATGAAAAACAAAATTATTGTATTGCTATTATCAGTATTCTCCGTGGCTACATTCGGTTTCGCAGCTTCTGTTGATGTCGATCCGCCATTGATGAAGATTTCTTTTGATAAATCATTTACCAGTCTTGAAGTAGAAGATAATATTGCTGTGGTATTGACCAATGAAACCGGGAATGAAATTTCGCTGGCGGGTGATAAGGAATACGTAAAGAGAGTAAGAACTGCAGTAAAGCGAGGTCGGTTATATATATATATGGCTGGCCGGCAGTGAAAAAGAGGAAAGGGTGACTGTTTATGTTCCTGCAGCTTTACTCTGACAAGTTGTTATAAACGGAGATTCATATGTCAGCACAGCATCAGCCTTACATAATGCAGGAATGCTGGTTGTGGTCAATGGTGCCTGCAAGCTTTTTATCAAGTCAAGGGGTAAGATCGATATTAGTGGTACAAGTGAGTATGAATTTAGAGGTGCATAAATAATATTTCCGCCAACAATGATCCTAATAAAGGGAACAGGATTGTTAACTCTGTACTAACGTTACCTTGAGATAGTAAGAAAACTTAAATAACTCTCTCCTATATAAGCAATCATAACAGGCCTTCTTTGTCTAAAGAGGGCTTTTCTTTTTCACATATTCATGCGATTGCTTTTACCAGTTGATTATAACATTTTTGTGTAATTCTTATCAATAACCTTAAACCTTATTCAGATGAAAAAATTGTTTCCTGTATTTTTTGTGTTGGCTATTTGCTGTTCTTTGATCGTTTCCTGCTCAAAAGAGCCAATTGACCCAATCGTTCGTAGTTTCAGTAATGCTGGTTTTACGAAAATTGATGCCGGTGATCAGCATCGTTTTACAATTACAAGCGGAACCAGTTTTTCTATTGTGGCCCGTGGTGAAGAAAGGGATATAAATGATCTTCTTGTACAGAATGCCGGTGATCTGTTGAAGATTGAATATAACCGTTATAAACCCAATCGCAAAAGGGTCACTTTTACTATTACTATGCCTTCTCTTGAAGGTGTAATGCTGGCCGGTCAGTCTCAGGCTACTATTTCAGGGTTTTCTGAAACTGTTCCTGTAACGCTGAATATGTCCGGCCAGGCAGCTTGTTGGATACATGTAAATGCACCAAAATTCTTTGCACAGGCCAGCGGCCAGTCAAAAATTGAATTCCTGGGTGGTAGTAGCACTGGGCTGGAAACTAATGCCAGCGGTCAATCTGAAATTCTTGCCTATGGCCTGATGCCTGTAGTAACAGCCACTGCGATTGCAACGGGGCAGTCAACAATTAAGCTAAAAGTTGGCAATTCACTCAACGCAGACGCTTCTGGTCAAAGCAGGATATACTATCAGGGTAATCCGCCAATAAAAAATATAATTCAAACCGGGTCTGCCAGGATAATCCAGGAATAAGCAAAATGGGGCTGGATTGCCAGGTTGGGGAAAAATATAATTCAACTCTATGCTTATGACTACTGGTTCTGTTGATAATTGTAATATGTGAATGTTTGAATATGCAGCATAGATATATTTTTTTAACAGCAGTATATGCCTGTTGCCGTAAAGCAGAATAATTAATTACTTTGTCGATCCTTGCTTTTAAGATTGAATGTGGAGGGATTAATTGGCAGTACACTATATGCTCAGAACGCCGCTTTATCCAAAGCGGCGTTCTGAGAAGCTTAATGAAATTTCATTAGTCAGCTTTGATGCTGTACTCAAACCTGTTACCAACTGAATTATTTTTCAATCGCTTCCCACAAAATTTCTACCGGGTGTTTAGCTTTCACGCCTGTGCCATCCTTAATCTGGTGCCTGCAACTGGTGCCGGGAGCAGCAATAATTGTTTCAGGAGCAGCGGTTCGGATAGCAGGAAATAATACTAATTCCCCGATTTGCATGCTTATATCATAGTGTTCTTTCTCATAACCAAAAGAACCAGCCATGCCACAACAACCGCTGGGTATTATTTCAACTGTATAATTTTTGGGTATTGATAGAGCTGAAGAAGTTAAAGTAATTGTACTCAATGCTTTTTGCTGGCAATGACCATGTAATCTGATATGCCGCTTTTCATTGGTAAACAACGCTGCATCTATTTTGCCGGCTGCAAATTCATTTGCAATAAACTCATCTATGCAAAAAACTGCATCACTCAGTTCCTTTGCTTTGGTTAAATTTTCATCTGTAGCCAGATCAATATATTCATCCCTGAATGTTAAAATCGCCGAGGGCTCGATTCCGATCATAGGAGTATCGACAGAAACAACCGGGTGCAGCAATTCAATGTTTGTATTGATGATTTGTTTTGCTTTACGAATAAGTCCCTTGCTCAGCCAGGTACGGCTGCTTTCTAAATGTTCAGGAATAGTTACTTCGTAACCTAATTTTTCTAATAATAAGATTGCTTTAATACCAATTTCAGTGTCATTGTAATTAGTAAACTCATCACAGAAGAGAAAGACCTTCTTACCAGAATTGAATGGGTTTTCCTTTTTATACTTTTTGAGCCATTGTTGTAAAGTTGTTTTATATAATATGGGCATGCTTCGTTTAACAGCAAATCCCGATAATTTTTTTATTATATTTCCTGTAAAAGTATTGGTGACCGCAAAATTATACAGGCCGGGTGCTAATGCTCCCAATTTAGCAGATGCTGTAAAATTTGCAATCAGTTTGCTTCGAAAGGGAACTCCATTGGCATCGTAGTAATGTTGTAAAAATTCTGCTTTAAGTTTCGCTACATCTACATTGCTGGGGCATTCACTTTTGCAACCCTTACAACTCAAACAAAGGTCCATTACTTCATAAATTTCTTTATGATCGAACCTGTTTGATTTATTGCTGTTTGTTAAAAACTCCCGCAAGATATTGGCCCTGGCCCTTGTAGTGTCTTTTTCATTTTTAGTAGCCATGAAGGATGGGCACATAGTACCACCACTTAATGATGTCTTTCTGCAATCGCCGCTCCCATTACATTGCTCGGCATGTTGCAGTACATCCTGGTTGTTAAACCGGAAATGAGTTTTAAAAGCTGGTGTTTGATGCCCGGGAATATATCGCAGCATGGTATTCATGCTGGGGGTGTCTACTATTTTATCAGGATTAAAGATGTTTTCAGGATCCCAGGCTTTTTTTATCTCTTTTAATAGTGCATAGTTTTTCGCTCCCACCATTTGTTTGATAAACTCTCCTCTCAATCTTCCATCACCATGTTCCCCACTTAAAGAGCCATTATATTTTTTTACAAGGGTTGCAATTTCTTCAGCAATCGTTCTGAATAATTGATTGCCTTCTATCGTTTTTAAATTGATAATAGGACGTAAATGCAGTTCACCACTGCCTGCATGTGCATAGTGAACGGAGTATAGATTGTGTTTTTTCAGTATCTCATTAAAATCACGGATATAGGCTGGTAAATCATTTACATCTACTGCAGTGTCTTCTATTACAGGTACCGCTTTTGCATCACCGGGTAGATTACTAAGCAATCCCAGCCCTGCTTTCCGGAGAGTCCATATTTTTTTACTGTCGGCACCAAATAATACCGGGAAATGATACCCCAGGCCGTTGGAACGCATTTCAGATTCTACCTGTTGCGTGATGGCAATGATTTCTTCACGGGTTTCCCTGCAAAATTCAATTACTAAAATTGCTGCGGGGTCACCCTGTACAAAAAAGCGGTTCTTCCTTTGTTCAATATTATCTTTTGTACACTCCAAAATATAATGGTCAATTAATTCACTGGCACTCGGTTTATATTTCAGTCCTATAAGATTGGCTCTTAAGCTTTCATCAATGCTGTTAAAATGTACACATAGCAGACCTGTTTCTTTTGGTGGCAGGGGTACGATGTTTAATTTTATTTCGGTGATAAATGCCAATGTTCCTTCTGAGCCAGCAATAAGTTTACAAAAATTAAACGCTTCTCCGCCTGCGGTAAATGGTGCAGTATCTAATAATAAATCAAGAGCATAACCTGTATTTCTCCTTTCCACTGTTTTTTTAGGAAACTCTTTTCGTATCTCCTCCTGGTTATCATAATTGCTTAAGATACTTCTTACCTTTCTGTAAATAGATCCTTCCAGTGTATCGCCTTCGCATTTTGCATGAAAGTCATCCAGACTTATGGCATTAAAAACTGCTTCGCTACCATCACTCAACAACGCTTTTACTTCCAGTAAATGTTCCCGTGTACTTCTGTAGACAACAGAGTTGCTGCCGCAGGAATTGTTACCGACCATTCCTCCGATCATTGCCCTGTTGGCGGTAGAGGTTTCGGGCCCAAAAAATAACCCATATGGCTTTAAGAACATATTGAGTTCATCCCTTATGACACCGGGCTGTACCCTTACCCAACTTTCTGTTGTATTTAGTTCTAAGATGGCGGTAAAGTGTTTCGATACGTCAACTACAATGCCATTACCCACGACCTGGCCTGCAAGCGAAGTGCCAGCTGTACGGGGAATAAGGGATGTTTTTTGTTGCCTGGCAAAAGCAATTAGTGCTTTTAGATCATCTACAGATTTTGGAATAGCAACGGCCAATGGCATTTCCCGGTAAGCACTGGCATCCGTTGCGTATAATGTTCTTATAGTATTGTCGGTAAAAAGTTCCCCCCGAAGCTGTTTGCGTAATTGACTTAATGCATCCTTCATACTTGCCCTTGATAAGAGGTAAAGATACTTTAAGAAATATTGAAATGAATGGTTTGGTAATCCTGTAATCTGAATACATTTGTTTATGAGCCGCGATTACTCAGCCTATTTTTCCGCTAACAAGGAACTCTGGAACAAACGAACTGTTGTACATAAAGACTCATCTTTCTATAACCTCAAAGGATTCATGTCCGGGGAAAATGTATTAACCCCCATTGAATTGAGTGAGTTGGGTGATGTAAGGGATAAAAAACTATTACACCTGCAATGCCATTTTGGAATGGATAGTTTAAACTGGGCCAGGCTGGGGGCTGAAGTGACAGGAGTTGATTTTTCTGATCAAGCTGTCAAAGAAGCTATACAGCTGACTCAAGAGTCGGGCCTGGAAGCAAAATTCATTTGTTGTAACGTATATGATTTGAAACAGCATCTGGAAGAGAAGTTTGACATTGTATTTACTTCTTATGGAACAATTGGCTGGTTGCCAGATTTGGATAAATGGGCTGATATAATTTCATACTACCTTAAACCGGGAGGTACGTTTTATATGGCAGATTTTCATCCGGTTTTATGGATGTTCGATGATGAGTTTATTCATATCAAATATTCTTATGATAACAAGGAGATCATAGTAGTTGAAAGTGAAGGGACATATACTGACAAAAATGCTGACATTTCGGGTAAAGAGTATGGTTGGAATCACAGTATCAGCGAAATATTGAATGCGTTGATAAAAAAAGGATTACGGTTACATCATTTTAATGAATTTATGTACTCTCCGTATCCCTGTTTCAACAATATGGTAGAAACGGAGAAAAATAAATGGCATATTAAAGGCATGGAGGACAAGATACCAATGGTATATAGCATCAGGGCCGGTAAACAATAGGCAAAAGCCTTATCTTCGCAGCGAAAAATTTATTCCATGCTACCTAAATACAAACGTATACTTCTTAAACTTTCCGGTGAGGCATTAATGGGTGATAAAAGTTTTGGTTTTGATAATGATGTTATTGCCCAGTATGCACAGGATATTAAATCTATTACAGATTTGGGTGTTCAGGTGGCCATTGTTATTGGTGGGGGTAATATCTACCGGGGGATGAATGAGGCAGAAACCGGAATAGAAAGAGCTCATGGCGATTATATGGGTATGCTGGCAACTGTTATCAACGGTATGGCATTACAGGCCGGCCTTGAGAAAATAGGGGTGTACACCCGTTTGCAAAGTGCCATCAAAATGGAACAAATAGCCGAACCTTATATTCGTAGGCGGGCTATCCGCCATGTGGAAAAAGGAAGAGTAGTCATTTTTGGTGCCGGTACGGGTAATCCTTACTTCACTACTGATACTGCAGGCTCTCTCAGGGCTATTGAAATCAGTGCTGATGTAATTTTAAAAGGTACCAGGGTAGATGGAATTTACACTGCTGATCCGGAAAAAGATCCCACGGCTACCAGGTACAATGTAATTACCTTCCAGGAATGTCTTTCACAGAACCTGAAGGTAATGGACATGACAGCTTTTACACTCTGTATGGAAAACAACCTTCCTATTATTGTTTTCAATATGAACAAGCCGGATAACCTGCGCAGGGTTGTAACAGGTGAGAAAGTAGGCACACTCGTAAGAGGTTAAAGGTGTTTTTCCTCAGTGTATTTACTATTTTTTATTTCGCAGGGAATACTATCTTGTGCCTTACTCCAAAGCACTACCTGTGAAAAACTATTAACCGCTATTTGACGGATTTTTAATAGTTTACAACCTTACTAAACAGCTTATGGCCACTCTTTCTTTATCTGTTATTGAGATAATTGTGCTCATGCTGGGAGCTATTACCCTGGGAATTACCATTCATTTTTTCATCGTTAGCCGCAAATCGCTTAGGGAAACTACTTCAGATGTGACCGGAAAGATCAATAAGGAACTGGAGATGTGGAAGCTTAAATATTTCAATGACACAGAGGTAAGGGATAAGGAACTTGAGATATTGAAAAAGAAATTGGCCGATGCCGACGAGAACAGCGATATCTATTCCATTGAAGCGGAAGAACTCCGGATCGTAAATAAAAAATTACAGGCTGAAATAGAATCTTATCGTAAAGCAGCACCTCCTCTGGCTACATCTTCTTCCGAAAAGCCTGATTATATCGAACAACTACGGATGGCACAAACGAGCCTGCTTCAGCACAACGAGAAAATAAACCAATTACTGGGGCAAATAGATATTGTAAAAGAGACTGAAGAAAGGCAACAGGAAATAATCAAAACCAATGAGGAGCTAAGTTCACAAATTGATGATCTTCGCTTTAAGCTTTCACAAAAGGAAAAGGAGATCAATAATGTCCGGCAGAAAGAGCATCTGACCACGGAAATGAATGCTATGCTGGACAGTGCTTATAGTGAGTTTAATGTATTGCAGGATAAAATTCAGAAGCTGGAACACCAGGTAAATGTTTCAAAAAGAATAAACCTTGAATATGAAGAGCTGAAAGAAGTGCAGCATAAAATGACCCGTGATTTTGAAGAACAAAAGCTAAAATATCAAGCTGCAGTAGAAGAAAATCGCCAGTTGCAACTGGCTATTGCTGAAGCGGAGGATAGTTTAAAAGAAACGGAATTTCAGCGGCATCAGTTACAGAAAAGGGTAGCTTACCTGGAAGAATTAAATAATGATATGCAGGCAATGTCAGATGCAAATAAGAAACTTGAGGGGCAATTAAAAAGAATCGGTGAACTGGAAAGTATGCTGAATGTGATTGCCGAAGAAAGAGACCAGTTAATACAACGGAAAACCAATTTGTAATAATTCAAACAGGAATAAAAGATAAATTAATTTTGGCGCTCCTCTCGGGGAGTGTTTTTTTAGTATACTTCTGTCAAATGAATGGCAAGTTGCCATACAGGTAAAGTATTTACAGTAAACAAAAATGGCAGACTGTTTACGCCCCAATATGCAGCCGGAAAATTCATTAACAAGCTGACAAGATTCTTTCAACCTCATCAACTTGTTAACCAGTTAATTATTTACTTTTTTTAGCAGCTGCTTTCTTTTTAGCTGCAGTTGGTGTAACTGGACGGCTCTTACCGAATGAACCTTTGAAACGTTTTCCTTTAGCAGTTTTTTTATCTCCTCTTCCCATGATAATTTATTTTAGTTATTATATTTTAGTACAAAAATAAAGCTCCGGCACTGAAATAAGCACAGGAGCTTTTTTAATAAGGTAAATGGTACATCCAATAGCAATCGGACTACATTTTGCTGGATAATTCTTTTCCAGCTTTGAATTTAGCAACTTTTCTTGCTTTGATTTTAATTACAGCACCTGTTTGCGGGTTGCGGCCGTTACGGGCTGCCCTTTTAGATACTGAGAAAGTACCAAACCCAACCAGAGTAACCTTGCCACCGCCTTTTAATGTTTTTGTAACAGCTTCTACAAAAGAATCAAGGGCAGCATTTGCCTGAGTCTTGGTGATACCTGCATCATCGGCCACCTTTGCGATCAATTCAGCTTTGTTCATGATTTGTATTTTTGAATGTTTTGCTAACAGCGACAAATTTAGACGCTTTTTGATACCAGCAAAAAATTTTCTTCTCTTTTGCAATATTACTTATCGGCCCGAAGCCGCATTGGACAAGGTTTTTGGAGATTTATTGTTTTTTTATTTTCATGGTCAATGTTCATCTCAACTGCTGAAACCCTTTACTATAGCGGATTTCGAAGTGTGTTTGCTGAAGTACAGGCAGGACAAGGGTTTGAGAGGAATATACAATTGTTTGCTATTCTGCAAAACAAGTAAATATTGTTTTGCACACTCAATTCACAACCTGCATTACTGTGCGAAATGCAATAAAATTATCTCCCCATTTATCGATGGCTCTTTTTCTCATTTCATCAGCAAAATTTTCAATATACCGGGTATACAGCTCTTTGCCGGCTGTATGGTATTGTATAGCATAGGTTATGCCTTCTTCATCACCCGCTTCAATCAGGTGTAGAATAGTAGCATGCGAAAAACAACCGGTATTAATTATTGCGGGAATGTGCTCTTCTTTTAGCCATTTTATCCAGCTTTCAGCAATGGAGTGATTAACTTTTACTGTGACATTATAAATTATCATCTGCAACGTTAAAGTTTAATATCAAGGTATACCGGGCAATGATCAGAATGCTTTATATCAGGAAATATTTCTGCATCTTTCAGGTGCTTTTTTAAAGGCTCAGTAACATTTATATAGTCAATCCTCCAGCCCTTATTATTCAATCGTACGGTAGGAAAACGCTGGCTCCACCAGCTGTACCGGTGGGGTTCAGGATGAAATTCACGAAAAGTGTCTATCCAGCCACTTTCCAGCAATTTTGTCAGCCATTCTCTTTCCGCCGGCAAAAATCCGGATGAATTTTTATTTCCTTTCGGGTCGTGTATATCGATTTCCTTATGGGCAATATTATAGTCACCGCAAAGAATAAGTTTAGGATGTTTTTTTTTCAATTTATTCAGCCAGGCAAAACATTCATCAAGCCATACATATTTGAAGTCCTGTCTCTCATCGCCACTGGTGCCGCTGGGGAAATATGCGTTAATAAGCCTGGTATCTCCAAAATCTAATTGAATCACCCTGCCTTCATCATCACTTGGGCCGTGTCCATTACCGAGTTCAACTTTGTCAGGTTTTATCTTACTGAATACTGCCACACCGCTGTACCCTTTTTTTTGGGCACTGAACCAATAATCATAATAGCCCAAATCATTCAGCAATTTTGTATCTACGTCGCCCTTAACTGCCTTTGTTTCCTGCACACATATCACATCGGCAGGGTTGGTTTTTAACCAGTCAATAAATCCTTTTTTAATCGCAGCTCTTATGCCATTAACATTATAGGATATGATACGCATAGTATGTTTGTGTTTTATTGATAAAAGCGGGTAATTTTAAATATTATAAACCGATAGTAATCCGGACAATAATCAAAAACAATAGCAATTTACATTTTACTATGGAAGCAGCAGTTAAACAAAAAAAAAGTGTGCTTATTAGGCCAAAGGAACATGTTTTTTTGGAAGGTCCTAAAAGCCGTGGTTATGAACTCTTCTTTGCATTACGGGTTTTTAAACAGTTTATTCGTGGTTTTAGGGCATTGCATTTCACCGGACCATGTATCACAGTATTTGGTTCAGCCAGGTTTAAAGAGGACCACCCTTATTATATACAAGCCAGGGAATTTGGTAAACGAATTGCAGAATCTGGCATGACAACTATTACTGGAGGCGGACCGGGTATAATGGAAGCAGCCAACAGAGGTGCTTTTGAGGCTGGAGGTAAATCTGTTGGATGTAATATTCAATTGCCTTTTGAACAGAAGGCAAATCCTTACCTGCACAAGTCAGTTACTTTTGAACATTTTTTTGTCCGGAAGGTATTGCTGGTAAAATATTCTTACGCTTTTATTATCATGCCTGGTGGTTTCGGTACAATGGATGAGTTATTCGAAACGCTGACCCTGGTGCAGACAAAGACTATAACCCGTTTTCCGATTGTTTTATTCGGAACGGAATATTATAACCCTTTGCTGGAGGCAATACAAGAAATGGAAAAGCAGGATACTATTTCACCTGATGACATGAAACTGGTGCTGGTAACAGACAGTATTGACGAAGCAATGGATCATATCACCAACTATATCAGCACCCATTATAAGGTGAGGCCACGTAAACGCCACTGGTGGCTGTTTGAAAAACGATAGCCAAATGTGTACTTTTTACACAAAAGTATTACCTTCATGTAAATTTTTGCCATGCTTTTAAAACGATTGCTGATCAGCCTTGTATTGATCGGGCTAGTTCAGTTGGTTTATGCCGACCAGTCAATAAATATCAGTTCTCCCAATAATACTATTCAGCTTGGTTTGCTCCATAGAACCAACGGAGATCTGGTATATCAGGTCTTATATAAAGGGAAAACGACAATAACCCCCTCAGGATTGGGAATGAAACTTAAGAGTCCTGAATTATCACTTGTCAAATTTGACCTGATAGGTATTGATTCATCTATTGCAGATGAAACATGGCAACCGGTTTGGGGTGAAGTAAGTTCGATCCGTAACAACTACAAGCAACTTGTTGTAAAACTTTCCGACCGTTCAGGTTCAGGAATTCAACTGCAGATCATTTTCAGGGTATTTGATGAAGGAATAGGATTTCGTTATTCGTTTCCCCAACAGGCCAACCTCAATCATTTTATTATTGCCGATGAATTAACACAATTTGGAGTAAGTGGAGATCACAAGGCATTTTGGATTCCCGGTGATTTTGATACCAATGAATACCCTTATTACACATCGAATCTGAGTAGTGTTGACGCAACCGGGGGTGGTGCAGCACAGGAAATACATGCTAAAACCTATTTTGATAAGAATGCCGTGCAGACACCCTTAATGATGAAATCTGTTGATGGAATTTATATCAATATTCATGAGGCAGGATTAATAAATTACCCGGCCATGAACCTGGTACTTGATAAGTCATCTTTTACTTTCAATACACACCTGGTTCCCGACGCAGTTGGAAACAAAGCCTATTTACAAACACCATCAGTAACTCCCTGGAGAACGATCATTGTTAGCGATAAAGCGGCAGAACTATTGGCCTCAAAAATGATTTTAAATTTAAATGAGCCTTCAAAAGTTGCGAATGCACCATCCTGGGTTAAACCACAAAAGTATGTAGGTGTATGGTGGGAGATGCATGTGGGTAAAAGTAGCTGGGATTATAGTGGCGGGCAGGTTGGTTCGCAACAAGCGACCAGAGTTCCTCATGGAGCTAATACTGCTAATGTGAAACGCTATATAGATTTTGCTGCCAAAAATGGATTTAGCAGTGTACTGGTAGAAGGCTGGAATACCGGCTGGGAAGACTGGTTTGGTCAGTGGAAAGAAGATGTTTTTGATTTTGTTACGCCGTATCCCGATTTTGATGTAAAAGAATTACAGCAATATGCGGCTGCCAGAGGCGTGAAAATTATCATGCATCATGAAACTTCAGGCTCTGTTACCAACTATGAAAGATGGATGGATACGGCTTACCGTTTTATGAAGCAATTTGGATATGATGCAGTGAAAACAGGCTATGTGGGCAGAATTATTCCCCGTGGCGAACATCATGACGGGCAGTGGATGGTAAAGCATTATGAAAGAGTAGCGCAGAAAACAGCCTCTTACAATATCATGGTTAATATGCATGAATCTGTTCGGCTTACCGGTTTGCATCGTACTTACCCGAACTGGTTAGCCAGTGAAGCAGCCAGGGGAAATGAATTTAATGCATGGAGTGTGGGCAATCCACCTGACCATGAAACAATCCTTCCTTTTACCAGGTTAATGGGAGGCCCGATGGACTATACACCCGGGATATTTAAAATTAAAATGAACTATTACAATCCGGGTAAAACAGAACAGGTACATACTACGCTGGCCAAGCAATTAGCCTTATACGTTACAATGTATAGCCCTTTGCAAATGGCTGCCGATCTTCCGGAGAACTATGAGGCAAAAATGGATGCATTCCAGTTCATAAAGGATGTGGCGGCAGATTGGGATGATACCAAAATCCTGGATGCGGAACCTGGGGACTATATCATTACAGCCCGGAAAGCTAAGGGCAGCAGTAACTGGTTTGTAGGTGCTATCACGGATGAATTGGCGAGAAATTTTTCCACTTCACTCTCATTCCTTGATCCCGGCAAAAAATATATTGCTGCAATTTACCGGGATGCAGATAATGCCCACTGGAAGGATAATCCCGAAGCATATATAATTGAGAAATTTCTGGTGGATAGTAAAACAAATTTAAAACTGAAACTGGCACCGGGTGGAGGAACTGCTGTAAGTTTAATGCCAGCTACTGTAGAAGAGGCCAAACATTTTAAAAAATATAAATAATGACAGCAGCGGATATATTGGGTTACGCAGCCGGTGCATTGACAGCATTCACTTTTTTGCCACAGGTATTGAAAACATGGAAGGAAAAATCTGCCAAAGATGTTGCCCTTAATATGTTCATCATTGCATTTATTAATGAAATAATGTGGTTGGCATATGGCGTTATGCTAAATAACTGGGTCATTATCCTCACTAATGCTGTTATGCTGGTGATGTCCGGAATTATGATCTGGCTTAAAATGCGTTATAATCATCAGTGATCAGTACTATGACGATTAAAGCAATTATCTGGGACCTTGGAGGCGTATTAATTGACTGGAACCCTAAATATGTATTCACAGAAACTTATTTTGAATCAGCGGAAAAAAGGGATTATTTTTTTACGCATATCTGTACAAACGACTGGAATGAGGAGCAGGATGCCGGTCGTTCTATTGTAGAAGCGACACAGGAGTTGGTGGCTGCCCACCCGGGATGGGAAAAAGCCATCCGGGATTATTATGGGCGCTGGACAGAAATGCTGAAAAGCCCGATTTACGATACGGTTGACATATTCCGGCATTTAAAAGATTCAAACAAGTATAAACTCTATGCATTGACCAACTGGCAGGCGAACCTTTTTGATATCGCCCTTGTACGGTATGACTTCTTACATTGGTTTGATGGCAGGGTGGTGAGTGGTGAAGAAAAAACAAGAAAACCCTTCCCGGAATTTTATCAGCGATTGCTGACGAGATATAATATTAACCCCGCGGAAGCATTATTTATTGATGATAACCTTCGAAATGTAAAGGCCGCAGAAGATTTGGGGATAAAATCTATTCATTTCCAAAGCCCGGAGCAATTAAAGCAGGAGTTTAGAAATATCAGTGTATTTTAGTTTGGAATTCAGCGTTACGCAGAAGAAATTAAACGATCACACTAACTGGTTTTTGTATGACACCCCTGATCATTATCATTGTACTGGTAATCATCCTCATCCTGGTTTTGCTCTATAATAACCTTATCAGGAAAAAGAACGCTGTTGAGAACTCATTTTTTTCCATAGATGTTATGTTAAAGAAGCGGTATGACCTGATACCACAACTGGTAGAAGCCGTAAAGGGCTATATGATTCACGAAAGAGACTTACTTAGCAGCCTCACAGCATTACGGCAAAAGGCAATGGAAAATAACTTACCAGCAAATGAAAAAGTAAGACTGGCTAACCAGGTTAACAATATCCTGCAGCAAATAATAGTGAATTTTGAGAACTACCCGCAACTGAAAGCCAGTGAAAATTTTCTGCGCTTACAGGGGGCCATCAATGAGGCTGAAGAACAGTTGGCGGCCTCAAGGCGCTTTTATAATGCAGCAGTTAATGATTATCATAATGCCATCGAAACATTTCCTTCATCTCTTGTCGCTTCACTGGCTGGGATGAGTAAAAAAGAATATTTTACTATTCCGGATTCAGAAAAAGGAGTTCCTGCATTAAATATTTAATTGA
>Ga0209170_1000669_pt1 | contig 14958 bp, 9 predicted proteins | sample KloWWTKNB14_bulk_FD_187178 | JGI IMG/M metagenome (GOLD analysis project Ga0209170, IMG submission 187178) | Active sludge microbial communities from Klosterneuburg, Austria, studying microevolution and ecology of nitrifiers - Klosterneuburg... | ecosystem: Engineered > WWTP > Aerobic digester >...
CGATATGGACAAGGAACAGCCTCATTTTCATTGTACGACGACTTTTCCCATCCATCGCTTCCCACCTTGTTCGACCGTGACCAGCAATAACCCCTGCAGCGTAGAGACATCCACACGCGTCAACGGGAGTGTCATGGCTCCTTGATATACCTGCTTGGCCGTAGCATCGAAAATCCTGTACAAAGCCGGTAAATCGGGATCCATTCCGTCAAGCTGCAAATTAACCTCACCCCCTGCCGGGTTCGGGAATATGCTAAGTGCCTGTTCTTCTTTATCCCGGTCGTGATTTGAGCTGCCCGGTCCGGTGACCAAGTTCTTCGGTGTGAAGCTATTGCCTGTACCATCACAAGGGTGTATGAAGGCATGAAAGTCCGATCCGGCTTCCGCATGGAAACCCGGCCCAAGGGTCACTTCGGTGCCACCCCGGTACTTCACATCCTGCCCCACGGGCACTACGGCATCCGATGTGATACTGCCGCTTGCCTCAAAGAAATCGTCCGCACTATGGATGCCGGTCTCTGAGATGTCTGGTGGTGCAGGGGGGCAATGCAGCGCATGCTCCCAAACGCCTCGTCCCGTGGTTCCCACACGTATTCGATTGATGTTGTAATTGATCTCCATGCCCCGAGAGATCACATGGGGAAGTCCATCGCCCAAGCGGACCCAACCTGATGTGTTGTTCATGTCGTCCGCATCGGGATAGGGTGGTGCAACTGGGAACGCGGCTATCCTCTTGTTGTTGGTGAAATATACACCAACGGTTGTGGAAATATAAAGACCGCCATCTGACCCCTGTTCCGACACAAGGCAATCTGGATCCACATAGGAATTCGGCAGGTTCATCGTGATGTCCTCGCAAGGGTATGTACCATTGCATTGGAATTTACCAGTTGCAGGGTAGGTATTGGTACTTACGTCCGAGACGTTCAACCGGAAGACCATCTGATCGGCAAGCGGGTCGGTGTACTCGTCAACGAAAACTGAGGAGTTGTAGGCCACATACACATGGTCTTCATCCCATGGATCCGTGGCGAAGCCGACCACCGGAGGTTCACGGTCGGGGTCAAGAGAATTCAGAGGCGCCCGTCTGGGATGGGGCACTTCCTCCCAACTGTTCTTCACCACCTGCGGATCCGGGTGCAGCACGTTCGTGTTACGGAAGATCCGTTGCTGCCAATCGTAATTCTGTAGGCCAACGTACAAGTGCTCCGGGTTGGCCGGGTTCGACCGGAACCACCAGAATTTCTCATCGCCGCTGTATGCAGGGTTAGGGTGGTTCACCTCCAGGTTGTTCGCAAAATCCGTTATGGCGACCGGGTTCGATCCCCGTGTTGTAGACCGATCAACGATAAGTACACCGTTGTTATCCTTATCCGAACCATACAGATGCTCGTTCCGCTCCCGGTTCAGCACACCGATCTGGTAGTACTGGCCGCCCTTGGACAAGGTTAGCGAAGATGAACCGCCCCAATCATCACTTCGTTTCCATGTGGCACTTCCGAAATAGAGTTGATTAGCATAGTACACCACGTCTGGATCCTTGTGATCCACAATGGCCAACGTCCCATCGCCATACAGGCCCAAGTACTTCCAATCGGGATCCCAACTACCTGAATAAGGGGTCACTGAAACGAAGTTGGCGTTATGGTATAACCCTAAAGCGATACGATCGGGTTCAGTTGGCGAAGTTGACAATGACCAGACCTCTGCGACACCGAGCCCATCACTCTTATCCTCCGGAGTGCTGACTGACTGCGGGTTCGTTGTTGTGGTCAACCGATACACTCCACCATGGTTCGCTACCCAGAAAGCCCCCGGTGTTGCCGGATCGGCCACAATGTCCTCTACATCATCATGCCCATTCTTTATCCATCCATTGTTAAGGAACGTGGGATTGGGATATTGAACCCCGCTCAAGTACCAACTCATGTAGATATGATTACCTACATAAACAGAGTTCGGATTGAACTGGTCTACAGCAAATGCATGTCCATCCGCGAAGGCGGGATCAAAGCCTGAAGACGCATGATCGGTCCAGGTGCTGTTGAATGTATCATAGCTTTTTACCCATGAATTCGACGCGTCATCAGCTAGGCAATAAAAAGATGTGGGTGCTGCCTCACTGGTCTCCACGGTCATATTGGTGATCGATGGATCCACCGCAGGTTGGTTCGGTATCTCAGTCCAGTTCTCTCCGTTGTCCGTCGATAACATCAATCTCCAAATATGGTCAACGTTGGTATTGGTTCCCACAGTGGTGGTAACCTTGAACACGACAGCCGCACACATGGTACTGGTCGGTTCATCTCTCAGATACTCAATATCATGAACCCTGACCTCAGTATCAATAGTGCTTGATGGGTAGGCGGATAGAACGCTTGGTGGTACGGGCGTTATCGACACGAACGTCCATGTCGGATCAGTGGCAGCGGGGTCATCAGAGTAATATAGGCCATTTTTCGCGGCGATGAACAACCTATAGTCTGAGTTTGAATTCAGCTTATGGTCGAACAGGATCAACTTGATGCTTGTCCCGGGGCCATTCAGGTCAGCATGATCGGCGATCGGCTCATTGTCCCACCCAGTAGGTCCGGATTGGGTTCGATACAATCCACCGATGTAAGCTATCCTGCCTCCACCCGATACGCCATACCAATGATCCATCGTTCCTGGGTAGTACGCCGCGTGCGTGCACCCGCTGCTTCGCCAGCTCAGGTCGGTACCTGCGTTCTGCCATGTACAGTTGGTCGTCGCATTCGTGGTGTAGAACAACCCACCGCTTCCACTCGTGCATAGCATGTGGTCCAGGTTATCCTCAGAGATGATCAGGTTCCTTATCGGGCCGATACCCAACATATTGTTCCTTCTCCTTTTGGGTCCTAACTCCTGCCACGGATCATTGTTGGATTTGAAGGTGCTACCGTTATGGAACTTAGCATCCATGTAGCCTTTCAAAACCTGGTCATATATATCAAAGTCACCATGGGGTGCCAACCTTGGTTCCCAGTTCGAAAACCATTTCTGGGTCTCAGCATAAGTGCCTCCTTCTCTGTAAAACTCAGAATCCGGGATCGTACCTTGTATAGCATCCAACACTGCCATGATACTGTCCCTTTGTTGGTAGAGCTTCCCCTGTGGGGCCACGGACTGGGCACTCATGCCAACATGAAGCAGCACAAAGACTGTCGGCATGGCCAGGAAGCACGATCGGCGGTGGTCTGTTCTCAAAGATACCATGATCAAGGCTATTTCCTGGTTCGGATCTCTTGCTCCACAGCGCTAAGCCGCTCCTCCAACTCCAAAATATACAACGCCTGTTCCTCCACCACCTGCAACATGCGGCGCTGCATTTCGCCTACCTCTACGCCATCCTTGGCTTCCAGTTCCTTGGCGCTGGGTATGCCGGGCAGGTGCTGGTTCTGTGAAAGGTAGCTGCGTAATTCGCTCAAGGGCATCAGGCCATAATTGGGTTGGAAGACAAAGTCCGGCCAAGCGCCCAACTTCACCAGCACATCGCGGCATACGATGCCGTTCTCAACAAAGAGTCGGTAATCCGGACTGTTCGTGGGTGTAGTACCTATCCCCACCTTACCATCCGTGCCGACATGGATCCGGTCGGTATTGTTGGTGATGATCCGAAGCGCCGTGTTATCCAGCGTACCGATCTTGGGCCGTTCGGAAAGCGGGCATAGGTTGGTGAAGTCGTTCCCGGTGGTCAGCCAAAAGCGCTGAAAGCCTTGGAGGTAGAAGCAGCGTTCCGGGTCCGTAGGTGCATCTGGGAAATCCCCCAAACCCAAAGTTCCGTCTTCCAGCCTGAACAAGGGTCCTTCCTCTGTGGAATTGCCGAACAGGCCGATCTCTCCATTTGCCTTTACCCGCAATGCCTCTTGCCCATTTGCTTTGATCACCACATCGGCGTTATCGCTGGTGCCGATGTAGTGCGCATTGGGGTCGGTATTCGCATTGCCGCCCATGCCCCAGGTCGCCTTCTCGGGTTGTTCCAGTTTCACAGCATTCTTCTCGCTACAGGTATTGGCATCGGTGACTTGCACATCGTATTGCATCGCACCAAGGCCCGATCGATCTTGCGTGGTGATGTCATCCGCCCAACTGTAGCTGTATGGCCCCACGCCTCCGGTCACTTCCAAGTCGATGCTGCCATTGAAACATTCGTAGCAACTGATGTTCTTGCCACTTGGGAATTTGAATGGGGTGAGGACGAGCTTCATCGGATCCGGCTCCTTCAAGGTGAACTCCGCCTCGGCACCGTTGCCGTGGGATCTCCAACCCTCACTTTGATATAGCCTGGAGCGAGGTCCGTGACGCTTGCAGTGGTTGCTCCAGTGGTCCAATCGTAGATGTACGGAGGTACCCCACCGGTCACTTGCACGGTGGCCGAACCGTCCTTCATACCGAAACACGAAACATGGTAACCGCTGTAGTTGGTGGGTACGATGGTGGCGGTGAGGGTTTGGCCAATGGCAACTGGTGCGACGGCGACAAAGCAAAGGGAGATGATGGCGCGGTGCGAAGGGGTGGTGGTGCGGTACATGGTCGGTGAATTGGGAGAGTGAATCTACCTGTACCCCCCCCCCCGGTTATCCTAATTTTCTCGTGCCAAGTTGTGAACAAGATATACAGCCCTGATCAATATTCATCCATTCCTGATCCCGCGATGCTATGCCGGAGGATCACCGGACTGAAATGGCTCCAGGATCAAGCGTATCGTTAGGTTACCTCCCGTGTGTTCCAATGCTGAATTGCATTCGGGCGGTGTCCTTTTTCCAGTATCCACTCTTCATCGCATGCCATCCGTATCAGGAACGCCATCCGTAACGATCCGGTCGATGCAAATCGAGGAACCCAGTGTCCATTCTCGCTATTCCAACTCGATCTAGGCCACATCCACATAGGGCGGAACGTCACTGGCAACCGCGACGTCGCGGTTGGCGACCCATTCGCACCCAACCCTTCGGACTCTCGACAGGTTGCAACTTCTTCACCCTGCGACCTACTCTACTATTCTGACGAACGCACACCAGCCATCCGCCTCGTTCTACAAGAGGGTGTTCCACACAGTGAACGCTTCACTTGTGGCGCGCTTCGTTGCTTTCTTGAATGCCTTGTTCATGGCTTCGCCCTCGGAACTGAGCTTTCTTGAAATGGTGATCTTCTCCCTGCGCTTGGTCATTACACCAAAGGTAGCGGTTGAAACACCCCCCAACACTCCCCTGTGAACGAACAGCACGGCTTTTGCCGTTAACGGTTTGAACCCCGGGATACCTTGGCGACCTTACCCATGCTACGCCGCCTCCGCACCGCATTCCTTGTGCTCGCCTCTTTCGTGGTGGTGGGTTTCGGCGCCTTGGTGGTGCTGGCCAGCGTGTACGAAACGGAGGTGAAGGTGAAACTGGTGGGGGCCTTGAACCAACAGCTCAATGCTCCAGTGACCGTGAGCGACATGGACCTCACACTGGTGGCTCGATTCCCGCAGGCCAGCATGCGGTTGCACGATGTGCTGGCCAAAGAGGTCCGCACCGACGGCGTGGAGCCGGATACATTGCTTTATGCCAAGGAACTCTTTCTGGAATTCAGTCTCTGGGATCTGTTCCAAGGCAGCTATACCGTGCAGCAGGTCCATGGCGTGCAGGTGAGCCTGTACCCCGCGCTGGATGGCAACGGCAATGGGAACTACTTGGTGTGGAAGACCGACAGTACGGCGACCGGATCATCACCGATCAACTTGGATAAGGTGAGTTTCGATGGTCTCCACGTTCGCTTTCGCGATGACCGTTCCCGACTAGCCGTAACCACAACGAGCAAGCAGCTCACGCTCAGCGGTCGCTTCAGTGAGCAACTGAACGAATTGACCCTGAATGGGGACGCCCACTTGCTCACCTGGATGAATGCGGATGAGCTGGTGTTGGCCGATCGTCGAGCCGACCTGCGTTTGAACTTGTCCTTCGGCGCTGCCGATGCGCTGTTCCGCATCACCAAGGGCGAGGTGCTGAGTGGCAAAGTGCCCCTGGAGGTGACCCTGTCCGTGACGGAGAACCCCAAGGGTCCTTTTCTGGACCTCCGTGCCAACGGACTGGGCTTGGGTCTGGGCGATGCCATGGCCTTGTTACCAGAACGGATGACCAAGACACTGGAACGATACACCATGCGTGGTGAGGTGGATCTGGCGATACACTACGCTGGACCGATCCAAAGTGGTCCTTCATTGTCGGTCGGTGCCAAGGTCATCAAGGGCACGTTGAAGGAGGCCCGCAGTGGTGCATCCTTCACCGATGTGTTCGGTGAGCTGGCCTTGGAATTGACACCCAGCGGCACACCGAGCAAGTTGGTGGTGAAGGGCTTCGCTGCGAGGAGCGCAGGAGGGACCATCAGTGGCAACTGGCAGAGCAACGGCCTCATCAATGCAGCGGTGAAAGCCGACCTGAAAGCGGACATCGGTCTGGCCGAACTCTTGCGTTTCGCACAAGTGGATACGCTGGAGCAGGTGAGCGGTCGGCTACGGACCGACCTGCACCTGTCGGGAAAACTCCGCGACGTGGGCGATATCCAACCCAAGGACTTGCGGGCCATGGATGTGGGTGGGGCGATCGCCCTGCGCGATGCCACCTTGAAATTGAAGGGCGTGCGCCACCGTATCGAGCACATGGATGCCGACCTTGCCGTGCATGGGAACGATGCCACGGTGCAAGGCTTGAAGCTGGAGTTCCAGGACAGTCACATCGAGTTGAGCGGTACCCTGCGCAATTTGATGCCCTACTTGCTCTTCGACGACCAGCGATTGGTGATCGAAGCAAAAGCCTCCTCACCGCACATCGACCTAGCGGCCTTGGTCCGCAGTGAAGATGCTTCGGCCAACGCCAAGGACTATAGCCTTCGACTGCCGGGAGCCATCGAGATGGACTTGCAGGTGAAGGTGGATAAACTCGTGTTCGAGGAATTCGTGGCCGATGATATCCGCGGAACGGTGCGCATGAAGGACCGTGTGCTGCGTGTCGCGCCGGTGAGCTTCCGCAGCGCGTCCGGCGAAGTGAACGGCAACTTGGAGCTGGATGCACGCGGACAAGGACATGCCTATCCACTCACGATCAACGCCACGTTAGCGGGGATCGACCTCACACAGCTCTTCCGCGAGTTCCAGGACTTCGGTCAGGACTTCATCGGCAGCAAGCACTTGAGCGGCCGTACGCATGCCGAGATCGCCTTCAAAGCGCCGCTTTCCCCCAGCATGCAATTGGACATGCAACGGCTGGTGTGCGTGATCGACATTGGCGTGGAGAATGGCGCGATCAAGGGCCATGCGCCTTTGTTGGAAGTGGCGGACCACCTACAGAAGAACAAATTGGTAGCGCCCTTCGTGGACATTCCACAACTGCGACAACGCCTCGGCGATGTGCGCTTTGCGAAGCTGGAGAACCAGATCGAGATCCATGACGGGGCGGTACACATTCCGCAGATGCTGGTAAGCAGCACGGTGATGGACATTGAACTCAGCGGTACGCATTGGTTCGACGACCGCATCGATCACCACCTGAGTTTTCGCTTGAGCGACCTTTTCCGCAAGGCGACCAGCCAAGACGAATTCGGTCCTGTGGTGGACGATGGCACTGGTATGCGGATCTATTTGCACATGTACGGCACCGCCAACGACCCGCAGTTCGGGAACGATGGGGCCATGGCCGCCGCCAAGCGGAAACAGCAATTCCAAGTTGAGAAGCAAGAGTTGAAGCAGATCCTGCGGGAAGAACTCGGCTTGTTCAAAGGCAGGACCATACCGACCACCGAACCACCAAAAAGGGATCCGACCGCACCGCGCTTCGAAGTGGTACCTACCGGCACCGACACCCTATCTACTGCGGGTGCGCAAGGGCCCAACGGCCGAGAAAAGAAAGGCCTCGGACGCTTGCTCAAGGAACCGGAACCGGAAGAACAAGCCACCTTCGAGCTGGAGCAATGAACCGTTCAAAGGGGACCGTGAATGGACGGGGATGAACGGCAATTCTGAGCCGGTACAAAATGCGATCCCCTCTTTATCCTTTGGTGGGGAGGTGAAAGAGTGGCGCACTTCTTCACCTCATCACAGCTATCGACTCCCTCATCATTCCATGAACAGGTGCATTGAAGTCGTTTCATTTCCGTGCATTCACGTCCATTTCCGGTAGAAATCCCCCGCCATCCACGAACTTCACCCCGACGCATGGATCTGTACTCCCGCAAACAGCGCTGGAAATTGGCCTTGGCCGTGGTGGCCATGCTGATCGTGGGCGCGTCCTTGTGGTATAGCAACCGCATCGTGGATCGTGTGCGTTTCGAAGAACGGCGCAAGGTGCAGTTGTGGGCGGAAGCGGTACAGAACCGTGCAGAGTTGGTGAACTATACCGAGAAACTCTTCGATCGATTGCGCGATGAAGAGCGCAAGAAAGTGCAATTGCTGGCCGAAGCCATGCAGCGACTCGGGAGCAGCGACAACATCGACTTCTCCTTCTACCTGCGCGTGGTGAGTGACAACACCACGGTGCCCGTGATCATCACTGACCTTCAAGGACGGAGACGATTCGAACGCAACGTGGATACCACCATCACGAACCGACCGGAGCGGTTAGCGCAGGAGATCGCGGCAATGGCGGCACTGCACCCACCTATTGAGATCGCCATACCGGGCGTGGAGAAGCAACTGCTCTACTACAAGGACTCCAATGTCGTGACCGAATTGCAAGATGTGATGGATGGCATCATCCGCTCCTTCATTTCCGAAACGGTGATGAGCACCGCTGCTGTACCGGTGATCTACACGGATAGCACGCGCACACGGATCATTGAATTCGGCCACATCGAACCACATGTGGCACGAGACAGTTCGGCCATGCAAGCCCGCATCCGCACCATGGAACAAGCGAACCGGCCGATCGCGATCGACCTACCGGGCAAGGGGCGCAACTACATCTTCTACGAGGAGTCCTTGGTGATCACCCAGCTCCGTTACTTTCCGTACGTGCAACTCGTGATCCTGGGCCTCTTCCTGATCGTGGCGTACGCGCTCTTCAGCATCTTCCGGAACGCAGAACAGAACCAGGTGTGGGTGGGCATGGCGAAGGAGACCGCGCACCAATTGGGCACGCCGCTCAGTTCCTTGATGGCGTGGATGGAATTGCTGAAGGACCAGAACCCCGAAGCCATCACCGAAATGCGCAAGGACGTGGACCGCTTGGAGGTGATCACCGAGCGCTTCAGCAAGATCGGTTCCTCGCCCGACCTCACCTCGGAAAAGCTGTACCACACGTTGCGCGCCACTGTGCTTTATCTACGACCGAGATTACCGGGTCGTGTGCGGATCGAGGTCATTCCACCTGCAGACCCCGATATGCAAGTGCCGCTGAACCGCGCACTTTTCAGCTGGGTCTTCGAGAACCTGATCCGCAACGCGATCGATGCCATGGAAGGCGAAGGCTCCATCGAACTGGAGATCATCCCCGAAGGCAACCAAGTACACGTGGACGTCACCGACAGCGGAAAGGGCATACCACCCTCCCAACATCGAACTGTTTTCCAACCCGGCTTCACCACCAAGAAACGTGGCTGGGGGCTCGGGCTCTCGCTCAGCAAACGCATCATCGAGCAGTATCACGGCGGGAAGATCTTCGTGAAGCGCAGTGCTCCGGGGAAAGGGACCACGTTCCGGATCACGTTGAATAAGGGGGTGTTGAGTTCGGCGTTGGTGAGTGAGTGAGGTGCTACTCCAACACCACCCGTTCGTAGCAAACGCCATCCCGATCCGTAAAGCGCAACACGTACGTGCCGGGCGAGAACCCGGTTAGATCCATTTCCTCTTGGGTAGCACCAGTTGGTAGCCTGCGTTGGAAAAGCAACTTGCCCATGGTGTCGTATACGCTGTAGTAGCTCTCGGCTTGTAGTGGGTCTTGGAATTGAACGGTGAAATGGCCTGTGGTGGGGTTGGGGTACACGCGCATCTTGGTGCTGAATGTGTACGTAACGGTGTTGAGAATGATCTCGCAGGCATCGTACACCGCGAACGGATCGAATATGCTGTCGTTCAGGTATGCGGGTGAACGGGTGGCACCATCTACAGACGTAAGCACGAAGCTGCTGTCCGTCGGAAAGAGGTCCACGATCTGCACGGGGTAAGGGCGCTCTACACAGGATAAGTACCCTTCGTTGTCCGTTTTAAAGACGAACGCCAGACTGGAGTTGAGATCCGGGAGCGTGCCCCAAACACTGCCCGTAAAGGCAAATCCACCGTCCGAATGAGCGATCAAGTCCCTTGTGCGGAGCGCGTAATTGTCCGCGGCCATTGAGCGCGTCCAGAGCGAATCCCCGTTCTGGTCGGTCTTCATCAGGAAGGGACGGTAGAAGAAGTTCGAATTCGGCTGACCCAAGGTAGCAAGCAGCACGAAGTTCCCGTCCAGCGTTGGCTGGATCCTTGACCATTGCCTTGTGTACCAACGGTTCGTATTGCTGGCAAACCCACGACACCATTGCACCTCTCCCATCCCGTCCAATTTCATCATGAAGAGCTTAGGTTGAAAGGTCCCAGGCAAGGGGTCGAAAAGGCTGATATTGATGCTGTCCGTATAGCCTGTTATGATGAAGTCATCGTCCGACAGGATCACCGCGTCATGGATCATCCCCTTGGGTCGGATGTAGGACTTGCACCAAAGGAATTCACCATTGGCATCCATGCGAGCCACCACGGCACCCGCTGTGTCCATGTTGATGCCTGCCAATAGATCGCCACTAGGGAGTTCCTTAATGAACTGAAAGCCTCCATTGTTCGCGAAATGCCGTGCCCAGACCGGCATCATCGCTGCATCAACTTTGAACGCAAAGAAATCGCTCCGGTAGCCCCAAGTAACCGCACCCCCGTCACTAGTGACCGATACATCACCACACGTATTCTGGCACCCATCATTGAGTACATATTGATGCAACTCGATCACATTCCCCATCGAGTCCATCTTACCGAGAACTGGACTGAACGACAAGGTGGAGTTGGTTCCGGGATCCGCACAGGTATCACCACGCGCGCCTCCTGTAAAGAGGTATTCGTTATCCGCGTACCTCCGAATTGCACCAAGCCCAGTGAGCGGGGAGGTTTGATCCGCCCAGTATGAATGCGTCCCAATGACAAAGCCTTGCGCGTCCAAGCGGGTTACAGCACGGGTACGCCCAAGTCCAACAAAGAGGTTGCCACCCTCCAGTTCGGTCAAGTTGTACATGAAGGACGTGACTCCGTCGTACAGATGGGCAAACGTTTGCTGTCCATGGGAATATCCGACCGAACAGGTGAAAGCCAAGATCAAGAGGGAGTTCTTCATCGGTCAATGAATGATCAGTTTCTTGGTCTTCGAATGATTTCCGTCAGTGACTCGAACATGATACGAACCTTTCGCCATGTCGCCGATGGAGATTTGTACTATGCCTCCACCAACATTATTCCATGTCGAAATAAGTCTACCTGATATATCATAAAGTGCGATGTCATTCGCGCCTTCGTTCTGCAGCCGAACGAAGAGCTCGCTTCGGGTAGGGTTTGGAAACAGGGAGTAATCCCACTCCGGTTCAATGACAGCATCTTCGTAACTGGACTGCACCATGCTTTTAACAAAGGGAAGGGGTGATACAATAAATGCAAAATCCGTACGAAGTGTGTCCATGTAGTTGTCAACAATGTCCCCGAACTGATCTGTCAAGTCCAAGATGAGATCACCGGTCGCTGTAGATTCCAATTCCATCTGAGCCGGGTGTTCGGTACTATTAACACGTGTAGGAAACCACGAAACATAGAACTGTGTCTCCTGAGCAAAGCCGGCCAAAGTAATTGAGTTGGAACCAGGGGCAACGCAACCAAGGAAGTTCTGGTCAACACTTGAAAGGAAATAGTTATTTCTAACCCAAGCGTTCCGATTATGAACCCATCCAATAGCGAGGTTCTGCTCTACGTTCTTGAGAAAGTATGCCTCGATGTCGTTTCCGTTGTCAAAAGCCTTTTCAGTTGTGAAATCATGGTCGAAGAAGTTATAGACCACCCAACTTGGGTGTTCAAGTAAACTTCGTAAAGGAGCAAAATGATGGTTCAGTCGACGATTTGTAATGCTCTTATACGTGCTTCCGATATTGATCACATTCGACTCTCCCAATTGGCTCGTAAAGCCGTTTGGGTTATTGATTGAGTATAGAATGTCATTGTCATCGTCAGGAGGCGGTGGTATTCCATCCATCCATCCGAACACGCGTTCCCAATTCCAGGTCATGCCAGCAGCAAACGATCCAGAAAAGGCGGAAGCCCAGAGTTCGTTGTGCAAAGAGACATCGTAGTTATGGAAGAACTTGTCGACACCGATACCCGACACTCCGGTATCATAGTTAAATTCACCAATGACGAAGGGTTTTCGCACTTGTTCATTCTGTTCATCCGGAAAGAAATCGTCCAAGAATCCGTGCGTATTATTCACAGCCCCGTGGAGCCCAACGTCCGGTTGATTCTCATCAGCATCATCCGATTGAATATAGAGGTGCGCGTCGATCAGGTCGACCGCATCGTTGTAATATGGGGTGTAGTAGGTTTCGCGATCTTGTTTCTGAGGGTCGTTCCATGCATAACTCATCAGGAACAACTTCTTCGATTCACCAAGCGGCGAGGAAACAGGGTTTGATAGGACAACGTCACCTCGCACAAAGCCAATGATATCGGACAACCAATCATCGATCGTGGAAGGTAGTAAAGGGTCAATGGGCCAAACCAGCTTATTCTCGTTACATACAGCCGAACCAGCACCGGTCAGGTCGTGATAATCATAGGTCAGCATTTGGTCGACCTCATTGAAAGGTTCGATAGCGGCAATATTGACGGAGTATCCCCAGCGGGACATTAGGTATTTGTATTTGCGTTTCCAGTAATAGTAGGCTCCATCTTCGTAATCGCGTTCACCCGTGATGTCATCCGGCGTATAGAAGAATTCCTTTAGATCATACCGGCCTGTTACGGGATCACGATTCGGCTCCAATAGGTTTGGTACGTACGCGTGCTGGCCCCAGATGATACGTTCGAAAGCGAACCCAGGTGGGTATGGGTCGACGCACATTTGAATATATATGCCATTGGCATGGGCTTGCTCCAGCATTTTGTCAAAGGCCCAGCAATGAAATTGGCAATTGCTGGTGTTGGAATAAGAGCCAGCCGTGCCAACAGCACACGGTGGCGCGGCATAATACGCATCGTAAACTCCCAAATTCACCCATTCCGGCGCAAATATGTGCCGCATGAGGTACATGCGCATGTAATTGCCGCCCACGTCGTGCATCTCTTCCATCGTCTGGAGCATCACATTGAAGTCACGTTGATGGAGTCCCGAACCGTATCCTGTCGTCCCACGCCGTATGTCTGCCATGTTCACCCCCAAGCCTAAGAATGTTTCATGGGTCTCGAACTTCAATGTGCGGTTGTTCGCTTCATTCACGCTCAAATGTCCTTTGTTCTCTGGCAGCGGTGGGTCACACACGAAGCTGAAGTTAATGAAGTCCCACGGCGGCAGTGCAGTCTCGCTCAGATCCGAGATGTGTGGTGCCTTTAGAGCAATAGAATACCGCCAAACACCTTCCATATCAGGAGATATTCGAAATCGAAGTCGGTAAATGTCCAATGGGTTGTTGGTATCATCCGTAAGCTCGGCGATATCATCCGCGCTTTGCCATTTCGCTTCTCTCATATAGAAGCCCCATTTGAGCGTCTGACTTTCATCAGGTTTGGTCATGGTCATTACCACCTGCAATGAATCGTCCGCGTACGGATTGAGATCATGAATAGGGTCGATAAGGTTCGTTGTAGCAAGTTGGTCCACACCATTGGAATAGTAATGCTCGAAGAATCGTTGGATGGCATCCTGATATTCCTGTGGAAGCACCAAACCGATCTCCAACTTCTCCCATTTCTCCACATGCAGCACGTTGTCAATGACATGGGAGGCATCCGGAGCAATGATCGCGATATCCGCATTGCTTCCAATGCCATCATCAATGTAGGCATGGAACTGACCCTCTCCGCTATGGTCCCCGGCATGGAAGCCGTCGGTGAGGTGAACGGTCACTCCTGAAACGAAGTCGGTCGTGCTAGTGCCGGTGGTGGACACGGGCAAGCTTGCATCGCCGGGCGAGATGACCGGTTGGGAATGGCGTTCGTTGTGGATGCCGTCGGTCCAGTCCACATCCTGAATGAGATGTGGCGGATAGGGACTTTGCCCCAATACCGAAACGGGGATCAACATGGCGAAGAGGTGCGCGGGCCGAAACATGGTGCGCTAGTGTTGAGACGCTTCCATGCCCGCCAAACGCTGCTCCACACGGCCCAACCGTTCTTCCAACTGCAGGATGTACAAGGCCTGTTCCTCTACCACCTTGAGCATGTCGGTTTGCATTTTGCCCAACTCTACACCTCCCTTCTCCTCCACCTCGGCAGCGCTAGGTATGCCCGGCAAGTGGCTGTTGGCCTGGAGGTAGTTCCTCAGTTCCGCCAAGGGCATCAAGCCGTAATTCGGTTGGAACACGAAGTCCGGCCATGCACCGTGTTTCACCAGAACGTCGCGGCAAACGATGCCATCCTCCACGAAGAGGCGGTAGTTCGCGGCCGAGGTGGGATAGGTGCCGATCCCGACCTTGCCATCCGTACCGACATGGATCCGGTCGGTATTGTTGGTGATGATCCGAAGTGCTGTGTTATCCAGCGTTCCGATCTTGGGCCTTTCGGAGAGCGTGCATAAGTTGGTGAAGTCGTTCCCAGTGGTCAGCCAAAAGCGCTGAAAGCCTTGGAGGTAGAAGCAGCGCGCAGGGTCCGTAGGTGCATCTGGGAAGTCGCCAAGCCCCAAGGACCCGTCTTCCAGCCTGAACAGGGGGCCTTCCAGTGTGGAATTGCCGAAGAGGCGAATATCCCCA
>Ga0209170_1000672_pt1 | contig 14945 bp, 12 predicted proteins | sample KloWWTKNB14_bulk_FD_187178 | JGI IMG/M metagenome (GOLD analysis project Ga0209170, IMG submission 187178) | Active sludge microbial communities from Klosterneuburg, Austria, studying microevolution and ecology of nitrifiers - Klosterneuburg... | ecosystem: Engineered > WWTP > Aerobic digester >...
TCGCCTGGCTGGAGACCCGGGCCTACAAGATGCACATCCGCGTGCTGCTGTCGCGCTACCGCGCCTACACGCCCTGCGCGGCCTGCGGCGGCGCACGCCTGAAGCCCGAGTCGCTGCTGTGGAAACTGGGCGATGAAAAACGCTCCCTCCACGACCTGATGCTGCTGCCGATCGATCGCTGCCGCGACTACTTCGCCGCGCTCGCCCTGCCCGCGCCGCTGGATGAAGCCGCCGACCTGCTGCTCGGCGAGATCCGCACCCGCCTCGCCTATCTCTGCGAGGTCGGCCTCGGCTACCTCACGCTGGACCGCCAGTCGCGCACCCTCTCCGGCGGCGAGGTGCAGCGCATCAACCTCACCACGGCGCTCGGCACCTCGCTGGTGAACACCCTCTTCGTGCTCGACGAGCCCTCCATCGGCCTGCACCCGCGCGACATGGGCCGCGTCATCGGCGTCATGCGCCGCCTGCGCGACGCCGGCAACTCGCTGGTGGTGGTCGAGCACGACCCGCAGATCATGCACGAGGCCGACCTGCTGCTCGACATGGGGCCCGGCCCGGGCGAGCGCGGCGGCGAGGTGGTGTTCTTCGGCGCGCCGCAGGCCATGCGCGAAGCGAAGACGCTGACGGCGGAGTATCTGTCCGGCCGCAGGCGTGCGGACGGTGTTACCCCCTTTGCAAAAGGGGGTGGCGCGGCAGCGCCGGGGGATTTTTCGGCGGCCGCAGAAATCCCCCCCCGCCCCCCTTTTTCAAAGGGGGGGGCGGCACTGGAAATCCTCGGCGCCGCCGAGCACAACCTGAAGAATATCGACGTCGCCCTGCCGCTCAAGCGCCTGGTCTGCGTGACCGGCGTCTCGGGCTCGGGCAAGTCGACGCTGGTGCAGGACGTGCTCTACGCCGCCTTGCGCAAGCAAAAGGGCAAGCCGACCGAGGCGCCCGGAAAACATCGCGCCCTGCGCGGCTTTGAACACATCGCCGAGGTGGCGATGGTCGACCAGACGCCGATCGGCAAGACGACGCGCTCCAACCCGGCCAGCTACGTCGGCGCCTTCGACCCGATCCGCAACCTGTTCGCCAAGGACGAGGTGTCGAAGGAGCGCGGTTACACGCCGGGCACCTTCAGCTTCAACTCCGGCAACGGCCGCTGCCCGACCTGCGGCGGCAACGGCTTCGAGCACGTCGAGATGCAGTTCCTCTCCGATGTCTACCTGCGCTGCGCCGACTGCGACGGCAAGCGTTTCCGCGCCGAAGTGCTGGAGGTCACGCTCAAGGGCAAGTCGATCGCCGGGGTGCTGGAACTCACCGTGTCGGAGGGACTGACTTTTTTTGCAGCCCATCCGGAAGTGCTGGCGCGCCTGGCGCCGCTGGCCGATGTCGGCCTCGAATACCTGCGCCTCGGCCAGCCGGTGCCGACGCTCTCCGGCGGCGAGGCGCAGCGCCTCAAGCTCGCCGGCCACCTGGCGGAGGCGGCAGAAATCTCGTCATCCCCGCGAAAGCGGGGATCCAGCGACGGCGAGCACCACTGGACTCCCGCTTCCGCGGGAGTGACGGGCAAAGGAACGCTCTTTCTATTCGACGAGCCGACGACGGGGCTGCACTTCGACGACATCGCCAAACTGCTGAAGTCCTTCCGCCGCCTGGTCGCCGCCGGCCACTCGCTGGTGGTGATCGAGCACAACCTCGACGTCATCCGCGCCAGCGACTGGATCGTCGACCTCGGCCCCGAAGGCGGCGAGGCCGGCGGCGAACTGGTCTGCGCCGGCACGGTGGATGAAGTGATGGCCTGCGAAGCGTCGCATACGGGGAAGGCGCTGCGGGAGTATGAGGCGGCTTTTAAATCCCCCCCAACCCCCCTTTTGCAAAGGGGGGAGCAGGACACCACAACCCCCTTTGGAAAAGGGGGTGGCGCGGCAGCGCCGGGGGATTTAACAGCGGGTGGCGCCTTTGCGCCGCCCGCTGTCATCCGCATCCACAACGCCCGCGAGCACAACCTGAAGGGCGTCGACGTCGACATCCCGCGCAACCGCTTCACCGTCATCACCGGCGTCTCCGGCTCCGGCAAGTCGACCCTGGCCTTCGACATCCTCTTCGCCGAGGGGCAGCGGCGCTACCTCGAATCGCTCAACGCCTACGCCCGCCAGTTCGTGCAGCCCTCGGCGCGGCCCGACGTCGATGCCATCTTCGGCATCCCGCCGACGGTAGCCATCGAGCAGCGCACCAGCCGCGGCGGGCGCAAGAGCACGGTCGGCACCCTCACCGAGATCCAGCATTTCCTGCGCCTGCTCTACGTCAAGCTCGGCACCCAGCACTGCCCCGACTGCGCCGTGCCGATCGAGCCGCAGAGCGAGGAAGCCATCGCCGCGCGCATCCTGCGCGACTGGCGCGGCAAACACATCGGCCTGATGGCACCGCTGGTGGTGGCGAGGAAGGGCGTGTACACCGACCTCGCCAAATGGGCGCTGGGCAAGGGCTTCACGCACCTGCGCGTCGACGGCGCCTTCCTGCCGACGGCGAAGTGGCCGCGCCTCGACCGCTTCCGCGAACACAACATCGAGCTGCCGGTGGCCGACCTCGTCGTCTCGGCGGACAATGAGGCGCAACTGCGCGAAGCGCTCGCCCGCGCGCTGGCATTCGGCAAGGGCACGCTGCAGGTGATCGGCCCGCTCGACAAAATAGCGAAGGCGTACCGCACCGCTCATGCCCTTCGACCTCGCTCAGGACAGGCTTCGACAGGCTCAGCCCGAACGGTAAATTCGGATCCGTTCGCCCTGAGCCTGTCGAAGGGCGAATTGACACATTCCGTTTTCTCGACGAAGCGCGCCTGCCCCGCCTGCGGCAAGAGCTTCGCCGAGCCCGACCCGCGCCTGTTCTCCTACAACTCGAAGCACGGCTGGTGCGAGCAGTGCTACGGCACCGGGCTGGCCATCGCCGGCTTCGACGCGGAGCAGACCGGCGAGGAGATCTGGTGGAACGACTGGTTCGAAGGGGACGCCCACGCCTGCCCGGCCTGCGAGGGCAAGCGCCTCAACCCGACCGCGCTGGCGGTGCGCTTCCGCGACCGCTCCATCGCCGACCTCTCGGCCCTGCCGGTTTCCGGCCTTGAAAACTTCTTCGCCGGCCTGAAACTCGCCGGCCGCGACGAGGCCATCGCCCGCGACATCCTTGTCGAACTGCACTCGCGCCTGTCCTTCCTGCGCGAAGTCGGCCTCGACTACCTGGCGCTCGACCGCGCTGCGCCGACGCTCTCCGGCGGCGAGGCGCAGCGCATCCGCCTCGCCGCCCAGCTCGGCTCCAACCTGCAGGGCGTCTGCTACATCCTCGACGAGCCGACCATCGGCCTGCATCCGCGCGACAACCGCATCCTGCTCGATACGCTGGCCAAGCTGGAAGCCAAGGGCAACACCCTGGTGGTGGTCGAGCACGACGAGGACACCATCCGCGCGGCCCACCACGTGCTCGACCTCGGCCCCGGCGCCGGCACGCAGGGCGGCCGCGTTGTCGCCGAGGGCACGGCGGAGGAATTGATGCGCCATCCCGATTCCGTCACCGGACGCTGCCTGGCGCAGCCGCTGCTGCATCCGCTCGCGCCGCGGCGAAAAGTCAGTCCCCGTGATACGGCGATCGAGATCCTCGGCGCCAAACTCCACAACCTGAAGAACCTCGACCTGCGCCTGCCGCTCGCCCGCCTGACGGTGGTGACCGGCGTCTCCGGCTCCGGCAAGTCGACGCTCGCCCGCGAAGTGCTGCGCGACAACCTGCACGCCCTTGTAGGTCGGGCTTCAGCCCGACAAAGTGGTCAATCGAAGGGCAGAGTCGGGCTGAAGCCCGACCTACGGGGTTGCCGCGAACTGCGCGGCTGGGAAGCCGTCGCCCGCGTGCTGGAAGTCGACCAGACGCCGATTGGCAAGACGCCGCGCTCCTGCCCGGCCACCTACGTCGGCTTCTGGGACGCCGTGCGCAAGCTCTTCGCCGACACAGCGGAGTCGCGCATCCGCGGCTACCCGGCCTCGCGCTTCTCCTTCAACACCGCCGGCGGCCGCTGCGAGGCCTGCGAGGGCCAGGGCGTGCAGAAGATCGAGATGAGTTTCCTGCCCGACGTGAAGGTGCCCTGCGACTCTTGCCGCGGGACGCGTTTCAACGCCGAGACGCTGACGGTGCGCTGGAAGGGGAAGCACATCGGCGAGGTGCTCATGATGAGCGTCGACGAGGCCGTCGACTTCTTCTCCGCGCATCCGTCCATCCACCACGCCCTGCGCCTGCTGCAGGACGTGGGCTTAAGCTACCTCACCCTCGGCCAGCAGAGCCCGACGCTCTCCGGCGGCGAAGCGCAGCGCATCAAGCTGGTGACCGAGTTGTCGAAGGTGCGCCCCTCACCCCGGCCCTCTCCCCGGCGGGGAGAGGGGGTTTTCTCCCTCGCCTCCGGCACGGGGGAGAGGGCCGGGGTGAGGGGGCGGCAGCACACCCTCTACGTCCTCGACGAGCCGACGGTCGGCCTGCACATGGCCGACGTCGAGAAGCTGCTCCGCGTGCTGCACCGCCTGGTCGACGGCGGCAACACGGTGGTGGTGATCGAGCACAACCTCGACGTGATGGCGGAAGCCGACTGGATCGTGGACCTCGGCCCGGAAGGCGGCGATGCCGGCGGGCGCATCGTCGCCCAGGGCGCGCCGGAGAAAGTGGCGGCCATGGTTGGCAAACCCGCCTCGCACACCGGCCGCATCCTCAAGGACTTCCTGCGCGAGCGAAGCCGCTACAATTAGGCCGTCATGAATGGATTTTTCGCCAGGCTGACCATCCTCGTGCCGGCTTTTCTCGCCGTCCTGCCTGCCGCCCATGCCCTGCCGCAGGAGGCCGCCGTGCCGGGTGGCATCATTCTCGTCCGCCTCGGCAATGGCGCCGAGCGGCCGCAGGCCCGGTTCGGGGAAAAGCGCATCGCCGTCCTGCGCGACCGTCAGGGCTGGGTGGCACTGGTCGGCCTGCCGCTCGGCCTCGAACCCGGCATGCATGCGTTGCATGTCGCCTCCTTCGGCGCGGAAACAGTGAAACCGCTGCGCGTCGCCGCGAAACACTATCCGCTGCAGCGCTTCAGCGTGCCCGACCACCGCAAGGTGGAGCCGTCGCCCGAGGACCTGCTGCGCATCGCGCACGAACAAAAGCGCATCGACGAGATCAAGACTGGCTTTCGCGACGAACCCAATCCCGACATCGCCTTTCGCCTGCCGTCGCAGGGCCGGCTGACGGGCAACTTCGGCCTGCGCCGCATCATCAACGGGCTGGAACGCATGCCGCACGCCGGCATCGATGTCGCCGTGCCGGTCGGCACGCCGGTACGCGCCGCCGGCTCAGGCGTCGTCGTCGAGGCGGGCGACTACTTCTTCAACGGCAACTCGGTCTATCTCGACCACGGCCAGGGCCTCATCACCCTGTACTGCCACCTCGACCGCGTCGACGTCAAGCCGGGCGAGCGCGTCGCCGCCGGACAGCGGCTCGGCTTCTCCGGCAACACCGGCCGCAGCAGCGGCCCGCACCTGCACTGGACGGTGCTCGCCAACGGCGCGGCGGTCGACCCGCGGCTGTTCCTCAGGCAAAAATCCTACTGACGGCGGAATCCAGCCATGCACGGCATAATCGCATCTTCTGTAGGAGCCGGCTTGCCGGCGATTCGGCGGCCATATCGCTGCCAAGGCAGCTCCTACAAAGGGTGACGAACACGACCAGTAAAGGGATGAGATGAACCTCTCCGACAGCGACCGCAAGAGCATCGCCGAGCGCGCCGAGCGGCTCGAAGCGCGCACCGGCGTGCAGGTCGTCGCGACGATCGTCGGCAAATGCGACGCCTACCCGGAAATTCCCTGGAAGGCCTTCGCGCTGGCCTCTGCCTTGGCAGCCCTCGCCAGCGCGTTCTGGCACCAGAACGCCGTGCTGGCGGGACTGACTTTCCTCGGCGCCGGCGCGGCAGCCGCGTTCGCTTCGATCTTCCTGCCTCCTTTCGCCCGCCTGTTTCTCGGCGCCAGCCGGCGCGACGCCGAGGCGCGCCAGTACGCCGCATCGTTCTTTCTCGCCCACGACCTCTCCCGCACGCAAGGGCGCAACGGCATCCTCATGCTGGTCGGCGTCTTCGAGCGCACGGTGGTGATCCTGCCCGACAGCGGCATCCGCGGTCGCGTCAGCGATACCGGCTTGCAGGATGTCATCGCGCGCATGACGCCGCAGCTCGCCGCCGGCCGCATCGCGCCGGCCCTGCGCGACGGACTCGACGCGCTGGAGGCGCTGCTTGTTGCCAAGGGTTTCAGCGGTGGCGGGCGCGACGAGATCGCGCAGGAAGTCATCGAGGAGAAAGGCGCATGAACAGGCTCGCCCTCTTCGTCTGCGCCTGCCTCGCCGCGCTCGCGGCCCTCGCCGCCGACGTGCCCTACCTCTCCGGCCGCGTCGTCGACAACGCCGAAATCCTCGGCGCCGAAACGAAACGAAAACTAACCGAGCAGCTCAAGGCGCACGAGACGGAAACCACCCACCAGATCGCCGTCCTCACGGTGCGTTCGCTCGAAGGCGAAAGCGTCGAGTCCTACGCCGAGCAGGTCTTCAACACCTGGAAGCTCGGCCAGAAGGGCAAGGACAACGGCGTGCTGGTGCTGGTGGCGCCGACCGAGCGGCGCATGCGCATCGAGGTCGGTTATGGCCTCGAAGGCACGCTCACCGACGTCGCGGCGAGCCGCATCGTCCGCAACGTCATGACGCCGCGTTTCAAGGAGGGCAACTTCGACGCCGGCGTGACGGAAGGCGTGCAGGCCGTCATCGGCCAGCTCACCGGAACCGAAGTCCCCGCGGACGACCCGCGCCCCGCCGTCGCAGAGCACAAATCGGACACCTTCTTCGAGGGCCCCGACCTGTCGCTCACCGAGCGCATCCTCATCGGCTCGTTCATCTTCGGCATCATCGGGCTGTTCACCGTGCTCGGCATCCTCACGCCGGGCATGGGCTGGTTCCTCTACTTCTTCCTCATCCCCTTCTGGGCGATGTTCCCCATCGTCGTGGTGGGAACGAGGGGCGCGCTCTACCTGCTCGGCACCTACGTCGTCGGCTTCCCCATCGCCAAGCTGATCGTCTCGCGCCTGTCCTGGTACGAGAAGGCGAAGCAGGACATCAAGACCAAGGGCTCGGCCACCATCGGCGGTTTCACCGTCGGCGGCAGCTCGGGCAGTTCTTCGTGGAGTTCGGGCTCCTCCAGCGGCGGCGGATTTTCCGGAGGAGGCGGCAGCTCCGGCGGTGGGGGCTCAACGGGCAGCTGGTAACGATGGAGCGGCGTCCACGCCGCGATACCCCCTTTGCAAAAGGGGGTGGCCCGCAGGGCCGGGGGATTTATCGCGGCGTGGACGCCGCTCCTTGTACACGATCTTCAAAACATCTGCGTCAATCAATTTGACGCAAGGCAAGGCGCGCCCCGCGCGGAGGGCAACAATATCGCCGTGCTGCGCAGACTGACTTTTCTTGTCGTTGTTGGCACGGCGGCGCACGCTGCGCCGCCGCTGCAACCCCTGATCGACGCGACACCTTCAGGCGGGGTGCTGCGTCCCGCGCCCGGCCGCTACGCTGGCCCGGCCACCATCCCCCGGCCGATGACGCTCGACGGCGGCGGCAAGGTGATCCTCGAAGGCGCCGGCCGCGGCACGGTGCTGACGCTCGCCGCCAGCGGCGCCACCCTGCGCGGCCTGCGCCTGACCCGCTCCGGCGACAGCCACGACAGCGTCGACTCCGGGCTGCTGATCGAGGGCGACGACAATCTCGTCGAGGGCACCCTCATCGACGACGTGCTGTTCGGCATCCATGTGAAGCAGGGCAACCGCAACCGCATCGTCAGGAACACCGTCGCCGGCCGTCCCGCTCCGCGCGGCGCGCGCGGCGACGGCTTGCGCCTGTGGAACAGCCGCCACAACCGCATCGAGGGCAACGCCTTCGAGCGCGTGCGCGACCTCACCTTCGCCAACTCGCCCGACAACCACATCCTCGGCAATACGCTGACGGACGGCCGCTACGGCATGCAGTTCATCTTCTCGCCGCGGGCACGGGTGGAGAACAACCGCCTCGCCGACACCGACACCGGCATTGCGGTGCTCTATTCGCCGGACCTGATCGTGCGCGGCAACACCATTGCCCACGCGCTCGACGGCGGCGGCGCCGGCATCGCCATCAAGGACAGCGGCAGCGCCCTCGTCGAAGGCAACGCGGTGCTGCATTGCGCCGCCGGCCTCTCCGCCAACGCGCCGCTCAACGCCGAGGCCGTGCTTACCGTGCGCAACAACCGCTTCGCCCACAACGTCGTCGGCCTGTATTTCTACGGCGAGAAGGGCGGCCACCGCATCACCGGCAACCGCTTCGACAACAACCTGACGCAAGTGGCGGTCAGCGCCGCCGGCGTCGGCGAAGCGAACCTGTGGCAGGGCAACGCCTGGAGCGACTACCAGGGCTTCGACCGCGACCATGACGGCATCGGCGACACGCCGCACGAAGTCTGGCTCTACACCGACCGCATCTGGATGGAAACGCCGCGCGCGAAATTCTTCGCCAACTCGCCGGCGCTGGAACTGCTCGACCTCCTCGAGCGCCTCGCCCCCTTCGCCTCGCCCTCGCTCATCCTGCGCGACCCGGCGCCGCGGATGACGAAGTAATCAGTGGCCCCCTGCCCGCAATCATCCGACAATTGAACATCGTTGTTTAAGGGACAGCATCATGAGAACCTACTCGGCTGTTATCGAGCGGTGCCCTCAAACGGGCACATTTGTCGGCTTTGTCCCAGGCTTCCCGGGTGCCCACTCGCAGGGCGCAACCATGGACGAACTCAACCATAATCTTCAGGACGTCATCGCCATGCTGCTCGAGGACGGCAAGCCTGTCCTGGATCCAGCGTGGCCTTGAGCCCCGAACAGCCAGTTAGGCCATACCTTCATTCCTGATTGGTCACACGCCTCAGTTCCGTCATTCCGGGCAAGCGAAGCGCGACCCGGAATCCAGAACAGCCGTCAAAGAGCCCCTGGATTCCGGGTTCCACCCTGCGGGCGGCCCTGGAATGACAGCTTGTTTGAGATGATCGGACTCATGCAGAAGTTTTTCGAGAATCAGGCCCTCACTTGACCGGATCCCACGGCTCCTGGGCGAAGTAGGCTTCCATGCCCGGCTGCGCGTGCGGATTGCGCGCCTTGCCCCAGTGGCAGGTGAGGCGCGCATAGTTGTCGAGGTCTGTACCGATCAGGCAGACCATTTCCATCGGCACCTTCTGCCCCCACTTGAAGGCCAGCACCCAGGCCTCGCCCGGATCGGCGCGGCGCACGACGCCGAAGATCCGCTCCTGCCTGCCCGCGATTGTCCGCGTCAGCCGCAACTGCTGGCCCACCCGCTCGATCTTCGCCGTCCCCGTGTAGGTGGTCTGGCTATCGGGATGGCGGCCGATCAGGGTGTAGCGGCCGGGCACGAAGCTCCATTGCGGCGGCTCGTCGTCGTCCGCGGCGAATGTCGGTGGTGCCAGCAGGCAGGCCAGCGCGAGCAGCGCCGCCGGCAGGGTGCGACGTTGAACGGTCGGTTTCATGTTTGGACGAGGAAAAATAAACTCCACCTTACCACCGCAGGAGGCCAGCGGCTTTCGCATTGCCCAAGGTGCGCCCACATGCGACGATACCGGCTCATTCAACCGGAGCCGCCCGATGTACATCCTGCCCGCCTTCCGCGAAGACCGCATCGAGGCCCTGCACGAACTCATCCGGCTGCATCCGCTCGGCCTGCTGACCACCGCCGGCGCAAGCGGCCTGGCCGCCACGCCGCTGCCCTTTCTCGCCTATCCCGAAGAGGGCGCAAACGGCACCCTGCGCGGCCACATGGCGCGGGCCAATCCGCACTGGCGCGAACTGCAGGACGGCGCCGAATGCCTCGTCGTCTTCATGGGGCCGCAGGGCTACGTCACACCCTCGTGGTACCCGACCAAGCAGGAAACGCAGAAGGTGGTGCCGACCTGGAACTACGTCTGCGTGCAGGCCTGGGGCCGGCCGCGCATCGTCGAGGATGCGGCCTGGCTGCGGCGGCAGCTCGACGACCTCACGCACGCCCGTGAACACGCCCGCCCCGCACCCTGGGCGGTGAGCGACGCGCCGGAAGATTTCATCTCAGCGCAGATGCAAGCCATCGTCGGCATCGAAATCCCGATCGAGCGCATCGAAGGCAAGTGGAAGCTGAGCCAGAACCGCGTGGAGGCCGACCACGCCGGCGTGCTTGCTGGGCTGAACGATCCCAAAGACCCTGATGAAAATGCGGCCATGGCAGCGCTGATGGCGGAGCGAGGCGATTCGCATTGACGATCCAGAATGACTGCCGCATGATTGGTCTTGGCAGATCGCATTCGATGATCGCCTCCCCCTAACAGAGAACGAAAGGATCGCGTCATGCAAAGAAAAGCACTATGGCTGGCTGCGGCCGGCGTGATGGGCGTGGTGGCGGGCTGCGCAACCCTGCAGCCGAACCCCAAGGAAATGAGCTTCTTCGTCACCAGCGCCAACCCGGGCAAGGGCGGCGACCTGGGCGGCCTCGAAGGCGCCGACAAGCACTGCCAGTCGCTGGCGCAGGCGGCGGGCGGTGGCCCGCGCACCTGGCGCGCCTACCTGAGCACCCAGGCGTCGACGCTGGCCGGAACCGACTTCGTCAACGCCCGCGACCGCATCGGCAGCGGCCCCTGGCAGAACTTCATGGGTGAAGTCATCGCACGCAGCATCGACGAGCTGCACTCGGCCAGCAGCAAGCTGAACAAGCAGACGGCCCTCGACGAAAACGGCCGGATCGTGAACGGCCGCACCGAGAAGCCCAACAAGCACGACATCCTCACCGGCTCGCGACCCGACGGCACGGCCTTTCCCGGCGCCCCGTTCGCCGACATGACCTGCGGCAACTGGACCAAGGGCGGCGACGACGGCGCCGCCATGACCGGCCACCACGATCGCGTCGGCCCCCTCGACGCCTCCTGGGCCGTCTCCTGGAACTCCGCCCACCCGACGCTCGGTTGCAGCATGGAGAAGATCCGTCCCACGGGCGGGGACGGGTTGTTTTACTGCTTCGCGGCGAAATAATCTACGCGGCCCATATGGAGATACGATCATGGCTCCGGCTGAATCCGGCTACATTCTCCACCTCTCAAGCCTCTCGCTAACATTTGTCGGCTTTTCGGCGCTGGTTGTCACCCTCAGGAGTACGCTGGGAGGCGACCTCTCAGATCGGCACCTCCGCCTCGTGCGCCTCTACATCGAGGGGGGGCTTCTGCTCACCGCTCTGGCTTTGGTTCCCACACTTCTAAACCTCCTTCTTGTCCCCGACACCGTCACTTGGGCGCTGTCCAGCGCAGCCGCTGCTTCGATTCTTACCTGCGTTCTCCTGATCCAATTCCGCCGTCGTCGCATGATCGAGCCAGGTCGATTTCCCCCTTGGGTCGTCATCGTTTACGCCGTTTCAATCGTCGCGGTTGCAGGGCTCTGGTTCAACGTCGCAGGAATTCCTCTTCCATCAAACGCCGGCCCTTATGCCGTTGTCCTGACGTGGGCGCTTTGCGTGTTTGGCTTCATTTTTGTTCGAACCATTGAGCTATTCCTGCATCGTGAGGCCTGATTTGGTGGTCAAGCGGACGGCCTAACAGCCAACGCTGCCCTCGCCGCTGAGTGCCCGCTTGTCGCGCCGCTCAGGATCGGCACCAGTCATACCCCTTCTGGTTTTCCGCATTGGCGGGAATGACGGACATGGCCACACTCCCAACGCAGGATAGTGCGGCTTGCCTTCGAGGAGATGCCCGGCATAATGCTGCTTTCTCTCCAAGCGAAATTGACATGATCCATACCCCTCCCGGTGCCTGGCCCGAGCCCGGCCCGGAATACCTCGCCAGCGCGCGCTTCATCGATTCCGGCACCGAGTCCGTGCGCCGCTTCGCGCAGGAGACCGTCGCTGGCGCGACGTCCGACATCGAGAAGGCCGTGAAGCTCTTCTACCGCGTGCGCGACGGCTGGCGATACGATCCGTTCACCATGAGCCTCGACCCGGAGCCCTACGTCGCCAGCAACGTGCTGCAGGCGAAGGCCGCCTACTGCCTGCCGAAGGCGATCCTGCTCGCCGCCGCGGCGCGCGCCGTGGGCATCCACGCGGCGATCGGTCTCTCAGACGTGGAGAACCACCTCACCACGGAGAAGCTCAAGGCCATGATGGGCGGCAAGACGCTGTTCATGCACCACGGCTACGCGGTGCTGTACCTGAACGGCAAATGGGTGAAGGCGGCGCCGGCCTTCAACATCGAGATGTGCGAGAAGTTCCATGTGCACCCGACCGAGTTCGACGGCACGGGCAACGCCATCTTCCAGGAGTACGACGCGAAGAACCGCCGCCACATGGAATACATCCGCGACCACGGCTGCTGGTCGGACTTCCCCTTCGAGAAGGTGATGGCGGATTTCCGCGCCTTCTATCCGGCCGAGGCGTATGTGTCCTTCGACCCCGGCGAGCGCTTCGAGGACGGCACGCTGGCAAGGTAGGCGTATGTACCACGGCGAACGCTTCAACGCTTATACCCACCTGGTCGGCGCCCTGCTGGCGCTGGCCGGCGCCGTGGTGCTGGTCGTGCTGGGGGCGATGAAGCAGGACGCCTGGAAAATCGTCAGCTTCGCCATCTACGGCGCCAGCCTGGTCATGCTCTACAGCGCCTCCACGCTGTATCACAGCACGCGCGGCCGCCTGAAAGCGTTCTTCCGCAAGCTCGACCACACCGCCATCTATCTGCTCATCGCCGGCAGCTACACGCCGTTCACCCTCGTCACCTTGCGCGGGCCCTGGGGCTGGTGGCTGTTCGGCGTCATCTGGGGGCTTGCACTGCTGGGCATCCTCCAGGAGTTCTGGCTGGGCAAGCGGACGCGCGTGTTGTCGCTGATCATCTATGTGCTGATGGGCTGGATCGCGCTGGTGGCCGCCATGCCCTTGGTGGACAGCCTGTCGCTGGCCGGCTTCGCCTGGCTCGCCGCCGGCGGCCTGGCCTACACGGCCGGCATCGTCTTCTATGCCTACGACAAGAAGTTCACCCACTGGCACGGCATCTGGCACCTCTTCGTCATCGCCGGCAGCGCCCTGCACTACTGCGCCATCCTGTTCTACGTGGCGTAACGATTTTCTCCAAAAACAAAACGGGATCGACATGCCTGAACGCAAGCTGTTTTCACCTTACACGCTTGGCGCGCTGACGCTGCCCAACCGCATCGCCATGGCGCCGATGACACGCTGCCGCGCCACCAACCCGGCCATCGCACCGACGCCGATGATGGTCGAGTACTACGGCCTGCGCGCCGACGCCGGGCTGATCATCACGGAGGGCATCCCGGTCTCGAAGCAGGCGCGCGGCTACGCCTTCACGCCGGGCCTCTACTCCGCCGAGCAGGTGACGGGCTGGCAGGCGGTGACGCAGGAGGTGCACAAGCAAGGCGGCCGCATCTTCGCCCAGCTCTGGCACTGCGGCCGCATCAGCCACGGCAGCCTGCGCGAGGACCACGCGCCACCGGCGGGCCCGAGCGCGATTGCCGCCAATGGCAAGTCGATGGCGCTCGACCGCGCCACCGGTGCAGCGTCGCTGACCCAATGCGAGGCGCCGCGCGCGCTGACGACAACGGAAGTGAAGGGCGTCGTCGGCGAGTTCGTCCAGGCGGCGCAGAACGCCATCGCCGCCGGCTTCGACGGCGTCGAGGTCCACGGCGCCAACGGCTACCTGCTCGACCAGTTCCGCTGCCCCTTCCTCAACGACCGCAAGGACGAGTATGGCGGCTCGCTGGAAAACCGCTGCCGCCTGCACCTCGAGATAGCGCGCGAAGTGGCCGCCGCCGCAGGAAAAGAGCGGGTCGGCATCCGCCTCTCGCCGCACGGCCAGGCCAACGACATGCGGCCCGACCCCGAGCCGATGGCGACCTACGGCTATCTCGCGGAAGAACTGCAGAAGCTCGGCCTCGCCTACCTGCACCTCTACGACCAGTCGACGAGCTGGGTCCACGATCCCGACGACGAACTGCTGCGGCTGATCCGCGGGAAGTTCACGAATGCGCTGATGCTCTGCGGCGGCTTCACCGGCAGGAAGGCCGAGGCGGCGCTCGCCACCGGCAGCGGCGACCTGATCGCCATCGGCAAGCCTTTCATCTCCAATCCCGATCTTGTCTCGCGCCTGCGCCAGGGCGTGGAGATCGCCTCCTGGGACAGCAAGACCTTCTATCTGGGCGGCCACAGCGGCTACCTCGACTACCCGACCTTCTCCGTGTAGATTAGGCTGTAGGTCGGCATCAACTGCCATTGTCGGCCTGAAGGCCGACCTACAAACGACAGTACCCGCCATGACGCTCCCCGCCTACGAGACCCTGAAGATCGAGCTGGCCGACGCCGTCGCCACGGTCGAGATGAACCGGCCGGAGAAGGCCAATGCCATGAACCTGCGCATGTGGCTGGAGCTGCGCGAGGCCTTCAAATGGGTCGACGAAGAGGATGCGGTGCGCGTCGCCGTGTTGCGCGGCAACGGGCCGCTGTTCACCTCCGGCATCGACCTGGAGCTCCTCGGCAGCGTCCGCCAGGAGATCACCGATGCCTGCGACGGCCGCATGCGCGAGAAGCTGCGCCGCCTGATCCTCGACCTGCAGGACAGCCTCACCAGCCTCGAGCGCTGCCGCAAGCCGGTGCTGGCCGCCATCCACGGCCACTGCATCGGCGGCGGCGTCGACCTCATCTGCGCCTGCGACATGCGCTACTGCTGCAACGACACCAGCTTCAGCATCAAGGAGATCGACGTCGGCATGACCGCCGACGTCGGCACCCTGCAGCGCCTGCCGAAGCTGATCGGCGAGGGCATGGTGCGCGAGCTGGCCTACACCGGCCGCGCCGTCACCGGCACCGAGGCGAAGGAGATCGGC
>Ga0209170_1000675_pt1 | contig 14892 bp, 23 predicted proteins | sample KloWWTKNB14_bulk_FD_187178 | JGI IMG/M metagenome (GOLD analysis project Ga0209170, IMG submission 187178) | Active sludge microbial communities from Klosterneuburg, Austria, studying microevolution and ecology of nitrifiers - Klosterneuburg... | ecosystem: Engineered > WWTP > Aerobic digester >...
TGGGACGTTCCCCTGCGGTCCCGCGACGGCTTCAACCTCGACGCGGTGGCCAAGGCGGCGAACGCCGCCAAGCTGGCCATCACCGAGGAGTCGTTCGTGAGCACCGAGCGGACCCCGGCCCACGACAAGGCCGAGCTCACCCTGGAGCTCGTCAAGTACGTGATCCAGGTCAAGCTGTCCGAGGAGGCGACGGCCAAGAAGCGCGCCGAGAACAAGGTGGAGCGCGAGAAGCTTCTCGCCATCCTGGCCGAGAAGCAGGCCGGGAAGCTCTCGGAGCTCTCCGAGAAGGAGATCCAGCGGCGCATCAACGCCCTGGACGCCTGATCCCCTCAGGTAGGCCCCACGTCGGTGCGCCCCAGCGACCATCGCTGGGGCGCACCCGTTTGGACAGGGACTGGTTTGGAAACACCACGGAGTCAGTGATGGGCGTGATGCGATGTGACCGACGTGACTGCGAGCACATCATGCGCGACCGGGTGATCCTGGATGGGACCGAGTACATCTGTGGAGACTGTTGGGACGAGCTCTGCGAGGCCAAGTGGCCCGACACGATGACTGCCCGGGAGGTCCGGGACGCCATCGAGACCTTCATGGACACCCGCCCGGGTACCACCACGGTGCTGGACCGAGAAGGCATCGAAGAAGAGTTCAAGCGGCTCACGGGGGCGTAATACATACATGACTGACCAAGAGATGAAAGACCTGTTCGATACGCACAACGACGAGTACATCACGTTCGAGCGGGTGGTGACCAAGCGGAGCCAACGCCCCGACCTCCATGCGTTCCTTCTCCTGGACGAGCTCGTCCCTGGGGACCGGGACATCATCGCATGTGGCGAGCACGACGAGGTGTACCTGTCCATCGACGTGGAGGCCCTCGCCGCGGTGGTGACCGAGGCCCAGGTGATCGAACTGGTACGGTGCGGCGTGCGGTGCTCCCGCGAGGGCCTGTGCATGTTCGTCTGACACGCGCCACCTCCTGGTGCAGTTGTACCAAGCGCGGAACCAGTCCGTGACGACGTACAGCTACGTCGTGAACCAGTTCAACGGGACCATCAACCCGCAGCGGGGTGGTACCGTAACGACACGATGAACGAAAACGACCGGGACGACGGCCAGCGACCCCTCTGGCAGGAGCTACTCATCCTGAGCGTCCCCATTGTCCTCACGGAGGGGATCATGGCACTGAGGGAGTACCTCCACCGAAAAGCCAAGAAGAAGCGCAAGAGGGAGAGGGAGGCGGTCCCGACCCCTCGGGCGTAACCCCTCCCGAGGTCCACATGTCCGGTACCAACCACACCAAGAAGAAGGCCAAGACTGTCCCGCCGCCCCCACCCCCACCCCCGAAGCGCCTGTACCTCGGGTACAAGACCTCTTCGTCGGGTGGCCAGCGGGAGTCCGATGAGCCCTACTCGTCTCGGTCCCCCGAGTACATCGAGGTGACCTTCACGTCCCTGTCTCGGGAGAGCGGGACGTTCTTCGGCCACAACATCGAGGTAACGGACGAGGTCTACGCGGCAGATGAGGTGTACCTCGTGGTGGTCCGCTACCGCGACGGGGACAGCTTCGGGAGCTCACACGGCAACTGGACGGTGTGGGCGGCGGTGGCCACCGAGGCCGAAGCCATCAAGATCGCTGGATCCATCACGGATGGCTCCCTCGTCAAGGAAGAGGAGAAGGCCAAGGGGAGGGTGTATTTCCCCTGGACCGGCTACTTCAACGGTCTGGAAGGCGTCGAGGTCCACGGGTTCCGTGTCGCTACGAAGCCCCCCGAGGACACGTCCGAGTTCGGGGTCACCGTCTTCCGCCACTGAGTAGGGTGCCCCATGGACCCGAAACACCTCCACGCTCTGATCCTCAACCACCTCGGGAAGTCCCGTGAGGGCGACATCGCTCTGGCGTTCGGGTTCCGATGGGTGCCCGCCCCGGATGGGTTCCAGTGCCCTCACTGCAAGGGGGCACTGGAACGGACGGTGGGGCTCACGTTGGCCAGCCCGTTCGCCGGGAGTGTTCGGTGTACCGCTTGCGACTACAAGCACACCGTCTGCGGGTACCTGGGTCAGTCGATGATCCAGGTGGAGCCCATGCCGCCCGGTGCCGCCCTGACCTACGACGGGGACCCCGGTGTGATCGACGCGATCCTGTCCAAGGAGCCCCCCGCTACGGGGGAGTGACACTCACCACCACTTCTCGATGAGGCTGTCATCCCACAGCCAAATCTCCACTGAGTAGTTCCTGAGGGCCTCACCGCGGAGCCCGGTGAGAATCTCCACCAGAGCGTCTCGCTGGGGCTCCGTGAGCTCTCGGGGGTCCTGTTTGCCCCTCCCCAGAACAACCCGTGTCGGGAGGTCTGACCTCCCAATGAGTTCTCTGCCCTCGTAGTGGAGGGAGTAGGTGTCGTTGTCTTGGTCTCGGTTGCGATACAGGACCAGGAGGGGTTGCTCAGTCGTTTCGTTCATGTTGGGCACGGTACCCGTTCTATGGTCCAAGGCAGAGTATGAACCCGTTCCAAACCATGGCCCGCCGAGTCGCCCAAGCCTCAATGGCGAACACCCCGTCGTCGGATCGCAGCGCGACAGAGTTCGCGACTCCCGAGGCGCTGGCGAAGTACCTCAAGTCCCACCCCAACGCCGACAAATCCAAGCACTCGGTGAAGAAGGACGTGTCGTTCGTCCCGAAGCGCCACCCCGAGGAGGTCCGCAAGGAGGTCAACGCCCTGTCCCCGGCCAAGATGAAGGAGGAGATTGGCAAGCTCCCCGCCAAGTCCAAGGCCCGGTTCGAGGAGGTTCACGGAAAGCTCGACCACATCAAGGACGAGCACGACCGGAACCGTGGTGCGATGCATCAGGTGAAGGGCGAGGAGAACTACGAGCGCGTCGAGACCGAGCGCAAGTCCAAGAAGGCGGCGGTCGGTCGTGTGGCTGACGGCAACATCGTCCGGTGGATGCAGCAGGCGGCGGGCAACCTGAACAAGGCGTCCGGGCGGTTGCTGGAGTCCCAGGGCTACGTGGGTGGCGTCACCGACCTCCTGGTGGAGGCCCTGAAGTTCGTCCAGGAAGCCAACTCGGACCTCTCGGACTCCGAGATGGAGGACGTGGTGAACGAGCTCAAGGTGCTCACCCGACGGGTGGACTCCGAGACCAAGCACATCGCCAACGCCATCCGGGAGATCCAGTTCAAGGTCATCGAGGGCCGCAACCAACTCGGGTCCGAGATCGCCTGGGAGCTTCAGCACCCCTCCGACTGATTGGTGGCAGGCATGGGCGTAATACACCCATGAGCCAAGAACAACCGCGCCGCCTCTATGATGCTGGGACCGTCGGCATGATGGTCGTCCTCGACCACGTATCCATGTCCCCCTCGGAGACGTTCGGCAACTACCCGCAGCCCGCGTTCTTCACGATCACCGAGGCCCCTCCGAGCGAGACACCGGGGTTCAACCCGGTGTACACGCTGCGGGACACCGCGGGACACATCGTGTCCACCAAGGGTAGCTCCGTCTCCAGCTACCTCATCAAGGTGGACGACTGGCAGGAATGGCGTTCGACGCGGACCGACGAGATCCAAGCACAGTTGGCCCGCGTCAACGCCCGCCTCCTGGACCGGGTGGACCTTCTCAAGGAGATCCTGGTGGCCCAGGGGGTCCGGGTCATCACCCGCGATCAGGCCGCGACGCTGGGGATCAAGCCGTGAGCACCCCCGAGCCCGGCCCCTGGTTGGAGCGCCGCTACGCGGACCTTCAACTCCACGTCCAGATGCGGGTGGTCAACACCGCGGTGGTGGAGTACGAGGTTCGTGAGCTCATCCTCTATGGTGACGAGGCCGAGGGCAGTGATGGTCTCTTGTTCAACTGCACCACGAACACGGGTGGTAGCGGTGTCACCCCGCACATCGCCGCGGCGGACGTGTACATGCACGGGACCATCAAGTTCGACGGGTGCTCGCACAACTATTTCGGGGACCCTGACCGCCGGGGCTACATCCACTGTTGCCAGCGGGAGCAACTGACCCGCCTGGGTCCCCTGTACGACCGCCTGTTCGACTGGACCATCAAGCTCATCGGACACGCGGAGTTTCTCCGTCCCAGCCCCCTCTGAGCGTAACCGGGGCATGACCAGTTCTCATGCCGCCGCTGTGCTCGTCCTCCGTGGCCCACGCGCCCTCGGGTTCAGCAAGTTCAGTCTCCCTGGGGTGTCCATGCCGTGCGGCAAGGTGGAGCCGGGGGAGACCCCCGCGGAAGCCGCCCTGAGGGAGGGGAAGGAAGAGACCGGGCTGGACCTGGAACTCCTCCCCGAGCAACCCTTCATCGGGTTCGACACGGTGGGGCAGAAAATCGTCCACACCTACCGGGCGAAGGTGGTGGGGGGTCAACTCATCGACACCGCCCCCAACGAGGGGACACCGTTCTGGGCGAGCATCCAGGCCATCGCTACGGGGCCGTACTGGCACTACAACCAGCGGGCGCTTCGTCACTTCGGCATCCGTCCCCCCCTGACGGGGAAGTTCCACAGCCACATCACCATCCAGGACCTGCCCCTCGCGGAGGCCGAGCGTGCCGCGGCTCTGGTGGGCGGCAAGCTCACGGTCATCGGTCTGGCCCGCGGAGAGCGGACCCAGACCGACATGATGATCACCCACCACTACGTCACCAACGCCCGCGGCATCGAGGACCAGTACGACATCGTGGCGCTCCTCCGGGCACGCCAACTCCAACTGGAGGGGTCAGGGGTGACGGTGACCCGTCTCAAGCTGGAGTACGACCTCCTGCACGATCGGTCCGACCGGGGTCAGGTGGCCGCGGCGTTGGACAACATCTACACGGAGATCCACGTCAAGTGCGACGTGGAGACGGACGTGCGGGAAGTTCTCATGTCGTCCGCGTCCTCCGCCGGGTGGCATCCCTCCCGGAACCCCTACGCCAAGTCCGAGGGGGGTCGGGTGATCCAGTTCATCAACCGTCGGTTCTACGGGCTCACGACCCTCACCGAGATCGACGCCGCGGTGGACGCCATCACCGCCATCGCCAACACCTACGCGACGGTGCTGGAGATCAAGTACGAGACGGCGGTGTACGACAGCAACGACCACCACGACAGGTGGTGGATGGAGCCCGCCACCAACAAGTAGTTCGAGCGTAACGTGGGCATGTGCCCACAGAACTTGTTCTGGGTCGATGCCGAGACCCTGGACCTACTGAGCTCGGACCAGTACGAGTCCCACAACGGCATCATGGTCCCCATCGGTGCTCGCATCCGAAACGCTGTCCAGCACACGATGTGCTACTCCCCGACTGAGCCCCTGTTTTCCACCCCTACCCCTCAGTACGAGACCAAGTTCTCTGTGGTGAACGCCTCCACGCTGTCCCAGGCGAAGGAGATGGTGGACCGAGGGCTCCGTGTTGCCGTCCTGAACTTTGCCTCTGCCAAGAGACCTGGGGGTGGGTTCGGAGGAGGTGCAGCGGCTCAGGAGGAGTACCTGTGCCGTCTTTCGGGCCTGTATCCATGCCTCAAGGAGGCGGGTCGCCCGATGTACGACGCACACCGGCATCTCCGATCCACCCTCTACACGTCGTGGGTCATCTACTCGCCTGATGTCCCGGTGTTCCGCAATGACGACTACAAGCTCCTGGACGTTCCCTGGGATGTGTCGGTCCTGACGTGTCCAGCCCCCAACCTCAGTGGGTCAGGGAGACTCGTGGATGACATGGGGGTCCGTCAGATCCTCCACGAGCGGGCAGGGCGGGTGTTGTCTGTTGCGGAGAGCAACGGGCACGATGCCCTGGTCCTCGGGGCTTGGGGGTGTGGGGTGTTTGGGTGCAGCCCCAAGATGGTCGCACAGGTGTTCCGAAAGCTCCTGGTGGGACCTTTCAACGGGACGTTTCGTGAGGTGGTGTTCGCGGTCTACGATCGGACCCCGGCTCTGGTCAATTTCTCGCATTTCACCCACTGTTTTCCCGCAGATGGTGGACCGAGTAGGGCGTAAAGCAGGGTCATGGCAACGACCCCCACGATGGACCTGTTTTCTTTCCTGGAGGACTCCAAAACCCTCAAGGTGGAGCCCAAGCCCTGGATGACGACGGGGGAGTACAAGCTCCTCCGCGCCACCAACGAGACGCTCCCCGGCATCATCGACGCCTGCATCGCGAGTGGGCTGTACGCCCTCGACCTGGAGACCACGGGTCTCGACACCCGAGTCATCAACGGTGAGACGGTCTCCAAGATCGTCGGATGCTGTCTCTCCCCCGACGGCAAACACGGCTACTACATCCCCCTGCGACACAAGACGGGTCAGGAGCACAACGTGTCCTGGTCCCTGTGGAAGCGGGAGATGCTCCGACTCATTCGCTCCGCGGCGGTGGCGATCTTTCACCGTGGCAAGTTCGACCAGGAGTTCCTCCAGTTCTGCGGAGGTGAGCCCATCGGAGAGTGGGATGAACCCTCCAAGTGGGAGGACACCCTCATCCTCGCGTACCTCGGGGACACCCGAGCGAAGCAGCGGGGTCTGAAGTTCCTCGCCAAGACCGTCCTCGGGATGGAGATGATCGAGCTCGAAGAACTGTTCCCCGAGGATCATCCCAAGGGGAACCTGGACTTCAGCGAGCTCGACCCGTCGTGGGAGCCCGTGACCCTGTACGGCGCGTCGGACGCCATCTGCACCTGGAACCTGCACCCGAAGCTCGCACCGAAGGTGCTGGACATCAGTGAGCACGGGGTGAAGGGCATGGGCTTCATCTACAAGATGGAGAAGCTCTGTGTGGCCAGCACCCGGTGGATGGAGCGGGCTCGCATTCTCACCGACCAGGACAAGGCCCGGGAGCTCATTCGCATCGGGCAGCGTGAGTGGATGGCCTCCCTGGAGGAGGTGTACGAGTCGGCCAGCACGGTGGTCGGGAGAGACATTCGCCCGGGCTACTACCGCATCCTCAGGGGCACCTACGAGGTTCCTGGGACGAAGCTGGCGTTCAACGCCGACGATGTGTCACCGTCGTTCATGGAACGGGTGGACGTGGCCCGAGGGGTGGCGACGAAGCTCAAGCTGGACCCCCTGAAGGAGAAGGGAAAGGTCGCCACGCTCACCAAGCGGGTGGCCTCCCTCAACAAGGAGGTCAAAGGCACCGAGGACGTGGATTTCCCGGTGGTCTACGACGTGATGTCCCCCCAGCAACTCGGGGCTCTCCTCCGGGAGTGCAAGGTGCCGGGTCTCACGGCCACCGAGAGGTCTGGTCAGGTGGCCACCAGCGCGGACGAACTGGAGCGGGTGCTGGAGTCCGTCGGGGATCGGTTCCCGTTCGCAGGGAAGATCAAGCGGTTCCGGGAGGTGTCGAAGGCCCTGTCCACCTACCTCATCCCCATCATCGAGGACTGCCACTCAGACGGCACCCTCAAGGCCGATTTCAACGCCTTCTCCATCGAGACGGGCCGGTTCAACGCCCCGACATCGAAGGACCACGCCCGGGACGGTGGCACCCGGTTCCCGTTCCACGGGACGCCAGGGACAGCCGACAAGGAGCGCCCTGAGTGCTCATGGCGGACCCGGGAGTGCATCATCGCCCGACCCGGCAAGCGCATCGTGGCGATCGACTTCAGCGGCGTCGAGCTCCGCATCGTCACGAACCTCTCGGGTGAGCCCAAGTGGCTCCGGGAGTTCTTCCACTGTTCGTCCTGCGATTTCATGTTCGAGATGCCGTCGGCGGAAAACCCGACCCCGTCGGCACCGCCCCCGTACTGCCCCCAGTGTGGCAGTGACAAGATCGGTGACCTCCACACCCTCACGGCCATTTCCATCTACGGTGAGGACGCCCCCAAGAAGCCCGAGTGGAAGGTTCTCCGCGGCAACGGGAAGGGCTGCAACTTCGCCCTGTGCTACGGCGGCGGTGGCAACGCCGTGGTGACTGCCACGGGATGCGACAAGAACGAGGGCTGGCGCATCAAGGAGGCGTTCGACAAGTCGTACAAGGTGCTCGCCAACTGGTGGAAGGAACAGGTCAAATTCGCCAAGAAGCACAAGTTCGTCATCACGGCGTTTGGGCGGCGGTACCCGTTGCCCGACATCGACCACGAGATGGGCGGGTTCCGGGCGAAGGCCGAGCGCAACGCGGTGAACGGGCCGGTTCAGGGCACGTCTGCGGACATCACCAAGATCGCGATGGGGCTCATCTACAAGGAGTGTAAGAAGCGCGGGTGGTTGGACAAGGTTCACATGCTCATCACCATGCACGATGAGCTCGTGTTCGAGATCGACACGGACATCCTCGAAGAAGCCTGTGACCTGTTCGTCGGGATCATGTGCCGCAACCCCATCCTTCTGGGGCTCAAGTGGGGTGTTCCCCTGACCTCGGACGTGGAGATCGGGATGGACTGGACGGTCCCGTGGGACCTGAAGAAGCTCCGTCGGGGTGAGCAGGAGTGCCCCCCGGAGCTCGAAGGGTGTTTCAAGAACATCGGGGCCAAGTCCAAGGCAAACGCTCCCGCACAGGCCCCCCCGGAGCCAAAGGTCGAGAAGCCCGTCCGGGTGTTCAAGATCAAGAGCTTCACCCTGGGTGAGATTGACACTCTCGCCCGAGCGATCCACTCAGGGATGGCCACCCCGACGGCGACCATCAAGGTGGTGGGACCGAACGATGAAGACCTGACTGCCGCCCTCTCCACGGTGTGGGGGGGTAAGATCCCTATGGTGGGTGATGCCTGACGAAAGCGAAATTCTCGACGCCATTGAACGGGATGGCCGACTCAACGACCTGGAGCGGAGGGTGACGGCTCTCACGGAGGTGTGTGCGGCTGTGGCCGACGACACCCTTCGGGTGTGCTTTGTCTTCGACGAGATGGCCCGGGTGGGACTGCTTCCGGCGCTGCCCTGGGACGTAGCGACCGGGCTGGTAGAACTTCACCACGCCATGCAAGCCGCCAAGGAGGGGCTGACCGACGGTGCGGGCGTGCTGGCGTCTCAACGGGTGGATGAGCTCAAGGCCGACGTGTCCCGCCTCCGTGACGAGTACCGAAAGCTCTGGAACAGGACAGGGACATGACAGCCCAATACCTACACTATGGGCTGGTTAGGTGTAGGTAGTCGTGGTAGGAGCCGTGGTGAGGTTGTGGTGAATCAGTCCAAGGCAATCGTTGGGTCACAGTGGGGGAACTGGACGGTGGTTGAGATCCTGCCCCGGAGGCCCAATGCTGGGCGTCTCAGGCACCAAGTTAAAGTCCGCTGCATGTGTGGGAACGAGTCCGACGTTCTGAGCAATACCCTCGTGAGTGGCTACTCATCCATGTGCAGAAGCTGCTCCCAACGCACGGCGAAACCTGGAGAGAGGTTCGACCAACTGGTTGTCCTTGGATACTCGCCCGAGGTTGACGCGAGGGGTACCTCCAGGCCCCGTGTGGAGTGCCTGTGCAACTGTGGCAATCGGGTCAAGGTCAGGGTGGCGGATCTCCGAAAGAACCAGACCAACAACTGTGGTTGTTCCCCCCGAGGGTCTTGGACAGGTGTAGGGAAAATTTCCACCACTTTCTTCTACCGGGTTCGTCGCAATGCGACGACACGGGGACTTGAGTTTGGGGTGACCATTCACGACATCTGGAACCTGTATGTGGGTCAGGGTGGGATGTGTGCGCTGAGTGGCCTCCCCATCGAGTTCACCAAGAAAGTGGACGGACGTAGCACCGCATCCTTGGACCGAAAAGACCCCGCCAAGGGTTACGTGCTGGGCAACCTTCAGTGGGTGCATCGTAACGTGAATCAGATGAAGCTCGACTACACCGAATCAGAGTTCATTGACATCTGCCGTCGGGTGTCAGACCACACCGCCGATAGGGTGGTCGATGTGTCAGGCCCTGATGTCTACGTCCGAAGGGGTAGGGCATCATCATGAAGGAACAGGATTTTCTCGCGGAATGCAACGACCAGCGGGTCCCACCCAAGGAGTTTGAGTCTATTTTCTGCGTTCGTTGCAGAAACCCTCAGTGTGTGCGGGCTGGTTGGAAAGGGTCTACCTTTGAAGAGAGGGTGAGCACCCAGGTGGACCGCCTGCTCATCAACCCCGTACAGGCACGCCCGGAGGACACCCGGTTCGACCCCGTCCGGGCGATGCACTTCGTCGAGGTGGCCGCTGCCATCGTCCTACGTCGCCGGGCAGACCCGTGGGCTGGCCCGGGGGTTCACCTTGCGGAGCCTGACCCCTCGACGGCGACACTCCCGGCGGTGGAGGATGCGGTGACACGGCTCGCAGAGGCACGGGGGAAAAGGCCCACGGCGGTCACTGTAGAGGTGGAGCCCGAGCTCTACCCCGAACCAGAGCCCACGCCCGCACCGCTGCCTCAGGAACGCCCCCCAGCACCTGTGGCCCCACCGCCTGCACCACCTGTTCGTCCGCCCCCTGTGGCCCGTCCTACGGTCAACACGGAGTTCCCGGACGAGGGCATGATGCTTGGGGGAACTTCTCCTTCACCTCGGGAGGGGGTGGTGCCCGCAGACCCGTGGGCACCGAAACCAAGAACCAACGTCGTGCCTGCGGGTGCGAAGATCAAGATGGGCGCATGATCCAAGCCATTCTCATCATTCTCCGTGCTGCACAGGACCGCGCTCACCGGGCCGTGGTCCTTGTACCGGAAGCCTGTTACGAGGAGTCCCTGAAGGCCCTGGGGTGTCTGTATCCGTCCAACACCGGGCGGACCGCACAGATGCCCAACGGGGAGCTCGTGTCCTTGATGACCCCGGGGAGCTCCGTGGAGGAGGCGGGCCAGAAGTTCGACTTGTACCTGTCGGGGTGGGGGAAAGCAACGCCCCAGGAGGAGCGGGCGATGCTGAAGTGGACGGCGAAGGCTTCCGCCGTCTACAACGAGATCAGTTGAACGTCTTCTGAAGGTTCTTCTCGAACATGTCGAGGCACTCTCGGTTGTCGAGGACGAACCTCAGGTACTCGACCATTCGCATGGAATGAGCGTACTCATCGCTCTCTTCGTCCTCTGTGAAGATCAGGAACTCCACCTCCCCGTCAGCACGGATGACCACCGACACGTCCCCTTCTCCGAGTTCCAGGGTTCCAGCTTCCTCAACCTCGTCCTGTGCGTCGCTCATGCCATAACGGGCCGATAGGTAAGGTAGGGCATGGCTGGTAACTGGTGGTTCGACAACCAAGGTCGAAACAATCTCGCGGGGATCCCAGGTGACCCGGACAATCCTGCGATCCTCACCGACGACTGCATCGTAGACATCCTCATCAACATCCCTGTTGCCAAGAAGGATTTCGAGGCGCTCGTCCCGAACATGACCGCGGACGAACAAGTGCGCCTGAACGGTCTGGTAGCTCGGTACCCAATCACCCTTCAGCCCTTCCCGTTCAACGACCAAGAGGTTGAGGACAACTTCATGCGGTCGCAGAACACCCCTGGGGTGCATGACCCGAACAACCGTCGGAGGCGTCGATGAGAGCCCTGCTCCTGGCTACGCTCCTCTTTGGCTGTGCCCCCATGGTGTCTCGGGACCGTGCCGTGTACACCGCGGAGTTGAACTTCATCGACCGGGTGGTCCGTGAGGGTGCCCCTGCGAACCGTGAGGTCGTGGCGAGCGGCTGCACCTGTACGGGAGCCGGGGTGTGGCGTACAAGCGCCCCCTGGGTGACAGACGCCCAGTGTGCCCACCACGCCGAGTGGTGGACGGTGTACGTTTCCCGATGGTCCTGGCACCGCAGCATGATGATGTTCAACGCCGGGTTGACCACCACCCGACCCGGCCCTGCAAGGGACATCCCCCCTGTGACCTGTGACCTCCCGGCGGTGTCTCCGTGAGCCCCCTTGCCACCCAACTCCTGGTGAGTCTCCGCAACCACCCCATCCGGGAGCCCTGGGAGAGAACGATCACGGACGTGGCGGTGTCGGTGCTCACCCGTGAAGGCATCCGTGGGCTGGGCATGTTGGCGGTCACACCGGAGAAGCTCCATGACCCCGGCACACTGCTCACCCTTCGAGAGATGAGCGAGCTCATGTCAGTGTTGGAAAATGCAGAGGCCGACCGTGTGGAGCGGACCCACGAAATTCTCAGGGAGATCCTGGCTTTCGCCATGAAGGCGGCAGAGGAGCTCCTGAAGGCTGCGCTTGGAGGTTTGCTGTGAAGGGAACTATTCGCCGGTATCTCACGGAGAAGCACTACGGCTTCATCACCTCCGAGGGGGGTCCTGAGGTGTTCTTCCACCTGTCGGTGTTCTCCTCGGACACTGACGGACCACCGCCCATCACGGGCGAACTGGTCGAATACGAGGTGGGTGAGGGCACCCGTGCTGCCAATGTGGAGCGTCTGGTGGTCCCTTCGTCCCATGTGGGGACCGTGGAGTCCTACGACCCTGTGAAGGGCTACGGGTTCGTCAACACGTCCAAGGGACAGTTCTACCTCCACAAGTCCGAGGTGATCGGTGGGTTGATCCCCACTGTGGGTTCCAGGGTGGACTTCTTCACGACGGACAACGCAACCCCGGGCAAGAGCCCCCGGGCCTGCTACGTGGCGGTGCTCCAATGACCGACCAGAACGCTTTCGGGGGAAAGAACCCCAACAGCCTGTACGTCCCGATGTCGGAGACCGAACAGGAGCTCGTGAGTCGTCTCATCGAGGCGGGCGATCTCCAGGTGCGGGTCCACGGCTGGGGCATCGTCCCCAACCCCACGGTGAAGCAGGGAGACCACCAAGTGGTCATCCCGCTCACCCTCAAGTTCGACCGCCCCGAGGTGCCCATGGCGGTCCATTCGCTGGACCTGGAGCTCCTCACCGGGTCGGGGATCTCCCTCTTCCGGGAGACCCAGCCCTGTGAGTACAACGGCCAGCCCCTGTGGATCGGGTCAGGCACCCGGATCGACATGATCTGGCACATCGCCATCCGGGCGATGGACCCCAAGCTCGTCAAGGCTCTCATGCCTGGGGTGAAGGGCCTGACCTCCCGAGCGTTCGACAAGGACACTGGAGAGCTCACCCACACGGGGAACATGAAGCTGGACCCCACCCAGCATAGGCTCCTGGCCATTGTCCGTCAGGGCGAGGCCAACCTCCGGGCCGACCGCGAGTCCAAGATCATCCCCTAGCGTCCCTATCAGGTGGGGTCTGTGATGTCCCCACCGAACCCCGCCCGTGTTGTCGCCCGGTACCTCGCGGCGAACACCCCTCTTGTACGCCGTCTCCAAGTTCTCCGTCCCGCCTTCGCCCGTGCCGCCCAGAAGGTGTACGACGGGTGGGGGCAAGACGAGGACGGGGACGACGACTATGGGGGCGGTGGCATCTGTGACAGCGTGGCCAACGCCCTCAGTGAGGTGGTCGCCCGGGCCTTGGACGACGTGACCATCACCGATGGTGGCCAGGACGGGGATGACCACGCCTTCATCGTGGTGCTCACGGACACCGAAGCCGTGGCGGTGGACATCCCCCCGGACGTGTACGAGACGGGCGGCGGCTACTCGTGGACGAAGCGGGAGGGTGTCCGGTTCGATGCCGGTGACGTGGTTCTTGATTCCCTTCGTCGCCGGGATTTTGATGACAGGGGCATGGACTGACGGTGGATTGCGGTAGGAGCTCTATACATCGCCGCGGTGTATGGACAGCTTTCCACGCCGAGTCGCCACCCGATTCCTCGACGCCGCCCCCTTCCAATCCGTCGAAGGGCCAATGACAGCGTATGCGGACTGGTTGGACAACAACCCTGCCCTTTCCAGGATCACAACGCTGGCACCGACGCTCAACCGGCAACTGCGGCTGAAGTTCCGTTCGTTCCCCGCGGCCCTCAAGTTCTTCACCCTCACGGACCAGATCCACCACATGTCCCTCGGGGCTCCGGTGGAGGACCTGTCGCAGGAGTTCCGTCAGGCCGCGAAGTTCCTGTCCCAGGGGACCATCCGGGTCCTGGGTGACGAGCGTGGGGCTGAGATCGCCAACGCGATCACGGACTGCGCGATGGACAACGCCGTGAACCTCCGGCGCATCGGGGCGGGCGCGACGGGCCAACTCTTCACCAAGGTGGGCACGTCCATCGCCCTGGTGTTGGAGAAGCTGTCCCGCGCGCTGGGTCTCTCGGCGGGCTACCGGATGGTGACCGTGGACGGCACCCGCTGGCCCCAGATCCGCATCCTCACGAAGCGTGAGGAGGAGCTCAAGGCCCTCCAGGCGAACAACCCGGAGATGTACGAGGAGATCACGGCCAACAGTGAACAGGCTGCGAAGGCCATCGCGGACGCCCACAAGGCGATCACGGAGACCGGGCTGGTTCCGACGACGATCAACGTGGACGGTGCCCCCATCCCGGCGGGTGAGGAGTACGTCTCCAAGGAGAAGATCGTGTTCCCCCCGGAGGGCGGTGCCCTCCCGGAGCGTGAGTTCCGTCGTGAGCTCCAGAACCACAAGAAGTCCGAGGTGCTGCTCACGGGTGAGTTCAGGATGGGTTTCGAGACCCTCCGACCCGATGCCCTCAAGTACGAGGGGCTCCGCAAGCTCACGGATGAGGACCTCGCCAACCCGGCGATCATCCCCCCGGGCCAGAAGACCGAGTTCCGGGCGCTCACCGACGACAAGTCGTTCTCGAAGAAGTCGAACACCCGCATCTACCCGACCATGCGTGACGTGGACGGCAACACCGTCATCGTCGATGGCCGGTTCAAGGGGTTCCACCTCGACGACATGGTCAACAAGGTCGGTCGTCTGGTGGAGGGCGCAGCCTACGACGTGGACGCCTCGGGGATCCCCATCCCGTTCGAGACCCGCGACTGGGAGGGCAACCTCACCGACGTGTCGGCCAACAAGGAGCCCTACGTCACCCTGGACTCCAAGGGCCGGTTCCTCATCAAGGTCCCCTACATGCAGGGCGGCGGCGGGAAGAAGGACCCCTTCAAGATCGCCCGTGACAAGCTGCAACAGGTCTCGTCG
>Ga0209170_1000679_pt1 | contig 14880 bp, 14 predicted proteins | sample KloWWTKNB14_bulk_FD_187178 | JGI IMG/M metagenome (GOLD analysis project Ga0209170, IMG submission 187178) | Active sludge microbial communities from Klosterneuburg, Austria, studying microevolution and ecology of nitrifiers - Klosterneuburg... | ecosystem: Engineered > WWTP > Aerobic digester >...
AAGATCTACAGCTCGGTGAAACCCGAACTGATGCCGATCATCGCCAAGGCCGCGCACGAGCAAGGCTTGCGCGTCAGCGGCCACGTGCCGGCGTTCATGACCGCGCGGCAGTTCGTGGACAACGGTGCCGACGAGATCCAGCACGTCAACATGCTGTTTCTCAACTTCATGTTCGACAAGGTGCAGGACACGCGCACGCCGGCACGTTTCACCGCGGTCGCCGAGCACGGCGCGGCCCTCGATTTGAGCTCGCCGCCGGTGCGCGATTTCATCCAGCTGCTGAAGGATCGCGACATTGTCGTCGATCCGACCGTCGGCACATTCGAGGACATGTTCCTCGGCCGCCCCGGCGTGCCCGGTCCGGGCTTTGCGGCGATTGTCGATCGCTTCCCGACCACCTGGCAGCGGCAGATCCGCTCCGGCGCGGGCGGCCTGGAAATGAAACCCGGCCAGCAGGCACTTTTCCGCGACTCCTACCAGGCCATGGTCAACATGGTCGGCGTGCTCCATCGCAGCGGCGTGCGCATTGTTGCCGGAACGGACAACCTGGCCGGCATGACCCTGCCACGCGAACTGGAACTCTATGTCGAGGCAGGCATTCCGCCAAAAGACGTGTTGCGCATCGCCACCAGCGGCAGCGCCGAAGTGATGAAGCGCGACAGCGACTATGGCCGCATTGCGCCCGGGTACGTCTCGGACCTGATCCTCGTCGACGGTGACCCGACCATCAACATGGCCGACATCCGCAAGGTGCGCACGACGATTCGCGGCGATCGCCTGTACGACGCCGACGCCTTGTTCCGCGCCGTCAGCATCCGTCCGACACCAACGCAGTAACGGCAGAAAAGTGATCAACGCCATAAGAGTTTGACCCGCTTCTGCACGCAAGGCATCTCGACTGACCGGACCCGACCGGCTTTGCTCGGGTGTCAGAAAGCCCGTTACCTCCAGCCCAGCCAGACCCCGAGGACCCAACATGCTCACCCTCTACTATTCACCCGGTTCGGCCAGCATGGTGGTCCATCTGGCCATGCTCGAACTCGGCCTGGCGCACGAACTGCGTCTGGTCGATTTCGGCAGCCTGGCGCAGAAGGATCCGGAATACCTGCGCCTGAATCCCAATGGCGTCGTGCCGACCCTGATCATCGATGGCGCGCCGGTCTACGAGTGTGCGGCCCTGCTCCTGCTGCTCGGCGAGCGCCACGCCGACAAGGGCCTTGCGCCGGTTGTCGGCGCCGCCGATCGCGGCCTCTACCTGCAATGGGTGCTGCACCTGGCGAACACCGTGCAACCGGCCTTCCGCCAATGGTTCTATCCCACCGACTTTGGTCCGGACGACCAGGCCGATGCCATGCGCGAGTATGCACGCCGTCGCATCGAGGCAGCCTGGGATCGCCTCGATGCACACCTGGCTGCGCACGGGCCGTTCATGCTCGGCGCGGAGTTCAGTCTGCTCGATCTGTATGCGACGATGCTGATGCGCTGGTCGCGCAACATGCCGAAACCGGCCGATCGCTGGCCGGCGATCAATGGCCTTGCCCAGCGCATCAAGGCGCGGCCATCGTGGCAGCGCGTCTACGAGGTCGAAGGGTTGACCGAGTGGGCGTGAGCGGACTGCAAGCCTTTTCCCGACAACCCGGAGGATGCCATGAAGTTCCTGCACAGCATGGTGCGGGTGAGGGATCTCGAAGCCTCGCTCGAGTTCTATTGCACCCGGCTTGGCCTTGTCGAGATTTCGCGCCGCGACAACGAGCAGGGTCGCTACACCCTGGTCTTCCTCGCCGCCCCGGCTGATGCCGCGCGCGGGCAGATCGAACTGACCTGGAACTGGGACAGCGAGGACTACGGCAGCGCGCGCAATTTCGGGCACCTCGCCTTCGCCGTCGCCGACATCTACGCGACCTGCCAGCGCCTGATGGATGCCGGGGTGACCATCAACCGGCCGCCGCGCGATGGGCGCATGGCCTTCGTCCGCTCGCCCGACCTGATCTCGATCGAGCTGTTGCAGGAAGGCGATGCCCAGGCCCCCCGTGATCCATGGGCGTCGATGCCGAATACCGGGGTGTGGTGATGGCCCTGGCAATCGGCAAGCGAAGCGGTGGCTCGTCGATGCTGATGTCGACGCCCTCGAAAACCCTTGCCGACAGTCGAGCCCGCATCGCCTGTTCGCGGCCAGCCAGGTAGGACGCCATGAGTCCCGAGCAGGATCCGTCGCCCACCGCCGCCACCGAACTCGACGGCATGCCAACGCGTGTGAGCGGTGCCGACACCCTGGCAGCAGGGACGCGGATTGGCGCCTACCGGATACGCCGTGCGCTGGGCGAAGGCGGAATGGGCCAGGTCTTCCTCGCCGAGCAGACCTCGCCGGTGCATCGTGATGTCGCGCTCAAGCTGATTCGCGAACAAATCGCCAGCCCGCTGGCGCTGGCCTGGTTCGAAGTGGAACGGCAGGCGCTGGCGCAGATGCAGCACCCGGCCATCGCGCAGATATTCGATGCCGGCACGACCGCCGAGGGTCATGCCTACATCGCGATGGAGTATGTCGAAGGTGAATCGGTCACCGATTATTGCCGGCGCCATGCGCTGTCCCGCGAGGCGCGCATTGCCCTGTTCATCCGCATTTGCCAGGGCGTGCAGCATGCCCATCAGAAGGGTGTCATCCATCGCGACCTGAAACCGGCCAACGTGCTGGTGCGCGACATCGATGGCACGCCGATGCCGAAGATCATCGACTTCGGCATCGCCGTCGGCGGCGATGCCAGGAATGCCGGTGCCGTTTCCACGGCGCATTCCTCGCGCGCCGGCACCGCCGTCTACATGAGTCCCGAGCAAGCCGGCCTGCATGGCCGCGACATCGACACACGCAGCGATGTCTACTCACTCGGCGTGATGCTCTGCGAAATCCTCACCGACGCGGATGCCGCCAGCCTGACCGTCGATGTACATCATTCGACACGCGCTGCGCAGGCGACCTTGCTGACCGCACTGGCCAGCGATGCCACGCCAGACGAGAGCGAGTCGGCATCGGCAAACCTGCTTTCCGCCGCGCACAAGCTGCCTGCCGAACTGCGCGCGATCCTGCGCAAGGCGCTGGCGGAGAATCGTGCCGATCGCTACGACTCGGCAACGGCGCTGGCGGAAGATCTCGATCGCCATCGCGAGCGTCGGCCGGTCAGCGCCATGCCGCAGACGCGGGCTTATCGGATGCGTTCGTTCATCCTGCGCCACCGCCTCGGCATAGCCATGGCGAGCATCATCGCGATTGCCTTGCTGGTCGGCGTCGCCCTCGCCGTGCATGGCCTGGGCGAGGCCCGCCAATCCGCCAAGCTGGCCCAGGCCGAGGCCTTGAAGGCCGAACGCATCGCCCAGTTCGTGCGCAGCATGCTGGCCGGCATCGATCCGGATCGGGCGCGCGGCATGGACAACACGCTGATGCACACGATCCTCGATGAGGCCGCGGAACGGGTCGGCAAGGAGTTGTCCGAGCAACCCGACGTGCGCGCCAGGATCGAGCGCACGATTGCCGACAGCTATGGCTCGCTGGGTGATTACGAGCTTGCCCAGCAGCACTTTGCCGCCGCCATCGACGCCGCCAGGTCGGCCCGTCTTGCCCCCGGCGAGATCGGCCGCATTGCCGCGGGTGCTGCGATCAACCGGTGGAATCAGGGGCGACTGCAGGACGCCCTGATCGCGGCGCAGGAAGCCTTTGCCATGGTCAGCCCGTTGCCCGCCGAGGATCGTGACCGACTCAGCGTGGAATCCACCCTGGCCAGCATGGAAGCGGCGACCGGCAATCCGGAAGCCGCCCGCCAGCGCTTCCTGCGCGTGCTGGCCTTGCAGCGCAAGCTGCTCGGCAACGACAGCGAGGACGTGCAATCGAGCATCGACAGCCTCAGCAGCGTGGACATCGACACCGCACGTTTCGATGAAGCACGTCGCTTGCTGGAAGAGTTGCTGGCAACGCGCCGCGCCAGGTACGGCGACGAGCACTCGCGGACATTCGCGGCCGTCAACGGCCTGGCCATCATTGCTCTCGAACAGAAACGCTTTGCCGACGCGGAAAAACTGCTGGCACCGCAATTGCCGGTGATCGAACGCATCTTCGGCAAGGACCATCCGATCGCGCTGCGTCTGATCAGCAACCTGGGCGGAGCAATTCGCCAGCAGGATCGCAACGAGGATGCACGGCCCTACTACGAACGCAGTGCCGCGCTGGCGCAAAAACTGTACGGCGCGCAAAGTCCGCAGACAATCATTGCCGAATCCAACCTGTCGCTACTGCTGCGCGACAGCGGCGATCTGGCTGCAGCCGAAGCACGTGCACGAACTGCCGCCCGCAACAGCGACATCGTCTGGGCTGCAAACGCCTATCGCGGAATCATGCACCGCGAGCTGGCGACGATACTTGTGCAAGAAGGCAAGTACGCCGAGGCAGAGAGTGAACTCGGCATCGCCTGGGATGTGCTGCTGCATGCCGAAGGGTATGGCGCACAACATCCACGCAGCCAGGATGTCGTGGATACCTACCTCCAGCTCTACCAGGCCTGGAACAAGCCGCAACGTGAAGCCGAATGGCGCGCGCGCAAGAGCGCTGCACCGTCGTCCTAGCGTTTGACCTGGATCAGGTCGATCGGCGAACCATCCGGCAGACGCGCGCTGATCTGCCCTTCGATGCGATCGAGATCGTGGGCGCGTTGGCACAAGGCATCGGCGCGGGCTTCGAGTTCCTGGGCATGCTTGCCGATGGCTTTCTCTACATTCGCCTCGATCGATCCCGCGCGCGCTTCAAGCTCGGCAACGGCCGCCTCATCACCACTCAGCGCGACCCTGACCGCCTGTGCCGTGATATTGCCAACCATCTCGCCGATCAGCGAGCCAACCGCACCTTCGACCAGCCGGTTGATTTCCTGTTCCGATTGCGGGCCCCAGTCATCCCGCGCCTTGATCGAACGCTTGAGCTCCTCGGCCGTGCGCGCGATGCGCGTGGCGCTTTCACGGGCCGCGCCGGCATCGTTGGCGAAGGCCGAAGAGACATGGCCGACTGCCTCGAAGGCAATGCCCACGGCATCGACCGCAAGCGCCTTGGCTTCGGGAACGATGGCGCGGATCGCGCGCTCCAGTTCAGCCGCGCGCGCGCGATCACGGGCATTCAGATTCAGCGCGTGGCCATCCACCTCGATGACGCCGCCGGGCAGCAGGCGGATCACGCGGTTCGTGTCCTTGTTGGTGAAGGCAATCTGGCCGGCATCAAGGCGCGTCGAGTAGTTGCTCTCGACATCGCACCGAGCGCCCTCGATGTTCATCGTGGCCGTCGCGGAATCCAAGCCGAACGCAAGTGCCAGCGCGGTCAAGAGGACAAGCGGGCGAAGCTTCATGGCACGACCTCACGGGGGTGGAATGGATTCTTCGATGCGTGAACCGCGTCGATGGTTTACAGGCGCGAAAACGAAGTATCGGGCCCGACGGCATTTGCTTGCGAGCGCTTGTCGTCGAGCCTCTTCGAATCGTCCTTGCCTATTGCCGATGCTGCGCGCCGGCATTCGCGGTTGCATTGTCCTGGTGTTCCTGTAGCCAGAGCATCGAGCGGTGCACCCGCGCGTAGCCGCTGGGGTGATCGTAGAAGATGATTTCCTCGAGCACGCCGGGTTTGATCTTGCGATACGTCGACAGGCGCATCGCCGCCATGGCAAAGCCGTTTGGCTCTTGCGCCGCATTCAGGCCATAGGCGTCGGCCTCGGCTTCGGCTTGCCGCACCACCGAGTTGGTCAGTGGCGTGGCGAAGAAGAAAAACAGCGACAGGATGGCCAGGGCCAGGGGCAGTGCGGCCGGATCGGCGCGGCCCTCCAACCCGAAACGCGGCCCCCAGCGCAACAGGGCACGGTCAAACGAGCGATGCACCACCCAGAAGCCGAGGCCAAGGATCAGGGTCATGTAGATGACCAGCCTGAGGCCGTGGTTGAGCACGTAGTGGCCCATCTCGTGACCGAGCACGGCGAGGATCTCCGGCTTCGAGGTGCGATCGAGCAGGTTGTCGTTGAGGGCAACCCGGGTGGTGCCGAGAAACCCCGAAACATTCGCGCTGATCCGCGTGGTCTGCTTCGAGGCATCGAACTCGACCACGTTGTTGTCCGGGATCATGTTCGCGCGTGCCAGCGACAACACCTGCTCGCGAACCTCGCCTTGCCGCAGCGGTTTGTAGTCATTGAATACCGGATCAAGGAAAACCGGGGCGATCATCATGAAAAACAGGATCAGCACAAACGCGCCGCCGGTGGCCCAGATCCACCAGCGCTCGCCGGTCTTGCGTACCGCCCCATACAGCAGGGCAATCACCACAGGCAGGATGATCAGGCTGATCAGCAGTTCCTTGAGTTGATCGACCGACCACTCGCCAAAAGTCTGCGTGGCGAGGCCATAGGCATGCTCGCGGAAGAATCCGCTGTAGATGGTCAACGGCAGCATGAGCAGCGACCCGATCAGCAGCCATTGCACGACATAGATCATGGTGACCAGCGAGGGGCGCTTGCTCATGCGTCGGCCAATGTCGCGCATCTTGCGCGAGAGTCCGCTGCGCAACAGGATCCAGGCCACGGCCAGACCATACAAGAGGTCCCAAAGCTGCAACCAGTAACCGCCTTCGAAATACGCATCCGATTGCGCGCGCTGTTCGGGCGAAAGCAGGTTCACATAGGCATCGGTGGCCCGATCGGCATTGAAATCGGGACCCGGGCGCGCCGCCTCGGGTATCCGCAAGCCGGGCGGCAATTCGGTGGCCGGTGCCGCGACCGCCAGCAAGGACCCGGCCAGGAGGAAACCAAGCACCACCAGAACCAGCAACTGACGTAGTCTTTTCATGCTGCACTCCCCACGCAACGGAGAGCAGACACTACCTCACGGACTGGTCGCTGCGCACTGCGCAAAGTAACGGGACAAGAAAAAAGCCGCGACATCGGCAATGTCGCGGCTTCGCTGGTGGATCACACGGGTGGAGGCGATACCTCAATCGGCTTCGCTGATGGTGAAGCCGCCAACGCTGACGCCCAGATTGACGCCCTCGCCGGTGCCGGCCAGTGCCAGCGACACCGTACCCTTGGTCAATACCTGCGCAGTGGCGCTCTTGCCGGCGGCGGCAGTCGCTTCGCCCTGGGCATAGGTGCCGAGAATGTCGCTCATCTTGTGCACGTCGGAAAACTCACCCTTGCCGTCATCGATGTGCACCTTGCCGACGGTCAGTCCGGCACCCTTGGCCGAAATATTCACGCGCATCGACTGACCGTTTTCGCAGGTCACGACACCCGTGCCTTCGGCATGCTTGAAGATCGCCGACCAGGCGGTCAGGCTGAAGCGCATGGTGCAATCGAGATCGGCGTCGGCCGCCTTGGCGCTGGGTGCGGCCACTGCGGCAAGGGCCAAGGCCAGACTGGTGGCGGCAAAACCTGACTTGATCACGGTCATGGAAATCTCCTGTGGTTGGGGTGGGCGGAGTCTTACCCGGAATTGCTGAACGCGATGGAACCGGCAGCCCCTGCAGGCGGCCCATCGGCATGCTGCCGTTCAGCCGGAAAAACACCAGCGCGGAATCGAGCATCCATTGCTTGCCTTGGGTAGACATCGACACTGCAGGCGCCGCTATTGGTTCGCCACGTATTCAGAACGGCACGTGTTCAATGCCCCGGCCCCGCCGTGAGCGCGGGCGTGGACACACGGAAAACGCATCCATGAAACACAAACTGCAACTCAAGGGTCGGCATTCCATCTTCGACAGATTTGCCGGCGTCGTGACCCGCGCTGCCGGTTCGCAATGGGCGTTCACCGGTGCGGTGGCAATCGTGGTGATCTGGGCACTGACCGGGCCCTTCCTGGATTACTCCGAAAGCTGGCAACTGGTCATCAACACCGGCACGACCATCGTCACCTTCATGATGGTGTTCCTGATCCAGCAATCGCAGAACAAGGACAGCCTGGCCATCCACATCAAGCTCAACGAACTGCTCGCGAGCCAGCAAACGGCGAGCAATCGCACGATCTCCATTGAAGATCTGGATGAGGAAGACCTGCTTACCTTGCGTGAGTTCTATTGCAGGCTTTCGGAACTGGCCCAGAAGGAAGGCGGCATCAAGGCCACCCATTCGCTCGATGATGCACAGGGCGTGCACGCAAGGAAAAGCCGCCGCCCAGAGAACAGCGGCAAGGCCGGTTAGCCCTGCCGCGGCAAGTCCGGCAGCGTGCCGCTGCGCAAGTGCTTGCGGGTTCGTGCGCGCTTTTGGGGCCGAATCGGCTGCCTTCCAGCCAAGCTTCCGCCAGCGCGAGTCGATCAAGCCACGAGTCCGTGCCCACCTTGACGCCGGTGTACGTTACAATATGTGTACTAGTATCAACAGGCCGAGAACGTTGATCGGGTTCATGTGAATGAACCTCGGCCAACCGCTAACACCGCCCTAACACGCAACTACGAAAAAGTTGCCATGCCGGCGCGTAACGTGGATTGGGCGACGACAACTGCCTGCAGAGGCATGAACGTGTTCTGTCGCACTATCCCTTGATTGCATAGAGGTACGACCATGAACCAGGACATCATCCAGGGCAAGTGGAAGCAACTGAAAGGCTCGCTGAAGAACCAGTGGGGCAAGCTCACCGATGACGATCTCGATCGTCTTGACGGCAACCAGCAATATCTCTCTGGCAAGCTGCAGGAACGCTACGGCTGGGCCAAGGACAAGGCTGACGAAGAGATCAGGCGTTTCGAGAAGACGCTGCACTGACCACCTCCTTCACCAAGTCCGCACCTTGAAGTGCGGCAAACGGAAGCCGCACCCACCCGGATGCGGCTTCTTCATGCATTCGCAGGCAGGTGCTATTTGTTCGGCAACGGCTTGAATTTCGTCCCGTCATAGCCACCGACATCGAAATGCAGGGTGCTCGTCGGCTTGCCCTTGACCGTCACTTCGATCGCGACCGACTTGGCTTTTTCGACCTGTGCGATGAACTTCTTGTCTTCCTCGATGAAGATGGCCGGTTCGCCGGTGGGCGGAATGCTGCCTTCCAGGGTGATCGGCTTGTTGTCATCGAAGGTCATCGACACGCGGCAGTTCTTCGCGCAACTGAAGCCCGGTTCGCTGCCGTAGAGGAATACGCTCTGGCCCCATTCGGTATGCCGGCGAAACACCATGCGCACCTTTTCCGCACCGAGATCCTCGTTGCTGTAGATGGTCGCGGTGCTTTGCGTGCCGCCGGCCATCGGCGAAATCTGGTAACTCCACAGGCGCGCCATGCGCCGCGTTTCGCCTTCGGTCGCCGCCTTTTCGCGCAGCGCCTCGATGGTCGGGCGCAGGCGTGCCGCAGCGGCGCTTTGCGGATACATCTTGAGCAACTCGTCGCCCAGCGGAAGGGCGAGTTCGGCGTTGTCGGCCTTGAGCATTTCCTCGTACATCGCGTAGTGCTGTTCGGCCTTGGCTTCCATCTGTGTCCTGGCCGCGGCCACGGCATCCGCCGATGGCGCGGCGGCTTGATCGGAGCTGGAGCAGGCGCTGATGCCGGCGAGCAGCAGCAGGGCGAGAGCGAAGCATGGCAATGGGCGCATCAGCTTTTCCGGCAGACAAACGGCCGACGAATATAACGCCGAACCCGGCTTGGCAGGAGTCGTACGCTCAATACTTGCGGCACGGATCGCGGCCGAGATTGCGTTCATAGGTCGAAGGCACATCATCGAATTCGCGCCCGTCGCGGCCGGCGGAGCGCATGCCACGGCAGGCATCCAGACGTGGAATCCGCCGCGCGCTGACCTGATCCCGCGACCCGCCATGGCGGCCGCCAATCTGGCCGCTGCGGTCAATCGAGGAGGGACAGCGGTCGTGCCGATAGAACAAGGCGCCGCCACGCGTGCGGCACTCGTACGAAAGCACGGGCGCGGCTCGTGGTGCGGCGCGCGCGGCATGTGTTGAGGCCGGCCGGCTTGCGCGTGGCACGGAATGGCGTGGCGTTGCAGGCAGCGGCGGCGGTGCTTCGATTTCGATCAGCGTCTCGCGCAGCCCCACACCACACGGTATCGCCTGGTAAGCGACATGGTTCGCGCCATCAGTACACTTGTACACTCTTTGCGCATGCGCCGGGCGCAAGGTACAGGTGATCAGGATCAACAGCAAGGCGAATGCAGAGGCGAGATGTCTGGTCATGTTCCGTGCCCAAGGTTGCGGTGCTGCTCAGGGTCACCCCACCACAGCGCGCGAACCAGAGTCGTTTGTCTCCCCGGCGTGTAGGATTTTTGCCATGCGCGCTGGTCTCGCCTGCACATGCAGCGCTGGAAGGATCAAGGCAAGGGTCGGATCCAGGCCGAACCGGACACGCTGCGGCACCGATATCCAGGTGCCTGCTCCATGGACTTTGTCGATGCGATTCGCGATGAGGCGCTGCGCGCCCGCTATGCTGTGCATTCCGCTTTCCGACTCCGCGCGCCTTCGCAGTCCAGCATGCGCAAGATCATCCACGTCGACATGGACGCCTTCTACGCCTCGGTCGAGCAGCGCGATGATCCGAGCCTGCGCGGACGCCCGGTGGTGGTTGCCTGGCGCGGATCGCGTTCGGTGGTGTGCGCGGCTTCCTATGAGGCGCGGACATTCGGCGTGCACTCGGCGATGCCCGCGATACGCGCCGAGCGACTGTGTCCCGATGCCCTGTTCGTGCCGCCGGATTTCACCCGTTATCGCGCCGCCTCGCGCCAGGTGCGCGAGATCTTCCTGCGCCATACCGATCTCGTCGAGCCGCTGTCGCTGGACGAGGCCTATCTCGATGTCACCGAGAACCATGGCGGCCTGCCATCGGCGACGGCGGTGGCCGAGCGCATCCGTGCGCAGATCCGCGAGGAAACCCGGCTGACGGCATCGGCCGGTGTGGCGCCAAACAAGTTCCTGGCGAAGATTGCATCGGACTGGAACAAGCCGGATGGCTTGTTCGTCATCAAGCCCGAGGCGGTCACGGATTTCCTCACGCCGTTGCCGGTCGGGCGCATTCACGGCGTCGGCAAGGTCATGGATGGAAAGCTTGCCGCGCTCGGCATTCGCACCATGGGCGAATTGCGCGCGCGTGACGTGCGCGAGCTCGAAAGCCTGTTTGGTCGCTACGGGCGGCGCCTGCATGAACTGAGCCGGGGCATCGACGAGAACGCGGTGACCCCTGATCGCCCGGTGCAGTCGATCTCGGCCGAGGACACCTTCGCCGAGGATCTGCCGCTGGCCGATCTCGGACCGACCATCCGCGAGTTGAGCGCCAAGGTCTGGACGGCGACGCGCAAGGTCGAGCGCGTCGGTCGCACGATCGTGCTGAAACTGAAGACCCGCGAGTTCCGCATCCTCACCCGCAGCACCACGCCGTCAACGATGCCCGAAGGCGCCGACGAACTTGCCATCATCGCCCTGGCCTTGCGCGAGCGCGTGCCGTTGCCGCCCGCCACACGCTATCGCCTGGTGGGTGTCGGCATCAGCAATTTCGTGGAAGCGGACGAATTGGGCGCGCAGGGCGGACTCTTCGCCGATTGAGCAGTGCTGCGCGAAACCCGCGCGCAGCCTTGCGTCAACCGCGCGAGGCGCGATATGCGCGCCACCTTGCGTACTGGCGCGTGAAAAACCGATCGAGGCGATCGAGCAGGCGCGCGGCGATCAGCGATTCCTCGGCAATCAGGGCGGCGCCGAGAATCATGGCGAGCACGCCGGGGCCGGGCATGACCAGCATCACCACGCCGGCAAGCATGACCAAGCCACCGAATCCGACGATGAGCGCCTTGCGCCACAGGCTGCCGCCCTGGGGACGGCGCAGGCGGTGACGCGTCTGGAAGCGACGGCCGCTCGGCATGGACACGAAATGCTGCCATTGTCTCTTTACGCTTGCGCTCATCGGTTTCCTGATCAAGATGTACTGGAGCCGCACGTTGCGCGTTGCAGGCATCACCATATCGAGGCAAAACGCGACGATGCAATGCCGGCACGGCAGGTTCAAGCATGCCGGTGCAACGCATGAACCGCTGCGGAACCGCCGCGTCGTATGCTTGGCAGGTGCCCTCAGCCGGGAGTCGATCATGTTGCGTCCGAGTCTGCTTCTTCTCATCCTGGTCATGGCGCTCGACGGGGTGGCCGCCGACCGCGTCACCGGCGAGTCTTTCGCCACGCGCTCGGAAGTGTTTGCCCAGCACGGCATGGTCGCCACCTCGCAGCCGCTGGCCACGCAGATCGGGCTGGATATTCTCAAACGCGGCGGCAATGCCATCGATGCGGCGATTGCTGCCAACGCCGCACTCGGCCTCATGGAGCCGACCGGCAATGGCATGGGCGGCGACCTGTTTGCCATCGTCTGGGATGCAAAATCCGGCAAGCTGCATGGCTACAACGGCTCGGGACGTTCCCCGCAAAGCCTGAGCCTGCAGTGGTTCAAGGACAACGGCTACACGAAGGTTCCGCCCTACGGTCCCTTGCCGGTGACCACGCCGGGTGCGGTCGACGGCTGGTTTGCCCTGCACGACCGCTTTGGCAAGCTGCCGATGAAAGCCGTGCTGGCCCCGGCCATCGGCTACGCGCGCGATGGTTTTCCCCTGAGCGAGTTGATCGCCTGGTACTGGAACCTGTCGGTACCGCGGCTGGGCAAGTTCCCGGGCTTCAACGAACAGTTCACGATCAACGGTCGCGCCCCGGCCAAGGGCGAGATCTGGAAGAACCCGAACCTGGCCAACACGCTGGAAACCATCGCCAAGGGTGGTCGCGATGCGTTCTACAAAGGCGCCATCGCGCACACGATTGCCGACTACATCAAGGCTCAGGGCGGATTCCTCTCCTTTGCGGATCTGGCCGCGCACAAGGGCGAGTGGGTTGAACCGGTATCGACGAACTATCGCGGCTATGACGTCTGGGAACTGCCGCCGAATGGCCAGGGCATCGCCGCGTTGCAGATGCTCAATATCCTCGAAGGATATGACCTCAAGGGCTACGGGTTCGGCAGCCCCGAACACATCCACCTGTTTGTCGAGGCAAAGAAACTGGCCTTTGCCGATCGCGCGAAATTCTATGCCGATGCGGATTTCGTCAAGGCACCCGTGGCCAGGTTGATCTCCAAGGAATATGCCGCCGAGCGGCGCAAGCTGATTTCCATGGACAAGGCCGCGAATGAAGTCGCGCCGGGGGATTTCAAGCTCGATGGCGACACCATCTACCTGACCACGGCCGACCGGTGGGGCAACATGGTTTCGCTGATCCAGTCCAACTATCGTGGCATGGGCTCGGGCATGGCACCGCCAGGCCTCGGCTTCATCCTGCAGGATCGCGGCGAGATGTTCGTGCTGAAGGAAGGCCACGCAAATACCTTTGCGCCGGGCAAGCGCCCGTTCCACACGATCATCCCGGCCTTCATCACCAAGGTTGGCAAGCCGTGGCTGAGCTTTGGCGTGATGGGCGGCGACACCCAGCCGCAGGCGCATGCGCTGATCGTCAGCAACCTGGTCGATTTCGGCATGAACCTGCAGGAGGCCGGCGATGCCCCGCGCATCCTCCACGACGGCTCGACTTCGCCCGAAGGCCAGGTCACGGAAATGACCGATGGTGGTGCCATCCAGCTCGAAACCGGTTTCGATTACGCGAGCATCCGCGCGCTCATGCGCATGGGCCACAAGGTGGAATTTGCCAATGGCACCTACGGCGGTTATCAGGCCATCGGTCGGGATGAAAAAAACAAGGTGTATATTGGCGCTTCGGAAGGACGCAAGGATGGCCAAGCGGCAGGCTATTGACCATTGCCTTCATCCCATCATGAAGGGAGACACCAATGCATTTTCTGAAACGGGTTGCGATGGCATCACTGGCTGGCATGTGCATGCTGGCGGCGACATCGACACTGGCCGTGGATCCACCTGCGCACCCGGATGAGACGGCACGGCAGCAGCATGACAACCCCTTGCTGGTCGATGCCCTGCTTGCCGAAGCGACGCCACGCTCGATGGTGTTGGCAGCGACTTCGCTGTTCAGCATGGGGCCGGATGCCCAGGCCATCCAGCAACGGAAATACGACTTGCTGAAACAGGCGGCACAGAGGGCGCCGGATGATGCCTGGGTGCAATGGTTTGCGGCGCTCCACGCCGATCCGGCCGAGGGCGAATCAAAGGCCTCCCTGATGTTGCAGCAACTGGAGCCGGACAACGGCGCTGTCTGGCTGTTCCCGTTGAGTGCGGCAACACGCGCCAACGACGACGCCGGCATCACCGATGCGCTGGCGCGGATCGGCACGTCACCGCGCTTCGACGATCGCTTCATCGCATTCACGCTCGAATGGCTGGATTTCTTCCGTGCTCATCCGGGTTTCCTGGGAGGCACTGACAAGAATGGAGCGGCACATTCCGCGCCCGCGCTGGACATGGCGATCGGGCGCGCCGCGGCCCTGGCCATGCCAAACCTTGCCGATGCATTGCGGGCCTGCCGGTCGGTCGAGCAACCCTTGACGGTCAAACGCCGTGAAGCCTGTCTTGCCGCCGGTCGACTCATCGCGAACGAATCAAACACCTTCATGGCCCAGGCGCTCGGTATTGCCATGCTGCGGTCGGCCGGCGCCGACGATGTTGCCGAACTGACACGAAGCCATGCTTACCTCGCACGCATGTCGGTCGGGATATTCGATGGCCTGCACGAAGATCCGCAGGCGCTCGCACGCTACCAGTCCGACTTGCTGAAGACGGGCAGCGAAGTCCAGGCAGTGAGAAACGCCCTGACCCGGGCCGGCACCCCGCCGGTGCCACCGGCTGACTGGAAGCCGGATGCTTATCCACAGCTGGAAAACGGCGACAAGGCGCACGTCGGCTGATGCTGGTGTACGCTCTGCCTCGCTGTGCTGTCTGACGGAGGCCGTGATGCT
>Ga0209170_1000704_pt1 | contig 14506 bp, 12 predicted proteins | sample KloWWTKNB14_bulk_FD_187178 | JGI IMG/M metagenome (GOLD analysis project Ga0209170, IMG submission 187178) | Active sludge microbial communities from Klosterneuburg, Austria, studying microevolution and ecology of nitrifiers - Klosterneuburg... | ecosystem: Engineered > WWTP > Aerobic digester >...
CAACCGAGGCCGCGAACATCAACAGTTACCAGATGCGCGCCTCCTTTGGCGGCCACGAATCCCGGCCCGGGCGCATCCTGCTCGCCGACGCGACGCCCCCCTGGGTGCGCGATGAACTGAAACGCATGGGCTATACGCAGCAGTTCGCCGAACGCACCTCCGGACCGATCAATGCGGTGTGGCTCGACCGGGAACACGGCACGATCTGGGGCGGCTCGAGCAACCACGGCGAGGACTATGGAATCGCCTGGTGAGGGGGCTGCATAGCAGCAAAACGGGCACTGGCGCGGGACTGCGGAAGCGCGCATAGTCCCCCGCCCTGCCGCCAAGAACAGGGAAGTCGTCATGGGGGCCCTCGCGATCGATCACGCGCGCCTGATGCGTGCGTCTGGAGACCGTATCGAGGCGGCCGCACGCTTCGGCACGCCGCAACAGCAGCGCCTCGCGCGCCGCCTGATTGAAGATGCAGACGCCTGGCAAGCCTGGGAACGCGAGCACGACGGGCTGATGCGCAAGGTCGCCGCAGCGCGCCGCGACGCGGCGCAGATCCTCGCCCTGAAATCGACCTCGTTCGCGCTCATCGAGCGTATGTCACTGTTCGAGTACATGACCAACCGGCGCTTGCGTGGCGGCGCGCGCCGGCGCGCGCTCGCCCTGTTCCACGGCTCGCGCGCCTACACCGATGCGATGCTTGCCGAGCACGGCAACTTCATCCGCTCGGCCTGCAGCCACCTGTGCTCGAACCACATCGGCACGGTCGTGATGCTCGACGGCGCGTTCCAGGAGCCCATGGCGCGCTACGAGGATCTCTTCCGCGAGTACTTCCACGCCTTCTGCGATGTCTCGCTCGGCGAACGCGACGACGCGCAGTGGCTGCGCGCGCTGCTGCCCTATCTCAAACACCAGGTCGCCGAATTGCGCCGCGCGATCCTCGCGATGCCGCGCACCCTGCCAGAGCTGGCGCATGAGGCCGGGATCCGCCGGCCGACCGGCGACACGGTGCGGATGCCCCGACCGCGCTAGTCGGGTTGCGCGCGATCGATCCACCACGGGACGAGGAGCTCGCGACCCTGCGGGCATTGCAGGCGCGCACGCTGGCGGCGCACAGTGCGGAACCATCGAGGGGGTAGCGGCATCATGCGGCACATCAAGACCGAGCTTCCCGGCCCGAAGGCGCGTGCGCTCATCGCGCGCGACGCCGCCGTCACCACACCCTCCTATCCGCGCGACTACCCGTTCGTGATGTCGCACGGCCGCGGGACGCAAGTCTGGGACGTCGACGGCAACCGCTTCCTCGATTTCGAGGCGGGCATCGCCGTCTGCGCCACGGGTCATGCGCATCCGGAAGTGGTCGCGGCGATCAAGGCCGCGGCCGACGACTTCCTGCACATCTCGAGCGACTTCTGGCACGAGCGCATGACGGCGCTCGCAGAGCGCCTTACGCGGCTCGCGCCGATGGGCGAACCGGCGCTCGCCTTCCTGTGCCAGTCCGGCACCGAGGCCGTCGAAGGGGCGATCAAGCTCGCGCGCTACGTGACACGCCGCCCCCGCTACCTCGGCTTTCTCGGCGGCTTTCACGGCCGCACGATGGGCTCGCTCGCATTTACCTCGAGCAAGTACACGCAGCAGCTTGGCTTCGCGCCGACGATGCCGGGCGTGACGCACGTGCCCTACCCCAACCCCTATCGACCGCTGTTTGCCGGTGCGGACCAGGGCCGGGCGGTGCTCGACTACATCCGCATGCTGTTCGAGCGCAGTGTGCCAGCCGCGGAAGTCGCGGCCATCGTTGTCGAGCCGGTGCAGGGCGAAGGCGGGTATCTGGTGCCGCCCGACGGCTTTCTCGCTGGCCTGCGCGCACTCTGCGACGAGCACGGCATCCTGCTCATTTTCGATGAAGTGCAGTGCGGCGTCGGGCGCACCGGCAAGCTCTTCGCCTGCGAGCACTGGGGTGTGAGCCCCGACATCATGACGCTCGCCAAGGGCCTTGGCTCCGGTGTGCCGATCGGCGCCGTCGTGGCGAAGAAGCGCTACATGGGAGAGTGGCAGCGCGGCGCACACGGCAACACGTTCGGTGGCAATCCGCTCGCCTGCGCGGCGGCAAGCGCCACGCTTGATCTCGTCGAGCGCGAATACGCCGCGCTCGCCGCGAAGAGCGGCGCGTACTTCCAGGAGCGGCTGCGTGAGCTCGCGACCCATTACCCCTGCATCGGTGAAGTGCGCGGCAAGGGGCTCATGATCGGTATGGAACTCATCGGGAGCGATGCTGCGCGCACGCCGGCAAGGAAGCTCTGTGACGCACTCATCACGCGTGCCTTTCACAACGGGCTGCTGCTGCTGTCCTGCGGCGCGAGCACGGTGCGCTTCATGCCGCCGCTCAATGTGAGCGTGCCCGAGATCGACGAGGCCGTAGCGCTCCTGCGCACGAGCCTCGACGAGGTGCTGCGGAGCGTGCACGAGCAATGCCGTGCAAATCCGCCAGAGGAGTTTCATGTCGTCAACCACTAGCACGACCCCGCGCCGCGAGCTCGGCTTCTGGATGTGCACGGCGCTCGTCGTCGGCAACACGATTGGCATCGGCATCTTCATGATGCCCGCGGCGCTCGCGCCCTATGGACTGAACGCGCTCATCGGCTGGGCCATCACCGTGATTGGTTGCATGTTCCTCGCGCGCGTGTTCGCGCGCCTTGCGCAGCTCTATCCGGCGGCGGACGGCCCCTATGCATACATCCGCTCGACGCTCGGCCACTGGCCCGCGTTCCTCTCGATGTGGAGTTACTGGGTCTCGAACTGGATCACGAACGCGACGCTCGCCGTCAGCGTGGTCGGCTACCTCGACGCGGCGGTACCATCGCTCGCGCGCCTCCCTCCGGCACTGCTGGCGCTGGCGCTGCTGTGGCTCTTCGTCGTCGTGAACCTGCTCGGCACGCGCGCGGGCGGGCGCGTGCAGGTCGTGTGCACCGTGCTCAAGCTCCTGCCGATGGTCGCTGTCGTGCTGCTCGGCGCGTGGGTGCTGTTCGCAGACACCGGCGCGTACACGCGCACGGTACCCGCGACCGCGCTGTCTTTCCCGCAGACCATGGCCGCGTCCACGATTGCGCTCTTCGCGATGCTCGGGCTCGAATCCGCGAGCGTGCCGGCCGGTCGCGTGCGCGATCCGGGCCGCAACATTCCGCGCGCGACGCTCATCGGCACATTGCTCACGGCCGTGATCTATATCCTCGTTTCGACGGTGCCGCTACTGCTCATCCCGCAAGCCGAGCTTGCGCAGTCGAGTGCGCCGTTCGTCGACCTGCTCGACCATCATCTCGGTGAAGGCAACGGTCGCTGGCTCGCGCTCTTCGTGGTGGTGAGCGGTCTTGGCGCGCTGAACGGCTGGACGCTGATCGTCGGCAATCTCACGGCAACGATGGCGGCGCAAGGCGATTTCCCGGCCCTGTTCGCCAGGCAGAACCGCCACGGCGCACCCGCCCGCGCGCTCGTCGTCACCGGCCTCTTCGCGAGTGCCATGATCCTGATGAACTACAGCAAGTCGCTCGTCGACGGTTTTGTCTTTCTCAGCACGATCGTGACCGCGGCGAGCCTGCCGCTGTATCTGTGTTCTTCGCTCGCACTCGTCGTGATGTGGCGCCGCGGCGAGCGACCGGCGGGCAGCGACCTGCAGGTGATGGGCCTTCTCGGCACCGCCTATGTGGTGCTCACGTTCTACGGCGTCGGCCACGTGCCCTTCCTCTGGGCGCTGGCGCTTGCGGCGGCAGGCGTACCGTTTGCGCTCTGGACGCGACGCGGCGGTCGCGCTCAGCGGGTGCCGAGCGCCGTCTCGTAGAGCCCGTCGAGAAAGTGCAGCTGCTCCGCGCGCTCCGGCTGGCGCACGAGCACCTTCGCCCCGAGATCGAGCATCAGGTCCGTGCGGCGCTCGTAGCGCGGCCAGTGCGGCAATCCGGGGCCATTGGGGTCGCCGTGCTTCGCGAAATTCACCCAGTAGCCGGAGACGATTTCCGCCATGTGCCGGTCTGCAGCCGTGGGCGGCGTGTCGGCGCGCGAACGCCGATTCATGCCGGGGTCGCCGAATGCATAAGCGACATCGTCCGAGTGGGCCGCGCCGGGCACCGAACCACGCCGGCCCTCGGCCACGTAGCTGAACTCATAAAGCCACGCCGGCTTGCCGACGCTTTGTATCTCGCCCGCGAGAAAGCGCGCGGGACCGCGGAACAGCATGTCCATGAACCACGTCTTGGGCAGGGCCGCTTCATCGAGCCCCGCATAGGCCTGCCGGACCGCCGCGGGATCCTCGCCGCGCAGCATGTCCTTGAGCTTGAACTCATACGGCCCGAGGAGCGACGCTTCCCAGCTCGTGGTACCCGACAGGAACGGCACAGGCTGCTGGCGCCCCGCGCGGAAGGTGCGCGAGATATCGTCCGGCAGCACTTCCCCGTCGACCACCGGGTTCATCGAGTTCGGGATCTCCTTTTCCGAGTACGCGATGATGCGGTCGGTCGGCAGCGCACGCAGCGTCGCTGGCGCTGCGCCGTCATTTGCGATGCCAAGGCTCGTGGCCATCAGGAGGCCATCCGCCTCGAGCGACAGGAACGGCCCGCCCTCACCCCGCAACCTGCGATCGCCCTCGATGCGCGCGGCGCCGCTCTGCGCGATCGCGCCCTGGAAGAGACCGCGCGCAGACGGCGTAGCCATCAGCGTCGTGACCGACACGCCGCCCGCCGACTGGCCGAAGATTGTGACGCGCGAGGGATCGCCTCCGAACGCCGCGATGTTCTCATGCACCCAGCGCAGCGCCGCGACCTGGTCCATCAGCGCGTAGTTCGCGAGCGGTTCGCCCGGCATCGACGCCGACAGCGCCGGATGCGCGAAGAGGCCGAGCCGGTCAAGCCGATAATTGATCGTGACGACGGCGACACCCTTGTGCGCGAGCGCGAAAGGCTCGGCGCCGGGCCACGAACCGGCTCCCCAGCGGTAACTCCCGCCGTGGATCCACACCATGACGGGCACGCGCGCGCCGCCGTCAAAAGCGCTCGCGGGCACGTAGATGTTGAGCCTGAGGCAGTCCTCGCCCATCGGCACCCCCGCGAGGGGATACGGGGTCCGTCGCGATTGCGGGCAGATGGTGCCGAATGCGCTCGCGTCCAGCACCGCATCGCGATGCGCGGCGGGTCGCGGCGGCCGCCAGCGCCACTCTCCCTCGGGCGGGGCGGCGTAGGGCACGCCGCGAAACACCGCGACACCACCCAGCATCTGGCCGGTGACCCCGCCTTCAGCAGTCGGGATGACGCGGGTCGTCGGCGTAGCCGCCACCGACACCGACGTCATCGCGATGCACAGCAGCGCAAGACCGCCTGGACGGATGACCGCTCTCATCCTAGAACCGGTAGCTTGCCGTCAGGCCCCAGGTGCGCAGGCGCGGGTACGAGACTGTGGTGCGGTTCAGGAAGATGGCGACCTGGTTGTCCACGAAGTTGTTGAGCCACGCATCGCGGAAGGCTCCGGTCGGCGTCGCGTCGTCGGTCAGGTTCTCGCCCCACAGTTCGAAGCGCCACTGTCCGGACTCGAGACCGAGGCGCGCATTGAGCCGCTCCGTGGAGCCGGTCTTCGTGAGGCCTTCCGACATCGGTTTCTGGCTCGCCTTGTACGAGAAGTCGATGCGGCCGAAGAAGTCGAAGTCCGTGAACGCCGCGTGCCGATAGTCGAGGCCCAGGTTCCACTGCGTCGGCGAGGTGCGCGGCAGGTCGAAGCCCGAGATGTCGCCGCCCGAAGGCGCGAACGACGGCAGCGTGATCAGGCTGCGATTGACCGCATCCTCGAACTCGGCATCGGTGTACGAGAAGCCCGCGTTCGCGGTGAAGCCCATCCCCAGCGCCGCGCGCAAGGCCAGCTCGACGCCCTGCGACTTCGCGCTGCCGACGTTGAGCGTCACGGTTTGCGGGATGGATGCGCCGGGCGACAGCGCGGGCAGCTGCATGTCGGTCCAGTCGACATAGAAGAGCGCCACGTCGAAGTTCACGCGGCCATCCGCCAGCGAGCCCTTCGTGCCGAGCTCCCAGGTCCAGTTCTCTTCGGGGTCGAACGACTCCTCCGCGGCGACGCTCGCGTTCTCGTTGAAGCCGCCGGCCTTGATGCCCTTGGCAGCCGACGCGTAGATCATCAGCGCATCAGTCGCGCGGAAATCGACCGTGAAGCGTGGGGTGAAGAACGACCAGGTATCGTTGAACGCGCGTGGATTCACGATCACGCGACCGTCGCGGACTGGCGTGCTCTGCGTCTTTTCTTCTTCCGCGTAGCGGGCTTCGACACGGCCGCGCAGACGATCGGTGAAGTCGAACTCGAGCGCGCCGAACACCGCGCGGGATTCCGTTTCCCGCGAGAACCGCGAGAACGCCGGTACGCCGCCCGTCACGAACCACGGCGTTGCGATCGCCGTATAGAAGGGCGGAATGAAGCTGACGAAGTTCGCCGGCAGCGCACTCAGCGCGCCGGCGTCGAGGCCACCGTCATACTCCTGTTCGTAGTAGTACAGGCCCGCCGTCCAGCGCAGGCGCGTGTCTTCTCCGCCCGAGATGCGCAGTTCCTGGCTGAACTCGTCCACGTAGTCCCGATCGCCGCGGAAGAGTTTCGACTGGAAAACCTGCGGCACGACCGGGCCCGAGGGCAAACGCCCAAGATAGAACCACGATGCCGGGCCGACGAGACGTGTGGCGTCCGACAGCGCCTCGTGGCGCAGCGTGTTGTAGCCGGTGAGCGAGGTAATCTGCCCGATGCCAGTGCTCCAGTCCGCCTGCAGGCTCGCGCGAAATACTTCGCGGAACTCACCCACGCCGCGCGGATCGGCACCGAGCGCAGACAGGTTCGCCTCCGGCAGTTCGCCGCAGAACGCGAGTGCCTGGCCCGCCCCGTTCAGCTCGCAGTTTCCTCGCACGAAGCCCACCGCCGGCGGGCCGATTTCGTCGTCGGAGTAGTAGGCATTGGCGCGCACCGAGAAGGCCTCGGACGGATCCCATTCGAGGCCGCCCGAGTAGCTGCGGTACTCGTGGCCACCCAGCTCATGGCCGGGAGAGCTGTTGTTGCGATAGCTGCCGTCGAACTCGTCGTAGCCGACGGACAGCCGACCCCGCAGGTTTTCCATGATCGGGCCACCGAGGTGCACTGCGCCGCGCAGCGTACCCTCGGAGCCGCCCGTGGCCGACACCCGTCCGCTGAATTCATCAGGCGCCCGCCGGGTCACGAAGTTGATCGCACCTGCAAAACTGTTGCGCCCATACAACGCGCTCTGCGGGCCCTTCACGACTTCGATCCGCTCGACGTCGAGCAGGTTGAAGTTGAGGCCCGAGCGGCCGGAGACATTGACGCCATCGAGAAAGATCTCGACGTTGTTCACGTCGCCGAATACGTCGTTCTGCGTCAGGCCGCGGATCGTCGGGATTGCAAGATACTCGCCGATCATCGTGTCGAACACGAGGCCGGGGGTCAGCGCGGCAACGTCGCGCAGATCGCGAATGCCCGCAGCTTCAATGTCTTCGGCGGTGAAGGCCGTGATCGCAACCGGCACCTTCTGCAGATTCTCGGCCGACTTGCGCGCCGTGACGACGATTTCCTCGAGCGCGTGCACTCCTTGCGCCTCCTGGGCACCGGCAGGCAAGGCCGCCGCAGTCGCCACCACCACGAACATCGACACGACAGTCTTGATCCCGGTCATGGAAGCTCCCCGTGAAGTCTGCGCAAATGCGCGCAACATCCCCGCGCCACTTCGCGCCGGCAAGCGCGTTTTCGCGGGCGACGCGACTTTTTCGTGGATGCCGTTGGCGTTCGCGAGTTACTGGGTATGATTCGGGCCGAGATGCAATGGCGACGATGGCTGAGACCTGAATTCGAGGGGCTGACCCCGGCGGCAGCGGCGGCGTTTTACGTGGCAGCTCCGCTCCTTGTCAGCCTCCTGCTTGGCTGGAACCGCATGCTGGTCGGGACACACATGTCCCGCACCGGCTCCACCCTCTTCTGGACGGGGCTTGTCGGCATCGTCTGGATCGCCGCCATCGTCGGTACCCGGCTGGTCGGCTCACTGACACATCGCGCACGGTGGCCAACCTGGCTGACTGCGGCGGCGGGCGCCCTGCTCGGCATTCTCCTTTTTTATTGGCCGATTGCGCGCTATCGCCATTTCGGACTCGGCCTGCTGCCCGGGGAGTTCATGGTGCACGCGCCGCCCCTGCCCTGGCCGACACTCGACTACCTGCCGCGACTCTTTGCCAACACGCTACCCGGAGTCCTTTACTGGGTGGTCGTCTACTGTGCGTTCGGGAAATGGCTGAGCGTGCGAAACGGCGGGGCTCTCGACGGCGCTGCCCGGGACGCAGCGCCCGCGTCGGCCGAGTCGGCCGCGCCGCCAGGCGCGAGCGCCGAGGCCACGCTGCGCGCGCGGCTACCGCCCCATCTCGACGCGGTGATCATCGCGCTCAAGGCCGAGGACCATTATGTCCGCGTGTATACGGAGAAGGGCGACACGCTCGTCCACTACCGCTTCCGGGACGCCGTGCAGGACCTGCGCGGCGTCGACGGCCTGCAGGTCCACCGTTCCTACTGGGTGCGCCGCTCGGCGATCACCCGGCGATCCGTCAAGGCCAACAATCACGTGCTGCAGGTCGGCAATGATCTGTCGATACCGATCAGCCGCAGCTTTCAGCGCGTGCTCGATGCCGGTGGAGCCGTGCCCGCCGCCGGTTCAACCGGCACGGAGTTTGATCGAGACATGCAGCGCCATGGCTGACGCCTGACCCGCTACAACACCCTCGCGACCGCCGCTCAGCGCTTCCTCTCCGCCTTCTTCGCCTGCTTCTCTGCGCGCTTCTCGGCGGGCGACTTCAGCGGCTTCTTTTTCGTGTCCTTCTTGCGATCCATACCCTTGCTCATCTCGATCTCCCGGGTTGCCTGCCGAACCCTACGGTGGAACGCATGGTTTGCGCAAGCCGGGTCAGTCCTCCAGCTCCAATTCCCCGGCGATCAGCGTCGTTCCGGACAGCGTGCCCTCTGCCTTGACGAGCCGGTCGGGTGCCTGCGCGAAGAACTCCGCGCGGGTGATTGGCTGGTCTGCTGCGTCCTCGAACTGCGTGCCGGCGTCAGTCATGACCGTCACCCCGAGGATCACGAGATTCGGGTCCGCGACATTGCGCGCGATCCCCTGCAGCGTGACCTCGCTTTCCGGGTCGTCCCGCTCGAGGATGAACGCGTCGAGACCACCGCCCTGCCGTTCGTTGCCGCGCACTTCCACGAAGTCGCCCGTGCGCAGATCCGCGAGACGGAACGGGCGCTGCTGCGCGTTGCTCTTGTCCTCGAACTGCGTGGTGATGCTCGTCGTCACGTTCACACCTGCGACGCGCAGCGTACTGCCGGCGGCGTTGATCGTCTCGACGAGACCCGCGACTTCCGCGGAAAACTCCTCCTCGACCTCGACCTCGCGCGCGACCAGCACGCCGTTCGCATCCATGACACCTTCGACCTCGACGCGCACGTCGAGCCCGAGCGTGACGCCCTTCAGGTCAAACTGCGTGGTCGCACTGGTCGTCACGCGTTGACCCGACACATCGAAATCGGTGTTCGACACGTAACGCGTGATGAGCCCCTCGAGTTCGACCTCGTCGTTCGCCGCGGCGCCGATGCCCGGAGACACTTCGACGCGCGTCGCGATCAGGGCGCCACCCGCCGTGAACGTGCGGCCCTCGACCTCGACTGTGCGGCCGTCGGCGAGCGCGCCTTCAGGGGTCGTGCCGCTGTAGTCGACGGTCAGTGCGTTCACGCGGAACGTGCGCCGGTTCGTATCGAGTCCCTGCACCACACCCTTGACCTCGAAATCGCTGCCCGGGTCTTCGCGCTCGATGCGGGTCGCCGAGATCGCGCCGTTCGCGGTCTGAAAACCGCTGACCTCCACAATGAGCCCGGGCGCTGCGAGGCCCTCGATGTTCGACGGCACGATGTCATCGTCGAAGTGCGTGGCACTCGTGACACGCACCGTCTGGCCGAGCACGACGAACGTGCCCGCCGCCACATCGAGCTGCGTGACGGGCCCCTCGACGTCGGCCGAGAAAGTTACCCGCGTCGCCGTACCGGTGGTGCCATTCGCGCTGACAGTGCCCTGCACGGTCACCACCTGACCGATGCGCAGTTCCGCCTCGGTGCCGGACCGCTCTCCAACGTCGATCTGCGCGCCCGTCGTTGCAAACTCGACGCCGTTCACGAAGATGCTGCCGAAGCCGGTGATGGCGCCGATCGACACCATGCGCCCCGAGCCCTGGATACCGCCGATCGGCGGCGTGCCACCTGAATCACCACCACCACCACACGATGCGAGCAGGAGCGCAGCGAACGCTGTGAGAGATTTCGAGTGCTTCATGATCGTACATCCTCATCCTGAATGTGATAGACGCCGGCACCGAGTCGGATGGCCCCCGCATCGTCCGTCGATTGATCGGCGCGCGCCTGGTGCGCGGTGAGCCACGCATCCACGCGCTCGAGAAACGCCTGTCCTTCGGTCTCGAGGAAGGTCCGGAATTCCGGCAGCGCCTCGGCACGCACACGCGCGTTCATCGCGGCACGCTCGAAACGCACGGGCGCTTTGGCGCGGCGTGTGAGGTTGTGCAGATACGTCATCGCGACGTCCGAGATCACCGTGCCCCAGAGCCGCACCAGATCCGCGTCCATGCTCTGGGGAATGTAGTTGCGCATCAACGCCTCGAGCCGCCCGTCGGGCCTCTCGCGCAGCGCGCCGGCGTCCCGCAGTTCCTTCAGCAGCGTGGACGCGCGCACGTCGCCCGCTCCGCAGCGATGCAGCAGCTCCGCGAAAGTCGCCCCTTCGCCGTCGAACGGCAGCACGAGCGGCAACCCGTTCGTGTCGAGAAAGTCCGGATCCTGGTGCCAGGTCGAAAGGACGAGTGAGCCCTTCGTCACGTAACCCGTCCACGCTTGATCGGTACGCTCGAGACGCTCGCGCTGCTTGCGCACTTCGCGCCGGGTGAGCCCCGTGAGCACAGCGGTGCGCGACACATTGGTCGGGCGCCCGCGCTTGCCGAATCTTGCTGTAGCGACTTCCACGTATGCCGTCTTCGCGAGATCCGCGAACTCCTTCCACGTAATGCCGCAACGGACCAGTACGTGCACCAGCGGCTTGAGCCACTGGCGCGTGGCCGCCAGCACTTGAGGCGTAGTAGCCTGTGCCATATATGAGCTAATTATACCCACATACGGAAGAAACGCAATGGGCTCAGAGCGTAAACTGGACCCTGACGAGCACGATGGCCGGATTGTCCGGAACGCCCCGCCGCTCACTGCGCACGCTGATGTAGTCCGCCATGAGGCGCCAGCGTTCGTGGGCGTACCAGTTGAGGCCGAGAGAGAAGTTGTCTTCTCTACCACCCCGCACCTGCCCGTCATCCAGTTCGACCTCGCTGTATCGAAGCGCGAGCTCCCAGACGCCGTACGGCTTGCCGGTCGGCATGGCCTTGAAAACGCCATTGCGGTAGCGGCGGACTTCACCGGTCAGCACCCAGCTGCCCGCCACATACCAGCCATCGAAGCTGGCATCGGGGCCGGATCGTCGCGTGGCATCGGCGCGCATCCATTCCGCCTGGGCGGTAAGCGGACCGGCTTGCCACGCGGCTTCGAGTCCCAGTCGATCAACGCGACGGATATCGTCGAGACCGCCCGTATTCACGAAGCGGGTATCGGAGGGCCGTGACTCAGGTCGCGCGTTGAACTTGACTTCCCCCTGCGGACGCTCGGTGATCACGGCAACGCCCAGGTGCACGAGAGCGTCGCCAGTTCTGACCGGAGTGAAGGTGTAGCGCAGGCCTGCGCCCCGACCTTCATCGCCATCGATGGCATCGCCAAAACCCATGGCCGAGAACGTGTACCGGCTTCCCACCCGGTCAAAACCGATGCCGGCGCGCCGGGATAGTCCGAAGGCGTCGCCGGGTAGTGCCCGCTCGATGAACGTGATGTTGTTGGAACTGGTCAGTTCCTCGAGGCCGAAAGGCACTTTGAACTGGCCCAGTTTGATGGCTGCCGATTTCCAGCCCTTGTACTGGAGAAAGACATCCTTGAAGGCGCCGACCTTCGCGAAATCATAGGTAACCTCGAACGACCAGGCCTCATTGACCTTGCCGTCGAGACCGAACTGCGCGCGGCGGATGATGAGAGCATCGTCCAGCGCCCGCGTGTCCGCCTCGTGCCAGGCATGATCCACGTGCAGTCGGGCATTCGGCGTGAGTTCAACCGCTGCAGCCAGCAGCGGCGCGGCGCTCAAGCCCGCCGCGAACAAGCCGAGCCCGAGTCCCTGATTCATTCGGCTATCGCGAGCAGCACGAGCGTCGTGTCCTGCCGATCCTTTTCGGCCTGGTCGCTGACGATCAGGACCCGACCATCGGCGAGGAGCGTCATGCCTTCGAAATTGTTCAGCCCACCGGGAAGGACCGCCAGATCCTCGGTGGCACACGTGCTGTCAGCAGGGCAGGACTTGATGTCCACGCGCCGCAGAGTGGGTGTCATCGACGCGCCCGCGTCCAGGCGCGAGCGCTCGAGCACCAGCAAGTTGCCGTCAGCGAGCACGTCCATTCCCTTCAGACGGCTGTCCGGCGCATAGCGCGCAAACGACCAACGGCGACCCTTCGCATAGACGACATGCAGGTTGTCCGGCACGCCCGCCAGCGGGGACTCCGGCGCCGTCAGCAGGCCAAACTGCGGCTGGAATGCGACCGATTCGAGACCCTGCTTTTTCTTGCGGAAATTGCGCACGTCATCGAGAGGGGGTGGCACCGCGATTTCCTCGAGCGCCACGCCCGCCGGGCTGAACCGCAGGATGGTTGGCCGATCGCCCCCCTCGAGCGAAATCACGAGCGCCGTATCACCCCTCTTGCCGTTATCGGCATTCTGGACGGTCAGCCCTTCCGCATTGAAGCTCTTACGTGCGGGGACTTTCCCTTCTGGATCGGCCAGGGCAACCACCTGGACAGGCTCGGCCGCGGCCAGCGTATCGCCCCTGAACGCCAGGCGGATGTGGACGACGTTGCCCTTGTCGGAGATCGCATAGAGCAGTTGCTCATCTTCATCCCAGGCGAGCCCGGACAGTTCATCGACCCGGATGCCGTTCAATGTCGTTGCCGGGATGGTGACCCGATCCATCCGAAAGTGACCTGATGTCTGGGTGTCCGCCCTACAGGGCGCCGTGGCCAGTAAACAGGTCGTCATCACGACCGTCAGCGCATGGACAGGCTTCATCATGATTGGAGCTTTCGCAGGGCAGGCAGAAACGTGTTGTGCTTGTGTACTTCCTGCAGCAACGCCAGGCCGACGCAATATTTGGAGCAATGCCGGGTCGGGTGCTGGTGCAGGCCGCGCAGGATCTTGTCGGCAATGCCGTTGGCATTCGCCGACTTGGTCTCGATGATGAAAACCTCGTCGTCGATGGCGCGCGACCCTGTCGCCCCCGTGAACACGAGACCGCGGTCGATCGTCATGCGTTCGCCACCGCGTCTCGCCACGAGCGTCATGCGCCGGTAGCGCATGCTGATCGACGGCACGAGTTCGCCTGCAAACTCGCGCCCATAGAGTTCGCGATAGGCGGCGCGGACATGCGCCAGCGCATCTCCATCCAGCACGCCGTACTTCTCGGGGGCATAGCGCATGCGCTTCTTTACGGTGATGCCCCGCTTGTCTTTGAGCTTGACCTCCACGAAGCAGAGGCCCGCGTCGGTATAGCTGCGTATCCGCACCTTGAAGCGCTGCCGCCGGCGCCGATGATGATCGAAGTAGTTGGTGCGCTGCTCGTCATCGAAATAGCAGGTTTCGTAGGTGAAGGCGCGCTTGCCGTCCATTTCGAGAATGTCGAAATGCCGGGCGAGCTCGGGCAGGGCCCGCCGCAGCACGGCTTCTCGCACGACGTACTTGTTGTCGAGGCGCTCGAACATGGCCGCCTTGGCATTCAGCTGCTCGAGACTGATCGCCGGAAAGGACTCCGCAAATCCTGGCCTTGGTGCGCTGCGCGCGCGCCGCCGGTGCCGGAAAGCTGGTACCTGGCGAAGTTCAACGCCTGCGATAGAAAACATTGAGGCGCACCGTGTCGTTGACATAGTCGATGGAGACCAGCTGATAGAACATGACCTCGACGCCGAGCTGCTTGCCGAGATCGGCGCGCATGGCTTGCGGATCCGACAGGGCGTGTATGTCGATCTTGTCGAGCGTGATCTTGATGCCATCGACCGAACGCAGGATTCGCGGATGGTCCAGGACCCAGGCGCCCAGGAGCACGATCGCGGCCGTGGCCGCCACAAAGGGAATCGTGGTGCCGTGTATCGAGCAGATCACCGCGATCGCGACGCTGCCGAAGAAGTAAGTGATTTCGGTCTTGGTGATCTGCTCCGAGCGCAGCGTGAAAAGGGCGAGGATGGCGAACAGGCCGAAGCCGGCCGCGATGCTGAACTCCACGCTGGAAAGCACGGTGAGCACTGCGAAGACA
>Ga0209170_1000708_pt1 | contig 14453 bp, 5 predicted proteins | sample KloWWTKNB14_bulk_FD_187178 | JGI IMG/M metagenome (GOLD analysis project Ga0209170, IMG submission 187178) | Active sludge microbial communities from Klosterneuburg, Austria, studying microevolution and ecology of nitrifiers - Klosterneuburg... | ecosystem: Engineered > WWTP > Aerobic digester >...
CGCTTCGGCACGCGGGTCCCACTCGACTTCGTCGCAGGTTTCGATCCCGTCGGCGAAGTGCCGTTCGATCGCATCGAGGGACAACGGGGCGGCCAGGCGGATGCGTGCTTCGCGCGCGCTGTCGTCGACCGCGGCCACCGCGATGAAACCTGCTGCCGCAGTATCGGCGCGCGGAAACTGCGCGCCGCGGCCATTCGACAGGGTGTAGCGGAAGTCGCCATCGCCGCGACGTCGACCCAAGCGGTCGGGATAAGCGAACGCGAGCAGTGTGCCGGGCTCTGCTTCCGGCTCGCGCATGCCGTGCGCTGTCCCGACCTGGGTGCGTAACTGCTGCGAAGTGCGGCGCACGCGCTCGAGCACACCACGGTCGCTGTCCCGGGAGGCGCCCGGACCGCGCAGGACTTCGAGCCGCGTGCGCAGATCCGCGTCGCGATCGGCGCCGCGCAACAGGTCCCGCTCACCGAGGAGCGCGGCGATGTCGGCCGCGAGCGCCGTGGCGCCGAGGTCACGCGCGCGCAGCAGCATGTGCGCGAGGCGCGGATGCACCGGCAGCTCCGCCATGGCGCGACCATGCGGCGTGATGCGGTGTTCGCGATCGAGTGCACCGAGCCATTGCAGCAGCTCGCGCGCGCTCGCAAGTTGCGCGGCGGGCGGCGGGTCGAGCCATGCGAGGCGACTGGCATCGGTGGCACCCCAGGCCGCGAGCTCGAGCGCAAGCGGCGCGAGATCGGCCTCGACAATCTCTGCCGGCGTGAACGCCGCGAGGCTGCGTTGCGCGCCCTCGCCCCACAACCGATAGCACACGCCCGGCTCCATGCGCCCTGCGCGACCCTGGCGCTGATCGGCCGAGGCGCGTGAAATGCGACGCGTCTCGAGGCGCCCCATGCCGCTCACCGGATCGAATGCCGCGCGCCTGACGAGGCCGCTGTCGACGACCACGCGCACGCCAGGAATCGTGAGGCTCGTCTCAGCGAGGTTCGTGGCGAGCACCACGCGGCGCCGGCCGGGCGCCGCCGGCTCGAGCGCGGCGAACTGCGCGTCGCCCGTGAGCTCGCCGAAGAGCGCGCGGATATCGAGATCTCGCGGCAACTCCGAAGCTTCGAGCGTGGCCGCGACGCGTCGGATCTCGCCGGCGCCCGGCAGGAAGACGAGCACATCGCCAGTCTCCTCGCGCAGCGCACGCAGGACCGCGACCGCCGCGAGCCGCTCGGGTGACTGCGCCTCGCCCGGAAGCACGGGCATGCCGCGGCCCAAGTAGCGGATCTCGACGGGAAACATGCGGCCGGAGGTCGTGACGATGGGCGCATCGCCGAGCAGCTTCGCGACCGCCTCGCCATCGAGCGTCGCCGACATCACGAGCACGCGCAGGTCCGGCCGCAGCGCCGCTCGCGCTTCGAGCGTGAGCGCGAGCCCGACGTCGGCGTGCAAGCTGCGCTCATGGAACTCGTCGAACAGCACCGCCGCGGTGTCTTCGAGCGCCGGGTCGTCCTGCAAGCGCCGGGTCAGCACGCCCTCGGTAATCACCTCGATGCGCGTCACACGAGACACCTTCGTGTCGAGGCGCATGCGATAGCCGACACGCTCGCCCACCTGCTCGCCGAGCGTGGCCGCCATGCGTGTCGCAACCGCGCGCGCGGCGAGTCGCCGCGGCTCGAGTACGAGGAGCTTGCGCCCCCGGGTCCACGGCTCATCGAGCAGCGCAAGCGGCACGACCGTACTCTTGCCCGCGCCGGGCGGCGCCTGCAGCACCGCTGAGCGGTGAGAGCGAAGAGCCTCCTTCAGCTCCGGCAGCGCTGCGACAATCGGGAAAACAAGGGCCATCTGGAAAGCTTAAGCGAAGCGCCAGTCGGCTGGCTTGCGCTTCTGGCCCGTTGCCCTAAGCTCCAAGCCCTCAGCCCATCGGAGATGCTCATGCGCCTGGGTGGCAGTCGGCGAAGTACGAACGTCGAGGATTACCGGAGCCGTCCCGGCGGTGGCCGCCCCGGCCTGAAGTTCGGTCTCGGGACGATCGTCGTCCTCGTGATCGGCTATTTCCTCGGCATCAACCCGCTCACGATGCTCGGGATCATGAACAACATGCAGGGTTCGGCGCCGACCACGGAGCCTGCGCCAGAGGGGACGCCGACCGATCAGGGCTCTGATCTGGTCCGCGCGGTCCTCGGCGACACCGAGGACACCTGGGGTGCCATCTTCCAGGCGAATGGGGCTCAGTACCCGCCACCCACGCTGGCGCTGTTTCGCGGCAGCATCCAGTCGGCGTGCGGCTTTGCCAGCTCCGCCTCAGGCCCCTTCTACTGCCCCGGCGATCGCAAGGTTTACATCGATCTCGCCTTCTATGACGAGCTTGCGCAGCAGTTTCAGGCACCGGGCGATTTCGCGCAGGCCTACGTGCTCGCGCATGAGGTCGGGCATCACGTGCAGAACGTGCTCGGCACACTCGAAAAAGTGCAGGCCGCGCAGCAGCGGCTGGGCGAAGAAGAACGCAACCCGCTGCAGGTGCGCGTCGAGCTGCAGGCCGACTGCTATGCGGGCATCTGGGCGCACCACGCCGAAAAGTCGCGCAGCATCCTCGAGCCGGGCGACATCGATGAGGGCCTCAAGGCCGCGTCCGCGGTGGGTGACGACACGATCCAGCGCCGCATGCAGGGCCATGTGGTGCCGGAGTCATTCACGCACGGCTCGGCCGAACAGCGTATGCGCTGGTTCACGCGCGGCTACGAGAGCGGCGAACTTGCAAGCTGCGATACGTTCTCAGCGCGCTGACCAGATCGTCAGCGCGAACAGCACCCAGCCCGTCATCAGCGAGAGGCCGCCGAGGGGCGTTACGACACCGATCGCCTTTGGCGCGCCGAAAGTCAGCGCGTAGATACTGCCGGCAAAGAGCACCATCCCGACGACGATCAGCCGTGCGGCGAGGCGCACGCCCCGGCGCTCGCGCGCCGCCACAGTCAGACCCGCTCCGAGCAGGCCGAGGGAGTGATAGAACTGGTATTTCACTGCCGTCTCGAACACCTCGAGCCGATCGGGCGACAGCACGTTGCGCAGACCGTGCGCGCCGAACGCGCCGAGCGCGGTCGCCAACCCGATCGAAAGCGCAGCGAGACTGATCATCCAGCGAGCATCCTTCGTCATCGCGTGGGCCTCGGCCGTGTGTGTTGCGTGCGAAACGGCCGGGCGCCTGGCCGCGCCGGTGTGCGGCGCCCTTCGCCGCCACCGTCCACGCCCGCCGGCTGCCACGCCGGCACGAGCTGGTGCTTGCCATTGCCGATGAGGTCCGCGCGACCCATGCGCCGCAGCGCTTCGCGCAGCACCGGCCAGTTGTTCGCGTCGTGATAGCGCAGGAACGCCTTGTGCAGCCGTCGAACCTTGAGCCCCTTCGGAATCACGACCTCTCCGGAAGTGCGCGACACCCGGTGCAATGGATTCCTGCCGCTGTGGTACATCGCAGTCGCGGTGGCCATCGGCGAGGGCAGGAACGCCTGCACCTGATCGGCGCGATAGCCATTCTTCTTGAGCCAAAGCGCCAGCTCGAGCATGTCCCCGTCGGTCGTGCCCGGATGGGCCGCGATGAAGTACGGGATGAGGTATTGCTCCTTGCCCGCCTCCTTCGAGTAGCGGTCGAACAGCGCCTTGAAGCGGTCGTAGGTCGCGACGCCCGGCTTCATCATCTTCGACAACGGGCCCTCGCCGATCGCCTCCGGCGCGATCTTGAGATAGCCACCGACGTGGTGCTGCACGAGTTCCTGCACGTATTCGGGAGATTCGCTGGCGAGGTCGTAGCGCACACCCGATGCGATCAGTACCTTCTTGACGCCTGGCAGCCCGCGTGCGCGCCGGTAGAGCCCAACAAGCGCTGAATGGTCGGTCTTGAGGTTCGGGCAGATGCCTGGATAAACACACGAGGGGCGCCGGCAAGCACTTTCGATCTCGCGGCTCTTGCAGGCGAGGCGATACATGTTCGCGGTCGGGCCCCCGAGATCGGAAATGACTCCCGTGAACCCCGGCACGGTGTCTCGCACCTTCTCGATCTCGCGGACTACCGAATTCTCCGAGCGGTTCTGGATGATGCGGCCCTCGTGCTCGGTGATCGAGCAGAAGGTGCAACCACCAAAGCAGCCGCGCTGGATCGAGATCGAGAACCTGATCATCTTGTAGGCAGGAATCTCGGCTGCACCGTACGCAGGGTGAGGCTGGCGCTGGAAAGCGCGCTCGTACACCCAGTCCATCTCCTTCGTCGTAAGCGGAATCGGCGGCGGGTTGAGCCACACTTCGATGTCGCCGTGGCGCTGCACGAGCGAGCGCGCATTGCCGGGATTGGCCTCCGTGTGCAGGATCCGCGACGCGTGCGCGTACAGTACCGGATCCGCAGTGACCTGCTCGAAGGATGGCATGCGGATGACGCTTCGCGCGCGATCGGCGCCGCGCACACGCCGCGAACCACTGGCCACGGCGGCGGCCGCCATCTCGTCGATCGACGACGAGTCGATCTCCGTCCACCCCTCCGGCACCGCGCGACTGACGAATGCGGTACCGCGAAGGTCCCTGATTGCTTCGATCCGCTCCCCCGCTCCCAGGCGATGCGCCAGCTCCACGATCTGCCGCTCGGCGTTGCCGAAGACGAGCAGGTCTGCTTTCGCGTCAAGGAGGATCGAGCGGCGCACTTTCTCCGACCAGTAGTCGAAGTGCGCAATCCGGCGCAGCGAGGCTTCGATGCCGCCGATCACGATCGGCACGTCGCGATACGCCTCGCGCACGCGCTGCGCGTAGACGATCACCGACCGATCGGGCCGCTTGCCGCCCTGCCCGCCCGGCGTGTACGCGTCGTCGCTGCGCACGCGCCGGTCGGAGGTGTAGCGGTTCACCATCGAATCCATGTTGCCGGCGGTGACGCCGAAGAACAGGTTCGGGCGACCGAGAGCCTTGAACGGCTCTGCATCGTGCCAGTCCGGTTGCGCGATGATGCCGACACGAAAGCCCTGTGCCTCGAGTGTGCGGCCGACGATGGCCATACCGAAGCTCGGATGGTCGACATATGCGTCGCCCGTGACGAGGATCACGTCGCAGGAGTCCCAGCCAAGCGTCTCCATCTCCGCGCGCGACATCGGCAGGAATGGCGCCGTGCCGAAGCGCGACGCCCAGTGCTTGCGGTAGCCGGTGATGTCGCGCGCCGTGTCCATCGTCAGTGCGTGGCGCCCTGCTTCGGCGCAGAGTGCTTCAGGAGCGCCGCCTCGAGGCCCGGCACGAAGCCTGCACCAACGGGTACTTCGACGCTCGAACCGGCGAAGTCGTCGCCGACCGGCTCGTAACGCCCACCGAGGCACTTCGACAGGAAGCCCTCCGAGATCGCGTAAGACGAGGTGCGGTTCCCGGGTCGCGCGAAACCGTGGCCCTCGTCCGGATAGAGCACGTAGGTCACCGGAAGCCCTTTCGCCTTCATCGCCGCGACGATCTGGTCTGACTCTGCCTGCTTGACGCGCGGATCGTTCGCGCCCTGCATGATGAGGAGCGGCCTCGCGATCGCACCAACGTGCGTGAGCGGCGAGCGCTCCGCCAGCAGCTTGCGGCCCGCCTCGGTGCGCGGATCGCCGACACGCTGCGCAAGCTGCTCGAAAAACGCCTTCCAGTACGGCGGAATGGAACCGAGCAGCGTCGCGAGATTCGAGGGGCCCACGATGTCAACGCCGCACGCGAAACGCTCCGGAGTGAAGGTAAGACCGACGAGTGCGGCGTACCCGCCGTATGAGCCCCCGTAGATCGCGACACTGTCCGCGGTCGTGATCTTCTCGCGTACCGCGTAGTCGATTGCGTCGATCAGGTCGTCGTGCATCTTCGCGGCCCACTCGAGGTTGCCGGCGTTGATGAAGCGCTTGCCGAATCCGGTCGAGCCGCGATAGTTCACCGAGAGCACCGCGTAGCCGCGGTTCGCGAGCCACTGGTGTTCGGCATCAAAGCCGTAGGCATCGCGCGCCCAGGGCCCGCCGTGAACATTGAGCACCAGCGGCAGCGGCCGGTCTGGGCGACCGTCGCCGTTCGCATCCGAGCCCTTCGGCAGCGTGAGGTACGAGACGAGCGTGAGGCCGTCGCGCGATTTGATCTCGAGCGGCGTCATCGGGGCGAGCGGCGCACCGGCGAGTGCGGGGCGCTGGTCGAAGAGTTTCGTGACGCTGCCTGAGTCGCGCTCATAAAGGTAAGTCGTGAGCACGGTCAACGGATCGTCGACGACGACCACCCACTTGCGATCATCGAGCGTACGGCTCGTGACATCGAACTGCGGGCCGAGGGCCTTCGTGAGCGCGTCGATGTCTTGCTGCACGGCAGGCTCGATCGCAGTCACCGAGTTCACGAGATAGTTGACCGAGTAAGCCTGCGGCCTCCGGGACAGCGGCTCGAGCCACACGCCCGCGACGTCGGCGCGATCGTTCGCCGCGAGCACCGTCTGCGCGCGCGTGTCGAGATTCACGCGCACGAGCGCCGCGGTGTTGCGGCCGATCGAGGAGCTGATCAGCGCGGTGTGGCCGTCGCCCTCGATCACGATCGGGCTGGTCGTCTGCGTGTCTTCCTGGCCGTACTTCAAGAGGCTGTCCCAGCCGCCCCTTGCATTGCGCACCAGCATTTCGTCGCCGTCGACACCCGACTTCACCGCCAGTCGCGGCTTGAGCGCACTGTCTTCGACATAGCCTGCAAATTCCTGGTCGTTCTGCTCAACCAGCTTGCGATCACCGCTCGCGATCCCGATCTCATAGAGGTCGTGCCATTCGGGCTTGCGGTCGTTGAGGCCGACCAGCACGACGTCTGGCCGCCGTGGGCTCACCCCGACGACCTGCGCCTGCACGCCTGCAATCGGTGTGAGGTCGATGTCCTTGCCGCTTGCCACCTCGACGCTGTGTACACGCCAGTTCTCGTCGCCGCCCTGGTCCTGCAGGTAAAGCACGTGCTTGCCGTCGTAGCCCCAGAAGTGCTGGCGGATGCCGCGCTTTGTGTCGCTGGTAATGGGCTGTGCCGCTTCGGGCTTGCCGTAGGGCGCGACCCACACGTTCAACACGCCGTCGCGCGGCGCGATCCAGGACATGAACTTTCCGTCGGGCGACAACCGCGCCTGCGTGCGGGTCGGGTTGCCGAACAGCGCATCGCGTGGAATCAACACGCCGGGCTGTGCAGCCGCGGCCGAGATCGTCATCATCGTCATCAACAAGGCTCCTGCGAGCACCCTTGGCCATTGGGCAGACATAGGGCTCCTTGACGTCTTGCGTGCACGTGAGCGCGCAATTATAGCCCCTGCGGGCTGGGCCTTGACGGCACGGTGTAGAATTGGAGGTTTACGTCCGCGGCGAGCCGCGCCACCCCCTGCAGTCATGGCGAAGCAACCGACTGGCGCCATCGTCGTTCGCGGCGCGCGCCAGAACAACCTGAAGAACCTCGACCTCGAGATCCCGCTCGGGGAGCTCGTCGTCGTGACCGGTGTGTCCGGCTCGGGCAAGTCGTCGCTCGTCTTCGATACGCTTTATGCGGAAGGGCAGCGCCGCTACGTCGAGACCTTCTCCCCCTACGCCCGGCAGTTCCTCGACCGGATGGACAAGCCGCAGGTCGACCGCGTCGAGGGCATCCCGCCGGCAATCGCGATCGATCAGACGAACCCGGTTCGCAGCTCGCGCTCGACCGTCGGGACGATGACCGAGCTGAACGACCACCTGAAGCTCCTGTTTGCGCGCGCCGCCACGCTGTACTGCGAGCGTTGTGCCGAGCCGGTGCGCCGCGACACGCCCGACACGATCTACGCCGATCTTGCGCGCCGCGCCGCCGCCGCCGGGGACCCGCGCCTCGCGCTCACCTTTGCCGTCGCGGTACCGAAGCACTTCAAGGAAGCGGAAGTGCGCGAGCTGCTCGCGCGCCAGGGCTACACGCGCATTCTTGCGCGCGCGGACGCGGACGCGGGCGCGCCGCTCGAAGTCGTGCAGGACCGCTTTCGCATCGGCCAGGCCGAGCGGGCGCGAATCATCGACAGCCTCGAGGCGGCGCTGCGACACGGCACCGGGCGCATCACTGTGCGCGCGCTCGCAGATGACGCGGCCGCGGACGGGACCGGGCTGCAGGATTCGCCTGCCTGGCACTATTCACGCGAGCTCGCCTGCGCGCACTGCGACCTTGCGTATCGCGAGCCGGCGCCGAGCACGTTTTCCTTCAATTCGCCGATCGGCGCGTGTGAGACCTGCCGGGGCTTCGGCCGCGTGATCGGCGTCGACTATGGCCTCGTGATCCCCGACGAGACGAAAACGCTGCGCGCCGGGGCGATCAAGCCCTTCCAGACCGAGTCGAACCGCAAGTGCCAGGAGGATCTCGAGAGGTACGGGCAGCAGCGCGGCATTCCGCTCGACACGCCGTGGCACAACCTCACGGCTGCGCAACGCGAGTGGGTGGTCGAGGGGGAGGGGTCGTGGCGCAAGAAGGTGTGGTACGGCACGAAGCGTTTCTTCGACTGGCTCGAGAGCCGCGCGTACCGCATGCACGTGCGGGTGCTGCTCTCGAAATATCGGGCGTACACGCCGTGTGAGGCCTGTGGTGGCGCACGGCTCAAGACGCGCTCGCTGCTGCCTCGCCTCGGCAGTCACGAACTCGCGGCAGCTGCACTTGGCTCGCGTCCGCACTTCCCGCCGCGCGGCGTGGCGTGGAGCGCAGCGCAGCTCGCCGCCCTGCCTGGCCTCTGCATCCACGACCTGATGTTGTTGCCGCTCGAACGCACGCAGGACTTCCTCGACGCGCTGCGCCTGCCCGGCCCGATGGACATCGCCACCGATCAGCTGCTCGGCGAGATCCGCACGCGACTGCACTACCTCGTCGATGTGGGTATTGGCTACCTCACGCTCGACCGGCAATCGCGCACGCTCTCGGGCGGCGAGGTACAGCGCATCAACCTCACCACCGCCCTCGGCACATCACTCGTCAACACGCTCTTCGTCCTCGATGAGCCTTCGATCGGCCTGCACCCGCGCGACATGGGGCGCGTGATCGAGGTAATGCAGCGCCTGCGCGACGCAGGCAACTCGCTCGTCGTCGTCGAGCACGATCCGCAGATCATGCTCGAGGCCGATCGCCTTCTCGACCTCGGGCCCGGCGCCGGCGAGCGGGGCGGAGAGATCGTATTCTACGGCACGCCCGATGCCATCCGTGCGGCGCCGCAATCACTCACCGGCGCCTACCTCTCGGGCTCCCGCACCGTCGCCCAACCACCGCGCGACGAGCCCGCCACGGTGGCCGGCACAGCGGCAGGTATCGCCCATGCGGTACGTGCCAGCAGTGCGCTCGTGCTGCGCGGCGCGCGCGAGCACAACCTGAAGAGCATCGACCTCACGATCCCGTTGCGACGTTTCGTGTGCATCACGGGCGTGTCGGGCTCCGGCAAGTCAACGCTCGTCGCGAATGTCCTTTACCCGGCGCTCGCCAAGGCTTTCGGCAAGGCGACCGATGCGCCTGGGCGCTTCGACAGCCTCGAAGGCACAGGCAATCTCGACGACGTGGTGCTCGTCGATCAGAGCCGCATCGGGCGTACTACGCGCTCGACGCCGGCAAGCTACGTCGGCGCGCTCGATGTCATCCGCGAGCTGTTCGCGGCCGCCCCGGAGTCGCTCGTGCGCCGCTACTCGCCCGGCACCTTCAGCTTCAATTCGGGCACCGGGCGCTGCCCCACCTGCGGCGGCAATGGTTTTGAGCACATCGAGATGCAGTTCCTCTCCGACGTGTACCTGCGCTGCGCGAGCTGCGACGGCAAGCGGTTTCGCGACGAGGTGCTGGAGGTGCGCCTCGAAGGCGCAAGCGGGCGGTACGCGAACATCGCCGACGTGCTCGACATGACGGTGACCGAGGCGCTCGCTTTCTTCCAGAACGCAAGTGCGGTACGCGCGCTCGTCAAGCCCCTGCAGGACGTCGGGCTCGAGTACCTGAAGCTCGGCCAGCCGGTGCCCACGCTCTCGGGCGGCGAGGCGCAGCGCCTGAAGCTCGCGGGTCATCTCGCCGGGCTCGTCGCACCGCCCCCGAAGCGCGCGGCGGACGTGCAGACCCGTGGCAAACTCTTTCTCTTCGACGAGCCGACGACCGGGCTGCACTTCGACGATGTCGCGAAGCTGCTGCGAGCGCTGCGCGGGCTTCTTTCTGCCGGTCACTCGCTGCTCGTGATCGAGCACAACCTCGACGTGATTGGCGCCGCCGACTGGATCGTCGACCTCGGCCCCGAAGGCGGCGAGCGTGGCGGCGAGATCGTGTGCGCCGGTACGCCGCGGCAGGTGCGCGACAACCCCGTTTCACATACGGGCCGGGCACTGCGCGAATACGCGGCGGCCCTCGGCCGGCCTGCGCGCGCAATGGGCGTTGCGGACGCTCCACCACGTGCGCCCCGCGACCACTCGATCGTCGTGCACAACGCGCGCGAGCACAACCTGAAGAACGTGCACGTCCGCATTCCACGCGACGCGTTCACTGCGATCACGGGTGTTTCCGGCTCAGGCAAGTCGACGCTCGCCTTCGACATCCTGTTCAATGAAGGCCAGCGGCGTTACCTCGAATCGCTCAACGCCTACGCGCGGCAGTTTGTGCAGCCCGCCGCACGCCCCGACGTCGACGCGATCTACGGCATCCCGCCCACCGTCGCGATCGAGCAGCGCACAAGCCGCGGCGGACGCAAGAGCACGGTCGCAACGCTCACCGGGATCTATCATTTTCTGCGCCTCGCCTGGGTGAAGCTCGGCACGCAGTACTGCCCCGACTGCAACGTCGCGATCGAGCCGCAGAGCCCCGAGGCGCTCGCCGCGAGCATTGCGCGCCGCCATCGCGGTCACCACGTACGGCTGCTCGCGCCGCTGGTCGTGGCGCGCAAGGGTTACTACACTGATCTCGCGAAGTGGGCTGCAAAGAAGGGCTATCGGGAGTTGCGCGTCGACGGCGTCGACACGCCAACCGCACGCTGGCCGCGTCTCTCGCGCTTTCGCGAGCATACGATCGAGCTGCCGGCCGGCGAGGTGCTCGTGAAGCCGGCGCACGATGGCGCGCTTCGCGAAGCGCTCGCGCGAGCGATCGAGTACGGCAGAGGCGTCGTGCATCTGCAGGACCTCGACGCTGCGAAACCAGACCGGATCAGCGTATTCTCGACTCGGCGCGCATGCCCCGGTTGCGGCACAAGCTTCGCGGAACTCGATCCGCGATTCTTTTCTTTCAACTCACCACACGGATGGTGTCCGCACTGCCAGGGCACAGGGCTCGAACCCGGCGCCGAAGACGACGAGCCGGAAGACTGCGACCGGCCCACCTGCGGCGAATGCCATGGTGAGCGGCTCAACCGCGTTGCGCGCCACGTGCGCTTTCGCGATCGGTCGCTCGCCTCGCTCACCGCCGAGCCTGTCACTGCGGCAGCCCGCCTCTTCCGCGATTTGCGCCTCAAGGGGCGCGACGCCGCAATCGCGCGCGACCTGCTCGCCGAGATACGTGACCGCCTCGCCTTCCTGCAACGTGTGGGCCTCGGCTACCTTGCGCTCGATCGCGCGGCGCCGACGCTTTCCGGCGGCGAAGCGCAGCGCATCCGCCTTGCAGCACAGCTCGGCTCGAATCTGCAGGGCGTGTGCTACGTACTCGACGAGCCGACCATCGGCCTGCATCCACGCGACAACAGCGTGCTGCTCGCGGCCCTCGACGAGCTGGTAGCGCACCGCAACACGCTGGTTGTCGTCGAGCACGATGAAGAGACGATCCGGCGTGCCGACCACGTGATCGACCTCGGCCCCGGCGCCGGCTCGCGCGGTGGCCGCATCGTCGCCGAAGGCAGCGCGCGAGACCTCGAGCACGCCGCCGAATCCGTTACAGGCCGCTATCTCGCGGCGCCGCTGCGTCACCCCGCAAAGCCTCGCCGCACGACGACCACCCGTTCGCCCGCGCTCGTGGTCGAGGGCGCGCGCCTGCACAACCTGCAGGACCTCACCCTGCGGCTGCCGCTGGCGCGCCTCGTTGCCGTCACGGGTGTCTCGGGTTCGGGAAAGTCGACCCTCGCACGCGATGTGCTGCACGCGAACATGCACCGTCTGGTTGTGGCGCGGGCCGCTCGCGGTCGCAAGACCGTGACTCTCGCCGGCTGTACGGCATTGCGGGGTGACGAGAGCGTCACGCGCGTACTCGAGGTTGACCAGACGCCGATCGGCAAGACACCGCGCTCCTGCCCCGCGACTTATGTGGGCTTCTGGGACGACATCCGGCGCCTCTATGCGGCCGCCCCCGAGGCAAGACTGCGCGGCTACACGGTGAGCCGCTTCTCGTTCAACACCGTGGGAGGCCGCTGCGAGGCCTGCGAAGGCCAGGGCGTGCAGACGATCGGGATGAGCTTTCTGCCCGACGTGAAGGTGCCCTGCGACGTCTGCCGCGGTCGACGCTTCAACCCTGAAACGCTATCGGTCACGTGGCGCGGCAAGAGCATTGGCGACGCGCTCGCGATGAGCGTCGACGACGCGGTGGGGTTTTTCCACGCGCACGCGAAGGTGCATCACGCCCTCGCGCTGCTGCAGGATGTGGGCCTCGGCTATCTCACTCTCGGCCAGCAAAGCCCCACGCTCTCGGGCGGCGAGGCGCAGCGCATCAAGCTCGTCACGGAGCTCGCGAAGGCGCAGCTCGACGCGGCCGCGCGCGCCCGCGCGAAGCCCGCGCACACGCTCTACGTGCTCGATGAACCCACCGTCGGCCTGCACATGGCCGATGTCGAGAAGTTGATCACGACGCTTCATCGCCTTGTCGAGGCGGGCAACACGGTCGTGGTCGTCGAGCACAATCTCGATGTGATCGCAGAGGCCGACTGGATCATCGATCTCGGCCCCGAAGCCGGCGCTGCGGGGGGCCGGATCGTCGCGCAAGGCACGCCCGCGACAATCGCCGCCGCGGGCGCGCGATCGCACACAGGCGCCGTACTCGCGCCGTTTCTCGCGGCACGAAGCCCTTAGCCTGCTGACAGGCCCAGGGCGTGGCGCGCCTCAACCGCGCCATTGACGGCTGCGCACGTTCTGCAACTGCCATGGCAGGTCGACGTCGAGGCGCTCCTCGAACAGCTCGCCACGCCCCTGCAGCGGTGTCCAGGTGGTGAACTCGCCGACCAGCCTGCCGAGATAGGGGGCTGCGGTTGCAAGGCAGTCTTCGAAATCGAGATCTTCAGCTTCGACGATGCCGCGGCGCGGATTGCGCATCGCCCAGACAGTCGCCGCGAGTGCGCCCGCCGCGACTTGCAGCGTCGTCGCATTCGCGAAAGACACGTGCCGGCGCGCGTCCTCGATCGTGAGCTGTGAGCCAAACCAGTAGGCATTGCGGCTGTGCCCCGCGAGCAGCACACCGAGCTCGTCCATTCCCGTGACAATGTCGGTTCCGAGGCGACGCTGCTTCTCCTGCGGCTGCCAGCCGCGGCCCTCGAGCTCGAGCACCGAGAGCATGGCGTCGTCGCAGGGGTGGTATACGAACATCACGCTCGGCCGATACGTGAATTTGACGCCTGCGCGCAGGGAGAGGAAGTCGCCGATCGAGAAGACCTCGTCGTGGGACATCATGAGGCCCTGGAAGCCACCGACCGATGGCGCCCAGCTGCGCGCGAAGGTCGCGGCGCCGGGCCGGTCGAGAAACAGCGTGCCCGAGTCGCGACGGTGGTACAGCGAGCCGCGCGGTCGGCGCTTCTCGGCCGTCCCGTAGGAGATCTCGGACGGCTGGACCGACTCATCGAGGATGCCGTCGATCGACCAGGTATTGACGAACTCGCCCGGTCGCTTCGGCCGGTCGCTCGCCTGCGTGTCGCGCTCGGAGATCTGGATGGTGGTGACCCCGAGGTCGCGCGCGAGCGTTGCCCAGTCTTCCTGCGTCACGGGCGGATCGCCTTCGGTGCGCAGCATACGGCGCAGGTCGAGCAGCGCGTGTTTGACGAAATGCGAGACGAGGCCCGGATTCGCCCCGTGATCCACCACCGCAGTGGGCGAATCGGCACCGAGCTCGCGGGCGAGGGCGAGCGCCCTGTAGCGCGTCATGAAGTTGGTGCGCTGGCGCAGGTCGAGCATCGGGTTGTCGAATACGCCAGGCCACGGCTCGATCGAAGTATCGACATAGAGGGCCGCGCGCTCGGCCGCGAAGCGGATGAGGTCGAGACTCGAGACGTCGACGGACAGATTCAGCAGCAGATCGCCTGCACGCACATGCCGCGCAAGCAGCCGCCGGAAGCTCCGCGGCTTGAGGTGCGCGTAGAAAAATGGCGCACCGTTCTCGTAGGCGACACCGCGACCCACCTCGTCGGCGGCCAGTACGATGATCGAATCGGGCCCGAGCGCGACATGCCGGCGCAGGAGCGGCAGGATCACCTGCCCGATGCTGCCGCAGCCCACCATGACAATGCGCCCGGGAAATGCCACGAGCTCTCGTGCGGCCGAGGGTACCGCGGTCCCTTGTGTGGTCCGAAC
>Ga0209170_1000719_pt1 | contig 14355 bp, 11 predicted proteins | sample KloWWTKNB14_bulk_FD_187178 | JGI IMG/M metagenome (GOLD analysis project Ga0209170, IMG submission 187178) | Active sludge microbial communities from Klosterneuburg, Austria, studying microevolution and ecology of nitrifiers - Klosterneuburg... | ecosystem: Engineered > WWTP > Aerobic digester >...
GCTGTGGCCAAGGCCTTCAACATCGCCCGCGAAGTGCTCGATGCGCGCAGCCTGTGGGCGGCCATCGAGGCGCTTGACGGCAAGGTCGACGGCAACGCGCAGATCGACGCCAACCTGGCAATCTGGAGGCTGCTGCGCGGCATGACCCGCTGGTTGCTCAACCATCCCGGTGAAGTGCACGACATTGCCGCAGCCGTCGATCGCTACCAGCCGGCCATGAACGAACTCAAGCAGCGCATCGACAGCGTCACCAGCTCCGCCGAGCACTCGGTCTTCGAAGTTGGCCGGGTTGGCTGGATCGAGCAGGGTTTCCCCGCCGAACTCGCCGACAAGCTGTCGCACCTGCCGGCCCTTGCCGCCGCGCTCGACATCGCCCTGGTCGCCAGCCAGACCAAGCAGAGTGTTGCCGACGTGGCAACGGTGCATTTTGCCGTCGGCGAGGCGCTCAACCTGAAATGGCTGATGGAAAAGGTCGAGGAACTGCCGGTCGAAACGCGCTGGCATGCGCATGCGCGCGGCGCGCTGCGGGATGAGCTGAACGCGCAGCAGCGCTCGCTGGTCAGCCAGATGTTTGCAATGGGTACGGCCGGCGACGGCGCGCAAAAGGTGGCCGCATGGATGAATCGCGACGATCCGCTGCTCAAGTCGACTCTGGCGACCCTGGCCGAAATGCGTAGCCAGGTCAGCATCGACTACCCGATCGTGTCGGTTGCCGTGCGTCGTCTCGCACAACTTGTCTGAGGTTGGCTCCCGCCCGGCTCGTGATCGATCCGGGCGGGATGCTACAGTCGGCCCGCTTGAGGAATCCACGCATCGACCAGGGGGCAACGTGAAGCAAGCGGCAGGGGCAGGGGCCGAAGCATGAGCAAGCGCATTGCCCTGGTTGCCAGTCACGGCCCGGAAGCACAGGCCGAGCTGGAGGCGCTGAAGCAGCGTTATGGCAGCGTCGCTCCCGAGGAGGCCGATGTGATTGTCGCCCTCGGTGGCGATGGCTTCATGTTGCGCACCCTGCATCGGCATCTCGCGTTGGGCAAACCGGTCTACGGCATGAAACTCGGCACGATCGGTTTCCTGCTCAACCAGTTCCACCTCGACAACCTGCAGGAGCGCATCGCCCGCGCGCAGGCCACGGTGATGCGTCCGCTCAGCATGCGGGCGCATGCGGAATCCGGTACCACGGTCGAGGCGCTGGCCTTCAACGAAGTCTCCCTGTTGCGCCAGACCAAGCAGGCGGCGCACATCCGGGTTTCGCTCAATGGCATCGTGCGCATCGAGGAGTTGATGTGCGATGGCGTGCTGGTGGCGACACCGGCCGGTTCGACCGCCTACAACCTGTCCGCGCATGGGCCGATCCTGCCGATCGGCTCGAACATGCTGGCAATGACCCCGATCAGCCCGTTCCGGCCGCGACGCTGGCGCGGCGCGGTGCTGCCGGCAACCACCGAGATCAAGTTCGAAGTGCTCGATCCGTACAAGCGCCCGGTCAGCGCCACCGCCGATTCCAGCGAGGTGCGCGATGTCGTCGAAGTGCTCATTCGCGAATCCACCGAGCACACGATGACCCTGTTGTTCGATCCCGAACACAACCTCGAAGAGCGCATTCTCAACGAGCAATTCACTGTTTAGAAAAGCACAATCCTGCCCTACAATCGCCGCCTTCCGGCAACCGCCGGACCTGTCCAGCCTGGGGATCAGGCACCATTCCGGAGTTGCTTGATGACATCTGTCCATCTGCGTCTTGCCCCCTTGGCGATCGCTTGCGCCACCGCGTTCACGCCGCTCAGCGCCGCCGAAATCGAGCCGGGTCTGCGGACGACGGCCATGCAGGCCGGCACCGTTGATACCTTGATCGTGCTCACGGCCAAGGCACCGAAGCACCTGTTGCGCACGGACGGAACCTACCTCGAGCGTCGGCGCAATCTGGTCGACACCCTGCGCGCCACGGCGGACGTCACCCAGGCCGAACTGCGCGCCTGGCTCGATGCACAGGGAGTGGCCTATCGGCCGTTCTGGATCGTCAACATGATCGAGGCGGCGTTGACTCCGGCACAACTGGACGCGCTGGCCTTGCGCGAGGATGTCGCGAAGGTCGAGTCCAATCGCGCTTTCAGTCTCAAGCAGCCGCCGGGGCCGCAGCCGGATGGCCAAGCGCCGGGTGAGCTTCCTGCCGCTGCGCTGGCCATCGAATGGGGTGTCAACAAGGTGCGTGCGCCGCTGGTCTGGGCCGCCGGATTCACCGGCCAAGGGGTGGTGGTCGCCGGCCAGGACACCGGCATCCGCTGGACGCACGCTGCGATCAAATCGAAGTACCGGGGCTGGAACGGCGTCAGCGCCGACCACAATTTCAACTGGCACGACGCTGTTCATGACACCGGCAGCAGTTGCGGTGCGAATTCGCTGGTGCCTTGCGACGATCACAGCCATGGCAGTCATACCGTTGGCACCATGGTCGGGGATGATGGTGGCAGCAACCAGGTAGGCGTCGCACCGGGTGCGAAGTGGATCGGATGCCGCAACATGAATGCAGGTGCGGGAACCCCTGCGCGCTACAACGAGTGTGCCGAATGGTTTCTGGCGCCGACCGACTTGAATGGATCCAATCCGGATCCCGATCGAGCCCCCGATGTGATCAACAACTCCTGGGGTTGTCCGGTGGAAGAGGGATGCTCGGCCGGAACCGAAGTGCAGGAAGCCATCGAGAATCTCGTCGCCGGCGGCATCGTGTTCGTGGCCTCGGCGGGAAATGACGGATCCTCGTGCTCGACCATATCCAGCCCACCTGCGACTTACGACGCCTCTTTCACCGTCGGCTCAATGACTTCCAGCGACACCATGTCCGGCTTTTCATCGCGCGGCCCGGTTGCCGGTCTGGCCAGCGTCAAGCCGGACGTGATCGCCCCGGGATCGTCGGTGCGATCAATTACCAATGGCAGTGATGTTGCATACGGGTCGATGAGCGGCACCAGCATGGCCGGGCCGCATGTGGCGGGCGTGGTCGCGTTGTTGATGTCGGCCAATCCTTCACTGCGCGGCAACCCCGCTCGTGTCGAGCAGATCCTGCGCGACACGGCGATTCCGTTGACCTCGACCAGCCAGGTTTGTGGCGGCATCGCTGCGACGACGTTCCCGAATCCGGTGCAGGGCATGGGGCGCGTCGATGCATGGAATGCCTATCTGATGGCGACCGACGTGATCTACATCGACGGCTTCGACAACTGAATGACGGGGCACCTGTAAGATTGCCTGCATGAGTGCCCGGCCCAGCGAAACCGACAGTTCCGGTGCGACGACCCTCGACAAGCTGGTCGTCGCGATTTCCTCACGCGCACTGTTCGATCTTGGCGACAGCCACGAATTGTTCGAGCGCGAGGGCCTGGACGCCTATGCGCGCTACCAGATTGCCCATGAGGATGAATTGCTGTCACCGGGAATCGCATTCCCGCTGGTGCAGAAGCTGTTGCGGCTCAATTCGATGGCACCCGAAGCGCCGCGCGTCGAAGTGATCCTGCTCTCGCGCAATTCGGCCGACACCGGCTTGCGCATCTTCAACGCGATCGAGCACTACGGCCTCGACATCGTGCGTGCAGCCTTCACCAATGGCGCGCCGACGGCCGCCTACGCGCATCCCTTCGGTGCCAACCTGTTTCTCTCGGCGAATGTCGATGATGTCCGCCGCGCGTTGATGGCCGGTGTTGCGGCGGCGACGATCCTGCCATCGAAGGCCCCCGAGTTGCCGACCGAGCAGTTGCGCATTGCCTTCGATGGGGATGCGGTGATTTTCGGCGACGATTCCGAGCGCGTCTCTCACCACGAGGGCATCGAGGCCTTCCATCGCAACGAGACCGAACGCGTCAACGAACCGCTGGCGGTGGGTCCGTTTCGTACCTTTCTCGAAGCCCTGCATCGCATCCAGAGCGCGTTTCCGATCGGCAACTCACCGATCCGCACGGCGCTGGTCACGGCGCGCTCGGCACCGGCGCACAAGCGCGTGATCCTGACCTTGCGCAACTGGGGCATTCGTCTCGACGAGGCGCTGTTTCTCGGCGGCCGTTCCAAGGGTCCGTTCCTGGAGGCTTTCGGTGCCGACATCTTTTTCGATGACTCGATGCTCAATGTCGAGTCGGCCCGCCAGCACGTCGCCACCGGGCATGTGCCGCATGGCGTGCACAACCCGCCGTCGCGCTGATCCCGTGCGGCAGCGGCGGCGCTTGCGCAATTCCGGCGCGCTGCTATCGTTGAAGCTCCCAGCTCCGCCCGCCACGCATGCCTGCCATCGACGATTTCATCATCGTGACCGAAGTGGACCACGGCCCGCCCTTTGTCGGGCACATCTTCGAGCGCAAGTATCGCGCAGCCGCGCCGGCCTTCGGCCACCACATTGTCGCCTTCTACCGGCAATCCTGGGATCGCTACGTGCCGTTCTCGTACGTCCACTTCACCGATTGCGGAGACATCTACCTGGCGGGTGGTGCCAGCACCGATGGCCGTGCGTTTGCGTTCATGGATGCAGATGAGCGGCAGGCCTTGACCGCCGCCGGCGGTGCCTATGTGCTGGCGCTGCGTTATGGATTCCAGCGCTTCGCCGCGCGCTGCGAGGCGATCTATGGCTACTGCGGCGATGCCCGCGCCTGGGAAGGCGGTCTCCAGGCCGGCTTTGCGCCGAGCGGCGAGGACAAGCTCCTCATCCATGTCCCGCGTCCGCTCGATGCATTGCGTCAGCGCGAGTTGACCGCCAAGGCGCTGAGCTTCATCCCGTTTTGACGTGCTGATCCGGCACCGCTGTCAGGTTCATGGCATTGCCGGCACTGCTGCGCCCCGCCCGCGATTCCCGCGCAAACATCGCGACTAGCGGCAGGCTTGCAGGATTTCGCGCAGGGCCTCGGGCGATTTCCAGTGCCAGCCGCAGATATGGCGCGGCAGGTTCCAGCGATCGGATGCGCGGGTCACCGGCGTTGCGCCGTCGCCCATTGCCGCCAGCATGCCGTGGCTTTCCATGAATCGTGGAAAGTATTCGTCGCGAAGATAGCCGGCAACGTGACCGAACGGATAACAGAAGATCTTCGCCCTTTGCGGCGCGATGCATGCATTGATGAAACGGGTGGCGGCAGCAATTTCGGCATCGGCGCGGGCAAGAGTGTCGACATCGAGGAACGAGCCGCGCGGCATGCCGTCGATGCCCGGCGAGGGCAGGCAAGGGTGGTTGTGATCCCAGCTGTGGTTCTCGATCGCCATCAATCCCGATGCAGCCGCCGCGTGCCACCAGTCGTCGCCCATCCAGCCGCGACCAAACAGGGAGTCTGCGTCCATCTGCTCACGTGCCTGCGCCGAGGCGATCACGAACGAGGTCAGATGCAGATCGGGCTGTGCGGCAGGCCCGCGTTCGGCGACGAAATCGAGCATGCAGTGGTACAGGCTGCGTTGCAGGCCATGTTGCGGGTATTCGATGTCGAAAAAATCCAGGGCCGAGCCGTCATCGCAAGTCAGGGCGACGCAACCCGCAAGGTCGCGATCCGCTGCGCCGATGACCTGTTCGACCACCCATTGCAGGGGCACGATGCGCAGGTCGAGATCGTCGATCAGGCGCAGGTCGGCGGCGAAGGCCAGATGGTCGTTGCTGGCGTAATCGTTGCCGGAAACATTGGTCGCGTGATAGGCGAGAACGGGGACGCGCATGGCAAGCCGGGAGCGGGTGGGCGCCCAGCATAGGCGGCGCGAGGATCAGCGCCAAGTCCGCAATCCCCGTTTTGCGGTGTCGGCAAGCGACGCCGACGTTTACAATAGCCTGCTTTGCCACTTCCGGAATCCATTCATGGCCGCCACTCCGCTCAATCCCGTCGATCTCTACGATGTCCGTTCGCTGCTGACCGAGGAGGAGCAGGCGGTTCAGGACACGGTGGCCCGCTTCACCGACGAGCGCGTGATCCCGATCATTGGCGACTGTTTCGACAAGGGCGTGTTTCCGCGGGAACTGGTCCCCGAAATGGCCGAACTCGGCCTGCTCGGTTCCAGTCTGCCCACCGAGTACGGCTGTGCCGGCCTCAATGCGGTCAGCTACGGCCTGATCTGCCAGGAACTCGAGCGCGGCGACTCGGGCATCCGCAGTTTCGCATCGGTGCAATCTTCGCTGTGCATGTACCCGATCTACGCCTATGGAACGGAAGAGCAGCGCAAGCGCTGGCTGCCGGACATGGCCGCAGGCAAGGTCATCGGCTGCTTCGGCCTGACCGAACCTCAGGGCGGCTCGGATCCGGCCAGCATGAAGACCCATGCAAGGAAAGATGGGGCGGACTGGATCCTCAACGGCTCGAAGATGTGGATCACCAATGGCAACCTCGCCGACATCGCGATTGTCTGGGCGTTGACCGATGAAGGCATCCAGGGCTTCGTCGTCGAAAAGGCCTTTGCCGGCTTCAAGGCGCAGGAAATCCACAAGAAGATGAGCCTGCGTGCTTCGGTCACCTCGGCGTTGTTCTTCGACAACGTGCGCGTGCCGGAAGCCAACCGTCTGCCCAACGTGAAGGGCCTGAAAGGGCCGCTCGGCTGCCTGACCCAGGCCCGCTACGGCATCACCTGGGGGCCGATCGGTGCGGCAATCGCCTGCTTCACCGAGGTCCTCGAATACTCGAAGAACCGCATCCTGTTCAAGCAGCCGATCGCTTCGCGCCAGGCAGTGCAGCTCAAGCTCGCCGACATGGCCCGGCGCATCACCATGGCGCAGTTGCTGTCCCTGCAACTGGGTCGCCTCAAGGATGCCGGCACCATGCAGCCAACCCAGGTTTCGCTGGCCAAGTGGAACAACTGCCGCATGGCCATCGATATCGCCCGCGAAGCGCGCGACATCCTCGGCGGCGCCGGTATCACCACCGAGCATTGCCCGATCCGCCATGCGCTGAACCTCGAATCCGTGATCACCTACGAAGGTACGGAAACCGTGCATCAGCTGGTGGTCGGCCGCGAAGTCACCGGCATCAACGCCTTCTGAGCGCCCGGCACGGATTCCCTGTTCACCCTGGAAAGGAGGCTGCCATGCGCCATGCCCTGATCACGATTCTTGCGTCGTTCGTCGGCGTGATGGCCGCATTGTTCGCCTTCTATTCCTGGCGCGATGCCGAGGACGCGCGCACGCGTGCCGCCGCGGAAACCGAGCAGCAGGCTCGGCTGGAGCAGGGCAGGCAATTGCGTGAACGGACGCTCGGCGAGGAGCGCGCGATGCTGGCCATCGTCAATGATGTTGCCGCCGTGTCCGGCGTGCGCGTGGCCATCGCCGAGGTCTACATGAGTTCGGGCCGCATGCCCGCCTCGAACGCTGATGCGGGCTTGCCGGAGCCTGCGACTTACAAGGGCCAGAGCCTTGTATCGCTGCAGGTTGTCGAAGGTGGCACGATCCTGCTCACTTTCGATGCGACCTCGGGTGTCGAGGGCGGCGTGATCGAATGGCAACCGGATCTCGGCGGCATCGAGTCGATGGGCATGCAATGGCGTTGCCTGACCCATGACTACCCGCTGATCGTGCGGGCGCTGCCAACCTGCACCTACGCAGCTGCCGGCCAGGTCGAAATTGCCCCGGTCAAATAGCGCCTGGCAGCCACAGCGAGCAGGCCTGGCCGGATACAATAGCGGTTTATCCAACCGCCCGACTCGCACATGTCCACCGCCACTCCCGTCATTGCGGCACGTCACCGTGGCCTCAATCGCGCTGAAATCTGCGATCAGAACTTCATCGAATTCGTGCGCGACTGGGACGGCAAGGCTCGTACCGCTGCGGCAATGGATCAGCCGGTGCTGCCCGGCAGCGCCTGCAGCGCGTCCGACTTCCTCGACCTGTTTGAATCGCAACTGGTGTCACGGCACCTTGATCTGATGGCACGCGTGCTGCGCGTGCGCAACAAGGTGTTCTACACGATCGGATCCAGCGGCCATGAAGGCAACGCCATGGTTGCGCGGCTGACCCGGCATACCGACCCGGCATTCCTGCACTATCGCTCGGGCGCGTTCATGGCGGAACGTTTCCGCAAGCTGCCGGGCATGGATCCGGTCATGGATTCGGCGCTGTCGTTTGCCGCGAGCAAGGATGATCCGGCATCCGGTGGCCGGCACAAGGTCTGGGGTTCGAAGCCGCTGTGGGTCTTGCCGCAGACCTCGACCATCGCCTCGCATCTGCCCAAGGCGCTTGGTACCGCGCTGGCCATCGAGCAGGCGCCGCGTGTCGGTCATGCATTGCCGATCCCGTCCGATTCGATCGCGATCTGCTCGTTTGGCGATGCCTCCTCGAACCACGCCACCGCGCAGACTGCTTTCAACGCGGCGGCATGGACCGCTTACCAGAAGCTGCCGGCACCGGTGTTGTTCGTCTGCGAAGACAACGGCATCGGCATCTCGGTGAAGACGCCGGGCGGCTGGGTCGAGCGCAATTTCAGCATGCGGCGCGATCTTGATTATTTCCAGGCCGACGGACTCGATCTGGCCAGCGGCTTTGCCGATGTCGAGAGCGCCGTCGAGCATTGCCGGCGCACGCGCCGGCCGACCTTCCTGCACCTGCGCACTACACGCATCATGGGTCACGCCGGCACCGATTTCGAGATCGAGTGGCGCAGCGTCGAGGAACTGGTCAAGCTCGAAGCGGGAGATCCCTTGCTGCGCTCGGCGGCGATTGCCCTCGAATCAGGCCTGTTCGACAAGGACGGCCTGCTTGCCCGATACGAAGCAATCCGTGCACGCTGCTTTGCCGCCGCCGAGGAAGCAGACCGCCGGCCGAAGCTGCAGCAACTGGCCGAGATCATCGCGCCACTGGCACCGTACACGCCCGCTGCGGTAAAGGCCGAGGCCGAACGCAGCGACTACGCCGACAAGCGCCTCGCAGTCTTTGGCGGCGAACAGAAACTTCCCGAAAACGCCCCACCACGACACCTGGCGATCCAGATAAACCAGGCTTTGCACGATCTCTTCTGCAAGTATCCGGAATCCCTGATGTTCGGCGAGGACATCGCGCAGAAGGGCGGCGTCTACACGGTGACCAAGGGCATGCACAAGGCGTTCGGCAACAAGCGCGTATTCAACACCCTGCTCGACGAGACGATCATCCTCGGCCTCGCCCAGGGTTACGCGAACATGGGCCTGCTGCCGATTCCGGAAATCCAGTACCTGGCATATTTCCACAATGCCTGCGACCAGATCCGTGGCGAGGCGGCGTCGCTGCAATTCTTCTCCAACGACCAGTACCGCAACCCGATGGTCGTGCGCATTGCCGGCCTGGGCTACCAGAAAGGCTTCGGCGGCCACTTCCACAATGACAACTCGGTGACCGCCCTGCGCGACATCCCAGGCCTCGTCGTCGGTTGTCCGAGCCGTGGCGATGACGCCGCCTGCATGTTGCGCACGCTGGCCGCGCTGGCCAGGGTTGATGGCCGGGTCAGCGTCTTTCTGGAGCCGATCGCGCTGTACATGACCAAGGACCTGCACGAAGCAGGCGACGGCCAGTGGCTGTTCCCCTATCCCGAGCCTGGCCAGGCCATGCCCCTGGGCGAAGGTCGGGTCTATGCCGCGGAGGCCTCCGACCTGGTCATTTTCAGCTACGGCAACGGGGTGCCGATGAGCCTGCGCGCCGCCCGCGTGATCGAGGCCACGCACGGCTGGAAGGTGCGCGTGGTCGACCTGCGCTGGCTGGTGCCGCTGAACGAAGAATTCATCGCGGAGCAGGCGCGCGGGGCGAGGCGCATCATCGTCGTCGACGAGGGCCGCCACTCGGCCGGCGTCGGCGAGGGCGTGATCACGGCGATTGTCGAAGCCGGCCTCGGCGCGACCCCGTTGCGACGCGTGGTCGGTGCCGATACGTTCACGCCGCTGGCCGGAGCGGCCCTGGCCGTGCTGCCGGCGGATGCGGATATCGTCGCTGCGGCGGCGAATCTGGAGCCGCTCCACTGAATGCCCTATCATCCGGCTCAATGAGTACCAATTCCACGCTGACCATCCTGTTTGCCGATGTCTCCGGCAGCACCAAGCTGTTCGAGCTGCGCGGCAACGTCACCGCCCGTGAAATCATCGTGGCGGTGCTCGCTGCGCTGATCGAGGTCGCGCATCGCCATGGCGGCAAGCTGATCAAGACGATCGGCGACGAAATCATGTGCACGTTCCCGAGTCCCGTGCAGGGCCTGCTTGCGTCCACCGACATGCAGCGGCGGATGAAATCGGACATGGCCTTTGTCCAGGACAACATCGGCATCCGCGTTGGCCTGCATCACGGTGAGGCGCTGGTCGAGCAGAGCGATGTCTTTGGTGATGCCGTCAACGTCGCCGCACGTATGGCGGCGATCGCCAAACGCGACCAGATCGTCGCCACGGCGAGCACCGCACTCAATATCACCAATGCCGCCGGAGTCCGCGTGCGCTCGATCGGCACCGCGCGCGTGGCCGGCAAGCTGCTGCCGATCGAAATTGTCGACGTGATGTGGCAGGAGGACGTCTCCCACGTCACCACCGTGCAACGCGTTGTCCAGTTCAGCAAGAACAAGCGCGTGATGCTCAAGCTGCGCTTCCTCGATCGCGAGTTCCAGATCGATGAACTGTCCGACCCGTTCACTCTCGGGCGCGAGGAAGGCCACAGCCTGACCATCGAATCCGACTGGGTGTCGCGCGATCACGCCATGATCGAATGGAAGAAAGGCCACTTCATCCTTTCCGATCGCTCGACCAATGGCTCCTGGGTCAAGATCGGCAACGAGGAGTTGCTGGTTCATCGCGACGCCTACCCGCTGCGCCGCACCGGCACCATCAGCCTCGGCCAGGCCCACGCCGCCGAAGACGGCAACCTGCTGCATTTCGAGTGCGGAGAGGCTTGATTGAAGGCCGGGAATGGGGAATGGGGAATAGGGAATGGCAACAGCGGGAGGCACCTCCCGCCATCTCCAGCACCTCGTTTCAATCCGGTGCTTTGGTCAGTGGCGATCAGAACGGTCTTGAACGTCGGGTCGGCAAGGCACATCCTGCCGTAACCCGCGTTTGATTTCCCCATTCCCTATTCCCCATTCCCCATTCCCGGCCTCAATCAAATCCGTTCGCGAACAAGGCGTCGTAATTTGTCGGTGGCAGGTCGGGACCCTGGAATATGCCCATGGGCGCGTAGCCGGAATAGCCGGGGAAGACGTAGTAGATGTTCGGGTTGCCCATGCGCCGGATCAGGGCTTCGGAAACGATGCGCCGGTAATCGGTGGTGACGCCGACATCGGTGCCCTGGTACAGGTTGGCGGTGGCCAGTCCCGGGAAGGTGCCATAGACCTGGCCGCCATTGACCGCGCCGCCCAGTGCGATCATGACGTTGCCGTAACCGTGGTCGGTGCCGCCATCGGCATTCTCCTGCACGCGACGGCCGAACTCGCTGACCACGATGACGCTGGTGCGCGCCATGAGATTGCCTGACGAGGCGCTGGCAAGGTCGGTGTAAAAGGCGCTCAGGCCCTGCGAGAGGCTTTCCACCTGATTGCCGAAGTAATCGTAGGTGTTCGCCGGATTGCCTTGACCGACATGGGTATCCCAACCGCCCAGGTCGATCGTCGCCACGCGCATGCCGAGATTGCTCTTGATCAATTGCGCGATGTTGCGCAGCTGGTCGCCGAAGCCGCTGTTGTAGGAAAGCTCGTAGTTGGCACCGCCCGTTGGCTGGTAACCGCCGGGATTGCTGCTTGCGTTGTACAGGCCAAAATTGATCGGACGCAGCAGATCGAGCGAGGCCATGGTTTCCATGCCGGCGCTTTCCAACTGGGTCGCGTTGCTGTTCCACAAGGCGTGCATGCGGGTGACGGCACCGACCAGGCCATTGGCGGAATCGTCCTCTTCCCACGACCAGTGGAAGCCGTCGATGCGATAGTCCGAGGCGCTGTTCATGGTGATCGCGTCGGATGAACCGAGCAGGCTGCTGGCGGTAATGTTGCCCAGCGAGGTCGCCGGCAAGGGCACCACCGCCGGCAGGCCGCCACTGGCCAGGTGCCGAGTCAGCCAGCCGACGTTGTTGCCGGTGCCTCCACCAAAGCCGAATTCGAGGTTGGCCTGCGCATCGAAATGACTGCGGATCACCGGGGTCGGCTGGCTTTGTCCGGCGGCGACGATGAAGGCCAGACGGTTCTGGTTGAACAAGGTGCGCAGGCCGCTCGCACGCGGATGCAATGCCCAGCTCGTGCCGTTCAAGGTCAATGCGGCGCCCGTTCCGGAGGTTGGAATGCGCGTGCTGCTGCGGGCGGCTTCATAGTCTGTTCGATACGGACTGCCGGCTCCGGGCGGCAACAGGCTGAGTCCGTCCATCGCCCCGCGCAGGAAAACCACGACCAGGGTGTCGTTGGTCGCAGCAGTGGGCGCGTGATCGGGTGGCGCAAACCAGGCGTGTGCATGGCTGCTGGCTCCTGCGGCCAGCGTCGCCACGGTGCAGCCCTTGAGAAAATCGCGTCGATCGATGTGGGTCATGGCAGTGCTCCTCAGCGCCGCAGGAATTCGGGACTGCACAGGATCAGGCCGATCGCCGTGCGCAGGCGGGCAATCGTGTAGTGCCTGGAGAGATTGTTGATGTTCCAGGTGCCGGTGTTCGACGGGTGGCCGTTGTCGGTGCCATCGGTGGTGAGGTCGAGGGCAACCGTCGCCGCCACGTTCTGGCGCAGGAAATCGACAGCCACGGTATGCACCGGCTCGGGGCGGTAGCCGAGGATGCGATCGCACCAGTAGCCGATGATGTTGGCCGCGGTCCGCTGGCTTGTCGCAAATGCGCCCAGCGTCTGCGACTGCACATCGATGAGGAAGGCGTAGGCGTTGTTGTAGCTTTCGGTCTGATGCATTTCCAGCAGGCGTGGCAGCATTTTCAGCGTCATGCCCAATGTTCCCGTGCTCGACCAGGCGATGGGATCATCCGGATAGCCGTTCGGTGCCGGCCAATAGAACAGCTTGTGCCCGGCGGCCTGCAGGCGGCCCATGAACTCCTCGGTGGGCGTGTAGGTGGTCGTGTAGTCGGGCTTCGGCGTGAAATCGGCACCGGTTGCGCGCAGGGCACTGACGGCGCTCAGCGCCGGTCGCTTCATGGCGTTGCCCCAACCGTTCTTGAACTCGCTCGATTGCAGGATCACCTGCAGCACCTGGGCGATCTGGTCGCTGGCCTGCCAGGCCTGGTTGAAGACACTGGCGGCGCTGTCGATCAAGGCGGTCGAGGGGTTGCCGCCGACAAAGCGTCGGCAGATCTTGGCAGCCACGTGCCGCGCGGTACGCGGATGCCGGGCCAGCATGTCGAACAGGGTCACGCCGTCGGCCTGTCCTTGCGAGGCCGGGAAATAGCGGGCGAGGATGCGTTTGACTCCCTGGTCGTGCGTGCTTGAATCGTAGGCGAACTGGCCCAGCGGAACGCCAGCGATCGGCGTATAAGGCCAGTTGGCCCCGGAAATCGTCCAGCCGGTCAGCGCGCGCGCCGCCTCGTAGACATCGTCATCGACATACTTGAGCCGCTCCTCCTCGCCGTCCGCTGCGGTGTAGTGGCCGAGCAGGGTCATGTTGGCGAAGCTGTCCGGGTTCTGCACGATGCCGCCGTAGTTCTCGGCGCCCATGGTGTGCAGTTCGAACAGTTCGCGGGCGTAATTCTCGTTGGGATGCGAGGCATCGCTCGAGTAGAGATCGAGCATGTACATCATCGAGGCCGACATGCCGACTTCCTGCAGCATCGTGCGGAAGTTGCCGAACACATGCGGCCGGATCGCCAGCCGGTCGAAGGCCGGGAACATGGGGCCGCCGTCGTAATCCCAGCCGAAAACGCTGAAGTGATCGTGCCAGAAGTCAACCATGACCTCGAACAACTGGCGCTGGCTGTAGATCTGCCGGATCACCGTCATGCACTCGGTCTCGGCGATCGGCTTCATGCGCAGCGAATAGTTGTTGGTCACCGAATGATGGTCGTTCCACAGCTGATTCGGGGTCTTGTTCAAGGTGACGAAGCCGGCACTGGCGATGCGGGCATCGCAGGCACCGTCATTTATGGCTGCAGGATTGAGCTGGCGGGTCAGCCAGGCGGTCCAGCGTGCGTCGTCGCTGGCACCCAGCGCATTGAATTCGACGTGATCCTGGATCGAATAGCCGAATGTGCCGCGCGTCAGCCAGCGCACCGCTGCCGGCGGAAAGCTCAAGGCATCGGGACTTTGCGGCAAATCCTTGGTGCGCAATCCATCGCGTCCGGGACGACGCATGGCGAGTCCGCCATGCTCGACGCCGGCGCTGCTGAACAAGGCACCGAACAAGCGTCGGCGCGAGGCAAGGAATGCTGTGCTGGCGGGGACAGCGGGCATGGCTTGAACTCCAGGATGTCGTTTATTGCAGTATGCAGAGGGTTCCGCCTGG
>Ga0209170_1000721_pt1 | contig 14330 bp, 32 predicted proteins | sample KloWWTKNB14_bulk_FD_187178 | JGI IMG/M metagenome (GOLD analysis project Ga0209170, IMG submission 187178) | Active sludge microbial communities from Klosterneuburg, Austria, studying microevolution and ecology of nitrifiers - Klosterneuburg... | ecosystem: Engineered > WWTP > Aerobic digester >...
GAAAAATAGTCCGCTTCTTTCGCCATCGAGGCCCTTTCGTTTGCCTGCAACAGACAGGTCTTGACATGGAGAGCCGAAGATCAAAGCGTCGATGCGCCCAAGCGCCGCGATTTGAGCCTCGGTGATCTTGGTAACGTCGCCCAAGTTGGGAACGTGGCGGTAGTGGTGCGCGAGCACCCTGCTTGCGAACGGGTCGATCTCAGAGACTCCGACGCACTCCCAACCCAGCCCGTGCCATGCGACGCTCGCGGCCTCGATGCCCGAGAACAGCGACAGGTAGCGCATCAGTCGAACTTGACCAAAGCGCACATCGTGGCAATCTCGCGGGCGGTAATCCGAGGCGTACCGCAGCGCGCGTGCAGCAATGTCGAGGCGTCTTCAATCGCCAGCGCCAGCGTCGCGCTCACTCGCTCACGATGACAGCCCGCGAGCGAATAGAGGTAGTTCACACTGGTGCCAGCCTGTTCGGCAAGCCACTCTCGCTGTTCGGGGCTGCAGGCCCGTAGCAGGGTCGTCAACGGCGTGACGGATTCAACGGCAGGGGGTTGTGTAGGCATAGTGAGCTCGTGGGTTCCAGAGCGTACAGTTTAGCATCTGCTAAATAGCTTGACAAGGTTCTCTGTGACTTTTGCAACAAGATAGGGTTGCACAATTAATTGCGAAATCGCCTTGCAAAGTCATAACTGAGTGTCCATATTTGGCCCACAATACGCACAACGCTAACGGGGGAATAATGCAAAGCATCAGTGAAATCCGGCGACAGAATCTGCGCCACATGATCGACACTCGGGGCGGTCCTACTGAGTTCTCCAAGATCACCGGGATCAATCTGTCGTACCTTGTCCAGATGACAGGCTCCAACCCGATCCGATCAGTCACGGAGAAGACCGCACGCAAGTGCGAGATCGCGCTTGGCTTGCCCGAGGGCACCATGGACACCCTCATGCCCATGGCGCTCAACTCGAACGCTCCTGGCGCGCAGCGCACAGCCTTGCGGGCGACGAAACCCGGCGCCCAACTCCCCCCGAGCCCACAGGCCGACGCGCAAGGAATGATGAGCACTGAGCAAATCATGTCGGTCATGCAGATGGTGATCCAGCAAGGCAACACCGAAGGCGTCACCCTCTCGCTGGAAAAAGGGGCGGATGTGATCGCGCTGGCACTGGCCGACAGCGCGAGCCACAACAACACACCGCGCCCCGACTACATCAAGACGCTGGTGCGCCTGGCGAAGTGAGTTTAGGTCGGCGCGGCAGCGGCGCCCAACCCACCCAGAACGGGTTTGGGCTGTACTGCCCATACACTGCAACGCCACCAGCGCCAAGCAGTTGTACCTTGACACCACGCGGGCAGTCGGCCATCGGGCGCCAGTAGTAATCGGCCACGGCGACTGCTGCTGTCGAGTCGAGAGTGTGCGTCATGCTGATCTCATCGTAACGATCAAACGGCGAGCCTTCTCAGCGTTGGTCAATCTCTTTGCCGCCTTCCTGTCGCGCTTGGCCTGCGCCTTGGCAAGAGCCTCATCGTCATGGTGGGTGCTCGTTGGCGTCGGGTCGTCATCGACTCGTTTCGACGCAAACACAGTGTCGGGTGGGCATAGTGTCATAAGACTTGCTGCGAAGGCTGCGAGTTGGTAGTTCTTCATCTCGACTCCTTGTTTCGTATTGGTCATCTTGCGTCCTTTCATGCTATTTTTATGATAGCTAAGAGTCAATTGGGTGTGAGACTCGGCGGGGTTTTTAGGCGTGGGAGCAACGGAATTCCCCAGGATATCCGCCCGCCTATATCGCGTTAGCCGTCACCAAGTTGCATCGGTGACGGCGGAAAATCAGAATGCAGCGATACGTGCACTGAGAATTTCGGAGTATTTCCACATCACGTCATTCTGTTCACGCAGGCGCTCTTGCTCTGTTGCGTCGAGTGTTTCAAAGATAGGGCTGTGCCCAATGAATTGGCTCAGTGCGGTGGCCTTCGTGTCCAGTTCGGCCTTCTCGTCTACTACCCGTTGTTGGTGTGGTTGCATGTTGGTTCTCCAAAAGTTTCAGTACCGCCGTTTGTCCTGTGGCGGCTAACAGGTTGCTCGTGGCTGATTCGCTGCGCTCACCGCACAGCGCCAGCGTTATACGACTCAAGGTGCGAGTCGATGTAGTCAAAAAGTGTCTCATGTGGGGTGTGCCAGATCGTGTCGCAAATCGGCCCGTTTGGTTCTGTGTTCGCAACTTCTAGCGTCTTGCGAATGGCACTCAGGACAGCCAAGTCTTTGTCGCACCTTGCCGCTAGACCTTCCGCAATCCCGCGAAGCAAAGAGGCGTGGTGCTCGGACAAAATCAACCGCTGGCGTAGCTGGTCTGTCTCGTTGTTGGCCTTTTGTATCGCGCCGCGTTTTCGTGCTGAACTCATGTGTGTCCTCGTATAACGATATGTCGAAGTGGATGGCTTTCAGCCACCATTCACAACGGCGTTCTACCGCATCATCTGCGCACACAGCTTGCACCATGGCTCTGTGCCCAGCGCACGAACTCGTAGTGCATCTGTCGCCGCGCCTCTGCAATCGCGGACTGCCACATATCCTGCGGCCAGCCCATGCGCTCCGCAGTGTTGTCTCTGATTCCAGACGCAACTTCCGCTCGCAGTTCCAGCGCTGCTGTCATGTCTAAAAATCTGTCTTCCTCAATAATGATTGCTCGCATGGTTTCTCCGGTTAAAGATTCGGTAGAACAGGCCGCTCGACCCGACTAGCGCGGGTCAGCAGCGGCGTTCTACCGCATCGCGGCATCAATTGACTCGCTTATTACCTCGCTGGCGGCAGGCTTATCCACCGCACCGGCTGCGAGTTCATGCAGCACGAGATTCGCGTACTCGCCAGCGTTGAGGTCAGCGTCGGGCCAGTTGTCGTTGCTGATGCTCTTGAGAGCGGCTGTGGACTTGTCCAGCTTGGCACGCAGCGACTCGATCTCGGCGTGCTGACGGCCCAGTTCTTCGGCGGCTTCCGTGGCGAAGTTGTAGTCGCCAAGTGCTTCGAGCGTCTTTGCTATTCGTAGCGCCTCTGGTTGTTTCGTATTGGTCATCTTGCGTCCTTTCATGCTATTTTTATGATAGCTAAGAGTCAATTGGGTGTGAGACTCGGCGGGGTTTTTAGGCGTGGGAGCAACGGAATTTTCGATGATATGTTGCAGTCGAGGTGCGGCCTACATTAAGTTATGCCTCATGGGTTCCGGGGTGGCGCGTAGTAGCGCTGCTTTGCCACGGTGCCATTCAGCGTGCCGGGTTGCGGAATGTAGGGGCCATGCGGATTGGTGTGCGGCGTGCACAAGACACAGCCGTCCGGTTTGCGTGGGTCTTGCTTTGTGGCCTCTGACAAAACAATGCAACGCGCAGGACCAAACCAGTGCCGTGGGGCGGCTTGGTGCAAACAGTCGCCGTTATTGCGGTAGCTGGTGCAATTGACATTCACAGGCATTTCACTTCCTTTCGCCGTTCCCGGCATAACTGGTCAATCAATCGGATGCTTCGCACCGCTTATCTCCGGCGTTATACGTCTCGGCAATCGCCGCAAATATCGGGTACGCCTGTTGAGGCACTACCGCGTTTCCAATTGCTCTATGTCGGTCCATCCAATGGGGAACCCCATGAACCATTCGGTCCAGTTCGGGTTCAGTCGCCCATTGCTTCCATCCATCAGGCTCACCGCGCGCTGCAGGTCCATCATCCCCGGCGCTCCACATCCCTTGCCGTAGGCTCCCGCCGCGTGCTTCTCCTTCGCCCGTTGCTTCGCCGCCTTCCACGCGTCCAGCTTGCGCCCGTCGTAGGCAGTTAGCGCGGTTGGCAACAACGAATACCCGTTCGCGCTTATGCCTCGCTCCGACACTACAAGCCGGTATGCAAAACGCCCGCGTGGCGTAGCCTTCGGCTTCCAAGTCCCGAATGACCGCATCAAGCCCGAGGGCAATGTGTCCAACAACGTTTTCTCCAACCACCCAAGCGGGTCGCAAACCTTGCACAACCCTGAGCATTGCGGGCCACAGGTGGCGCGGGTCTTCGGTTCCTCGTTGCTCGCCTGCGGTGCTAAATGGCTGGCAGGGGTATCCACCATGCACAAGCTCAATTGCTGGCAATTCGCTGGTGTCAATCGTTCGCACATCGTCGTAAATCCTCACGTTCGGCCACCGTGCCGCCAGCACCGACTTGCAAAACTTGTCGCGCTCGCAAAAGGCCACGGTCTTAAATCCTGCCCATTCGGCGGCAATGTCCAGCCCGCCAATCCCGGAAAACAAGCTCAGTGCGTTCATGGCAAAGACGTATAACCCGTCGGTGCAGGCGACCTTGCGCAAGAAGCCGCGCAAGGCTCCTGACCTTGTGCGTTAGAGCGCAGAACCTGTGCCGCTTCCCATCGCCGCGCCCGCTGCTGGCTTGTCAGCGCCTTGGCGTATTCGTTCCAATACTTCACGGCCTCTCGCAACGTGGGTCGATAGAAACCCTCGGGCGGCATGTACAGCAGACACCCACCATTTACGAGGCCATCCTGCGGCCCGAACTGTTCAGCGTTCTCGCAGCAAATCACTTTGCTGGTTGGTGCCGTCGCGGACTCGCTGTACTGCCAAAGCTGCGCAGCCGACCCACAGCACGGGCACAATTCAAGGCCCTCTGGCGTGTCCAGTTGTTTGTACATTTCCCAAGGTGTTGTCATATCTTTCTCCGGGTTAGTCTTCGCTCTAACAGGCTGCTGGACGGCGAGCTACGCCGCGTCAGCAGCGGCGTTATGCAGCAACGGCTCGCCCATGTGCGTCGGGCTGTGTTGTTCATGGATGGCATCCATGGCGCTGCGGTACTCGCCAATCAAGCTCATGGCCCGGTCACAGATGGCATTCCGGTCAGCCAACACGCACTCAAGTTCAAAAGCTAGAAAATGGGCAAATCGGTGGGCAACTTCGTCCATTTCGCTTATATCCAGCAGGTCGTCGATGTAGTCGTCCAGCGCCTCTTTGTAGGCGTGGTGTTCCTCACGACCGCCTGCTGTCCGGTAACGCTCGATGGCTCTCCAGAGCATGATTTTTCTGACTTCTTTTTGCGTCATTTGGTACTCCTAAAGTTTCTTCATAACAGGTCAATCAAGGCCGACCTGCGGCGGCTTATCTCCGGCGTTAGGCCCTGCGGTTCCAGCGACGAATCGCTAGATCCTTGTACGCGCCAGGGCCGCGCATGTCGCTCATCTTGCTGCCGTCTTTGCACTTAGGCTGCACAGCGCATCGCCTGTTCGTGCAAACCACGGCGCCCCATGCGTCGCCATCTAGCTCGGGGTTGCTAGGAATCACCTTCGGCTTCTTTGCGCAAAACGGGCAGGCTATCGGCGTCAGCGTAGGCGCCCATTGCTTGTAGTTGGCTCGGTCCATTTTTCTCGCTCCGGTTAAAACGGGCCTAACCCGTCATTCGAGCCGACCGAGTACGGCGGCTCAATTCCCACGTTATCTGGCAGTGATGATGGCTCGTCATGCTCGACTGGTGGGTACTTCGTCATGCGTGCAGCGCCGCGAAAAATTTCATGAGTTGCTTCGTACTCGTCGCATTTGTGCGTCAATACTTCGTCCCAGTGCGCGAAGACGTAGGATGGGTACTCGTGGCGCTTCTTGCAGCATTGGCAGTCGTATCCCTTTGGTGTGTCGGTATCAATCATGTTTCTCTCCTGTTTGTGTACCTGCCCGATAACCATCCGCCCGATGCGGACCCTTCGGGCCGATCAGCGGCACGTTAAAACCCTTGAAATTCGGCCATTCGCTCGAACTGGTCGCGGGTAAGCATTACTGTGGTTGCTGTGTACGTGTCCGGCTCGGCGGCCTGCCACGCGTCGGCCTCGTGCGGCTCCATCACGCAATGCGCCCAGTCGAGCGTCAGAACCGTGAACGCCTCGCGTATTTGCGCAGGGCATCCGTCTGCGTGGTTCGGGGCCGGGTATTGTTTGCCGTCGATGGTCTGCCCGCCCAAGTCCGAACGGCACCACTGGCGACAGATGCACGCGCCGGGTTTTAACTGGGCAGTCGAAAGGACGACTGCGGGCGGTGTTGGTTTTTCGATGGTCATTCGGTGTCGCCTTTCACTTCTGCGTTATGCCTTACTTGCCACACTCAGGGCAGTCCCCGGCTGACTGGTCGCAGCCACTGAACACACCGGGCTCAATCTCAATCCCCTTGCACGGCAGCGCTTCAGCGGAAAAGAACCTGTCGCCCTTGCCCTCCACACACATGCGGTTGCCGTCCTCGGCAATGATGACGATCTTGACGGACTCGACGACTTCGCGGCGGCTCATGTGGCACCACCCTCTGTGATCCGCGCCACAGCCATTTCGACTAGCGAGTCTTCCACAGTCTCACCATCCTGCGCGGCAACCGTCTCAGGGTGTCCTAGTGCTTTGCTCAACGCCAGGATGTGCCGCTGCTTCACGGGCACGACCGCATCGCGCCGCGCAGGCAGCACTTCGATGATCAGCGGATCAGTGAACTGGTGTGCGATTCGCATCGCTCGTAGTGCAGCGTCCTCACCAACGACGTAGGTTCGACAACGCCATTGAAGTTGCCACCACGCTTTTGTGTATACCCACCACATTTCGTCTCTGGACGGGTCTTTTCGAATCTGTGCTCTCATTTTTGATTGTCCTTCTGTGAAGACCACACCGTCATGAGTTTGTCGTGCGTGGCAGGTTTGATTGGGTCGGGTTTGCTCTTGCGCGGCTGGTGGGATACCTCGTGCGCTTTGGACACTTTCAAAGCGCCAGTGAGCGATGCGACGGCGTAGCGCGCGGCAATCTGCGGCAGCGTCTTGCACTCATTGCGCTCCTGTGCAGTTCGGCTTAATGCCTCGACCGTCCTGGGTGAGATTCCTAGCACGTCGGCCACCGATTTATACAGGTAACCCTCAGTTGTCAGCTTGATCACCTGTGCCTCGCGATGAGTGAGTCTGAGGATCATGCTGCTACCCCAGCCAGCGCGCGATGTGCATGTGCGATGCGCTGGCGCCTGCGGTAGTCGGCAGACCGCTCGCTGGGTGGCTTGCGCCCGCGCACTGCGTCAACACCTTCGCCGATCTTGTACAACTTGATCACGTCGCGTCCGCGCGAGTCTTTGAGCCAGGCGCAGATGTGGGCAGCGCCCGCCTTGTGCAACTCTCGCGTGTACTGCAGGACGGTCACATAGTGCAACCCCGTGGCATCGGCCAACTCGCGGCAGTCCATGTCGCCGTGCAACATCAGCTTGATCAATTGCGCGTAGGTCAGCGCCCCCACCTTGATGATCTTGCGACCACGAAGGTGCGGCGGCACTGGTCGTGTGATTGTCTGAGCGGTCATCGGTAGTTCCCCGCCTCGGCCTGGTGCTCGCGTTCCTCAACCTCGCCGCGCAATTGCATTTCAACCCACGTCCAATAGCCGCTCTCGGTGGTCTGCGACGCCACCGCAAGCCGCCATTCGCGGTGTGCATAGTCTGGGTGCTCCCCGCTCAGTTGGTACTTGTCGTCAAGCTGTGCGGCGGTGAGCCCGTAGTCATTTGTGTTGTTCATTTGAAGAACCCTGCGCGATAGATGACGAACAGGAAGAAGGCGGCGACAAGCCCCAGCATGGCGAGGAAGTCGCGGACCTTTCCGACAATGTGATCGAACGTCATAGCTCGACTCCCGCGCGATTCAGCGTTTCTTCGGCCATGGCGAAGATGCCACCTTCACCAAGATTCGAGATACGGATGCGCAGCAGCGCCCACTTGAGCGCAGTTGCGAGCTCGTCGCGTTGATCCATGACCAAGGCAGTGCATCGCGCGCAACCCATGCGGCCCTTGGGGTCCGCGTTGTACATGTCATGATCGTTGCAACTGCCGCGGTCATGTGTTGGATGGTTCTCGACATAGCTCATGACGCAGCCCTCATCACTCGCGTGAGTAACGCACGGGTCTTCCAACCCCACCATGCCGACTCGACTTGCCCGACGCCGTACTTGCCGTCAGGCAGACGCCAGCACAACCCCTCGCGATCACACGGCATTTCTGTGTCGTTCGGCAACTGGCCGACCGTTGTACGCTTTGCGAGGTAGTAGTCATGCACCGCGCTTTCGAACGCGACGCGCTCGATGTCTTCGTTGGTCACGGTGTTCATGGTGCAACCCTCGGCACGCGGGCGTTTTCAGGGTAGTAGTCTGTCCACTCGATGTCAGGCGTGAGACGAGGGCAAAGTACTTTTGCAAATCCTGCCGCGACGAATGCAGAATCGTCTTCAAGCGCAGCCTTGCTCCAGCACTTGCCGTTCCACCAACGCCACACGGTCTTGTCTCTGCGCGTGCTCGCACTCCACCAACCGACGAAGGGCGGCGGACCTTTGTGCCAGGTGCGACGCGCGCTCATGACCACAGCCCAATCAGCAGCCAGCACACCATCACGAGCGCGCAGCCGACGATGACCACGAGGTCTTGCCAGTCCATCGTGCTCATACCAACGATCCCTGCGCCACCACGTAGGCGTTCAGGCGCTTGATCCGGTCGGAGTGGTAGTCCGCCATGCGCCGCGCGTACTCCTGCGCGCTGTGCGCCGCCAACAACTCGCGCTGGGCTTCCTCAAGCTCGCGCTGGGCGAGCACCGCCGCGCTGGGCTTGCGGAACAGTTCAAAAAGCTCTCGAAACATGCAGATTCTCCTTTTACTAAATTGAGTGCGTCACGCACGGTTTGGAATTTAGCATCATTTGGCATACTTTCCACACAATTTACAAAATATTTTTTCATTTGCAAAATTCCAACGCTTTGCTGATGCTAAACTCCGTTCGCGTTTTGCAATTTATCAACCGATTGGAGTTCTCATGAGTCTTGAACAAGCCCTTGCCGAAAACACCGCAGCCCTGAATCGTTTGGCGACCGTTCTGGTGTCTGCCGCTGAGGCGGGCGCAATCGCAGCGCCTGCGCCCGCTGCTGAGAAGGCCCCCCGTGGCAAGAAAGCCGAAGCCGCAGCCGCCGCTCCTGCCGCCGCAGCCACGGCCCCGGCGCCTGCAGCAGCCGCAGCGTCGGCCCCTGCAGCGTCCACGTACCTGAATGAAGGTGACGCGCCCGGCACGCGCTACTTCCACATCCCCGCACATAACACGGTCTACAAGCAAGGCCCCAACGATCCCGACTGCGCCATCGCGGGCGCGATGCTCGTGTCGGGTGCCGAGTACCTGTTGCAGAAAGCAGCACTGGAAAAAAAGTTTCCGACCGCTGCTGCAGCAGCCGCCCAGGATGCAGCGCCTGTACCTGCCGTTACCGCGCCTTCTGCAACAGCCCAACCGGCTACTGCCTCGGCTGGCCCGACGTTCGCTGACGTGATCGCCCGCATGCGTGAACTGCACGCCGCACAGCAAAACGCTGGCGTCAAGCGAATCCTCGACAAGTACCAAGTGCCCTCTGTCCCTTCGCTCGAAGGCAAGGCCCCTAATGCGACCCTGATCGCGGATGTCGAGTCGGCATTGATGGGCCTGTAACCCATGCCGTTCAACTACAGCATTCTTTTCAGCGACATGGCCTACGCGCGCCTCGTCACCCTGCCCGAGCGCCGCAATCGCACGCTCGCGGACATGGTGGTGTATGTGCGCAGCGGTGGGCCGTTCGGGGCGTATCGGAGCGTGCTCGCATGACCGGCCATGCGAAGCTGTCGCCGTCCAGCGCGTTCCGCTGGTCTGACTGCACGGCGTCACCCTCGCAAGAGGTTGGACGTGCAGATCGGAGCAACCCGGCTTCGCGCCAGGGCACCGCAGAGCACTTGGTGTCAAGCGAGTGCCTGGAGCAAAACATTGAGCCGACCACATACATCGGTCGCACGATGTACTTCGGCAGCACGCTCGAAGGTAAGCGATATGAAGGCTGGACGCCTGCGGACATCCCCGAGCACGAAGTCGTGATTGACGAAGACTCTGCAGCGCGCTGCATCGCCTACGTCAACTTTGTTCGCGCAATGGTCGCAACCTCGGGCGGCACGCTGATGGTCGAACAGCGCGTGAGCATTGAGCACATTACCGGCGAGAAGGATGCCAAGGGCACGTCTGATGCGGTGCTGTTGGCAGGTGCTGAACTGATCATCATTGATGCGAAGTTTGGCAGTGGCCGGGTCAATGCATACGAGCGACTTGCTGACGGCTCTCTGGTGCCCAACAAGCAGTTGGCGATGTACGCAGATGGTTCGCTCAATGCGTTCGGCTGGATGGGCAACTTCACGACAGTTCGCATGATCATCGTTCAGCCGAAGCTCGACCACGTTTCGGAATTCTCGATGACTGTTGACGAGCTCGCGACGTTCATCGACACCCTGCGCGTAGCGGCTGAACAGACTCGCACGAACCCGGTGTTCAAGCCGACATCGGACAACTGCTTTTTCTGCAAAGGTCGATTTGACTGCGCGGCGCGTCAATCGGTGGCGCTCGAAATCGTCATGGGCGACTTTGACGATCTCAGCACTGCCGTGCCCCGAGTTGTTTCAGCCCACGAGTTGGGTGACGTGTTCTCGAAGCTCGATCTGGTCGAACACTGGTGCAGCGACATGCGTACTCGCGTGCTCACCGCCCTGACCAACGGCGAGCCGGTCGTGCGCTCTGATGGCCTGTCATACAAGCTGGTCGCTGGCAAACGGGGATCGCGCGAGTGGACTGACGAATCGGTTGTTGAGGCCCTGCTGCAGAAGATGCGCCTCAAAGACGAACAGATGTACTCCAAGTCGCTGATCAGTCCGACCGCCGCCGAGAAGTTGAGCAAGGCCCGTAAGGCGAAGGGCGAGAAGCCTGCCGAGAAAGCCGTCATCGGACCCACGCAATGGGCTCGCCTTGAGGCGTTCATCACTCGACCCGACCCAGCCCCTGCCATCGCTCTGGAAAGCGACCCGCGCCCTGCCCTTGCAGACGCGCTCAACCTGTTTGACACAACTGAGGCGGCAGTTCCCGCCGACTCCGATCTTTTTTCCAACTAGGAGATTTCAACCATGGCAAAAATCTTGCTCAAAAATGTGCGCCTCAGTTTTCCCGACATCTGGAAGCCGGGCACGCCCCAAGCGGGCAGCACGAACCCGCCGAAGTACGGCGGGCAATTCATCTTCGCTCCGACCAGTGACGCCGCGAAGGTGGCTCAGGCCGAATTTCTGCGCGTCGCGGTCGAGAAGTTCGGCCCCAACGCCCCCGCGATCCTGGCTGAACTGCCGAAGGACAAGAAGTGCATTCGCCGTGGCGACGGCAATCTCGACAAGGCTGGCGTGATCCGCAACGGCTACGCGGGCAACCTGTTCATCGTCGCGCGCAACAAGGCTCGCCCCGTGGTCATCGACCGTGACAAGAGCCCGCTCACCGAGGCAGACGGTCGCCCCTATGGCGGCTGCTTCGTCAACGTGACCGTTGACCTCTACGCCCAGGACAAACAAGGTCAAGGGAAGTCTGTCAACGCAACCCTGCTGGCCATTCAGTTCGCCGGTCACGGTGAGGCGTTTGGTGGCGGTGTGGGTAGCGCGGACGACTTCGAAGCCATGGACGACGGCGAAGATACCCCAGCGCCTGCTGCAGGCGCCGTGGCTGTCAACGACTTGTTCTAACTCTGAAAGCAAACCATGTTCGAAATCAAAACCGACGTGCCTGTCCCTGAACCCGTCGCCGCTGGTCGCCCAGCGGTCAAGTACCCGTTCGGTGACATGGCTGTGAGGTCTTGCTTCTTTGTCCCCATCGGCAAAGAGCAAGCAAAGAAGGTGTTGGAGCGCGTTCGCACCAACTCGTCGCGCTACCGCAAGGCCAGCGGCAACACCGCTTGGAAATTCCGCTGCGTGCTGCGCGAGAACCCCGACACGCTGGAGCCCTCGGTCGGCGTGTGGCGCATCGCCTGACGGGTGCGCTTCGATCCTCGGCCTTCGGGCCGGGGCTCTTTGATGGCTTGCTTGGCGCGCTAAACCTGCGCGGTCCTAGTCAGGCGAAGGTGTCAGATTGACTACCTGCCCAGACCAAGCAAGCCTTCAAAGAGAAACGAGGGCGTAGCAACCTTAACTTTCGCTGACCACGAGAGGCAATGGCCCAACTGGAAACCCGACGCTCCCTCAGTGAAATTTCTAAGCGTCGGTCATAGGTACTCGCTGCTGCGCGGCAACGGCTAAGGCGACAAGTTGGGCAACGGTCACACTTTTTGAGAGGCAATTTTGAAGCGCACACTGGTGATGGACATCGAATGCTACGTTGACTATTTCCTAGTCATGTTCAAAGCAATCGACACGCTCAAGACACTGGCCTTCGAACTGTTCGACGGGCACCCGCTTGATCGCGCGACCATTGTCGGCATCCTCAAGACCTACCGCGTCGTGACGTTCAACGGGCTCGACTACGACCTACCTCTCCTGGCGCTCGCGCTGACAGGTGTTGAGAACGCAGCACTCAAAGAGGCAAGCAACCTGATCATTGAGAAGGGTCTGCGCGGCTGGCAATTCGAACATCACTACAACATCAAAGTGCCCACGTCGATTGACCACATCGACTTGCGCGAGCCTGTACCTGGCGTGCAGATCAGTCTCAAGTTGTACGGTGCGCGGCTGCACTCTAAGCGCCTGCAAGACTTGCCCATCGAGCACACCGCCAGCATCACACCCGAGCAACGCCCACTGCTGCGCACGTACTGCGAAAACGATCTCGACACGACCCTCGATCTGTGGCACAAGGCGACCCCTGCGATCAAGTTGCGCGAGGTCATGACCGATCTCTACGGGATTGATTTGCGCTCCAAATCGGACGCCCAAATTGCCGAGGCGGTCATCAAGTCCGAGGTAGCAAAGATCAAAGGTGAGCCCAGCTACCGACCTGACCTAGCGCCAGGCACAAGCTACAAGTACCGGACACCGACGTTCATCAAGTTCGCCAGTCCGCATCTTCAAGAAATTCTGAGGAAAATTCAGGCGTCAGACTTCGTGGTGACCGCAACAGGTGGGGTCGATCTCCCACCCGCACTTACCGGCGCAAAAATCGTCATTGGGAAGTCAACGTATCGCATGGGCATAGGGGGGCTGCACTCTTGTGAAAAGAGGTCGGCCCACATTGCATCGCCCGAGGTCAAGTTGATAGACCGGGATGTCACAAGTTACTACCCCTCGATCATTTTGCAGTGCGAGCTTGCCCCCAAGCATATCGGGCCTGCGTTCCTCAAAGTCTACCGAGGCATCTTCGAAACACGCCTTGCAGCAAAGGCTCGGGCGGGCGATTTGTACAAGCGCATCAAGGCGCTCAAGGCGCGCATTCAGGAAACTGACAACGATCTCGCTGAACTGGAGCGCCAGCACGTTGAGGCCGACACTGAGGCGTCAGCGAAAAAGCTCTCGTTGAATGGGTCGTTCGGCAAATTCGGCAGCAAGTGGTCGGCACTCTACAGCCCCGACTTGATGATTCAAGTGACCGTCACTGGCCAGTTGGCGCTACTCATGCTGATTGAGCGCCTGGAGGCGGCGGGTGTCCCTGTGGTGAGCGCGAACACTGACGGCATTGTGATGGCATGCCCTGCTGTGCGCGACGCGGTTATGAACGAGATCGTCGCTCAGTGGGAACGCGACACGGGCCTTGAGACCGAGGAAACCCGATACCGCGCTCTGTTCAGCCGCGACGTGAACAACTACTGCGCACTCAAGGAGGGTGGCGGCGTCAAGACCAAGGGTGTCCTCGTCGCACCAGGTGTGCAGAAGAACCCCGACAACGAGATCGTCAGTGAGGCGGTGACCAGTTGGCTCGACAAAGGCGTGCCAATTGGCCAAACGATACTGACGTGCCGCGACGTGCGCAAGTTCCTGCGCGTCAAGCGCGTGACTGGCGGCGCGAAGTACGGCGACGAATACCTCGGGCGCGTTGTGCGCTGGTATCGCCGCGCGGGCGAGGCCCGGCATATCGAGTACGTGACCAATGGGAACAAGGTGGGTGGCAGTGACGGCGCAGCCCCGCTCATGGAGTTGCCCGACGCGCTACCAAACGACATCGACTATGGATGGTATCTGCAAGAGGCGAACGATCTCTTGCACGAATTGGGGGCGTGCCATGGGTGACCATGACGCGATCTGTAGCCGCTGCCACAAGGGCGGATTGCAGTGGGTACTGCAAGGCGACAAGTGGGTGTTGCTGAACGAAGTTGGCGAGCCCCACCAATGCAATCCCGACATGCTGCGCGATGCAGTCATTGATGACTTTGAGGACTTGGACGAATGTTTGTAATTTCTTCCTCTGCCGGAAACGACAGCGTTGCAATGATCCAGTGGGCCATTGAAAGCAATCTCCCTGCCAGGGGTGAGGTACACGTCGTATTTTCAGATACTGGCTGGAGTGCCCCAGGGTGGTTGCA